>ERZ842401.4485-NODE-4485-length-16207-cov-15.415428_pt1 | contig 16207 bp, 22 predicted proteins | sample MGYA00521270_ERZ842401 | MGnify/ENA primary metagenome ERZ842401 (study PRJEB31892, sample SAMEA3878208) | bioreactor metagenome | biome: Moose rumen | place: Sweden | collected 2011-10 | study: EMG produced TPA metagenomics assembly of the PRJEB12797 data set...
TCGTGTAAAAGATTGCCGACAATTTCATATTTCTCGTTTAAGTTGTCGAGAAGATTTCCCTGATTGTCAATGACGATATATGAACGCGCTGTAGTCTTCTCAAGAATTGTTGAGCTTTCAGAGCGTTTATTGCGAGTTATGAAGTAAGAGAACTCATCATCTGTAATCAGCAAATCTAAATTGGAAAAATTATTGTCGTTGAATGGCTTAATCTTCAGGAATTTCCATCTGTCGACATGAATTTTCTGCTCGATTTGTGTCAAGCATTCATGTAAATTCAGCCTTGATACGACCGTGTTAAACTTTATCTTGATTAACGGGTTTATTCGTTTCGCGGCGTTGATAATCTCACATAATTTATTCTCAGACAGGATATTATGATTTACATCACAGCGTCCGAGATTAAGCAGAATATTTTCATTGAGGCTGTCTACGGATATTCCGAGCGTGCTTAGACGTTCAAAATTTTCCGGCTTAAAGAGTTTGGGATTAAGCAGGAGTGAGCCGTTAGAAATCAATGAAACTTCAAAGGATTTTTCTTGAGCGTATTTCAGAAGTTCATTGAAGCCTCTGTAGAAAACTGGTTCACCGCCAGCAAAGTTTATTGCTGACACTAGGCCGCTCGCTTTAATGTTGTCGATTATTGCCAGCCAACTTTTTAATGATAAATCCGTCTTCCTGTCGAAATGAGCGAAACAATGCCTGCACCTGTAATTGCAGCTTTCAGTGATGTGTAAATTAACTTTTAATGAGTTCACTTTGTTTTACCTCCTATTGTCTTGATGAAATAAATATTACGCTGGGGGTTTGACAAATTTGTAATTCTGATTTACAAAAATAAAAACGCTTAAAGGTGGCCTGAAAACGTGAGAGATGATTACACAGCATTTGCCGATAACAGCTTGAAGGAATTGGCCGTGTCAAAATATGATGATGACGACTTAGAGGTTAAAGCAATCGAATTCTTGAGGAATCCTGAAAATTTCAGAGCTTTCAATCATGGGCTTATTGAGTTATTGAAGAAGAAAAATTTTCCTGGAGACTTGAATAATATATTTGAGATGACGGAATATTTATACGGGAAATTGCGCGGGATTAATTCAGCTCTGGACAAGAAAACTGTGCAATCATGGTTTGATGGAAGTCATCGGCCGAAGATTGAGCCAGTCAGCAGGCCTCGTGTGTATGAGATATGCTTTGCTCTGGGCTTAACTTTTGATGAGGTTGTGTGGTTCTTTCATCATGTTCATTACGACCGGGCTTTTAACTGTCATGATATTTCCGAAGGGGTATTTTACTTTGCGTTTCTTCACGGCATGAAATACTCGGAAGCGTTAGAGATAATCAACGAGATAAATTCAAGCTCATGTGAGGCTAAAGCTGGAGCGAAGATTTATACGAATTTCATTAAGGACAGAATACGGGAGCTTAATTCGACTGAGGAGCTGAAAAGTTTTCTAATTCAGAACAAAACTAGTTTTGCGGACTGGAACAACACGGCGATACGTTATATCAAGAAATTTTTAACGGAGATAACGGGTAATAAAAAGACTGCCAGGCCAATAATCAAGAAGATACAGCGGAGATTGACACTCTTAAAACCAATGGAGAAAACTATAGAATTGAACATTAACGAGATTAAAGAATGCGGCTTACTTGTGAGGGAAATAATTTTTGACGCGAAATTTTTCCATGCAGATAAATACGAAGCTGAGAGATTGCAAGATATTCTGAAGTCGAAGAATACATTTTCGCAGGCGTTTATACTTGATAATATTTTGGGGATTAACTCGGGGCTTGGGAAAAGTTCAGAGATACCTTACACTGTCAGGAATAATTTTCCGAGTAAAAAAGTTTTGTCTGACGTAATAAATTCGCTTCAGTCATCTACGTTGAAGTCTTACGATGCAATACGCAAGACATTAATACTTTTTCATTTTTACGTATTCTGGTGCAAGTTCAAACTTGGAGATATTGCCGACGAGGGTGAGAAACTTTTTGAGACTTACAGGGAAGAAGCAGAAATTTTGCTTGAGGAGTGTGGATACGAACCTCTTTATACTGGCAATCCATATGACTGGGTATTTTTGTTTTCGGCGAGTGCTGGGGGTTGCAATAACACGCTAAAGATTTTTAGAGATATGATATTATTGATGCTTACAATATAAAAAGGTTAAACATCTGAAGGGAGGGTTGATGTCATATGATCACGGTTACTCGTAAAGACGGCGAATCACTCGAAGCCTTTACTTCCTCACTTCATACATTGTACTACGTTTTCGCCCTACGTCAACATGCACAAAATTCTTCTTCTCATAATAGATATAATACTTCAACCCCTCAAGTCTCCCCTCACTCTGCATTCGCTTTATCGTCTCAAATAGTCTCTTCCCTCCACTCGCACACGACAAATCCGCCGCTTTACCACTAACATGAAAACTATTGCGCACCCCTCCTACTCGCTGATTATGCTTCGCACATCGACAACCGGAATTTATCCTTATAGGTTCGTTTATCTCGTCCCGTATCGCCTGGATTAACTTCACTAACTCGTAATCTATATCCATATAGCCACAACCGCACTTACACGCAAATTCTTCGCGGCTGAAATTCTTCGTCAAATTTCCCATTTTTTTCCCCTCCATAAAAAATTTGAGAGGCTCAAAAGCCCCTCGTTTTGTTGATTGATAAGATATTTGGTAAGGTTTACTGATTGGTTTTTCCAGTTATCTGCGTATATTCCGCAGGCGTCAATTTTCCCTTCTTTACTGCTTCCCACAACCGCTTCTCACTCCAGATACCTAGGTCGTAATAGTATTTGTACTCCGAAAATTTTTCACTCATCGATTATACCTCCAAGTCGATATCACTCATCATCGCTACATACTCAAGATTTGCCGCCAGCTTCATACTCGCTAGTTCTCCTTCCGTAAGGTCTGCTAGCTTGAAATATGTCCCGTCTGGTATTCCCGCTATCTTCGTCGTGTCCTGAAGCGTTACTAGTCTCATCGGTCCATGTTCACCAGTAAATGCCTGCTGGGTTTCATCATCACTGCTTATCTTCACTCGAGTTAATTTCCCAGCAAATTGCTCTTTTGTCAGAAGCTCGCTCGTCTGAAAAATATTCCCGTCAAACGTTAAGCCTTCGAGTTTCGTACCGTCGGTTAATTCTATCGTGTACATTCCTGGTCGTCCTCCTTCCTATCGTTATTGTGCTAAGCCTAAGCAGACAGTCATATATGGTACGTAATTCCCTTGGTTCCTGTATATAATAGTCCCGTGAAAACCTACAACCTTGCCAGTCTCGCCGGGGGCTCCCGCTAATGAACATGTACAGCCGGCCCATGAACCTTGATTGATGTTGTGCAGACGGTAATAGCTTAAGGGGTGGTAGATACTTTCTCCGCCGTTGTTCAGTTGATGACCGATTATATCCTCTATCATTAAGCCATCACATAACGTAATTGCGGATGAGTATGACGTCATACCGGTCGTGCTGTCATAGGCTGAGGGTAACTTTCGGACGTGCGATATCATTAAATCGCCAAAAAATGACTGGTAATAGGCCACTCCGAAACTCTGTATCGTCTTGCGGACGTTGCTCGATAAATACGCCCCTGATACATCTCCGTCTAAGCTGAACTGCCACATCCAACCTAATCCTGCGTCTGCAAATGCTTGACGGATTGTTTCCGCATCGTTATGTAAAAAACCAACTTCCATGTGTGGACGTAGGGACCAGCTGTTGGGAAAAGTACGATGGGTGAAATCTGCGACTTGGCATACGTTTTCCATGAGGGGGATATCTACCGAGTATTCCGTCTCGACTCCGCTTGGGTCCTCTCGGGTAAATGTTACCGTTCGTGCTGGGATTCGCCAGTAATCGCCGATGAGAAATTCGCTGAACGTCTGATTGAGAATACATTCTCGCTGGGCTGCTGTTATCGTGGTGCCTAAGTAACGGCCGTACATGAAGCCTCCACTGAAGCTCTGTCGGTTGCGGCGTTGTATCACTGAACGGTATTTTGTGCTCATAGGTGAGTCGGCTGTCGCGTATACAAAGTCTGTGGTTCTAGCGTCGAGTTCTGACCATTCACCGGCCGCTTTCAAACTCTCTAACCACTCTTGCTCGGTCCCTGTGTACCCGTTTTTCGTCGCTATAATATATGCACTGTCTCCATGTGAACCATCGGCTCCGGCTACTCCGTTCACTCCGTCTATTCCTTTAAGGCTCTCTAACCACTCAGACTGTGTTCCTACAAATCCGTCGTCTAACGCTACCTCATACGCTGATTTACCCTTTAACGTCTCCTGCTTGCCGTCTATGTATCTCTTCACGTCTGAACATAACGCTGTTGCTTGTGCCGCCGCCTGTGCTCCAAATGAAGCGTTGAAGTTGCGTATTATATAGTAGTTGTGATTGCGTATCGTGCTAGATGGATATGCTACTCGTAATGTTAAATGCGTATCGTCTATTATCGAGTCAATTTCAAACTGAGTAGAATTAGTCGTGCCTAATATATCACCCGGCTTCAATCCTGCTGTGTTCCAGTTCGTATTTTTTCCCGTTACGTTCACACTGTCTTGCTCTATGGTTATCGTTCCTTCTCGATACCAACGTGTGTAATTCCCTGACATTTATAATCCTCCTATTAATGAGTTATCGATAAACGCTGTCAGCATTCCTGATAAAGCCTCCGTAAATTCTTCAAGGCTCTCTATTCGACTCCGTAATTCTGCGTCCGTATATGTTAATGCGTTATAGTTATCTGAACCGTTGCCGATTTTCATCCTCAGTGTGTCGCTCTCAAGGCCTATCTCGCCTGTCTGAAGCTTGGGATTTTGGGAAGCCCATTGACTACTCGTCTTTATCTTTAATTGTATTGCGTCGTAGTATTTTATCGTTGAGGCTGGCAATTTTTCACGCCTCCTTTTTAATAAAGCCCCCTATGCCTATTTCACATAGAGAGCTGTGTAATCGCTGAGGTATCTTTCAGCTTATGCCGCCGGTGCTGGATTTCCAGAAATTACCGTAATTCCTTCAAGCGCGCTTATGCGGTTACCCTGTGAGGTGATATTAGCTTCTGCTATATCCAAACGTCCCTCTACCGACGTTACACGGCCGGTTAAGGCCTCGACTGCCGCCGTTATCGTTGGCTCTGAGTAATAATCTAACTGTGCCCAAGTTTTTGTTCCATCACCGATTTTGTACTTCGTCGTGTCAAGTTCATAGCCGACTTCTCCTGCAAGTAAGACATAATCACTCGGCCATGCTTCGGCATTTGCTCCTTTGTACTGAACTCTTACTCCGTACATCGTGTTATTCTGAATTGTTGCCATTTTTCTTTATCCTCTTTCTCGTTATGATTTTTTTATCGCTATGCTCCATCGTCGAATGCGTTTTGTAGCACTCAAAATCAATTGTCGCATTGCTTTCACTGTTAGGTGTGTCGGCTTCCAGCTCCTTATCGGCGGCTTTTTTCTTCCTGAATAATCGAAACAGTATCTTAAATCCGTATGCTGTCGTTTCGTTGCTTTCAGCCATTTTCAACATTCCACCTTTTTACCTATTAATTTTCTCTAACGTAATTTATATAAAGATGAAACGTTTCATTTATTGTGTCTATGCATATGCATTTTTTATTGTGCCAGTTCAGTTATCACAAATCCGTTCTCCGTCTTGGAACTCACTACGTCCCACTCGGTATTGGCTATTTGAACTGTATCTCCAGCTTTTAATACCTGCGCTAAGTACTGTGCTGTCTGACCATCAGCCGGCTCAAGCGTTACAATGTAAAATCCATCATTTACGCGCTCATTTATGATTGTATATTGTTCACCCGTTTCTGTCGTCAATATTTCGGCTGTTGTATTTTCAGGGTCTTTCCATTCTGCACTATGTGTTTCGGGGTATAACTTCGCTACGGTCTGTGCAAGAATATTTATTGCGCTGTCGTAACTCTGCGTCATCCTCATAATCTCACTCAGAATGTTAAATACAGCTTCCGTCAAATAATCAATCTGGTCTTGCAACTGTGGAATGGGTTCTCCGGCTTGTCCTTGAGGTCCGGGACGATTTCCGTAAATTATGGGGCCACGTCCATGGTCTATTACGATATAGCCTTCATCATCTACAAAGTATGCTCGGCCGAGTTCGAGAGTTTCAGGTAATAGCGTTAACTTCTCGATATGACTTACGCCGTAATATGTGCTCATTGATTGTCTTTCTCTCCTTCCGTGTCAGATTTTTTTGGGATTGGCCTTCGGATTTTTCCCATGATGAATTTTCCCCTTTCGTTAACTTTTCAGCATGATGATTTTTCGCGGATTTTCTCTCATTACAAAAATCCTGTCGTAAATATTGATGATTACTGCACTGGATTTTCTCAAGCAAAAAAAACGCCGATTTACAAATTTTCATTTTTTGGCATGTGCGATTTACTGAGAGGCACGCTACGTAATTCACACATAGGGATTTTCGACTTTTTGTAAAAACCCCTAATTTCTGACTAAGAAAATCCAGACTAGTAATTATCAGGTTTTCTCACTGGATTTTCTTTTTCACGTCTGACCTTTAACCGAACACTGCCGCAATTTGATAAATTTCCGGAGTCTCGCTTATCCAATCGTAACTTGCTGATAATGTCGCATTCTTCTCAGCCGCAATTTTTACATACTGAGTGTCGTCCATTAATGCCCAGTTCGAATTTGCTAAAGCCGCCCCGTTTGATAGTACCGTGATATCTCCGTCTTTGACTTTGTGCGAAAGCTTATACGTCGTTAGATATCCTGTACCTGAGCCTATGTGCTCATTCAGAATTTTTCCGTCGGTCATGGTTAGCTTCACTTTCAATGCACAGACCGATTTTGTGTTGTCAGGAATGTTCAGGCGAAATTCAGTGCGTTCATAGTCATCAAGTCCGTATTGTTCTGTTAAGGCCAATTCTTGCCAGGTCTCATAATCATACCCGTATTCGTAATCGCACGAGACTAATACGCCTTTTGGAGCTGTGCAGTAAATTACTCCTGCTTGCGTGTTAATTTCGAAGTCCGAAAAGTTTTGTACACCGTCGTAGTAAATTTTCACTTTGTCATGAAAAATTCCCTCTTTGTGAGATAAACTGAAAGCCTTTCTCGTCCCGTCGCCAATGCCTAATGTCTCAGACTTAATTAAAACCGGCTCCGACCGAAAAGCTACGTAAGCGGTCATGCGTGTATCTATTAACGGAGTATGCTTCACGTTCATTCTGACCTGCTTAATTTTCCTGAACCAGTTTTGCGTTATCGTGATAATCTCTCCAGAGTTCAGACCGGAAGTAACGTAACTATTAGGCGAGTAAATTATGCTGGCTTGATTAACCTTCGAATATGCACTACCGATTTCAGGTACTGAGTAATCCGCCTTGAACTGAATGCCCGTAACTTTTTGACCGCGTAAATTCTGCAAGCTCATATAGTTCGAACGAGAGCCGTCGACTTTATCAACTTGAGCAGTAACGTTGACATTGCCGCCAGAAAATTCCGTTTTATCGACTGAAGCGTAATTAATGACAATAGGAGTGTCGAACAGGTATTTTTGCGAATACTCGGTATACGTCAATATTTTATCGTTGTAAGTAACTTTGAAGCCGATTTTGATTTTTGGAACTGAGGTCTTTATGTTGTCAGTTTTAAGCCCAAATGCGACACCGACTTTTTTTCCGACCAGAATATTAAAGTCGCTAATGCCCAGTAAACTTTCAGGAGTATTGCCGAAATTACTCAGCGTCACGATATCAGGCTCAACGTCCGAAATGAATACGAGGCCTCCTGAAGAATTAAAAGCGAACCAAGAATAATTGTATTGAGTATCAGAGGCATTATCATAATAACTGTCGATTAAGAACGCTAAAAAAATCTCAGAATTGCCGGGCTTCGAAAAATCTAACTCAATGCTAGGGACGGAAGCGACATTAGAGAAGTCCAAGTCTGTTATCACTCTGGACGCGACTGTGCCAAAATAAAAGTACGAAAATTTATCGATAGTGTAACGAATATTATTTTGGGAATTAATTATAGCCACGAAAAAATCACCTCACGTTTGAACACGCTATGTAGCATAAGCCGGTTCCTCCTCCGCCTGAAGCATGATTGGTCGAATAACCGCCCTCGCCTCCGGTTGAAATAGCCGAAGCGTCTGCGTTAAGTGTATAAGCAATGAGGATTAAGCAAGCTCCTGCATAGCCGCCTCGAACAGGATTATTTACCAAATTCGACGCGCAACCGAGTGCTCCTCCTCCTCCTGATGAATGGTTTGAAGTATCAGACGCACCCCCTTGCGTTAAGCCTTGAGTGCCCCCGTTCGAATAAGAGTCCTCGGAATTGTTGCAACCTAATCCGCCCGTATCAAACATACCTGCGTTAGTACCATTGTACCTGTCTCCACCGCCGCCGCCGCCACCGACGCCGCCGTAACCTCCCATTGCGGATGTGTCAGTGTCAGAGCCGCCCGCTCCACCATAGCCAGCCCCGCCGCAACCTCCTGCTTTTTTAGCGACAGGAACTCCACCGGTTAAAGCGCCGTCCCATGAAGCTCCTATTCTGGAATTGGCCGAAGCCGAAAAAGTTCCACCGCAGGCAATGAAAATTCCTCCGCCTTTGTTAATCAAGAACCGGTCAATTAAATCGGAGTGAGTGAGCTGTAAATAATCATCTCGATACGGACCGTAACCCATTGTGATAATTTTTCCGTTCAGAGTAAAATTGCCTGTAGTACGAATAGCGACAATCCCTCCGTAATCATTAAAATCCGTCGGAGTAATCATAGCGTTTTCATCGACAGTAAGATTTGCAAACTCAGCGACTTTCACAGCCTGAACGTTGTAATTCAAAACGGCCTCGCTTAAATCAAAATCGCTTGGAAGATTATCGATAGAGTAAGTATTTCCTGATACCGATAAAATTCGCGCGAAAAAGTATTTTCCGAGTAAAGCCTCGTCGTTATTTTTTTTCGTAGTAACGTGGATTAATAATTCATTGCCGACATCAGGAGCACCATACTTGCCATTTGACCACGAAGGGATTACGAGTTTATTAGAGACGACGTTATCAATAAGCCCGTAAGAGTTCACCTGCGAATTGGCCGAAATCGTAACGTCCCCTAATAAGCCATTACCGAAGCCGCCGATGTTATTGAATAAGCATGAGCCTTGATAAGGAGAACTAGGGACCGACGGCGAATTAGTGTTCTCGAAAAAAGCAAGTTCATCGATATACCCAGTGAAGCCGCCGATAGAAAATTTTGACACGGTAGCTAGAGAGTTAAGCACAGCGGAAATTTCTAAAGCACCGTCGACGAAAAAGTCAGCATTATTGTAAGAGAATACGATACAGAAATGGTACCAAGTATCAGGCTGAACCGAGAAGGAATTACTTCCTTTAGAAATAGTCACGACGTTTTGAGCTAAAGCAATCTGAAACAGAGAATTATCCTCATTGTCTGAGAGATTAAGGATATTCCCGGAGGAAGAACCTTCGAACTTAATGAAAAATTCGATACGACAAAAGCGAGCGCGCAATAAAGCCAGCAAGTTATCATGAACCGAGAAAAGTGAATTATCCGAGAAGTAAGCACAACGATACCCAAATTTAGGACCAGTTGAAGCGGGAATAATCTTAGAGGAAGTTTCATTTCCGGCCAATTCCACAGAGCCAGAATTTTGCAGTATAGTGTTCAAGCCTGAGACTTCATCATGCAAGCCGTCGTTAGGTTCATGGATATACGGAAAATCGAAATGGAATAAAGCCTTGAGAGTATCAAAAGAGCGTAGTGACAATTTTTATCACCTCATGATATTTTCAGCCAGAGTAATAAAGCCCTCGTTATCAATAGTCCCCTGACTTATGAAATTGAAAGCGCCAGAATTAGCAACGGAGCTATCGAGCATTAAAGATTGCGTATCATTTTGATTAATGCCATGCCACTCGGTAGCAGGTATCCAGACGATATTATGATTACTGTCCGGGCCAATTGCAGAGTTATTAAAGAAGTAACACGTTGTACGATAGAGCCGCGAATTTTCGAGAGTGTAAGAATTTTTCACGACATCAGCGAGAGTAACGCGATTAACGCCTTCAATGACACTGACATTATCAACTTGGACAAGCTCCGAAGTCAGACCGTCGGAAATCAAATACCATGAGCCTGGAATAATCCCATCAACGCTGTCAACAAAAATATCAACCTGGCTTTTAGTAACGCTGGTAATTTTTGTTTCGAACATATCAATCTGGTCGGGGTTAATAAAGTCCTCGATGATGTAATGCGTATACCCCGGGTAAAGATTTTGGAGCTCCAAAGTTAACAAAGTCTGAGCAAGATTATCTTCTAAGATTTCGATACGAGCGAGTAACTCACTGAGATTAACAGAGCCTAAAAAAGCCTGTTTAACGTCTGCGAAAGATTTCGGCCTTAAGACGTTTTCATTATCGACGGCGTAAGTCCAAAAGCCTTTAAGGTTAGCAGGAGCCTGAAAGAGATTTGCCATACGGGCTTCGCACTGAGAGCGAGTGATATAGACCAGCTGATTGTTAATAACGGCCGTAACGTTTTTCGCCTGTGAGATTACGACAATGAGGCTTAAGGAATAATGTATCAGGTCAATATTATTAAAAGCGGGTAAAAATTGGAGGTTAGCTCCAGTGTTACGATAAGCGTATAAAGTTTCCGGTTCATTGTCGACGCGAGCAAAAAGCCCGTATTCGTTGACGAAAAAGCCCTGCGTTAAGTTCTGATTATTAACTTCGAAAATTAACTCACAAGTGCCAATTTCATTAGTTCTGTTGAGGCTCAAGATAGGAATTTCCAGTTTTGGAGAAATTAAGGCTGTGCGTTTTGCAGGGTCAGAATTAGCCGGTAAAATCCCCTCACCGATAAAAGCGCGAGTGAACGTTAAAGTTTTGCCGGTCATAGCCAGAGCGAGCAAGTTTCTACCTGCGTCAGTGAGAATAACGCCGTCTGCCATGTAAAGCCACTCCTTTTTATGTTATACTTCACACATCGAGAATAATTATTTGTTGGGTTGTATTATGAATTACTATAATGGTGTCGAAAACGCGGCATCATTTTTTTTGCTTAATAATTCCGCCACTTTAATAAATCCTTTAGCTCCTCAATGTCCGCTTTAAGCTCTTTATTCTTCTCGTCAATCATTAATTCAAGATTGCGTTCATGTTGTTCAAAGCGAGCGTAAATTCTCTGTTCGAACAGGATTAATAATTCATGCAAAGTATCAACTCCCAAGCCTAATTCAGCGAAAATAATTTTATGAGACACGAAGCCGACGTAAAGATTATCAGCGTCGTTAATTTCAATGGTAGTACGTAAATCGGCCATGAACGACCGAGCGGATTTAGCTTCTTCGACAGCCCTTCTGATATTCTCAGTAATGCGATTGTCCGGAGCTCTACGGTAATAATCATCAGTAACGATAGCGTCAAGTTTAAACGTGTAAGGAACTCCGTTATGTTCATACCAAGGGTGAAAGTCCGCGCTAATGCCTAATTGTCTAAGAGCTTCATGAATGGCCCATTCAGTACCTTTTTTCATGTGCCAGAGTATGGAGTTTTTTACGGAGTCGCGCTTCATTTTTAGGGTGCCTGCTAAATCGTAAAAGTCGACGTGTAATTGCCAGGCGAGCAGGTCAAGTGTTTTATCGTCGAGTTCATCAATGCGAGGCAATAATAAATTTTCATGAATGGCCTTGCTGGTGAGCAATAAATCCGGGTCGATAGATTTAATGATGTTGCTTACGGTATTATCCTGCGCAATATTTTGCGGAGTAACGTCGAACAAAGAGACGCTGAACAAGTCCTTCAAGAGTAAGTCACCTCCGATTTGCTATAATGAGAAAAAAATTTATAGGGTGGAGCAAAAATCATGACTAGTACAGACCGAGAAATCTTAATAAGCATTAATAACAGGTTGGAAGTCTTAACGCAACAGAACCCAGAAATGAACGCACGTATCAGCGCACTAGAAAGGCAGAAAGAAATACGTACCCAGCAACAAACAGCGATGACATATGAGCTAGTGAACACGAACAACAAAATAGACATGCTCCAAACGTCAATATACTGTTTTTTTGCGGCAGTGGCGATAATAGCGGCGAGGAAAAAATATCATGACTAGTACAGGCTTGAGCATTATCCTTCTTCCAGACCAGAATAAATCACATTAGCTTCATCACAAACCGCCAATTCGAATTTCCGTAAGACGCTAAAACTTGGCTCGAAAATCTCACAACGTTTAGCTCCCGCCGCAATAACTTTATAGTTCAGCTCCGACGGATTAATGTCCCGTCCCAAGTCTGAACGCTGCCACTTGATATAATCTTGAACAGCCTGATTAACTTTTGCATGAATGACACTAGCAGTCGCCGAATATTTTTTGTCAATCCAAAAATGCAAGTCAACATTGTAATGAACTTTGACGGGTTTTTTCACGCTCAAGAAGTCAGTATCAGGTCTGACACTATCACCGTTACAAGCCTCGTAAACGCTTGCAATAATCTCATCACTCGGCAATTCTCCTCCTGTCATTAACGGATAAATTTCGACATACCCTGGTTGAGTATCAGGAGGTGTTAAGACTTCGCAGGAGATAATATCTTTATGAGCGGACCGAGCGTAATATTCATAGCCTAATTTAGAGCCAGCATTGCTGAAACTTTCAGGCGCAATTTGTATACGTTCGCGAAAATTTTCGTCGCTTTCGATGTCACTGCCGCCGTTAGTCTCAGAGATATTCTTCACGGATAAGTCATAAGGCAACGCGTCGACAAGTTTATTAATCTGACCCGGCACTAAGTTATTGCCAATGGAGCCTGTATCTTGACACTGAGCCGTAACCGTTGCGAGGACTTCACCGGCCGTAATTTCGCAGTTCTCCGTTGTAGCAAAAATCAAATTACCTGCGGATAAACGAGTTCCCTTAGGAATAATGACATTAAAAGTTTTAACGCTAGCCAGTTCGAATTGAACCGTACAGACCGACGCGGAAGCCTCTAACCTTGAGACGCCTAATAAAGCTCCTAAGTGGTCAAGATAAGACCCGGAGGAATAAGCGAGTAAGTTTTGTTTAGCCGAGAAGTCTATTAAGTTACGTTGCTGAATGATGATTAGTATTATGCTCTCGAGAAATAATCTTACGGGGTCAGCACGGTGAAGAGTTCTTCCAGAGAGATTTTCGTAGAGATTTATAATGTCGCTTTCGATTAAAGCCGGGTCCTTTTCCGCAAAAATAATGTCATCGAGGCCGGCGAATAATTCAGATTTAGCCGTGATAAATCAATCCTTATCGTGTATAATATCAGCGACGATATACACCAAACACAAAAACACAGCGTGATTGTCAGAGATGACACGATTAAAACTCGTCCGTATCACGCAATTTTTTTTGCCTTCACACATCCTCAATAGCAACTTTCAGCCTTGTAAACAAATTGCCGTCTAAAGTGTTGTCAAACTCAATCTTCGTAATTCTGGCTCTAGGCTCAAATTTTCTGACAGCTTGAACGATTTCACTTTTCAATGAGGCCATAGATTTATTCATAGGCATATCGAGGACCGCCGCGCTTAATCCGAAATCTCTATCAAGCGGTACAGTGAATTTCTGCGTAGTAATAATCGTATAGACATTCTGCAAAATTTCTTCAGCGAGAGTGTCAGGGTAAAACTTAATAGCTCCGTAAGGTGTGATAAGTAAGTCGTATTCTCTCATGATATGTGTAAAAAAAACCGCCTGTTGATTAGACAGACAGTATGAAACATTAATTAACAAAATGAATAAAACACAGTGTGAAAATTATATCACACCAAGTATTCTTTCAGTGACAGATTAACGCTAGCTTTGAAGATTTCGCCAGTATTAGTGATGAGTTCGAGAGTTTCATTCATGCTTTCGATAACCCATAAGCCTTGTCCCTGAACTTCTCCTCCGATGACAAAAGCGACAGCCTCATGATTATTAAGCATTTTGCGTAGAGTGTCTAACTCTTTAAGGGGATTAAGACCAAGCGACGCGTCGAGAATAATTTTCAGCGAACAGGTATTAGCTTTAAGGCCTGTAAATTCCAGCAAGCCTTTAGAGTTAATAATCGCGTGTTCAGTGTAATTGGCCTGACGCGAGAAAGATAAATCCCTGAAAGTTTTAATGCTGTCTTCACTGACTTCGAAAATTACGCTACCGAGTGTCCCAATCACGAAACATCACCGCCGTTCTCGTATAAAAATTCCGGGGCGATATCAATTTCATCATTCCAAGCTACTCCGCCGCAAAGAATTTCAGCATGCTTGAACAAGCCCGGATTTTTCAGAGGTGCATAAAGTTTTTCGCTTAATAAAGGCTTGAAGTCGAAAAGTTTTACGCTCTTATCCTCAAACGTTAATAATAATTTCCAGTCGTCTAAAACTTTAACGTCAACGACATCAAAAAAAGGATTAGGCATGATTTACTTCAACGGTTCGATTTTATAAGGCAGAGAATTAGCACGAGAAATTTCCCAGTCAGCAATAAGTTCATCATGATGAATATCAGCCCAGACTTGAACCATTTTAATTTTCTTAGGAGGGAAATCACCATTAAGCAATTCACCGTCTAGAGAGAAAACAGCATTATACTCGCCAAATTTAGCGTGAAAGTGAGGGGGATTATGCACCTGACTTCCAGCGAACATTGAGATAATAATTCCGTAAAACATTGAGATTACCGGCATAAATTTATCACACTCCTTAAGATTTTTCGCTAGGATGAAGATTAATCTTGCAAACATGAGCAGCAAATAATTCATGCTTACGTTCCCAGCGTTTTTTGAATGAAGTATCAGAGTGTCGAGTGAAGCCCCTATAAGCATTCCTTGAGATTAAATTATCTTCTTTCAAGACTTGTTCCATACTCATAAAAAATTAACCTCCTGCAAAGACATTATGAGAGCCAGACGCGCAAGAACTTCCACAGTCAACCGCGTCGCCAATTCGAGCTAAAGCCCTTCCGTTCACGAAAACTTTTGAGCTGCCTGATACAGTAATACCTGCGTGGCATTCAGGGATTAAGTTGCAATGAACTGCCCAAGTATCACCGACGCGATGAGCCCCCTTGCCATTAACGAAAACGTTATCGCTGGCTTGGACATTAGCACGTGACGGGTAATCCCCATGACCTGAGCAAGTATCGCCTAATCTGACAACAGCAGGCATTAGCAAATATCAACCCTTTCAGCGTCAATGCGAATATTCCCTGTCGCGAGAATTTCAATATCGCCTTTGACGTCAATTAGCATTTTATGATTTCTCCTGTCGTAAAGAATTGTGGTATCGTCGCTAAATTTTACCATGCGAACGTCTTTATCAGCATAAACGGGTTTATTTTTATCGTCGTAGATAGAGCCGAGAATAAAGCCGGTTTCAAGTCCAGTTCCGAGCATAATGCAAGCAACGTGTTCTTGTAAATCTAAATGAAGTTCATCATGATTATCTTTCGAGTTAGGGATTATGACCGGGAGCCACGAAGAGACGATATTTTTATCAGGAAAATTCACTTTAGCCATATGCTTTTTCTCGTCGTAGTCAGTTACATAGCCGAAAAGAGCCATGCAAGAGAAATCGTTACTAGCCTTCATAAATTATCAAATCGTTTCGTGATAATGTCGCAGTATTCTGGAGAGATTTCCATCATGAGGCATTTTCGCCCTGTCATTTCGCAAGCAATTAATGTCGTTCCTGAACCTCCGAAACAGTCAAGAATTACATCATCAGGCTGAGTGAAGTCCTCAAGAATTTTCATATGAAGCTCGACGGGTTTTTGATTAGGATGAAGCTTTTCATTAAGCATTTTATCGCCGTCCCTGCAAAAACCGTTCCACTTGAAGGAATATTTTTTAATCTTCGTACCGATATTCGACCAAGCGAGTTCCCCGTCTCCGAAAGAAAGATTTTCGGTATTCTTGAGCTTGTCCCAGAAAAGCCAGCCGCACGACGGTGGAAGAAACCGAGTAAAATTTTGTCCTCCCCAGATGATAATATTGTTGCTGATAACGCGTAAAATCCTGTAATTCTCCTCAGCAATGTCGGTGTTAATATCGCCTATGCATTCAGCGTAAATTTTTGACCCTGAACCAATTTTGCCGGTTTTTCGGTCAACTATTCGCACACCATAAGGCGGGTCAGTCAA
>ERZ842401.4486-NODE-4486-length-16207-cov-5.185612_pt1 | contig 16207 bp, 2 predicted proteins | sample MGYA00521270_ERZ842401 | MGnify/ENA primary metagenome ERZ842401 (study PRJEB31892, sample SAMEA3878208) | bioreactor metagenome | biome: Moose rumen | place: Sweden | collected 2011-10 | study: EMG produced TPA metagenomics assembly of the PRJEB12797 data set...
ATCATTTCTTCGCCAGAAAAATCAAAGAACCACAGCGGATCGTTTGTTTCATCGGAAACGGTCGTGGCACCCATGCCTTTTGATGTGGTCTGAATAATAATTTCAGAATACTCGCGCAAAAGTTCCACCGACTCCAAGCCGAGCGATGCGTATTTAAATCCGAATCGTTCTGCCAACATGCGTGCTTTTGTGAGCGTGCGGTTAAAAACACATGCCTTGCCGCCAAGTTCTTTGACAGCGAATGCAATTGCCTTTGCCGCTCCACCCGCGCCGATAATCGCAACCTTCTTTTTTTTGAGATTTTTTAATCCCGTGAATTCCAAAAGTGCCTTTGAAAAGCCCGTGCAATCAGTGTTGTATCCCGTCCAAATTCCATTTTCATTTATGACGGTATTGCATGCACCGATGGCGTCAACTTTTTTGTCCGTGCGCTGCAAATGCTTGATGATGTCTTCTTTGTGTGGAATCGTAACGGAAAATCCTTTGATGTCGAGCGTTTTTGCAAATTCAAACGCCTCGCTTGCTTTTTCTGCCTTAAACGGAATGTACACGGCATTGATGCGCTCGCGTTTAAAATTGCCGTTGTGAAGACCTGGACTTGATGTGTATTTGAGTGGAAAGCCCGTAATGCCAAAAATCTGCGTCGTTTCGTTGAGTTCATGAAAGTGGTAAATTTCTTCAAGCGTTTTGGGATCTGTGTGACCTATGTCGGTGAGGCTCAGTTCCAAATCTTCGGGAGATGTGTAGCTCAGATACGAATTGAATTTTCCTGCAAGAATCCGAGTGGGAAGCCCTAGCGCACCCATAGCACAGACAATTTGGTTTGAATCATGGAATTTTTGCATTTCCAGGTACATATTGCTTACATCTTTGAGCGTGTGCGGCATAAAAGCGACTTTGGGGATTTCATACGGTGACTCGTGCATTGCCTGCAATTTTTCTGCCAGATTAGCCACTGGATTTTTCATATCGTGGAATGAACGGATGATTTTTGTGCCATATGCCATTGCCGCATCTTGAAGGGAAGAAATCCTAAAATCCTCTTCAAAATCAACATACGCGAAATTTTTTTGCTTGTCCTCGCTCGCAAATGCCAAAGCCCGCGCAAACAGCATGGAGCGGGAAGCCTCGCCCTCTGAATACTGGCCGCCATCGACCGTGCGGCGAATGGTAAGAATGCACGGAATTCCCGCCTGAGAAGGAAAATCCCTAATAGTGAGGCGTTCATCGTCATCAAGCAAATCAACGCGAAGCTCAACAAGATCAATATATTTACGGTATTTTTCGATAAGGGCAAGATCTTCTGCCACAGTAGGAGCCGTAAGACAAAGACAAATCAACGGTTTTGACATACCAAAAGTATAGCGAAAACAAGCCGATTGTTCAATTTATTTGACCACCATCACTTTTCGAGTCTCATCGATTCCGCTGCCCGTTACGCGCACAAAATACAGACCTCGCGCGACAGGATTTCCTGCGTTGTTCTTGCCGTCCCAATAGAAATAGTGCGTGCCACGCGAAACCGTGCCTTTTGAAAGCCGTTTGATAATGTTTCCGTCGAGCGTCATAATGTAGATGTTCAGATTCCCTTCGTCCTTCATCTGAACTTCAATTGCCGTTTTTTCGCCAAGACCAGCGTTAATCACATTGTTCAAAATCGTAACGCCACCGCGCTGCTTGGTTATGTCGCTCACAGTAAATGACCACAAATCGATAAAAGTGAAATCGCCCGACTGTATTCGCTCATACGGCATTCTAAACGCATAGAGCGGAATTTTTTCTGTGGTAGCATCGCCGTCATGGTTGATTTCGATTATTTTGCCATCAGAATCAAGCACTTTAAAGAAGAATTGGTATTCACTGCCTGCAGAAAGCTTAAACGCATCGTCCTTCCAGACCATATTTTTGAGAATGTCAGAATCTTCCACATCGGTGTATTCTGGAGCACCTGCCGGCAAATTCTTTGAAAGCACCGAAGTATTATATTCAGAAGCAAGCGAATCAAGCGACTTATCAATCCAAATTCGCCAGTCTCCGCCCGTCAGCAGATTAAATTTGTCGCTCTTCCATTCTTTGCGGATATGTGCCTTGTTGTCAAAGACGAGTTCCAAAGATTCCCCGTTTTCAACCGCGAATTTTCCTTCAGAGTTTACACCGCCAACCAACTCATATTGGAACACAATATCCCTTCCTGCCCGAAGCCGTGAATAATTTCCGCCATCCGCGCTAAAATCATGCACCGCATAGTCACTTGAAAGCGGGGCAAGTCCTTCGCCGTACACGCCTTGTTCGTTCCAGTCGCTTTCATCCGTATCGTCAGCATAGGCGTAGAGCATGTTCACCGCGTTTACCGCAAAATCTGAAATTGCGTGGCAGGTGTGTGCAGGCAGAGAATTGCCATTTTTGTCCTGAATATACGATGAAATGACATTTCCAAAAATCGTATCGGTGATTTCTCCCTGCGTATTGATTCGGATCCAGATTTTTTCGACATCATCAAGCGAAATAGCACGGTCAAAAGTGAACAGAAGCGCAGAATAATCGGTCGTTTTTGTAAGAAGTTCCACATCCGTAACGGAAATTGCACTGTCTCCGCTCGGCATGGCTGAGGTGTCAACATTATCGTCTTCAGAATACACGAATTCGATGTTGCTCTTGATTTTTTCAAGCACTGCAGAAAGGTCAGAGTCAGAAAGTTCGTGCAAATAGGTGCCTTTAAAGGCAAGCGGTTTCGTAAAGACCGCATACATTTTGTTTTCGCCGACTGGTGAAATCGTCATCGTAAATGAAGGAGAAGTAATATCGATGGTGTGCAGGATTTTTTTGTCCGAGCCGCTATCGGTCTGAATCAAGCGGTTTCCTGCCAAATCCGTGATGAACGAATCATCAGGCGAATAAGTGATTGTGAAAACCGTTTTGATGGGCAGCGTCGAATCCATTTTGTTGATTGAAATGCCAAGATATACGCCGTCATTTTCGGTAAATGTCTCAGACTGCTCTTCCGTACGGAACAGAGAACTTTTTACATTCTGGGAAATTTCCGCCGTGTCAAAGTCGCGTTCAGAAGATTCGTGGCCATCAAGAGAATACACATACGAGAATGCCGAAGAAGCCCCTGCGAGCGAGCTTCGTCTGATTCCGCCGTATGTTTTTGACGGATTTGAAGAAAAGTCACGGCTACCGCCCGCAGTTTCTGGCGCAGAATAGCCGCTCATAACGGTATTTGAGCTGTCGACCCATCCTTTGCCAGCCACCCACTTGTACGGGTCAGAACCCGCATAGTTCTGTTTGTTATCAAAAAGGTGCATTTCAATTTTGTCGATGTATGCATTCGTGTTTGAATCGACCGTGCCCACCATTTCGTACTGCCGATCCGTTCCATCGCCATTCGTCCATGTAAGATTTTCTTCCGAGCCGTCGATGTTCGTAACATAGGTGGCAAAAACAGGTGGCAGAGAATCCCATTCGCCGTAGAGTGATGTTGAAGCCAATGGCGCACTTGCCGAATCAATGGAAGGAGAAGCCGAATTTACCGTGATTTCGCGATTTTCGTTCGTTTCATCGAGCGGGTTTTTGAGCGCGTTTCCGTCTGCGTCAACGGCACAGTCCGTAATGAACGCATTTTCTGCCACCGTTACAAGACCTGCGGGCGTAGAGCTTGAATCGATGTAGCCAATCCAATTGTGGAACATGCTGCCAACATATTGGACGGGATTTGCCTCATCGACAAAGCCTGCGACTGCAATTCTGACGCGATTTTTTTGAATTTGCTCGCTTGCCCCTGCTGAGCGTGAGAATTTTCGGTAAAGCGCGTGCGGTTTTGCCGTGTCTATGCTGTGCTCCGTGCCATTTTTGTAGCCCGAAGTAAGTTCGCCCGTCGCAATTGAAGCAAAGCCTGTGATTGAAAGCCCTGAATCGCTGTTTAAAATCGCACCACCGTGTTGCGTTTCTGCCGTAAAGTCTGAATCAGCCTGAATGTTCTGATTCACGCTTTCACTTCCCGATTCCAAATCACCGATATTCACTGGCTCAGAATAGCGGAATTCAATGAAGTTGTGAGAATCATAGAATTTCTGAGAATCGGCGTTGCCCGTGTTTTTGCTGTACAATTCCTGACCCGTAAACACATCGACCAAAACAGGCCGCGCCTTATCGAGCGGTTCATTGATTTTTGCCGAAGAATATTCTGTTTCGCCCGTTTCTTTCCATAAGCCAACGCCGTAATTCCGTGCCATCGTCTTGCCGTCCGCAGCAGAGAACAAGCCTTCAAAAAGTGAAAGGTCAATCGTGTGCTCGCGGTGCGTTCCCGTTCGGTCGGTGCTGTCTTCCGTGCCCGCTGATGTGGGCGTAGCATCGGTGTTCCAATTTCCCTCCGCAGAAGCGACTTTGAGGTACAATTTTGTACCCGCCAGAATATCCGCGTTTTTAAAATCGGACTCAGAAAGCGGAACTGAGCAGGTGTCGTCTTCGTTCCGAACCGTGTAGAATATGCCGTCAAAGGCAAGCATATCGCCCGTGCCGTTCGCATTGTAGAAAATGCCGCCCTCTGTGAGCGAAGAAGTGAGTGCGACCGTAGAAGAAACTTCGCCGTTTGAATTTTCCACGTCCATGTCGAATGAAAGGCACAGCACTGAGTCAGAAATTGAATAACTTTCTGAAATCTGCGGAACAGCGAATTGGAAGCCCGAATTTCCTGAGCCGTCAGCATTTCCTTGATGAACGCTTGCCGCGACAAAAGCCGAGCCGCTTGAAGCCACAGCCGAACACTGAGAAACCGTTGAATTGAACACCGCCGCGTATGGCACGCCCCATTGCGTTTCTGTGACATCTGCTGACGGATTAAAAACAGGGTGAGACGATGAAGAATCAGGGCGCGGGAGCGAAATATGTGCCAAATCAAGCCCGTTCAAATAGAAATTCTTTGTGACGGTGATTTTTGCGCCAGAAGTCGCCGAGATATGTGCTGAGCGTTTTGGTAAAGACGATGAATCAAGCGGAATGTACGGAATTGAATCGAATCCAAAGTACGCAAATCGTGTGTCTGTGCCAGCATAGCGCGCGTCATCGGCACTGTAATTGCTTCCGAACGCCACAAAATTTTCAGATACCACATGAGATGAAGCGGCAGGAGCAAATGTTCCGTCAAAGAAATACAGATTTTTCGCCTCAAAAAGTGATGAAAGCGAAAGCGTGCTAGAGCCAAAATCAAAATACACATCGCTGTCCGCAAAATCAAAGCCGTTTCCTGCCGAAAGCGTTCCGTTTATTCCCTCTGAGAAAACAATTTTTTCGCTCGCGTGGGCAGTCAGTTTTCCAGAAAGCACATAGTCACCCGCAATGCATTCTACCGTTGAGCCAAAAATCTCGCCGTCAGCACCGTTGTCGCCCAAAATCGAAGTAAATTGAATTTTTGAATAGACATCGCCCGTGCCACCAGATGATTTTGCGGTAAAAACAGCGGATTTTTTGAGCGTGACCGTGCCCGTATAGTCCTGCGTCAAAGTCGAATCGATTTTTGTGGGCGCAGAAGAAGCATTTGCGCCAATCGTTGTGCTTCCCGTAAAGGCAATTGATTTTGAAGAGACATCTGCATAAAAAATCGTATCGCCCGTAATTTTAAAATCTTCGCACGAAACTGTGTCATTGAAAACTGAATTTCCTGTAATCGTGAGATTTTTTTCGCCCGAAACAGTACCGCCGAATGTCAAATTCAAAGAATTTGCCGTAAACACAACATCAGAATCCAAAATCGTGTTTGCGCTGACAGAAAAATCAGCTCCATTCGTAAATTCCCCGCCAAGAACAAGATTTCCGCTCGTGTTAAATGCTGCTCCATTCGGAAGATTTGCGCCAGAAAGGATTTTTATGTCAAAAATCGTGCCCGCTGCGTTCTGAATCGAAGAAATTGTGCAGAATTTTTCAAAAACGACTTCGCCCACACTCACCGTTGAATCAGCATTCGTGTAGTTTAGCAACAGAGAATCAATCTCAACAGGAATCGTAAAATGTTTTGCCCGATTGTTCTGCGTAATTTCGACCGTTCCCAAATTCACTGACTCGTTTGCGCCTGAATAGCTGCCACCATTTTCATCTTCACTCGTAAAGATTTTATCCGTGCCGTTCACAGTGATTGTAATTTCACCAAATCGAAGCGTCTTAGAATTGTGAACATAATTTCCATCGACCGTAAGATTTCGCCGAATCGTAATTTCGCTTCCATTCGTAACCGCTACGCCGCTTGGAATCGTTAAATCGTAAAAAACGCCCGAAAGTTCAGCATCGTTTCCCGCAGACACATTTTTTTTGTTGAAGACCGTTTCGCCCGCCCTGCTTCCAGAAATATTTCCGTTCAAGACCAAAGTGCCGCCTTCAACGCCTGCATCCCATTCACAGAATCCTTCATTGTTTATAGAAGAAACTGATTGCTCCGCCGTATTTACGCCCGTCTGAACGAACGAACCGCCCGAAGCAACGACCAAATTTCCCGCCGTAAAGAGAGTTTCCGCAACAGAGAGCGTACCAAAAGAAATCGTAAGCGTGCTCGTTTCGTCCTGCGTAAAACCACCTGCAAGAGTGACTTCGCCACTGAACACAAGATTTGCCGACACATTTCCGTCAAATTCGACAGAATGCTCATCGCTCGCCTCGTTCTGAATCGTAAGGGCTTCAGAATTTCCAGAATCAGCGACCGTTGATTTTAAAACAAGCGGCGTTTTATTCAAATCAATCGTAGCAGAAGCCAAAAGCGTGACAGGTGCGTCAACTTCAACGCTCGTGTTTGTATCTTCTGTTGCAATCAGCGGCTGTATCGTGATTTCAGACGATGAAAAATCAGCATGCAACTCAAAAGATTCTGCCGTAAACGATTTAAAAAAGCCGTTTCCTTCTGCAACCACAGTTTTAAAGGTAAGATTTTCTATCGGCTGCAAAATTCCGCTTCCATCCCCGCCGCTAAAATATGCCCATCTGCCGTTTTCAGTTGTTGCCCCGCTTGAGCTTGGAAGCGAAATTGTCTCAGGCTGTGGGTCTGTATCGCTCGTTCCGTAACGGCCAAGAAGATGAACCGTACCTTCATTTGAGAAAGAGTCATTCACCGTAAAATCCTGCCCGTTAAGCCATAATTCACCAGAATCCGTGCCGCCTTTAATTTCGATTTTAGAAATTTCAACCTTAGAAGAAAGGTGCGACTTGTTTGCCGTTCCCGCAGGAACCGTGACCGATGACATGTAATTCGGAATCATCGTGGCAGGCTCCGTTTCTGTCTCTGCCCCTTCTTCATAGAAATCCCAGTTTGCTGCTTTGTCCCAATCTATGTCTGTTGCGCCAGTCCAAATAAAATCCATCAGAAGATTCCAGCCGTACGGAATTGAATATAAGCCGTCATCTTCAACCTTTGGAATTGAACAATACGCCGTGTAAGAAATATCTGGAATTGATTTTTCATCCCAGTCAGAAGGCTTTTCCCCAATCGTCACGCCAGAAACAACGAGATACTTTCCGCTCAATTGGGCAGACGGAAGATTGATTATGGCAGGTGAGGTCGAAGTTGTTGCTGTTTCTGCCGTTTGAATCGTAAGGAATGAAGAAAGTGAAGAGCCAGTCAAAGTCAAATCGCCCGAAATCGTGAAATTTCCGTCAAAAGTAAGCGTTTTTCCGCCAAGCCCTGTTGCCGAAAGATTGTTGAATGCCGTGTTGCCCGTAATTGTCGCTGAATCAGAAAAGTGCACGGTAGAAGAAGCGGCAGTAAAGCCCGAAGAAGAATTGCTGTCAAGCCAGTTCCCTGAAAGAGTAATTGATGTGTCAGAATCACCGTCCACACTGAATTGCACACCATCATCAATCGTAAAATCTTTTGCCGTTATTGAAGTTCCCGTAAATGAAAGTGTTCCTCCCGAAGAAGAAGAATCGGAAAATTCAATGGAAGCATCCGTTGTTTGTGAATCCGACCTTGCGATACTAAAATCAATCGTAAAGGTAGAGCCGTTCACATCTAAAGTTATGTCATTTTCAAGCCCCACCGCATTTTTTGCAGAGAGCGTTGTAGCACTATTTCCTGCAGTAAGGGTAAGCGCAGAAGAAGAATGTAAAGAAAGATTTTCAGCGGAGACAGACCCGTTTGAAGAACTGCCTACTTGCGCATCTCCTGTAATTTCGAGATTTTTGAAACTGTATGAATCCCCCCCGTCCGAGTAAGAAAGGTGTTCGATTGCCGCAACCGTTCCGCCAGAGAATGACCAAGTGCCGTTTTCAGAGTTTTTTGCCTCGTCGGAAGAAAGTGTGACCGTTTCCGTTCCGAGCGAGTAGATTGTACCTGTGTTTTCAAATTCTCCGCCGACCGTAAAATCTCCGCCATTAAGATACACTTTGCCATCGTTAGAGAACCCGCCCGTAGATTCAAAAGCATTCGCGCTAAAGTCAAGGTTTGCCTCTTCGCCAACATGCGCTTCTGCCACTTTTACACTTGCGGAAAGCTCAGGGAAGTGAGTGACCGTTTGCGTAGAGCCAGATCCTTGCGTTCCCGTGGGGTAAGTGGAATTAATGTACACGATTGAAGCCGAATCAGGCACTTTTGTGGCGGTTTTTGCCTGATATGAGTAAGTTTTGTTTCTTCCGTACCCAGTTGAGACAAGCGAATAAACGAGCCAGTTTCCTTTTAAGTTCCACGCCGTGCTTGTTCTTCCTGACCAATAGTATTCCGTAGTGAACCGCCAGCCGTAAATCGCCGTGACGCCCGTTTCCGCGTATTCAGAATTGTATGTCGTGTAGGAATTTTCGGGTTGCGGGCTTCCGTTCCAATAAGAAGAAGGCTTTGTTCCGCCCACAGTCACTTTTTGCGAGACCGAAAGATAGTTTCCGTATGCCATTGCTCGGGGAAGATAAATCACTCCCGTAGACGGGCTTGCGATGCTCAAAAGAGAATCCGCGTCAGTTCCAGACAAGACGAGTTTTGCCTGAGTGTCGTCCGCAGAATCCACAAAATCAACGCGCCCCGAAAAATTCACCGTGCTTCCGCCCAAATCTTCCGCAGAAAAATAATTGAAAGAAAGCGATTCTGCCGAGGAATTTAAATTCGCAATGGCGACTGTTGTTGCATAGAAAATCGCCGATTCCACAGAAATCGTACCAGAAAGGCCGTTTGAAATTGAGGCGGATTTTACTTTTTCCGATGGTGTCGCTTCCGCATCGCCTGCCACAAGTGCCGTAATTGCAAGCAATCCGCTTCCCGTGTTCGAGACCGTGCCGCCAGATTCCGTAGTGCTTCCGAGCGTGATTTCAGAAATGGAAGAAGAATCACTTCCCGTAACGGAAAGGCTTCCCGCGCCGAGCGAGATTGTGCCTGTGCTTTCGATTTTTTGAGCGGAGATTGTCGCGCTTCCCGTAGTGATTGTGCCTGAGTTTTCGATTTCGGCGACATCTATGATTCCTGCGTTATCGACAGTGAATGTGCCAGAATTCGTGATTTTTGGATTTGAAACCGTATCAGAAGTGACATTCTCTGCGTTTTTTAAATTCATCTTTCCTTCGTTTTGAAGCACCGTTCCGCTATGAAGATACGCCATGTTAGAAACGGTGAGCGTGACATTTTCGCCGACAGAAAGCGTGCCAGTTTTTTCGTTGGTAATGCCCGTTCCGCTTCCGCGAGAAAGTTCGAGCGCATTTCCCGTACCCGTAACGGAAAGCGTGTGCGCAGAAGAAGCCGTAACGGAAACTGTAAAATCATCGGTCAAAACGCTCTCGACATCGCCCGTTTGCAAAGTTGCCACTTCCACATCAGCATTGAGAGCAAAATTCGTGTTTCCGCCGAATGAAAGCGTTGCAAAAGTCATGGGCGAAGTGCCACTCGTAAGCGATGTGGTGTCTGTGTTCGTGTTGTAGAAGTAGACCGTTCCGTCGTTCGCGTTAAAACTGCCGTTCTCAAAACTCACATTCCCGTTTTTGAATTTGGTTGAAGCCGAAGAAGCCGTGAATGAGCCAGTTTCGGTAAAATCGCCCGTAAAAGTGACGTCCGCCGAGCCGCAATCAACCGAGCCGAGGTTTACCGCCGCGCTTGCTTCATTCGTGATTGAAGCCGGGCCCGTAACCGAAAGATTTGAAATCGTGTTCGTGCCGCTTCCGCTGAAAGAAACTGAGCCAGTTGAAACGGAAAGCGAGCCTGTGCCGGAGTAGCCGCCGTTGAAGGAGACTGATGATGAATTGCAATTCAGCGTTCCAAGATTTGTAACTGCTTTCTCATAGTTTTGTGTTGCATCTACATTTATACTTCCATGTTCTTGTATATCACAAGAATCTGAAAATGTAACAGTTCCACCTATTCCATAGATACTTCCATCTGTTACAACATTTCCCGTAACTGTAAAAGAATTGGTAGTCCAAATCGAACAATTTTCTTCTACATCTACATCGCCTTCAATTTTTAGGCTTCCCGTTCGTATTTGAAATTCCGCATTGTTTTTTACAGTAACGCTTCCGATTGAACTATCGGTATCAAGCTGTACCCTAAGTTTCCCACCATTTTGAATAATTTTTTCATTTTCATGGACAAGTGAGGTTATCGATAAAAGTTTCGTGCTTGTGTTTTCGATGTTTATTTCACCATCTGACTTGAAATTTGTGACGGAAAGATCATTAGAAACATGAGTTGTATCAAACACCGCCGTGTCGCCATTCTCATACCCCGGATAATAGTAGCTATGGCTTCCGCCGTCATACTCCGCCACCGAAATATAGGCATCCGTTGTTTTTGCCTTGTATTGCCAGTTCGCACTGTTCTGCCATTCTGTGTTTCCGCCTGCTCCCGTCCAGTAATAGACATTCGTGTCGTATTCAAGTTCGGGGTAGTAGATTGTGCCCATCTCAAATCTGCCGTCTGGAGTGTAAAGCGTAATTGCAATGTAATCACCATCTTGATAGTAATTTGTATCAGTTTCGATATTAAAAGTCGAATTTAGGCTGTACACAGAGAATATTCCTTTTTTATCTTCAACATAAGTTTCGTAATTGATTAAGAAACCATCGCTTGAACCTCTGATTTCTTTCACTTTAAACGGAAATTCAAGATTCGCTGTTGAAGTCAAAGTCAACACACCAGAAGCAGCATCAAAATCATAATCATACCGAGAGCGAGTACCATAAGGCAAAACGGTTAATCCAGTCTGAAAGCCATCTCCATTTTCTTGTGAATATATCGAGTCGGTTGGATAACCAATATCATCAATAATTTCGCCGTCAGCAGGGATATATACAGTTCCAGAACCCGTAAATTTTACAGAAAAGTCGCCTCCCCTATTACTTATTCCTAAAAATTCATCTGAAATTATAAAAGTAGAATCAATTTGTACTATAAAAATTCCGTCCGACCAATAACCAAAAGAACTATCCAAATCAAAAGTTGAGCAAACGACTTCACCAGTTCCACCAATTACAGTTGTATGAGCATCTACGTCATCTGGAAAACTCAAATGAAGAGAAGAACAGGAAAGCGTTTTGCCAGACTCTATGCTTAATTCTATTGTTTCGCTCCCTTCGCTGTGCAGATAAATCGTTCCGACTTCGATGTCCTCTCTTACCGTGACAGTTACTTCTTCTGTTCCTTCAAAATACACGGTGTCTTCAGAATCTTGCGGATAATTTGATGAATTATGATAGTTACTGTCAGAACCACGTTGAAGCCAATTTTCAGAATCAGACCAATCCCCATAATCGTTCGTCTGGTCGCCGATTGTGTCGCGCCATTTAAAAGTGTTTTCAAGGGTATAAGTCGTTGATGTATATGAAGTTAAATTGCTGCTAACGGAATCGACATCAACGATTGAAATTGTGTCAACATTAACTTCATTAACATTCGTGACAGAAAGACTCCCCCCGCCGTTTACGGTTAATTTTCCCGCAAAATTCGCCAAACCACTATTAGAACCAATATCCAAAGTTGTAATTGTAAGCGCATATCCATTGAGACTTATTATAACATTTGGTCCGATAACAAGGTCTTCAATTGTTGTGTCGCTAGAGAGATTTAAAACATACTCCTCAGTGAGATTGTTAGTGTCATACGCAAGATATGTAGTAAGTGATCCACTGATATTTTCAGTTCTTCCCCACGCGCCGCCCGCGCACAAAAACACCGCCACGCACAAGGCGCTTTTGAGAGCGCGCCATGCCGTTAGCTGAGAGAAGCGTGTTTTTGCACTTTTAACGAAGCCTTTCAACAGAATCTAACTCCTAATTTTTCGGCAAAATTTTGAAATTCGCGGATTCGGCATTTGATTCACCGTCTGCATCAACGCCAATCAAGAGAACAAAGTGATTGCTTCCGTTTGCATACGAGCTGTTATACGGAACGGTTATGCTTTCCCCTGAGCCGTATGAAACACCGTCAATCATCCATGTATACGAAGTGTAGATTCCACCCGCACTAAAGATAATCTGCTCGTTTTCTTCGTCAAGTTGAGCGACAAGCCCGTTTTCGCGCGAAACACTTCCGCGTGATGTCCACATGGCATAAAGCGTCATATCAGATTCTGCGTTTAAGACCGCTTCATCGCCGAACGCGGTTGTTGCCGCCGTTGATGAAAGCGCCCAGCCGCCGAAGAGATAGCCTGATTTTTCAAAAGCACTTGCCGTCAGAGTTTGAGAAACACCATAAGCGAAGACCATAGGGAGCATTGATCCGCTTGTTGCTCCGTTCCCGTCGAAAGTGACGGTGTATGTGTCGGGAGTCCACTTTGCCCAAATCGATCTGTCTGCCGTCACGGGCGTTGAGAGGTTTGCCGCACTTTCCATTGCAGTGGGGATTAAATTTGTATCATCCCAAGCCAAGAATGTGTAATGCGTCTTTGTGGGATTACTAGGAGTCGTTATTGTGCCGTTATATTCCACCGTTTGTGAAGAAAGCGTTGTCGAATCAAGCGCGTCAATAAATGTGACGGTAAATTTTTTGATTTCCCACACGGCGTAAAGCGTAATAGTTTCGCTCGTGCGAACACTTGCCCAGTTTGAAGTTGAAATCGTTTCGCGGTCAGCGTATTTTCTTGCGCCCGTGCTCGAAGTTGCCCAGCCAGTGAAATTGTAACCTTCTTTTGAGAATGCATTTGCCGTGAGTGGCACTGATGGTTGAAGTTGGTCGTAAGAAATTGTTTGTGTCACCGTTGCGCCTGTTCCGCCGTTCGCGTTGAAGGTAATCGTGAGCGTTTCGGCTTCCCATTTCGCGTAAATCGTTGTGTCGGCGGTGATTTGCGTGTCGAAATCGAATGCACTTTCAAGCGCGCCGCTCGTGCCATTGAGAGAATCCCAGCCTAAAAATTCGTAGCCCGTTTTGCTCGGATTTGAACTTGGTCTCGTTGCTTTTGCCTTCCATTCAACTGTTTGTGAAGAAAGCATACTTCCCGTTAGCGCATCAACGAATTTTACTGTGAATGTTTGAATTTTCCACACGGCGTAGAGCGTTGCTCCCGTGCTTGAATACAGTGCATTCCATACTGAATCAGAAATAACTTCCCCGTCAGCAAAATCCGCGCTCGTTGCCAAAGCAGATTTGCTCCAACCGAGGAAATTGTAGCCTTCGCGACTAATGGCTGTGTTCGGTGTAAGCGTGGGGCCTGCCGCCAAATCATCACCTCTGACGGTTTGAGCTGTCATCGTGCCAGTTCCACCGTTCGCGTTGAAAGTAATGGTGAGCGCAAGTTCATCCCACTTTGCATAAAGCGTCGTGTTGTCGGTAATGGCCGAAGAGAAGTCAAATTCTGAAGAAGAAAGCGTTGTGCCGCCGTCAGTTAACATGAACCATCCGGCGAATGTGTAGCCCGCTTTTGTTGGATTGCTCGGTTTCGTTGCCTGCGTATGCCAATTCACCCATTGACTTTGAAGCTCAGCCGAATCTTCCCAAATTCCATCCCGAGTATCAAAATACACTTGGTACTGAATGATTTCCCACTGTGCATAGAGCGTGAGATTGACCGTTCCGCCAGCATATTGTCGTACCCAATCCCAGTTTGCCGCATTCACTTCATAGGTATCATAGAAATAATACCCCGTTTTGTCGGCTTTTGAGTTCCAAAAATTAAAGTAATAGCCGTTAGCCGTTCTGTCGTACGCGTTTGCCGTGAGCGTTTTAGGCAAGTCTTCATAGGTGAATTCCAAACCGCTCATAGAACCTGTTGCATCGTTTGCATTCTTATTGAAAGTGATTTTTAAAGTCTGCACTTTCCATTTTGCGTAGAGAATTTTAGCTTCTTTTATTTGTGTTGAGAAATCGAATTCGTTTCCATCTGTACAAGAAGAATCCGTGTACCAGCCCACAAAATCATAGCCCGTTCTCGTTGGGTCGCTCGGTTTCGTTGCCTTTTGATTCCAATTAACCGCTTGCGAAGAAACAGCGCTTCCGCCCTGTGAGTCAAAATCAACCGCATACGAATTAATCTGCCACTGCGCGTAGAGCGTTGTGTCACCAAGCGGATAATTTGCCTGAGTAATCAGCTCGCCGTCATAAAAATAAGTTCCGCTTCCCGTGCTCGCTGTATTCCAGCCGGCGAATGTGTGCCCTTCGCGCGTAAATGCATTTGAAGTGAGATTCGTCGGAAGATTTCTGAATGAAAGCGTTTGGCTGCTCATCGAACCAGAAAGAACGCCGCCCACGCCGTCGTTTGCATTTGAGTCAAAGGAAATCGTCACATCGCTCCGAATCCACAGCGCATATAATGGACAAACAGAGCCTTCCCGGTTAGCGAAATTAATTCCCGTTTGTTTTCCGACGGGCTGCAAGTCTCTATATGGAGGATAATTCGGGCTTTGCGAGGCATTTGTTCCCCAGCCAGCAAAATCATAGTTTTCAAGAGAAAAAGGATTTGCATCAAGGGTAACATTCGCATCGTAGGTGAGCGTTTGAGCCGTTTCTGTTTCGCCAGAAGCACTTACCCCCCCGTTTCCGTAAAACACGACCGAATAGGTAATCGGCTTCCATTCACTTACGAAAAAAGCGAGCGGAGCCGAAGTGACAGTGATTTCGGAAATTGTTTCATCATCGTTTCGTTTTACATTGCTGGGGCACTCTGTTGAGCCTGAGAATACATTCTTTAAGAATTTCCAGCCTAAAATTTTATAGCCTGGCTTCATGGAGAAAAATTCAGGGGAAGCGACTGTCGGCAAATCACTGATTACATCGCCGATAGAATAGCGTTTTACCACTACGACGCTCGAGCCGGACGATTCTTCGGGGTAATATGAATAACTCGTTGAAAAATCTTCGTCCAAATCATCGCTCAAATCGCGCTCACAAGAAAAAAGCGTAAAGGCGGCAAGCGTCAAGAAAGAAACAAAAAGAAAAGATAATCTTCGTTTTATATGCCTCATCTTCTGCGCTCCCTACAACCTGAATCCTATGCACGCATACGGCGTTGCAAGACCGAGCGGAACTGAACCTGAAAGCACATACGAAAAATCTGCACCAAGTTCACAAACGATGAATTTCCACGGATAGAAAAACAAAGATGCCCCCGCAGTGACCGCAGGGTACAAATACTGCTTTTCGTCAGGCGAATTTCGGACAGAAACTCCCGTATACGACAATTTCGTCTCGATTGCGTCAACTCCGACTCCGCCTTTTACCGAACAGAACAATTGCTTGAACAGTTTATGCTGCCATACAAATTTTACATCAAAAATGTTAGATTTCAAGTTTCCTTCATAAAAATCGACTTTTTCTGTATCAAAAGTCTGTGCCATGAACGCAAATTCCAAGCCGAATTTATTCGTTTTCGTTTTCCACGGCAGAATAATCGCCCGAACTGAAAGCGCAAGCGCCTGCTCATCATACAAATCGGTAATAGTGCTTGGCTGCACATTGAGCGTAAAACCAAGCCCCCCCTCAAAAATAATATCCTTCCATTGATATGGGTGCGTTGCCTTCCATTCGGCTTTTGCTTTCTTTTCGGCTTCTTTTTTGGCAATTCGCTCGGCTTCCTCACGCGCTTTTTCTTCGGCAATGCGCCGCTCTTCTTCGATTTTTGCGAGCCGTTCAGCTTCGGCGCGCGCTTCGGCTTCTGCCTTTTCCCGTGCGGCTTTTTCTTCCGCAATGCGGCGTTCTTCGGCAAGGCGCGCTCGTTCTGCCTCATCTCGCTCTGCTTTTATACGCGCTTCTTCGGCGAGCCGCTTTCGTTCGGCTTCTTCTGCGGCAAGGCGCGCGCGTAGATCGGAAGAGCACACGTCTGAACTC
>ERZ842401.4487-NODE-4487-length-16203-cov-4.071959_pt1 | contig 16203 bp, 17 predicted proteins | sample MGYA00521270_ERZ842401 | MGnify/ENA primary metagenome ERZ842401 (study PRJEB31892, sample SAMEA3878208) | bioreactor metagenome | biome: Moose rumen | place: Sweden | collected 2011-10 | study: EMG produced TPA metagenomics assembly of the PRJEB12797 data set...
TATCTTTACAGACAATGTTGCAAAACCGAAATTATCATTGCTGTTTATTAATGATTTTAAAAATGATAGACCAGATATAAATATTTCCTTTAAGACAACCAATAATCGAGTGCATGATCGTTACATCGCTATTGACATTGAAAATTCGTTTAGATTGTTTCATTCTGGTGCTTCTTCAAAAGATGGAGGGAACAAAATCACAACCATAATGGAGATAGAAGAACCGCTAAAATATAAAGAGTTATTTGATGAATTACTAAAGAATGATGAGCTAGTTATAAAATGAGTGAATTAAAAGACAAAATAAAAGAGATAAGAAATAGAGAAGGGCTTTCTCAGGATGAGATGGGGCGTCGAGTTGGCTATACCAACCGCGCCAGCGTCAACAAAATTGAGGCGTGGAAATTCGCCGACGGGCTGGACGAAGAAGAGGAAATCATCGACGAATTCCGTGAAGATCCGCCGAATATATACGGATTCGGACATACGCGGATTTATGCCGACATGATCGACGCGATAAAAAATGACCGTGAGCCCTATGTGAATGGAGAAGCGGGAAAAAGAGCGCTGGAGCTTGTACTTGCCATTTATAAATCGGCGACGGAAGGGAAGCCTGTGAAACTGCCGATGGGAAATGTTTCGACGATTGATTTCAAGGGAAAATTTAGCGACAAGTGAAATTTCAGAGAGACACATGCGAGTAAGTCGTGTTTTTATGACGGGACTCTCAGCGAAACAGCTTGATTGGCGAGTGAATAAGGGCAGGTTTGGGATACAGAATTTATGGGTATAGACTGGGAAAGCAATGGAATATATTAAAAGGAAACGTATAAAAGTTTGCCATATGTCTAGCGTGCATGGGCAGGAAGATACCAGAATCTTCCATAAAGAATGTGTGTCCTTGGCACGGGACGGTTTTGAGGTTTATCAGATTACAAAAGGGGAAACTTATTCCAAATGCAACGTGCATCTTATTGGTATTGGAGAACCTTGTAGTGGCATCGTGGGGAGGATGATTAACACGACGGACGCCGTTTACAGGAAAGCCAAAGAGATCAATGCCGATATATATCACGCTCACGATCCGGAATTGTTGCCTGTTTTGTTAAAACTCAAAAAGACCGGGAAAAAAGTAATTTTTGACAGCCATGAATACGTCGTTGGCACAATCCATGAAAAAGAATATATTCCTTCGATGTTTCGAAAGCTTATTGGTAATGTTTATGCATTTTATGAGACATATGCGTGCAAGAAATTAGATGCAGTCATAACCGCGACTCCCAATGTTACTGAATATTTTAAGGAGATTGGCATTAAACGTGTTATTGATTTATGTAACTTTCCAATTCTGAATGATGATTTTGTGCCGCCCCGCTATGATGGACGGATTGCCATTTTTGCGGGCGGGATATCCGCACAGTGGAATCACGAAAGTATTATCAGTGCGATTGAGAAAATCGATGACATAAAATACGTTTTATGTGGGAGGAGTGAAAAACAGTATCTAAACAAATTGAAAACATATCCAGGGTGGCAGAAGGTAGAGTATAAAGGGAAAATACCGCATGAACAGGTAGCAGAAGAATTGCAAAGTGCTGCGGTGGGGTTCGCGTTATTGACGCCGGGTGAAAATACGGACGGAATAAACGGCAATATGGCAAATACGAAAATTTTTGAAGAGATGGCGGCAGGCTTGCCTGTAGTTTGTACGGATTTCGTCCGGTGGAAAGATTTTGTTGAAACTTATGACTGCGGAATTTGTGTCCGACCAAACGATATAGAGCAAATTGTCGGCGCCGTCGACCAATTGATCCATTCTCCCAAGATGGCAGAAGCCAAAGGTATGAACGGCAGACGCCTTGTAAAAGAAAAATTCAATTGGGCGAGAGAAGAACAGAAACTGTTAGCATTATACGATGAAATAGGGAGAGAAATAATCGATGGTTAATGTCATAGGCCTCGGATATATCGGGTTGCCTACTGCGCTTATGATGGCGACGCATGGCATTGAAGTCGTTGGAACGGATTGCAATCCCAATGTGATTGCTGCATTGGCGCATGGGAATCCCACTTTCAAGGAAAATGGAATTGATGAATTGTATAAGAGGGCGTTGGAGGTAGGGATTCAATTCACTACCAAATATCAAGCGGCAGACATCTATATTGTTTCGGTTCCTACTCCGTATGACAAATTTACCAAAAAAGTGGATTCGTCCTATGTGGTTGCAGCCGTGCGGGACATTTTACGTGTAGCTTCCAAAGGAGCAATTATAGTCGTTGAATCTACTGTATCCCCCGGAACGATTGATCGCTTTGTGAAGCCGGAGATTGAAGCGGCTGGTTTTGCAGTAGGAAAAGACATACAGCTTGCACATGCGCCCGAGCGTATTATACCCGGGAATATGATATATGAGCTGATTCATAATAACCGCACGCTTGGCGTCGACGATAAAGCATGCGGGGAAAAGGTGAAAGCTATTTACGCGTCTTTTTGCCAAGGTGAGATTTTTGTCACCGACATTAAGACGGCTGAAATGACGAAAGTCGTGGAGAATACTTTCCGCGCGGTCAATATTGCTTTTGCGAATGAACTGGCGAAAATCTGTCGCCACAGCGACATGGATGTGTATGAAATCATTAAAATTTGCAATCAGCATCCGCGTGTGAACATTCTTCAACCGGGGCCGGGCGTTGGCGGGCATTGCATTCCCGTCGATCCGTGGTTTTTAGTTGGGGATTATCCGTCGCTGACACGGTTGATTAGTGCGGCGTTGCAAGTAAATGAAGATATGCCGGAATACGTTCTCAATCGTATTTACGAAATTATGCAAGAACGGGGCATGACGGATATTACGCGGGTGGGCCTATATGGATTGACCTATAAGGAAAATGTAGACGACATAAGAGAGAGTCCGACCCTGCAAATACTGGAAAGCCAAAGACGACATTTGGCTACGGGTTTAAAGGTTTACGATCCGTATGTTTCGGAAGATATTGTGGAAAATCAGTACCATAGTTTAGATGATTTCCTTGCGGATATTGATTTTGTGGTGATTATGGTTCAACACAGAGAGATTGTAGAAAATGTAGAAAAACTTGTAGGGAAAGTTATTCTGGATTGTCGGAATGTGTTCCATTCTGAGGGGATATATCATCTTTAAGGCGCGTATGAATTGGAGCTTTTTGTTAAAGAAGTGAATAGCGCAATGGAGTTTGCGCGGTGTGTTGGAGCAGATTTATGCATGTGTTGGTGATTTCGGAAGGTATGCCATTGGCTAAGAATCCTTTGTTTGGGATTTTTGCATGGGATCAGGCAATGGCATTGTCGAAAGCAGGTATCGAAGTCGATTTTTTTGCGGTCGATTTGCGCTCTTTTCGACGGATTCGTCCTTGGGGCATTCGGCATGGGAAGAAAGATGGGATTCGGTGGCATTCTATAAGTATCCCCATCGGAGCTATACCGGCTTTGTTTCTGTGTAAGTTGGGTACGATAGCTTTGAGAAGTTTGTATCGGAATGTTTTTAAGTCTATTGGGAAATCACCAGATATTATGCACGCGCATTTTACCGAGAGCGGATATATGGCTTCGGAACTGGCAAACGAGGAAAAGATACCGTTGGTTATAACTGAACATTCTTCTAAGATGGTGCAATCGGTTATACCGAAGGATTTGAGAAGCCTTGCTGAATGGGGCTACCAAAGGGCGGATTGTGTGATTGCCGTCAGTAGCTTTCTACAGAAATGTATATACCAACACACGGGGATTATTGCCGAAATTGTGCCTAATGTCGTTTCTGCAGAATTTTATTGTGCAAGAGAGCGACATGGAGGTGTTAGGTTCATCTCCGTGTCGCATCTAAATAAAGGGAAACGAATTGACATTTTAATTAAAGCCTTCGCTTTCTTAGCTGCCGGTTATAATGATGTCATACTTGAAATTGTGGGGGATGGGGATCAACGAACTAATTTACAGAGGTTGGCAGAGAAGCTTAACATATCGACAAGAGTTAATTTTCATGGCTTATTGTCACGAAAAGAGATCGGGGATTTGTATAGAAGCTGCGATTGTTTCGTTCTGCCCTCAGCTTTTGAGACTTTTGGGGTTGCATATATTGAGGCGATGGCTGCAGGACTTCCGGTGATTGCAACACGCTGCGGCGGTCCAGAGGATTTTGTCACGGAAGAGAATGGGATATTAGTGGATGTAGATGATGAAGATGGTTTGATGGAGGCTATGTTAGCGATGTATTCCTCGCTGGAAAAATATGACTGCAATTTAATTGCGACAACGGCAATGGAACGATTTTCTCCTTTTGTGATTGCAGAAAGGCTTTTAAGTATATATGAGAAAGTGTTGAAATCGCGAAAATAGGAGGGCAGGAAAATGATTTTGCCCAAAATAACTATTGTTACGGTTGTGTTTAACAGGGTTGCTACAATTGAGCAAACGATTTCAAGCGTAGTGAATCAAACATATCCAAATCTCGAATATATTGTGATTGATGGTGGCTCCAATGATGGAACAGTTGAACTGATTAAAAAATATGAAAAAAGCATTGCTTGGTGGGTCAGCGAAAAAGACGGTGGTATTTATGATGCAATGAATAAAGGCGTACGGGCATCTACAGGCGATTACATCGAGTTCATTGGTTCGGATGATTGCCTGTGCTCGTATGACATTGTAGCAAAGGTCGCGGAGAAAATGGACGATGAAACGGATATAATCAGCTTTCCTGTTTACGTCGTTGATGAAGGGTATTGCACGGAACGAATTTTTGATAATAGCTTTGCTGTAGATAAGAAAACATATCATGGTGGAATGATCCCTCATCCGGGAATGTTCACGCGGCGAGAATTGCTTCAAAAATATCCGTTTGATATAAAATACAAGATGGTAAGTGATTATAAGTTTTTTCTGTTGTGTTATTATGATGATACTGTGAAGTTTAAGTTTGTTGATTTTCCGGTTGTTTATTTTTCTCATGATGGAATAAGTAGCAGGACGGATACTACGCAAGAGAAGCTTTGGATGTATAGTGAGTTGGGATTAGTTTTTCCCAAAGAGGAGAGCACTATTCTCGAAAAGTGCAAGAATTTTTTGCGGGAAATGTTGATATATGTACATATATATACTTTCCTGCATGAGAAGATTTTTTTGCCAATTCGCCATAGCTTTATGAAAACACATTATTGCAATAATGAAATTTGTCGTTGGTGTGGGGGGAAGGGTAAACATAAAAAATGAAATCTTTGTTAAAAGTCTTTGCAATTTTAACACGGCAGCAGCGTTTGCGTTGCGGCGGTCTTGTGATTGCAATGCTTGTTAGCGCCATGTTGGAATCGGTCGGGATTGGTGCCATTTTTCCTTTGATTTCAATTATGGGGAAGCCAGATTTTTTGCAATTACATCCAGAAATTGCTGAATGGGCGCTTCAGATAGGGATAGATACTCATAGTAATTTTGTAATTTCCTGTGCAATTGGATTGATTGGACTGTATGTGCTTAAGAATATGTATTTGGGTTGGCAGACGCGACTGCAGATTGATTTCGTAATGGAAATCCAAATAGAATATACGCGTTACCTTTTTATGGAATATTTGGGAAAATCATATCTTTATTATTTGGAGCATAATACTGCTGAGGTAATTCATAATATCGATAGCCCGAGAATAGTTTTTTCTGGCATACTTTTGCCGGTGTTAATGTTATTGACAGAGATTATCACAGGGATGACCATTTTAGGGTTGCTTATAATAGCAGATCCTGTTATGGCACTTATGGTTGCTGGATTAATGGGAGGTGTCGTGTATGGAATCTTTAGAGCTTTTCAAAAAGAAATTAGTCGACAAGGCAGTGTGCTTAATGAATCATTAGTACTCGTAGAAAAGTGGAAGATGCAGGGATTACAATCTATAAAGGAGACGAAAATTTTACAGAGAGAAAAATTCTTCTGTGATGCTTATATGGATGCTGCATGTCGGGAAGGAAAAGCTCGTGAGCAATATACATTGATTAGCCAATTTCCACGTCTGTTTATCGAAACAATTGTTGTGGCGGGATTGCTTCTGCTCATCATTGGGAAACTATGGAGTGGGAAAAGCCCGATGGCGATAGTTCCGCTTCTTGGAGTGTTAGCTATGGCGGCATTCCGATTGATGCCAGGGGCAAATCGTATTATCAACTATTTGAATGCGATCAAATATCAAATGCCTCGATTCCATCAGGTTTATGAAGACCTTCTGGAAGTCAAGCACCGAATGGAACAAGGAGAGGTGAGGGCGTTTTTCTCGTCGGAGTTTTCAAGACTACCTTAGGGACGGGAAATTCGGGTTGAGCGTCTCGGGTTTCGCTACCCTACGGGAAAGCAGGAGGTTTTTTCAGATGTTTCTTTTTCTATTCCGAAGGGAAGTTTTGTTGGAATTATAGGGCCTTCCGGTGCGGGCAAGACGACGTTTGTGGATATTCTTCTCGGCCTTTTGCCGCCGGATAAGGGGAAAATCACGGCGGACGGGGTTTCGATTTATGATCATATCCGCGCGTGGCAGGTGAATCTTGCCTATGTACCGCAAAGCATTTATTTGATTGACGGCTCTATTCGTGAGAATATAGCGCTTGGCCGCCCTGAAAATGAAATTGACGATACACATATTGAACAAGTACTGCGAATGGCGGAACTATACGACTTTGTAACGGGGTTGCCTCAAGGCATACACACTTCCGTGGGAGACCGTGGGGTTCGTCTTTCCGGCGGCCAGCGCCAGCGGATCGGTATTGCCCGCGCACTGTACTGTCAGCCGGAGGTTCTGGTGTTAGATGAAGCAACCTCGGCGCTGGATGACGAAACGGAAAAGAGCATCACCGATACTATTTTGAAATTGAAAGGGAAAATTACCATTATCGCTATCGCACATCGAGTATCGACATTAGAGATGTGCGATTTCAAGGTGCGTTTTGAAGCCGGGCGGGCAAATATTGTGCGGGAATGAGGAAATATGCGGTCATGAAAAAAGCTTTGATAACAGGAGTAACGGGGCAGGATGGATCCTATCTTTCGGAACTGCTGCTAGAAAAAGGATATGACGTTCATGGGATTATTCGGAGGTCTAGCGTGGACTATCGGGAACGGATTGCACATTTGGAGGAATGCCCCCGTTTCCATCTGCACTATGGCGACCTAAGTGATTCCATGAGTATAGTGAAAGTCATCGCAATGGTTCGCCCCGATGAAATCTATAATCTTGCGGCGCAGAGCCATGTGCAGGTGTCCTTTGACTCGCCCGAGTTTACGGCGGACATTGATGCGACAGGCGTATTGCGGGTATTGGAGGCAGTCCGGATTTGCGGGCTGGCGGATACTTGCAGAATTTATCAGGCGTCGACCTCGGAGCTGTATGGCAAGGTAGAAGAAGCCCCGCAATCGGAGACAACGCCCTTTCATCCTTATAGCCCGTATGCGGTGGCAAAGCAATACGGGTTTTGGATTACGAAAGAATATCGCGAAGCATATCATATGTTTTGCTGTTCTGGGATTTTGTTCAATCATGAATCCGAGCGCCGTGGAGAAACCTTCGTTACAAGGAAAATTACATTGGCGGCTGCGCGCATTGCCCAGGGAAAACAGGAGAAGCTGTATCTTGGGAATCTGGATTCGCTTCGTGATTGGGGATATGCGAAAGATTATGTAGAGTGCATGTGGCTCATTTTGCAGCATTCGGTTCCAGACGATTTTGTCATCGCCACAGGCGTTCAACATTCCGTTAGAGAGTTTGCAACCTTGGCATTCCATTTCGCAGGTATTGAGCTGGAATGGCGGGGAGAGGGCGTGAATGAAAAAGGGATAGACAAGGCGAGCGAAAAGACCGTAATTGAAGTTTCGCCAGACTTTTTCAGGCCGACGGATGTAGTGAATCTTTTGGGAGATCCGTCCAAGGCGAAAGCGGAACTGGGGTGGAATCCTTTGAAGACGTCCTTCGAGACGCTGGTTCGGCTTATGGTCGAGCATGATATGAAGAAGGTGGCCGTAGAGCGGTCGGAAGAGTTCGTCAAAATTAACTTGGCTGAGTATCTGGAAAAGGGAGTCGTAAAGTGATGAAGCAAGAGTCCAAAATTTATGTCACCGGGCATAAAGGGATGGTCGGTTCTGCAATCGTGAGAGAGCTAGAACGGCAGGGATACAGAAATCTTGTCGTTCGTACGCATAGCGAATTGGATTTGACGCGACAAGCGGCGGTGGAAGCGTTTTTTGAAAGAGAAAAGCCCGAGTATGTGTTTCATGCGGCAGGAAAAGTGGGCGGAATTGTTGCGAATCAAAACGCTTTAGCGGATTTTTTATATGAAAATATGATGATGGCAATGAACGTCGTCCATGCGGCTGTCGGTGTGGGCGTCAAAAAATTGGAATTTCTCGGCTCGTCGTGCATTTATCCGCGGCTGGCTCCCCAGCCCATGCCAGAGTCCTGCTTGTTGACGGGAGAATTGGAAAAGACAAACGAAGGATATGCTTTGGCAAAAATTTCCGGCTTGAAATATTGTGAATTCCTAAATCGGCAATATAAAACGGATTTTATATCGGTCATGCCGACAAATCTATATGGACCGCATGACAATTATCATCCTGAAACGAGTCATGTCCTTCCTGCAATGATTCGCAGATTTCATGAGGCTAAACTTTCCAACGCTTCAAGCGTAACCTGCTGGGGCGATGGAACGCCGCTCCGGGAATTCTTATATGTAGACGATCTTGCAAATCTTTGTGTCTTTTTGATGAATAACTATAGCGGAAATGAAACGGTTAACGCAGGGACTGGGATTGAAATTTCGATCAAAGAATTGGCATCCATTGTGGCAAAAATCGTGGGCTACGAAGGGAGAATCTTGTGGGATACGACAAAGCCGAATGGAACGCCTCGAAAGTTGCTGGACACAAACAAGGCCAAGGAAATGGGCTGGCAACATAAAACGGATTTGGAACAGGGAATCAAGTTGGCATACGAGGATTTCTTGCAAAGTTCTATATGGCGATAATCGTTGCCAAGTATGCAGAATGTAAATGTTTTGGTAGACCTTATTGACAGAATCGGGGAAAGCGTTCATGTGAAAGCGATATAGTGTTCTGTGAGTGTTGATATCCTGTGGAGGATGAATAAATTTGTTTTTCTATTGAGATGTTTTCGTGACGATGGAAAATTTCCATATTTCATCGATAATAGATTCACAATAACAATTTCTGAAAAAGTTGAAGTATGTGCCTTTTTTGGGCAATATAGAACGAAAGATATCAAGGACTTCTGATTTCTAAATATAAGATTGGTCTGTAGTGTGGATAGTAGTCTAACGAAATACACTTTTTGAACTTTTAATATGTCATAGATGATATATTTGTAGCAGGCAATAAAAATATAATGAGTAGATAAGTTACAACTTCAATGTAGTGGGGGAAGAGGCAATGTTGATGGCTTTTTTTCGAAAGTGTAAATCACTTATGTTATCTGGAGAGATGGATAAGGCTTATCACCACATGATGAATTATTCAGCGAAGCGACCATTAGACATTAATATAGAAACCACAACTATATGTCCGATGAAATGCAAATTTTGCTGTAATCGGATTTTCCCGCGAGATAAGGTTGTTATGCCTGTGAATATGTTCCAGTCTATCGTAAAAGAATATATATCTATGGGGGGGGGACACTCGGCGTAAGCTCTATGCAAAGTGATTGTTTCGCAGATCCTTTCATAGAAAAACGATTTCACATTATAGCAGATTATAAAGAATTTCTTTGGGTTCATACAACAACCCCATTGATCACTGCCGCCCGGTTACCAGATGAAAGGTTATTACATATTTTGTCAAATTTGGATTTTTTAGAAATATCAGTTGGAGGATATGATCAAGAAAGTTATCTGAATTTATGTGGGGTGAATGCGTTTGATGTGTTAATGGTTCAACTTCGTCGAATTAAAAAAATAATCCAAGAATATCATTTGCATATTGATGTTGCGATGGCGTTTAGGACATATGATAAAGATAAATTGGTATCAAGCAATACATATAAAGAGTTGACAACTATGTTTCGAGATGGAGGGATTATTGACAACTTTTTTTCTTGGTTTGGGAGCATCAAATTATCTGACTTACCGGCAGGGGCAAAGTTGCGCGTTTCTGATAATTCTATCAAAGTGGAAGACTGTGTTGTTCCGAATGCTACTCTTGCGATACAGGCAAACGGGAATGTTGTAGGGTGTGGATGTATTGATTGGCTTAACTCAGTCATCATAGGCAATGTTCATACGACTCCTTTGTTGGACATTTGGAACTCTTCGGAAGCGGTCGCATTTAGGAAGGCTTTTTCATCTAAGCACTCAATACCTGCAATATGTCAGGAATGTGGACTCTATTCTTCTGTGGCAATCTTTCGTAACACTTGTTTTAAGAATTATAACTCAAGGCAGGGGCTGTATTATGTGGTTGGAAATCAACCGAGTGAGAACTTTTTGACTAGAATCAGGAAATGTCTTGGATAATGTGCACGCTCACTCGTATAGACCTTGATCTTGGGATATTTTTTCATAGGCTTTTGTCATATCGATAAATTGTACTTACAAAAATTCTCAAAAGTAATGACCAGAGTAATGATAAAGGGGGTATAGCGGTTATGGAACAGGTAATGCACAATGGAGCTTTACTGGCAATCATTATTCGGCATTCATATCAGAAGCCTGGCATTTCATTTTTTACTTCAGGGGATTTGTCGCAGCAATTGGCTTATATGCAGCATCCGGTGGGACATATCATCGAACCGCATGTGCATAACCGAGTGATTCGCGAGGTTCATTATACCCAGGAAGTATTAGTGCTTCGGAAAGGACGATTGCGTGTCGATTTTTATGACACCGAAAAGCGCTATGTGGAGAGCCGCGTTTTGGATGCTGGAGATGTAATTCTCCTTGCGACGGGGGGGCATGGGTTTGAGGTCTTGGACGATGTGGAAATGTTCGAGATTAAACAAGGCCCCTATGTAGGCGAGCAAGATAAAACGAGGTTTACGGGTATTCCTCGGAGTGATGTAAACATTGTGAATGATTGATTCTTTCTCAGAAGAGGTGCAATATGTTTCAACGTGTAATACAACTTATCAAGAGCTTGTACAGTCGACATCAAGATCAATGGTTTGACGTGGGCGGCATAAAGATCAATTTGGGAAAGGGGCATATGCTTCCGATATACCAAAAGTCGTTTGCTTTTTATGACCGATTTCTGCCCTACTTCGTTGAACAGATGTCCTGGGGGGGGGGACAATCCTGGACATTGGAGCGAATGTTGGGGATACGGCAGCCGCAATAGTGAATGTCACGCAGGCTGACTTGGTGTGTGTTGAGCCGCAGGCTGATTTTTATCGCTTGCTGAAAGAAAATATTGCTCGAATGCCTGCCGCAGCAGCAAATCGTGTCGTTACATATCAAGCGTTTGTTTCTAGGGTGTCAAATGAACAATACTCTGTCCACACACACCATGGAACGGGGTATAAAGTGAAGAATGTCGGAGGCTGTACGCCTGTCCCCAGTCTGTCATTGCCAGATCTTATGAAAACATTGGGCAAGGATTTGACAGATGTGGTTTTGATCAAGGTGGATACAGACGGTTTTGATTATGAGTGTCTACTGGGATGTGGCGAGATTTTGTCGGAACTGCATCCATTCTTATATTGGGAGAATGCGTTGGACGAAGCGGGGACGGACGAGGCGTATCTGGGTTTTACAGAATTGGGACCGTACCTATCACACAGTGGATATCAGTATTTTTTTGTGTTTGACAATTTTGGGAATTACTTGGCGGAAGGTGATCCGCGTTTTTATCAAGATGTGAATAATTACTTGAATCGACTGCGCTTGTGTCGTACACATACGACTTTATATTATGTAGATGTTTTAGCCTGCAAAAAAGAGGATAAAGCCCAAGTCGAGGCGATTATTGCTGGTTATAACAATTTGTGTGAAAGGATTGGAGCAGTTGGAACGACGGATTTTTGTAAATGAACCGGTCTTAAATGGCAATGAACGCAAATATTTGAACGAATGCATCGACACAAACTGGATTTCTTTTGAAGGGCCTTTTGTGAAGCGGTTCGAGCAGGGGATGGCTGAGCTTACACAGAGAAAATACGGAATTGCGGTTTCCAATGGATCCGTTGCTTTGGATACGGCGGTAATTGCTTTGCGGCTTGGCGAAGGCGATGAAGTCATCATGCCGACGTTCACGATTATTTCCTGTGCGGCGGCCATTGTGCGATGCGGCGCGACTCCTGTATTGGTGGATGCGGATCCTTTGACATGGAATATGTGCGTCGAAGATCTCGAAGCAAAAATTACTCCGCGCACTCGTGCAATTATGGTGGTTCATATTTATGGGCTACCCGTCGATATGGATGCCGTTCTTGCGTTGGCAAAAAAATATCATTTGGCAGTTATAGAGGATGCTGCGGAAATGCATGGGCAAACGTATAATGGGCGACCATGCGGCTCATTTGGCGATATCAGTACGTTTAGCTTTTATCCCAATAAACATATCACCTGCGGTGAAGGCGGTATGGTTTTGACAAATGACGCCGCTTTGGCGGAACGCGCTAAAGCGGCGAGGAATTTATTTTTTGGGAAGCAGCGATATGTGCATGAGGAATTGGGATACAACTTCCGAATGACAAATCTCCAAGCAGCGCTTGGCTGTGCACAGCTGGAACGGATTGAAGAAACTGTACAAAAGAAACGTTATATTGGACGACTGTATCAAGAACTGCTCAGCGATAGGACAGAATTGCAATTACCTATCGAGCACACATCCTATGCGGAAAATATTTATTGGGTATTTGGAATGGTTTTAAAAGATGAGGTGTCGATAGACGCTACGGAAATGATGGAAAGACTCGCAAAAGAAGGAATCGGGACGCGTGGATTTTTTTGGCCGATGCATGAACAGCCGGTGTTTCGCAAAATGGGGCTTTTTGAAAATGAATCGTATCCTGTGGCAGAGCAATTGGCGCGAAGAGGCTTCTATATTCCGAGCGGGTTGAATCTTATGGATGAAGATCAGAGGTATGTAGCGACAAAGATAAATAAGGTCTTAGATGAGGTGATGTAAATGGCGTTTGACCAATATGCGGTGTATTATGATCTTTTATATCAAGATAAGGATTATAAAAAAGAAGCGGAATATATCTATTCTTTATTGCAAAAATATGCGCCTAAGGCGCAAGCGCTTTTTGATTTAGGCTGCGGAACGGGGCGTCACGCAGAGCTTTTGGCACAGATGGGCGATTATAAGATTTTTGGCATCGATCAGAGTGAAGAAATGTTGCGTTTTGCGTTTTCTCGGGCAACATCAAATCGTAACCTGCATTTTTTCCATGGGAGCTTGCAAAATTTTTCATTACCGAATCAAGCAGACGTTATTACGGCGTTATTCCATGTTATGAGTTATCAAGCAACGGATACGCTGGTAATAGATGCGTTGAAGAATATTGCTAAACATTTAAAGCCGGGAGGTATTTTTTTGTTTGATTGTTGGTATGGACCGGCGGTATTGTTGCAGCGCCCGGAATTGCGGGTAAAGCGTGCGGAAAATGAACGCGTAAAGGTAACGCGTATTGCGGAGCCGAAGATGCGTGAAAATGAGAATATCGTAGAAGTTCATTATGATACTTTTGCGGAGGATAAGCAAAAGCATACACTGATAGAATTTCAAGAAACGCATATCATGCGATATTTCTTTTTAGGAGAGCTGCAATATTATTTGCAGCAAGCGGGATTTAGTTTGTTGGATTCGTTTGAGTTTATGACCAATTGTCCTCTCGGGGGGGGGCACATGGGGCAGCTGCTTTGTAACGAAACGGCAGGAGTAGCAGGATGAAAAATATAGGCGTTTACTTGGCAATGGAGCCATATATGGGAGGCTCTTTCCAATACGCTCGGTCTATTTTGGCGGCTTTAGATGCTTTGGATAAAAATGCATATCAAGTGACCGCATTTTTCGTGCAGGATTTGTGGGAGCTTTATTTGGCACAATTTACTTTTCGTCGGCAAAAAATATATCTGGATCCGCGATGGAAAATGCTTCCCGCAAGAATCTTAAGGCGGATTTGCCGATTGTGCCATATTGATTTTTTTCATATACGCAATATTTACGCTGCAATAAGTAGCGTTTCTCGCCAAATTGACAAACACAAAATGGATATCCTTGTGATGGCGGGGCAGGATGGGATGGCTGTTGAACTTGCGACACCGTGCATTTCTATTATGCATGATTTGATGCATCGATATGAGACTTTTCCCGAAGCGTCTTCCCCCGACCAGATTGAAAGTCGTGAATTTTTATATCGCAATATGTGCGCGGCGTCTCAGATGATTTTTGTGGACTCGGACTTGGGGCGGCAACAGGCGATTGAGTCGTATGGAGAGCAATATACGGATAAATTTGTGGTGATGCCGTTTACGCCTCCGATGTATTTATTTAATCAGGATGAAGATGAAAATGAAAATCTCCCAGAACTGCCCGAAAAATTCTTCTTTTATCCGGCTCAGTTTTGGTTGCATAAAAATCATAAGAACCTGTTGCTGGCGATGGAGGTATTGCGGCAACAAGGCATTCGCGTCAAGATGGTTTTCGTTGGGTCAAAGAAAAATGGCTATGAAGAAGTGTTGCACATTATACGAGAACACCAGTTTGAACAACAAGTGGAGATCTTAGGGTATGTTTCGGATGGCGTGATGCGTACTCTATACAAGAAAGCACGGGCGATGATTATGCCTTCGTTTTTCGGGCCAACCAATATTCCGCCGCTAGAAGGGATGGCGATGGGGTGTCCTGTCGCGGTATCACGTGTTTACGCGATGCCTTGGCAGGTGGACGACGCAGGACTGACGTTTGATCCTCATGATGTCCATGAGATTGCAGATGTTTTAAGGCGACTCTGGGAAGATGATGGACTGTGCAGATTGTTGATAGAAAAAGGAAAAGAACGAGCGAAATATTTTTCACAGGAACGGTTCAATCAAAGATTTCGTGAGGCGATTAAGCAGCTGACAAGTTGCCATTGATTGGGTAGTGCAAGATGAATGAAAGTCAATATTTATTCTGTTGTAGTGGGAGGGAAAAATGCTTTTCAATTCTTTTAATTTCCTTTGCGTTTTTTTGCCGATTGTTTTTATTGTTTATTATCTCCCGATATTTCGAAGGTTCCAAATTTGTGTTCTCATTATAGCCGGCTTTGTTTTTTACTCCTATATTCATATGGAATACCTTGTTTTGTTGATTGCGTCTGCTTTTATGAATGCTGTTTTTAGCTATGGCGTTCTTCAATCGCGTTCCCCTTTGGCGACAAAAGTGTACGCTTTGGTTGGCGTTTTAATCAACCTGTTTCTGCTATCATTCTTTAAATATGGAGCACTTTTCTATAAGACTTTTTTCGCAGCAAACAATTTGGGCGAATGGTTGGTTTCCCTGCCGTTACCAATAGGAATTTCATTTTATACATTTCAAGGAATCAGCTTACTTGTTGATGCGATGAAAAATGAAATCCCAGAAAAATCTAAAAGTTTTTTCACACATGTTGTTCATACTGTGTTTTTTGTTTCGTTTTTCCCACATTCAATTGCCGGGCCAATCGTAAAAGCGCATGATTTCCTTCCGCAAATTTCACCCAAACGATTTACAGATATTCCCTTTGTGGAAATATTTAAGACCTTAATTCTGGGCTTTTTCTTTAAAACGGTTGTTGCAGATAACATACAGAATCATACTTTTTGGATTACTTATCCTTATTTTCTTACAAAAGGATCATGTCAGCTTTTGGCTATGATGATTGGATATTCAGCTCAAATTTTTGCTGATTTTGCTGGATATTCTCTAATTGCTATAGGGATAGCGGCTTTGTTTGGTTATCGGTTGCCCCAGAATTTCAATTTCCCTTATATATCACAATCATTTCACGAATTTTGGCAACGATGGCATATTTCTCTTTCATCGTGGCTAAGAGATTATTTATATATTCCATTAGGGGGGAACAGAAAAGGAAAATTGCGGACGTATGTTAATCTCTTCTTGGTGATGTTGTTGGGCGGAATGTGGCATGGGGCGGCATGGAACTATCTTGCTTGGGGCGCTGTTCATGGAGTGTTTCTTGTGACAGAACGTGTGCTTACGGGGGGGG
>ERZ842401.4488-NODE-4488-length-16202-cov-11.715984_pt1 | contig 16202 bp, 19 predicted proteins | sample MGYA00521270_ERZ842401 | MGnify/ENA primary metagenome ERZ842401 (study PRJEB31892, sample SAMEA3878208) | bioreactor metagenome | biome: Moose rumen | place: Sweden | collected 2011-10 | study: EMG produced TPA metagenomics assembly of the PRJEB12797 data set...
TGCGACCCTTGGTCAGCAGCTCCTGAGATACTTCCTGTACCTGAGTACCTTCTATCTCGCAATATACAAATACATTATTCATATCTCAATTAACCAATAATTTTCTCTTCCAACAATTCTTTGATCATTCCCTCGATGTCTGCATCAGAAGCCGTCAAAGTCTTCGACTCCTTAGCCTGGAACACGATGTTCTTGATGGCCTTTACCTTCGTAGGAGAACCTGCGAGACCGCACTGGTTCACATCGCCATCCACATCAGCCACGCTCCACTGGTTCAGTGTGAGATATGGACGCTCCTCATAGAGCTTATCGTAAGCAGTACCCTCAGCAGGACGCTCCATAGGACATGTAGCACGCTTGTACTTCATAACCAACTTGGCGTTCTGTGGACGGCATGGAGCTGCACTACCGTTAACGGTGATAACTACTGGCAGAGGAGCCTTAACGGTCTCAACGCCTCCATCAATCACGCGCTTGATGGTGGCAAAACCACCCTCAACGCTCAGCACTTCCTCGGCATAAGTTACCTGGTTGAGACCCAGCTTCTGAGCCACCTGCGGACCCACCTGAGCGGTATCACCATCGATAGCCTGACGACCACCAATCACGATATCTACGTCGCCAATCTTCTTGATGGCAGTAGCCAGAGCATAAGAAGTAGCAAGGGTATCAGCACCAGCGAAGAGACGGTCGGTAAGCAACCAACCTGTATCAGCGCCACGATAAAGTCCCTGACGGATAATCTCTCCTGCACGTGGAGGACCCATCGTGAGGATTCCTACTGTTGAGCCTGGGTTCTGCTCCTTCAGGCGAAGGGCCTGCTCCAGGGCATTCAAATCTTCTGGATTGAAGATGGCGGGTAGGGCAGCACGGTTCACCGTTCCTTCGGCTGTCATCGCATCCTTACCCACATTTCGGGTGTCTGGCACTTGCTTGGCCAGCACAACAATCTTTAAAGCCATAAATATATTATTAATAATGTATATTCTAACCCCCCTCTTACTCCCCCTTAGGAAGGGGGAGAGTGCAGAGGGGTCTGAAAATCGGGCGCAAAGGTACTACTTTTTGCGCACACAGCAAAATAAAATGCACAAAATTGACGTTTTTGTGCACAAACTTATTGATTTGTGCAATAAAGAAGATGGAAAATGTTTGGTGTTTACCAAGATTTGCCGTATCTTTGCACCGATTTTGTATTTTTGAAATATGGTAAACGGAATTTATACTGTCCTCTTGCTCATTCTGAGTAATGTGTTTATGACATTCGCCTGGTATGGCCATCTACGCTTGCAGCAATCGGGGGTATCGTCCAACTGGCCCTTGTATCTTGTGATAGCATTCTCATGGATGATCGCATTCTTTGAGGATAACACAAGACTTTTACCCATCAGAGAAATTAACGTTTAATTTATTAATAATCAGATATTTACATTATGAATTATTTATATCCAATTGGACTGTTAATTATCTCTAATATTTTTATGACCTTCGCTTGGTACGGTCATTTGAAGTTGCAGCAGATAAATGTTTTCACTGATAATACACCGTTATACGTGGTAATTTTAGCATCGTGGTTGTTGGCTCTACCAGAATATGCGTGCCAAGTTCCGGCTAATAGATTCGGTTTTGATGGTAACGGTGGAGCATACACGCTACTACAACTAAAGGTAATTCAAGAAGTGATATCGCTAACTGTCTTTACTATATTTGTGTCGATGTTCTTTAATGGTGAAGCACTACATTGGAATCACGCTGCCGCATTTCTATGCTTAATAATGGCGGTTTACTTCGTGTTTATGAAATAGCAAAAGGCTGACCCACTACAGGTCAGCCTTTATAAATGGATTCAACCTCCTTTATTATATTGCAGAAAGCATCTTTTCTAATTTCTCTTTCAATTTAGCAACAGGGGTACTCTCAAAAGATTTCCTTTGTCTATCAGTTAGAGCCTTAATCTTATCCAACTCTACCTGCCAATAAGACTTACCTCCAGTATCTTTCACATAGTCTATGATAGTAGAACGTTTTCTAATACGTTCTGGGAACTTCTTCACAACATCCCAAATCTCTTTAGCCCTAACTAAATCTGCATCTTTCAATTTAGAACTGTCAGACATAACGGCGGCCCAACTCATTCTGTCATCGAAGAATAAATACTTATTCACAGTTTTAGCAGAAATTCCTAAATCTGTAAGTTCCTTAGCAAATCTGAACACTTCGTTGTCTGGCTCATGTAGGATGCAACCATTGATGTAGTCTGCACCTTTCCATGGCTGTGTTCTGGTGTTCACTTCAATCAAGATGTCCTCAAATGACTTACCATTGAGGTCAACCTTTTCCCATTTAAGGTTGTCAAGTGTAAAACCGTTAGCCTCATCACTGTCTGCAAGTCTCAATGCAGCCTTAAATCGGTGCTGACCATCAAGCACTACATTGTAATCACCATATTGCTCTGGCTTAACTTCTTCGTCAGTAATCGCATCAAATATTTTACGATTGCCAACTTCTGTAGCATCAACATAGAGTAAAGGAACTAAGTTCTTGCCAAACTCTTTCAAACTCTCAACATGCTTCTCCACGTTATTCTCATTAATGGCTCTGTTGCCATCTACAAATGCAATTTTCTTATGCATTTTTATAAAACTACTGTCTTCGATTTCTATTGCAGTGCTTGGTTGGAAGACTGTAGGACTAATAACAACTTTGCACCGTTGTCAACTTTTGACGGTGCAAAGATAAGATGAATTATAATGCCTATGAAATAATTACTCGTTAGTTCCCAAATACCCCATAATAACTAACGGGTAAGCAGTTCTATTCCCTCCAATTTCTCACCAAAACGGATAGATTCACCCTTTTTCAGCGTAGGAATATCCCTCTTGATGGGGTTAATAAGTCCGTTGCTCCAATCCTCATACTTAATGACGTGCCATTGTACCGTAAAAGTGCAATCACCTAAGTTAATGATTGATGCCGTTGTGTCAAACTTATCGTAGTTCATACGTAACTGCCTTAGTCTTGAATCTGTAACTTCTGCTACTGATAACCCAAACCATTTCAAGAAATAACCAATCATTCTGTTTTCCACATCGGTAAGTTTGGCTTTCCTATTAATCTTGAAGAACTGATTAAAGAAAGATGAAAGATAATAGGTAAACTCTATCTGAAGAATTTCTTTGGTGAACACCTCTAACCTGTCAACAATCTTATATGCTTCATAAGTGGTGACTGGCTTACATTCCATTTTATTAATTGAATCTTTCAGTACCTTTAGAACTTCATCGTTATTGCAGTGGAATACTCTACGATTCTTCTTATGGAATGTCACGCTTTCAAATTCTTTAATTTGTTCAATAGTCTCACTTGGTGTTGGCTTTAGCAATAGAACAACTTTTTTATGGATAATGGCATTTATAAACTCACACAAGGTACACAGGGCAAACGCATTGACGTTTACACCATATTTAGCGTTCATATCCTGTTGGAACTCATAAACTCTTTTGTCTTTAATAAACTTATAGAGTGTTTTCAGATGCTCTTTCTGATTCTTCTCAATTCTGTTACCAAATACACCTAATGGCATACCGTCATATATGTTGTTACCTATCATCAACTGAATATTGTCTGCGAAATATATACAGTAACTCCATATATCAATCTTGTTGATAACTTGACCATTAGTTAATGTTACAACTTCATCAACGTCATCTGGATAAACTATAAGTTTGTTCTCTTCCATGATGCAAAGGTACGAAAAATCGTCACACCTTACTTATATACACCTTATCTTTTTGCAATTATTATAAATCGGTACGTTAATCGGTGGAGGAATCCATAATCACTTTTCTCAATATTTCAATTGCCGAAATAGTGCTGACTTTACATTATATATAGTGAGTACTTTTGCACCAGCCACATTAATTAATGGCGCAACTGATACCGCCATCACTTTCAATATTCCATGCCGCAGTGTACTGAAAAATCCGATTTCGGAGGTTTTGACGGTTGGATCGCCGTAGTTTAATAATTGTGGTCTCAAATTTGGTACACCCACCTCTAATGAATATCTTAGCATAAGATGACATACCAGATACCGCTACCATCGTGGATAGCACAACTAAAGATGATATGACAGAATTTAATACTTAATCTATACAAGACGATGAATCACTACACATTTGAACAGGTAAAAGAGATTGCAGCCAAGAACGGAATTACGGGGAGCAACGTTAGAATAGGTCTCTGGGCTTAGATGAACGGCTTCATTAAATAGAGAAAACAGGTGAACAAGCAACGTACCACCTATTATTATAAGATGAATGAGAATTTATGACCGCAGCATATAAATGGGGAAAAATGGCGGATAGTTGTTGGGGAAAAATGGCGGACTATACATTACTTAATATACATTACTTACTATAGCCTATACGGTGCTTCGCCCCGTAAGTCGGAGAGCGGTCTTAGATGAAGAAGTCACTAACTACATAATCAATTAACTATGCTGATATATTTACCACATAGCAAGGTGTTCAATACAAGGAAAGACGTAAAGGAATACTTAGGAGGTACAAACAAGTACAACAGAGCGTTAAAGCAAGGATAGATTTATAATATTACTAATGCTAACATTGCTAACAATGGAACAATATACTACAGTCACCAGAAGAATCAATTAGATTACAGGGAATAACAAACTGATAGATGCCGTAGTCTATACCTATATCAAGTCAAGGATAAACTATAGAACTTATATTGCAGATACTGTAACGGAGCAAGAAATGTCTTATCACTTAGGACTATCCATTGATACAATAGAAAATGTCGTACCAAGGATTAGTAAGCACCCGTTTCTATTCGATAAGGTTGAACAGGATGAAGAAAAGAAGACTGGAAGTTACAAGACTTACAATAGATACTACTTAGTTAAGGACAATGAGAATTTCTTCTTTATTTACAATTCGATTTTTAATGATGATATGAATATTGCTAATCCCGTAGATAGATGCAAGGTCAAGGGCTTACTATTACTCATTAAATCTGTGTGCATTAAAGAGACGAATAAATATATCTGTGACAGGCCTCGTAAGAATGGGCTTAACAAGTCCGAATTAGCAAGGAAGTTGGGAATAGATACAGATACACTGACAAAGTATCTGGCATTAGCAATAGGAGCAGGATAGATAAAGATGATACCTAACGGATTACTTATTACCAATAAGAGCATTATTCCAGACTTTTACAGTAATGATTCATTTACCAGAACATACCACGCTATATATGATTGGTGTTTGGATAATGGAATTATACCACCAGAGAGGAACGATACTATCATTACTAACGCTGATGGAACAATCACAAGAAGAAATAGTTTGCTAATGAATGTCACAAGTAGGTTAGATGGTGAAGATATATGCAGTTGGCTAACGGATAAAATTATTAAGAAACCAGAAGAATTGAGTTTGGGATATATTGCTACAATGCTGAATATACACATTAGCAAGGAAACTACGGACTATGATATTACCCTATAACTAAAAATGGAGTGTGTCTTAACTATAGGTACACAACCCCCAAAGTCCCCCGCTCATTATTGAATGAAAAAGAATGCTTTTATAAAAATATCCATTAATAGCAACTATTGAAAAATAGTATTTCTTTTATTAACTTCTAAATTCAATTCATTATGAACGGATTAGTTTTAATGCCTACGGTGGCTGAAAACCGTACAAGTTTCTTTACTGATGCAGAAGTTGTTGAACCTATCGTTGAAACGGTGGAACTTCCTAATCACTTCATTCAAGCCAATACGGTAGAGGTGACTTTGGAACATCTTGCTAACGATTGTGTAACACCTGTGTTTGCTAAAGATAATGAACTGACAATTAACCACGTTAGTTTTATACATACCGTTGAGGATTGTGTAAAAGACTTCTTTCGTGGTGAGCAGGTGAATGATGCACAAGTTAGAGCAAGCCACGTAATCAAGGGGCGTGTTCCGTCTGCAATTCACAAGCCTGCAAATCAGTTGTTGGAGAGTGACAAAACCATTTATTACGAAAGATGTGCATTCTCTATTGATGTGCCTACGATTTACCAAGACATTAACGGTAATCGTCTCTACTTGTCAGTTGTGGGAGTGAGAGCCTACAATCAGCAGAATCTCTACAGTAAGAAAGTTCCTGAGTTGTTCCGTGTTGCAATAGGCTTTAAAAATTCTGTTTGTTGCAATATGTGTGTGTTCACTGATGGCTACAAAGGAGAACTAAGGGTTAGCAGTACAAGAGAACTATACCTAAGAGTTATGGAACTGTTTAATCAGTTTAACCCTGCTAAGCAGATTCACTTGATGCAGCAACTTTGCAATAGTTCACTATCTGAGCACCAATTTAGTCAGATTCTTGGTAAAATGAGACTTTATCAGTACCTACCAATGAGACAGCAAAGGAACATACCACGTTTGCTAATCACTGATACTATGATTAACAGTGTGGCTAAGTCCTATATTACTGATGAGAACTTTAGTAGTTATGGCACTGACATAAATATGTGGAAGTTCTACAATCTGCTGACAGGTGCAAATAAATCGTCTTATATTGATACGTTCTTAGACCGTTCACTTAATGCTTCTGAGATTGCTATGGGAATCAACGGAGCATTGAATAACACTGATGAGCGTTACAAATGGTTCATTGATTAACTAACTTGGGGAATGTCTCAGAAATGAGGTGTTCCCCTTTAATTTTACGATTATGCAAACAATGAGTTTTAAATGGTGTTCCAAAGGTTGTTATATTGAAGCAATAGAGGTTTTCTTAAATCCGTACTTCTACCTTATTAATAATAAAAGCCCCAATTATAGTGGTTGGGAAACTCACAAGATTCAGTATGGGCTTAAAATCATATATGTTACGTTGAGAGCAATAGAAGTGGATTATGACAAACAACTGATAGAAACAGTTAAGCAACCTTGGTACGCTTACAATTCTGTGAAATATGAGGTTAAGCCCAATCCCTACGGAATAGAACAAATTCTATATCTTAAAGATAAAGGTTGGTTCGTAGCAGGTGAAGAACTTACACTTCATAGAGTTTATCGTTAATAGTGTTCAAATTAAGAGTGTGTTCAAATTAATCTATGAAGGTTGGCTTGAACGCACTCTTTATGTGTTTACTTAATACTTTGATTAAAATGAATGCAGTAATTTACGCACGTGTTTCTTCTATCGGTGATAGGCAGAACACAGACCGTCAGATTTCTGACCTCTTAGATTATGTGAAATATCAGAATCTGGAGATTTCCAAGATTTTTGAAGAGCATATATCTGGAGCAAAGAAGAACGTAGAGAGACCTATCTTAATGCAAGCAATTGACTATTGCAAGCAGAATGATGTTTCTATCCTCTTAGTAAGTGAACTTAGCAGATTGGGGAGAAATGCCTTTGAAGTGTTGGCAACAGTAAAAGACCTCATTGATAATGGCATTAACCTTTATATGCAGAAAGAACAGTTAACGCTACTTGATGCGGAACGAAAGCCCACAATGTTTGCACCTATAATGATTGCAACACTTTCCACCTGTGCACAGTTAGAGCGTGAAAACATTAAGTTCCGTTTAAACAGTGGTCGTAAACTCTACATTGATAGAGGTGGAAAACTTGGTCGTAAAGTTGGAAGCGTTAAGACCATTGAACAGAAGAAAGAAGAATATCACGACATTATCAGTTATCTGAAACGTGGTTACTCTATCCGAAATGTTGCTAAACTGACAGGAAAAGGAATAAGCACAGTACAACGAATAAAAGCGGATTTCAATCTCTAAAGTAATAGTTTGGTAGGGCATCAGAAATGGTGCTCTACCTTATCTTTTTAAGTAGATTTCCCGTTTTGTAGGGCTTAAATATTAAAAATTTCACAAAATTTAAGCGTAATTCATTGCTATATGAAATAATATGCTTACTTTTACAACGAGTTTCAAGTACCCTACGTGTAGGAGTGCGTTTTAATGGCTCATCTTATTAGTAAAAGAGTGATTGAATACTATTGATGTTTGAATCTGGACAATTCAACTATCTGTTTAATAGTAGGCAATATGCTCGCATCGTTAGGATTATTGTACCCTTACAGGGATTACTATATTCTAAGGTGTGGGCTATTGTTTGTTACAAACAGATAGGTAGTCCAGAACCGAAACATCGTAGTGAGCAGTAGTCCCACACTCTTTAACAATAATCCGCTGACTTCTTGGGATAGGTTGGCAAGTAATATACTAATTAAATATAGTAGTTTAATGAAAACGATTAAGTTGTTTAGCGTTACACTTCTAACTTTGTTTATAAGTTTTGTTATATCTTCATGCAGCAAGAGTGATGATGAAAACAACACAATAACCCCTAATGCAGTTGGAGTTTACGTTTATTATGAACCATCGATATACGATTCATACAATGGTACAGGTGGAGTTAATATTTATTTATGGATAAATCACTCTGAGATTAATTGGCTAAGCGAAGATAAAAATGATTATTCTGACTATAATATCGCCATACCATACTATCCATGTACTCTAAACAAAGTCTATGAACTACTTGGTGAAGTTTACAATTATGATATGTCCTTTATGGAAAAGATGGAAGCAGAAGGTAAGTTACAAAACTATATTCCTGAATTTGAATATTGTAAAAGTAACTGGTCCAAATATAAATATATAGCAAGAGACGAAACAGACATTTATTTATTTAACAAGACTTCTAATGTAAATTATTAATGGTAAAACATATCAGACTTATGAAAACAATGAGATTATTTGGAGTTGCACTTCTTACAGTGCTTATGAGTGTAGGAATCTCCGCTTGTGGAGGTAGTGATGATGATGTTGATAATGGTGGAGGTGGAAGTTCTTCTGCATCCATTGAAGGCACTTGGTACTTGAAATCCATGAAGGGCTTCTATTATTATCCCGCAGATGGTAAGTTTGAACCTCATAATAGTAGCAAGAACCCAGACGTGGAATATGCCGATTACTCTGACGATGTGGTTATGACCGTAACCAAAAACGGTGATAATTTTACTACCAAATGGAAAGGAAATGGCTATAATCAGACGCTTGTCTTTGAGAAAATGGGAGTAAACGAATATTTATGTACAGAATCTAATACAGTGTACAACCGCATTGTTATGAAAACCATGTCAGATAAAAAGTTGGTCTTTGAATGGTATGATGCTTATTATGAAGATGCCAAAGGAACGAAGAAAGACAAGGAGCATTTCTCTGTAGCCCAATACTCATTTATGCGATAATTTAATCCACATATTTATATTTAAGGTAGCATAATTGCTACCTTTTTATAATGTCGCTTATTCAACTATGGATTATCTTTTAAAAACGTCATATCCAGTAACAAAATCGGTAATAATGCAGTTCCATTTTGAAGTCTGATTCGGAATAAATATACTTGTTTAGAGATTGATTCAAAGTGACTTCGTAGGTGCGCACCTCATTTTTACTCTGAATCAGTCCATTTTCAGATAAGTTACGTAGAATCAATTAAAATTTGGAATTATGACTAACACTACAATCAAGGGTAAAGCACCCTACCTAAGCCCTCTAATAGGTTTTAAAAACGAAAATTCTAAGAGCTATGCCAACCTAAGATTTTCTAACGGAAAAGTAACGCAGCCACCACGCTAATATGTGTGATGGTTGCGTTTTAATTTTATAGTTACTTCAAGAACTTTACTTGTCTTCAAGTTGTTTTGTGTACCTCTCTCTATATGATAGGTCTAAATTTAGTCTAACTGCAAAGGAATATTCAGTCCATTCTGACAGAAAGAAGTCTTTAATATTGACCGTCTTAATCTGTGTAGGTGAAAATGAGAATGTACCATCAGCAGTAGCCATATCATATTTGAAAGTCATATCACCTGTTTCAAGGTTTACGTCAGCATCTACGATATACGCAGCAGGGGAACATCTTACTTTAGTGATTGCGATATAAAATATCATTCCAGACTTAAATAATACCTTATAGAAGCCTTTCATTGTGGTGATTGGATAATACTCTATTTTCTCCAGATACAAATGATACATTTCGGTAAGTTCATCGTTTGAAATCTTACTTATACGCTCATAAGCATCAATGTTGCTATAGGCTTTCTTAATAGAATATATTTGGTTTATAATCTCTCTTTCTTTACGTCTCAAACTTGCTACCTCAGAATCAACCTTTTTAATATCAGCATCAGTCTTGGCTTGGTCTTGTTCCAATGCTTTAACAAATACCTCATTAGTAGCAACTAATAGTTTTTGGACGTTCTGCTTAGTTCTATTATTAAGTTCTTCCTTTCTCAGATTAGCAATATCAATCTTCTTGGCTATACCATCTATAATCTCATTAAGTTCGTTTACTCTGGTTTGTCCTGTCTCTTTATAATAATCAATAATTTCTTGGCTACGTTGAATGAATAGACTCTTAATTACAGAGTTTGTTAATTCATAAGAGGTTTCGTCAATGTTGACACTACAAAATTTACTGCTATTACGGCTTTCATTACAGGAACATCTATAAGTTAAAATTGTAACACCATTCTCTCTCTTCTTGGGTTTAACCATCATTGAGCGACCACACCTACATCTTATGATACCTTTGAATGGATTGAAATACACTCTGGCAGTTGATATATACTTATTATTAATCTCAATTCTTTCACCCGCTCTTCTAAATTCTTCTTCGGAAATAATTGGCTCTATATGTTGGATGGCAACATCTTCCTTACCCTTTACCTTGCCGTAAGACTGTGTACGTTTTCTAATGCCAATATATAACTCATTATGGATTATACGGCTTAAAATGGAAATAGATGGCATCCCTTTACGAATCATTATGTTTCTATCGTTTAGATATTGCATAACTCCATAGAGAGTTTTACCATCTAATACCAACTCAAATATTTTCTTCACAACCTCTACTTCTTCTGGGTCTTGTTCTAACAAATATTTAGGTCTGTTTGAAATAGTGTTGGGTACGCTTCTAAAGCCATAGGGAATTTTAGCATCAACAACGGCATACGGATTAGACTTGAACAACGCTTGTTTCCCGTCTTGATTCTTCCTTTTTATCTCATTACGTTCTTGCGCTGCACCCCATAATTGGATAATCAGCAATAATAATTCACTAATATTTAGATTCTCTTTAGCCTTATATACTTTGGCAGAATCATCAAGTAGAATTACCGAAATACCATTATTAAGAATCTGCTGAATATCATTAAGTGCTTCAGTAATTTGTTCCTTACGACTGAGGCGAGAAATTTCAGAAACTACAATCACATCACAGTCGTTATCCGTGAGAGAATTAAGCCTTTGATAGCCTTTTCTGTCAAGTGTAGCACCCGAAATTCCAAAATCTTCTATAATAAATTCTAATTCATATCCGTTTTCTCCACAAAAATTAGTAATTTTGCAGCGTTGACGGGCTAAGTCTTGCTTAGTAGTGGAAACTCTGGCATATCCTATTGCTCTCATATATCTATATTTTTAAACAGTTAGGAATGAATAATTATATAAATCACGCTGCAAAGATACGAAGAAATTTTCAGATGGGCAAATCTTTCTCGCTATCTGAGTACTGCTGTCAGGTACCTGCAAACAGAATAGGATTCGTGGATAATGGTGGCCCTTTCAACCTTGTTCAGTTGAAGGTGATTCAGGAATGCATCTCGCTTGTGGTCTTTGCTGTGATAGCCAATCTTGTCTTCCAGCATGAGCAGTTGCACTGGAACCATGCTGCTGCGGCACTCTGTCTGGTGGCGGCAGTATATTTCGTGTTTATGCCCAACTCGTAGTAGATGATAGACAGAGCGACAATAGACAAGATTCTTGATGCGACAAACATTGTGGATGTCGTAGGGGAGTTTGTTAGCCTGCGTAAGGCAGGTGTGAACTATAAGGGTCTCTGTCCTTTCCATGACGATACCACTCCGTCGTTTATGGTGTCGCCAGCAAAGAATATCTGTCACTGTTTCGCCTGTGGAGAGGGTGGCAATGCCGTGAACTTCCTCATGAAGCACGAGCAGATAACCTATCCGGAGGCACTAAGATGGCTTGCGAAGAAATATAACATTGAGATAGAGGAGAAGGAGCTCACTCCTGAGGAACAGCAACAGCAGAGCGAGCGAGAGTCGATGTTTATCGTCAATGAGTGGGCAATGCAGTATTTCCAGGATATCCTTAAGAACGACCCTGACGGAATAGCCATTGGAAAACAGTATTTCCGCAGTCGTGGCATTCGTGATGATATCATAGAGAAGTTTAATCTCGGCTATGCTCTTCCTCAGCGTGACGCACTGGCAAAGGCGGCTCTGAAGGCTGGATATCAGGAGGAGTTTCTGGTAAAGACAGGACTCTGTGTTGAGAGAAAGGACCAGGAAGGCAGGAGAAAAGAAGACTCGCCATTAGTCGATCGTTATAGTGGTCGGGTTATCTTCCCTTGGCTGAATGTCAGTGGGAAGGTAGTGGCATTCGGAGGCCGACTGTTGGATTCCAGGACAAAGGGAGTGCAACAGAAATATGTCAATTCTCCAGATTCAGAGATTTATCATAAGGAACGTGAGCTATATGGCCTCTTTCAGGCTAAGAAGGCGATAGTGAAGGAAGACAGAGTGTATATGGTGGAGGGATATACTGATGTCATCGCCATGCATCAGAGCGGAATAGAGAATGTGGTGGCAAATTCTGGTACAGCCCTTTCTGAGTTCCAGATACGCATCCTGCGCAGGTTTACTCAGAACATCACATTGCTATATGATGGTGACGAGGCCGGTATCCATGCTGCGATGCGAGGTACTGATATGCTCTTGGCGGCAGGAATGAATATCAAGGTGCTGCTTCTGCCTGACGGCGACGACCCAGACTCGTTTGCCAAGAAACACTCTGCCACAGAACTTAAGGAGTATATCGAGGACAACCAGACGGACTTCATCACCTTCAAGACGCGTATTACCATCGAGAACGTCACTGACCCGGTGAAACGTTCTGAGGCAATAGGAGGTATTGTGAAGAGTATATCCGTGATACCTGACCAGATACTGCGCTCGACATATCTCAGCGAACTCTCGCAGAAAATGGGTATCAAAGAGACCACGCTCCTAAACTCGATGAACGACATGATCCGCAAGGATATCGAGGACAAGGAGAAGGAGAGGGCAAGAGCCAATGGCGAAATATCTGCCTCTGCCGCTGAAGATCCGCAGAGAGCCGTATCCAATGAGTTTATTGGCCTGCATACTGTGGATGAACAGACACTAGAGGTAGAGCGACTGCTCGCACAGGTGATAGTAAGGCATGGAGAGAAGGTGATATATGATAATATCGAGACAGAGGATGGGGATAAGATATCTCTTACTGTGGCTCAGTATATCAACTACGACCTGGGGCAGGATGACCTGAAGTTCCATGATGAACTGTATAACCAGATTCTCGCTGAGGCTGTAGAGCATTGTGGCGATCCTGACTTCAAGGCAGAGCCATATTTCATGCAGCATCCTGACGTGCAGATAAGTCAGCTGGCAACAAAACTGGCGATAGACCGGCATCAGCTGGGAAAAGGTTTCAAATTGAAGGATCGAGAGGGCGGACTGAGGCAGCATGTGCTTCATCTGGTGCTCGACCTGCGTATGGACATCATCGACAAACGACTGAAGGAGATACAGGCAGAGATCCGTCAGGTGGGTAGTGATATGGAACGAGCAAAAGCCCTCATGGAAGAGTTTAAGGATATGCAGGAGCTGCGCAATGCACTTGCAAAACAGTTGGGAAATGACGTAGTGGTATAGCGGGATGGACTGGAAGGTGATATTGTTTGGAGTTTATCAGGTGATCGTCATCCTCACGATTATCCATGTGGTGCTCGACAACCGCCAGCCAGCAAAGACCATGGCATGGGCTCTGGTGATATGGTTCGTTCCAGTAGTTGGAATTGTGTTGTATCTGTTCTTTGGAGTAAATACACGTAAGGAAAGGCTCATCAGCCAGCGAAGCCTCGACATGCTCTCCAAACGTTCGATGCTGGAGTTCGTCGAACAGCGTGACCTGCATCTGCCAGAAGAATACAAGCCTATCATCGACCTCTTTGTAAACGAGAATTTCTCCCTGCCCTTCAGAGACAACGAGGTGAAGATACATACTGATGGCTACAGTTTCTTCCATACATTACTGAAAGAGATAGCCTCTGCAAAGGATCATATTCATTTGGATATGTATATCTTCGAAGACGATGCTCTGGGAAATCTGGTGCGTGATGCACTTGTCGCAAAAGCTCGTGAAGGGGTAGAGGTACGACTGATATACGATGATGTGGGGTGCTGGAATGTGAGCAACCGTTTCTTTGAGCGCATGCGTGAGGAGGGAATTGAGGTGGCTCCCTTCCTGCCTGTGAGATTCCCGTCGTTTACGAGTAAGGTTAACTATCGCAATCACAGAAAGATGATTGTCATCGATGGACGTACAGGATTCATCGGAGGCATGAATATCGCTCTGCGCTATGTGAAAGGCACTAAGACCCAGCCCTGGCGCGACACGATGCTGCAGATAACGGGAAGTGGGGTGTACAGTCTGCAGAAGGCATTCCTCGTTGACTGGTATTTCGTGGATCGTAACCTTATCTCCAATCGTAAGTATTATCCACGTCCTTCAGAAGAATACTGGCGCAGTGAGTCGTTGTTACAGATAGTTACCAGCGGACCTGTCACTCCTTACTCTGAGATTATGCAGGGATATGTACGAATGATTCTCGCTGCAAAGAAATATATCTACATCGAGACACCTTATTTCCTGCCTACATATCCTGTGCTCTTCGCCCTGAAGACAGCTGCTGCCGGTGGGGTGGAAGTACGTATCCTCGTACCTCTACGCAGTGATACGAAATTTGTGGAATGGGCTGGAAGGAGTTATCTGCGTGAGATGGTAAAGGCAGGGGTCGTCGTGTCGTATTATAAGACTGGATTCCTGCACTCGAAGATGATTGTATGTGATGATGCCATCTGCAGCTGTGGTTCAACGAATGTGGACTTCCGGAGCTTTGAGAATAACTTCGAGTCGAATGCCTTTATCTATGATTCAAAGGTTGCCATCGCGCTTAGGGACATATTTATGGAGGATATCGCCCAGTCGATGCTCTTTACGGATATACCACAGAGGGTAAAGCCAAACATCCTCAAACGTCTGGCGGAGTCGTTGGTGAGACTGGTGTCGCCTCTTATGTAAAGATGGTGAAATTCACACTGCCATAGCTCCTGTGCTCCCTGAAGTGGGGATGTTGCGAGAAGTCATTGTCCTTGCCATGCTCGAAAACAAATACTCCGTCTTCTTTCAATAGGCCTTTCTCGAAGATAAGGTCAGGGATGTCTGGAAGTTCCTTGAGGGCGTATGGAGGGTCGGCAAAGATGAAGTCGAACTGTTGCTTACAGGCCTTAATAAACTTAAACACATCGCCTCTGAGAGGTGTGGCTGCCTGAGTTCCGAGTTTCTCAAGACACTGCTGGATGAAACGGTGATGGTCTCGATCCATCTCCACGCTAATCACTCTGCTGCATCCTCTGGAAAGAAGCTCCAGGGTGATGCTGCCAGTGCCGGAGAAAAGGTCGAGGGCTGTGGCTTCTTCGAAATCTACATATTGGTTAAGAACATTGAAGATGTTCTCTTTGGCAAAGTCGGTAGTAGGCCTCGCCTTGAAAGTGCGTGGAATGTCGAAATGTCTGCCCTTGTATATTCCTGTAATGATGCGCATGGTGTTATCTGCCCTTGGTGAGTATGGTCATCAGGTCGAAGGGCATATCGTCGAACTGTGTTGCAGGAGCACGATTAAACTCTGCCGTGGGATTGATGACGTATGCGTTCTGAAGATATCGCTTCAGTTCTTCAAGTACCTGATCATGCTCTGGGATATCACCCACGAGATGCAGCTCATCGTATTCTGGCTGCAGGTTAAGCTGTTTCCAAACGTAAAGGAGGAAATAGAGTGCATCGCTGCCCTGGGTGACATCGAAGTTATTACAGAACTTAAATCTGTTCTGTTGGAAAGAAAAGATCTCCAGTTGTTTGTCATGGAAATATCCATACATCTTCTGCCGATGACCAGTGAAGCTCCTTGTATGGAGGTATTTCCATACTGGTGACATCAGATGGATGGCCAGTGCCCCAGGCACAT
>ERZ842401.4489-NODE-4489-length-16197-cov-13.680213_pt1 | contig 16197 bp, 12 predicted proteins | sample MGYA00521270_ERZ842401 | MGnify/ENA primary metagenome ERZ842401 (study PRJEB31892, sample SAMEA3878208) | bioreactor metagenome | biome: Moose rumen | place: Sweden | collected 2011-10 | study: EMG produced TPA metagenomics assembly of the PRJEB12797 data set...
GAAAAAATTTTCTTATTTTAATGTTGATGGCTCTCTTGCCGCTGGCAGGATGGGCTCAAAGCACTGAGCTTAGCGAAGTTACCATAACTTTTGCTAATGAGAATGCTACAACAGGTGCTTACACTGGTACATCAGCAGCACTGCCTGCTTACACAGTAACGGCTAAGGTTGGTAGTGCCACAGATGCTACCGAACTTACTGTAGGCACGGAGTTTACTGCTGCTTGGTCAACGACAGATGGTAGCTTGACGGATTACACACCTGGAAGCTATACGCTGACGCTGACCGCTGGTGACGGTTATGCGTTTGCTTCTGTTGCAACGACCACTAAGAACTTTACCATTACCAATGCTGCGATCACCGTAGGAACTATTCCCGTTCTGAACGATCCTATTGTAGTAGGAGAAACAACTACTGGTTACGGTGTGACTTATGACGGTGCAACTCACCAGGTCATCACCACAGGTGCTCAGGCCAGTGTTACTGATGGTATCACCGGTACAATAACCATTTCATATGCTATGAATGCAACTGGCTCTGGTGCTCCTGCTACTACTTCTGATCTTTGGGTTACCTCTATTTCTGATGCTAAGCTGACTGTTACCAATGCAGGTTCGTACGATGTGTATTACATGGTTCAGCACAACAGTGAGTACGTTGACAACATTGCTGCTACACAAATTGGTACGTATACCATCAGCCAGGCTAATGCTACCTATACCGCTGCTCCTACTGCTATCACTGGACTTACGTACACTGCTGCTGCTCAGACCTTGGTTAATGCAGGTACTGTAGAGTTGACAGATTGTAAGATGCAGTATAGCTTGGACAATAACACTTGGTCAGATACTCCTGTAAAGGGCACGAATGCTGGTGACTACACTGTGTACTTCCGTGTTTATTCTGACAACAGCAACTACGCAACGTACGTGCCGATGACCACAGGTGATACTCCAGAGCAAGTGACAGTTCCTGTATCTATCGCCAGGAGAAATCTGAAGGTTAAGCCTGAGGCTATCAATACCTTCTTCACTGACATTACAACAACTAATGCAACTACGAAGATCACCCTTACTTACGATGGTCTTCAGGGTGAGGATACTAGTACTGGTGTTTTCTCGGGTTTTGATGGTCCTACTGCATCTTACAACATTGCTACTTCTGGCAATACATCCACGGTTACAGGTCTTTCTGGTACATTTTTCAATCAGGGCACCTATACCAATGGTCTGTCGGTAAGTGGTGCTACATCACTGACGAACTACAATGTCATCTATCAGAAGAATAATCTGACCATCTATCCCGCAGCTCTGTCGATTGAGCTGAAGGCTGCTCCCGCTGCTGCTACCTTCGGAACAGAAGCTGCTGCTGCAACAAACTGGAATGTTCTGCTCTCCGAAGCTACTTCTAAGCTGGACGTAAAGGTACAGACTGGTGGTACTCAGGATGAGCCTACATTCGGTACTGCTCTGAGTGGTAACTGGAATCAGTATCTTGCTACAACAGGTTCAGGTGATAATACGAAGTTCACTGGTATGACCATCTCTCGTGCAAACACTTCAGGTGCTGCAGGTACCTATGCTTTGACACTGGATGGCGCTACTGCTAAATCAAGTAACTTCGTTATCGCTTCACAGACGGTAGCTGCTGGTGTTGTATTTACGATTAATGCAGCTTCTATTACCATTACACCTGCTAATGAGTGGAAAGTCTATGGCGACGCTGATCCCGCACAGCTGAGCTATGATGTAGTTCAGAGTGGAACAACAATTGCTTACACTTTGAATGCAACTCAGACGGAAGTTGTCAATGCTGCCATTTCTCGTGCAGAAGGTGAGACTGTAGGCGACTATGCAGTAACCATCGCTGAAAGCGTTAAGACTAACGCTGCATTCAGTGGCTATACAGTTACATTGGAGTCTGGTTGGTATACAATCGAGAAGCGTGACCTGACTATCACCGCTAATCCTCAGACTCTGTATGTAACCAATACTGTAGATAAGCTGCTTCAGGAAGAGGGTGTCAACTGGACCATTGAGGGTATCCAGACCATTAATGGTGTAAAGGATGCTTATAGCTCTGTAGCTTTGAAGTTTGGTGATGGTGCAAATGACCAGAATGGTAATACAACAGGTAATGTTACACTTGACACAGATAAGAAACTTAGTAATGCTGAGACTGTTGCAAAGGGTATTGCTATCTCACTGTCAGATGAGGAATTCGCTGCTCTGAAGGCCAACTACAACATCACACTGAATCATGGTACTCTGACCGTTCTCAACACCGCTACAGGCATTGCCCTGAGTACAACTCTCGACAACGTAGAGGCTATCGCAGCAGCAGCTAATGTTGCTGGTGCTAAGACGGTAACTGTAAAGGGTCGTACCTTGACAGCTGACCAGTGGAATGTGATGGTTCTGCCGTTCACCATTTCTACCTACGACTTCTGTAAGGCTATCGGTGACTATGCAGTGTTCAACACGCTGAAGTCTGCCGAAGGTGCTGACGTGAAGTTCACGCTCAACATGAACGATCTGGAGGCTAATGTTCCGTTCCTGGTGAAGCCCCATACTACCGTTTCTACTGATATAGACTTTGATAATGTAACAGTTGTTGCCGCTACTCCTTCTAAGGCTGTCGGCAGTGCAGAGTTTATTGGAACATACGCTCCGATTAATCCTCTTGCAGTCGAGGATGGTATGTATACTCCTCAGGGTGGTAAGTTCCTGCCTTACACTACCGAGAGCACTTATGCCTTCCCTGCAACGATGGCTTATCTGAAGGTGGCTTCTGCTTCTGCAGCTCGCATCACTGTCGAGGAGATTGACGGTAGCACGACTGCCATCAGCAACATCAACGCCGAGGGTGTAGCTGTTGCTGCCGAAGGTTGGTATAACCTGAACGGTGTTCGCCTGCAGGGCGCTCCTACCGAGAAGGGTGTTTATATCAACAACGGTAAGAAGATTGTGATTAAGTAAACTATCATGGCTATCAAGTTCGCTCACACTCCATCTGGGCGTGGGCGAACTTACATTTTAGTACAACAATTAAATAGAGAGAAGTAAATGAAAATGACAGAATATATGGCTCCTGAAATGGAAGTCATTGAGATTAAATACAAATCAGCACTGCTGGTCGTCAGCACAAGCGATGAAGATGACGATAATCCCATGGGTGGCGGCGAAGGAAACAATCCCAACGTCCCCTTCGGATAAATCAAACAAAAAAGACACCTCTGGGGCGCAGGGCCGCATCAAGCGCCTCCTGCGCCCCAGTTATTATAGCTAAAACCTAAAACAAATAGATATGAGAAACTCAATATTTAAGACACCTAGTTCACTTGAAATACTTTATGGCAAAGGTGTAAAAGAAACTTATATGGTACATCCTTTTGGCGGGGTTGATGAATTCCCTTCTTATGTATACCCGTTAAGTGATGAAAACCTTCAAATAATTCCTGAAGATTGTCCATATGGTACATACCGCATTGGGTATGTACATTGTGATAAGTTTTTTGTCCGATACATTGGACGATCGGATCACCATGAAGGTGGGCTGAGAGCTAGGGTTGCAGAACACGTTGGTAAATTTGAGGGAGAGCCTTACTTTACCTTTTATGAGGCCGGGAGTGCAAGGGAAGCATATGAAAATGAATGTAAAGATTTTCATGGATTTTATGAGGGTGAGGATGGTTTTCTTATAAACCATATTCATCCAGCTAAACCAGCTGAAGAAAATACACTGCATTGTCCAATTCTGATGTGTGAAAAGTAGAACTTAAATTATGAAGATAAAAGCTACAACCCTTCGAGGTACAATATTTACTCAACGTATTTTACTGGATAATAATACGCTCCAGAAAATTTTGCCGTTGTTTGATGACTATGTTGTGGAAATGATCCCAGTGGGACCTGATGGACCTTTCCCTGCCATGGCATTCAACTGGAGTCTTAAGTCTAGTAAAGACAATTGTCGGATAGTTTTTGGTAATGCGGCTATAGATATTATTAAAGATGTTAATACAGAGCAGATTAATGAGACTATTTCTGAGTTCTCGTTGTTTTGCCAAAAATCTTTCACGAATATCTATTCAGAGTTTGGTAACAAAGTAACAAGAATGGCACTGGCGCCATCCTTGAAGGTGGATTTTGATAGTGAAGATGAATTTATTAAATTAACAGAGAGTATAGCATCCGCAAAGAACTTTAAAGATACTCCTATCAGCTCATTGTCATTTACGGATGTTTACCGTTTGGATGAATCGCTGAGTGGTTTGAATGTAAAGCTCAATTTTCTTTCCAGTTTTAATACGACAGAAGATTTGAGTGCCAAAACAAAAGATGTGGTGTTTAGTGCTGATATCAATACTTTTCAAGGTACGTCATACAATTTTGACAATACCCATTTGCATGAGTTTTTCCAGAAGGCAGCTGGTTGGTTTGCAGATTTTTTTAAATTCTATTTCAAATAAGGCTTGCTATGGATATCTTCTCATTTGACAAAGCAAGCTCTTCCATAAGAAAAGTCGAAGTAGAAGAGAAGAGTGCTTCTATATCCTCCATTCATAGCGAGGCTAATGTAAGCTCTTCTAGTGAAGCAGGTACTGTAAAAGAAGAAGTGATTGCTAACAAGTCTGGGGATATAGCGAAATACCAGAATATAAATTCGGCGACAGTTTCCAACACCTCAGATGCCAATCTTCTTAACGTACAGTTCTTCGCCCGCTTAGATGAGGAAAAGGATGACATACTCTTTCTAATGTGTCATGAGGATATTGAAGATGGCATTGAGAATGAGGTAATATCAGCATTGCGCCCCTATTACAGTGAGAATAAATATATGCTATTTATATGGCTTTATGGCCTTTATGCTAGTTATCAGACAAATGCTGCAGTGTTCTCTGGCATATTGGATATCCTATATTGTTTAGACATTAAACAGAACGATTTCGGTTATATGATATCATTAGTTTCTAATGGTTTAAATAGCCCTTTTTCAATAGTTCAGGAAACAGCAATAAAGGTAACGGAAAAATGGAGAACCAAAGAATGTCTTGATGCTCTTCGGTTGGCGAAATATTCTTCGAAATGGATGGAGTCATACGCTAAAAAGGTAATAGTTGAATTAGAACAAGAACTTCTTTAGTAATGTATATACGTGTTGTTACAAATATAAGCAGATGGAATGGGTCAACCCCAGTTCATCGGCCTGATGCGAAGGTATGCGGTGATTCTATTACAGACTTAAAGACAAACAAAAATGCTTTGTCTATCTGGAAAGTTACTGATAATGCCCAAATAGAAGAATCAATAGCAGTCATTGCATTAGGTCGGGACCGTTTGGGTAAGGTAAGTTATGTCTGTTTGGAAGAAGACGTCATTGAGAGTCAGATAAAGCTTTCAGTGAATGAGGTTAAAGGCGGATGCAAAGCCATCAAGCAAATTAATATTCTAGAACGTCATAGAGATTTGGTTGAACTTGATTCTACGCAGTTAGAGGCATTGTCCTGCTATATGTTGGATCAGGTGAAAAGGAACCAATGTGATACAAAGGACAATAAGCAATTGACAGGCATCATACTTAAAATGATAGAAGACAACAAGGTGAATCCCGATAAAATAGGCGACAAGCTAAAAGGTGATTTAGGATTAGTCTGAAGTAAAGATTAAGGCAAGACGGTTCTCTCTTAGAGAGTGTGGTGATGCAATGCGGCAAAAGAACTACATTTAAACAGAATGGTTATGGATATATTAAAAATAGTGGAAATAATTAAGGCAGATAGAAAGCCACGTCAAATAATGTCTTGGCAACTATTTAACGCTCTCAAATATCGGAATCACGGGGTCGGTTCCAGTGATCAACTCGCACAAAAAAAGATAGTCACAAGCAATAATAATACGCAAAGCCATCATAGGACGATGCACGGATGAGCGAAACATCGCTTTGCAACTATTCAAAATGCTAATATAAAGTAACAGACTACAAATGTATAGAAAAATAGATTTAGCCGATATTATGGGTTCTGCGTTAGCCCATGACGATGATATGCAATCCATATCGCGTATTAGAATAGGGAAAGTTATTGTTGATCTTCGTAAGGACGATGAACACAAATACATACGTGTTGATATTTCTCCGTCAGCAATGCGTAGGGTGCGTAGTATTTCCGATGGAACTGTCTACTTGGAAAATGAGAATGTCGTTATTCCCTCTAATCCCGAGATTCGCGACAGGTTTGTCAAGACCTTCCATCAGCTTGACATAGAAGTACAGACTACGGTTAACCATGTCGTAAAAATCGTTTTGAGCCATGAATAACAAACAATTCCTTGATGCCGTACATGGATATATCTCTGTTCCAGAGGAGATATGCAATGAGCTGATTGACACATGCTACTTTCAGCGTCTGCGTAGAATAGAACAAACTTCTTCACGGTCACTCTTTCCATGTGCCCACCATGACCGTTTTGTACATTCATTAGGTGTGTTCCATATCGGCCAGAAGATATATAATGTCATAGAGGAACAAGTTAATGGCATATCACCAGCGATAAAGCAGTCGTATCTTATAGCTTGCCTTTTGCACGACTGTGGTCATTCTCCTTTTTCACATACCTTTGAGGATGACTTTGGAACAAAAGAAGAATTGTTCAGCCATTATATAAAGGTTCAACGGATTGCTCAAGATGACCCGGAAATTTTATCTTTTAAAGCCGATAAACTGGATGCGAAACCACACGAGATAGTCAGTGCCTACCTATGCGTAACAGAATTGTATAGCAAGATCGTAAACCTTGGAGGCACTCCGTCGTTAGTTGGACGTATGATAATGGGTATACCCTATAATTCAGATGATAAAAGTCTGGAAAACTGTTTCATTTCCCTTCTTCATGGTAATGTAGTTGATGCAGACCGTTTGGATTATGTTTGTCGTGATCAATGGGCCTTGGGTTATATGTCATATTCTGTTGATGTGGACAGACTCATAAATGCAATTACATTACAAAAAGACAGTGATAGTGGTTCATACCAGATAGTCTATCGTAAGAATGCCTTGACGGAAATACAGGCTGTCATTGACAGTAAGAATTTCCAAAAGACGCAGATTTTCATGCACCATCAGGTACAGTATGAGCAATATCTGTTAAAAGAGTCTGTAGATGAGTTGATGCGAAAACTGCTCGGTAAAAATCCAGATACGACCCGTTTGTTTAACTTTAGGGCTTTCATTTCACCACAACAGGTAGTTGAGGGTACAGAAATCTACCTACTTGCTGATGATGATATAATACATCTTATGAAGAAGCATATTGGGGGATTTCCTCTCTTCAGAGAATGGCTGAGCAGGGAATATGAGTTAATACCATTATGGAAGTCCCGCTCAGAATTTATAGTTCTCTTTCAAAGCGAAGGTGGAAAGAATCTACTTCAAATTAGCAATTTATTTGAGAATGTAATCAAACCCGTCGTAGAGAGTATTATCAAAGCTCCATGTCTTATTCTAAATGGTACACCAAAGCTCGACAGTATAGTTGAAGGGGACATAAAGGTGAATTTTGGAGACTCAATAGTTGATTATTCAATACTTGACCTTCCTCATATGATAGATGTATACAGGAATCAAGTTTTCAAGTATGTCTATATTCCTAGGAAAGCCAATAGCAAACGTAGTCTAATTATGAAAAAAATTAAAAATGCTCTTGTAGGGTTGCATGCTGAAAAGGATATAAAACCAGTAGAAAATCAACTGCCACGAGTAAATTACAAACGGGTAAACATTAAAAAAGTATAATCATGATACAACACGGAGTATGAAGGAAATTGCATATTTACATCTGAGTGACCTTCACATAGGTGATACTCTCCAGAAAACGATTTTGTCTCGAGTCAGAAATGAAATCAAGGAAGATATTGCCTTTATTGTCAAAAAGCTGGGTCGCCTGGATTTTATATTCTTTTCTGGTGATTTAGTTCAAAGTGGAAGCGAGGAGGAGTTTGTAAAGTTCTCAGAGTTTTTGGATGAACTACTTCATTTGCTAGAGAAAATAGGCTTTACTCCCAAAGTGTTGTTTGTACCGGGAAATCACGATTTGCAACGAATATCAGATACGGATAATCCTACTCATCAAATGATGAAAGGATGGATGGGCAACAAGAACCTGAGAGAAGATATGTTTTGGAAAGATAATTCTTCCTATATCCAATATGTTAACGAACGCTTCTTCAACTACAGTTCTTTTATACGGCAATTTAATACAAAGCAAGGTGTCACCATTGAAGAAGGTGTTTTGCCAGGTGATTACTATTATCAAACCAAAATTGATGATATTTCAATTGGCTTTGTAGGCTTGAACTCTTCTTTTCTGCAAGTGGAGGGAGGAGATTATCGCCAGAAACTAGGAATATACAATACCCAGGTATATGGTATATTTGGCGACAGATTCATAGATAAACTCAAACATAACGATATTAATCTCCTGATGACCCATCATGCACCAACATGGTTTGAGGCAGGGTCTAAAGATGAATATGAACAGGAGATATATTCCCCTGATTTGTTCATTGAACATTTGTGTGGTCACAACCATACTTCTCAAACCAAAAATATTAATGAGAACTATACAGGTGAGCGAAGGATTTCGATTGCACCATCATTATGTGGTTTGGAGAAAATAGATGGAGGAATTGATAGAATTCATGGATATCAGGCTGGTAAATTCATTATCAATGATGACGGCTCAATAGTAAAGGAGTTATATCCTCGTTTGGCATCGAAACGCTCCAATGGCTATTCCATAGACAGAGATTTTAGCTATCAGTGCACGAGAGGCGAGGAGAGTGTTAGATTTACTTTAACCCCTGGTGATAGTTCAGAGGACTTAGATACTCGTAATGAACAGATGCTTCTAGAGTCTTCTGCAAATAACGTAACCTTCATTCATCCATCAGTCCTAAAGGATAGTAGTTGGTATCAGAACGTTAGGACAGACCAACAGCAGTCGGCTATTGATTTGCTGGAAAAGCAGCGTTATGTATGGATTGTTTCTCACTATCTGTTAGGCGAAGAGCAGTTTATTTCATCTGTGTTACGGCAGAAATCAATAGACTTAGATTCTGTTTTTGTGGTGAATTGTGAGGATGTAGCAAATATTGACCAATTTGACAATCAGATTCGAGAACGTTTCTCAGTGTCTTTGAGTAAACTGGTTATGGACTTATGCAAAATTGTACAAAGGCCGGTTTTGATTTTCAAAAACATCCAAAATGATTTTTTACAGAATGATTTAGCGCAGCTTTGGAAAACTATACTATCTGTTGCAAATTTCAGTGAGAATTTATATATTTTGGTAGTTTCAAATGTCAAACCTTCTGTCTGCGATATTAAGAGCATAGAATTACAGCCTCTAAAGCAAGAGGAAGTGAATAAGTGTGTCACGGAAGCCTTACCGCAGGAAAAATTCACAGCATTTGACTATGAAAAGATCTACAATATTACCAATGGCTATCCATTGTGCATTGATATCCTATGTAGGAAGTTACGCTATTTGTCGCTAGATGATCTTGACGAGTCTGATTTTTCATTATATCGGAATGATTTGCCTATTCCCAAGGCAACAACTGAATACATAGATTCCATTAGGAACTCCAGTAACGCTTCTGAACGCAATTGTTACAATTTGCTGCTTTTGATGTCATTGCTTCCTAAAGGGGATATGTTTGCTACGATACGAAGATTTAATACCACCTCTCCATTTAAAGGAGATGAGTTGGATTCTTTGGTCAGTAAAGAACTATTAACGGTAGAGCATTATTATATAATCAAAAACAATGAGCTAATCAAGCAGCCAAAAGTTCTGAGAATTCCCAAGATATACCGTGATTATGTGTTGTCAATAGAGAATAGGGATACTCTGCGACAAATTAATTTTCAGATATGCACTTTGTATCTTGGGGAGAAATGGTATCAGTATGAGTTAAAGCTAAAGAGAACGGGTATGGATGAATATTTCCCGTTTACACATTATAATGTGGCGTCAGCTTTAAAGTTCCTTCTGCAATATGCGGCCGAATCAGATGATGACGGTGGCTATGTGAAATATCTTACCATAGCAGGCAACTATCTGAACAAATTGGAGAGTGATAATATATACTATGTAGCCCTTTATGTGGCCAATGATTTGTATCAGTTTATTCAGACCATTGCTGTAACAGATGACACAAAAAAACCGTTGTCCTATTTTAAGTTTAAGCTTGCAAACCTCGAACGCATGAATGGTCATCATGACAGGTGTGTCAGCCTGTTCAATGAAGTTTTGGAGGAAAATATTCTGGAGAAATCCAGACTTCAGTCGTGTAGGGAGTGTCTAGCTTATACTTTTACTAAAAGAGGTGAGGTAGAAAAGGCCATACGTTTTGCTGATGAGATGCTGGCCAATGAGAAAAACAAGCAATCTTCTGTCAATGCCGTAATTGCCAAATATATAAAAGCTGTTAACACTTCTGAGTTGGAAGAAAAATTGAGAAAGCTAAGAGCAGCCTATAAGTCGGCAATAAAATTTAAGAATGCGGCAAAAATATCAACAAACATAGCACTTGAGATATCCATATATTGTAAGAATAAGGAAACAATAAAGATGCTTGATGCAGAAATAAAGCGCAATACTTCAAAGTACCAGTGGATGCTTTTGTTAGTTCGAAAGTATTCATTATATTCCGACAGTAAATTACAATTGTCTTTAGACGAAAAAGACATACGTGCAGTTAAGATTGTATATGCTTATGCCTTTATGCAGATGCTTGAATCAATAATGTCCGATTCGCATGAGATACTTTGGGATTACTACCATTCACGAAAAGAATTTGAAGAGATAGTTTCTTTCCTTCGCTATTCTTTCTTTGTCTGGGACATGTGTAGCAAACCAGATAAGATAGAAGATTGTTTGTCTGCCATTAAATCTGATAGCGAGTTTATGAACTGGATACGATTAAATCAGAATAATGAGAATGTGGCAACCCTAATTCGTGAAAGGAAAATATCAAAATAATCGTGGTAGAATTGCTTGGCGAGTTCGAGAAATCAATTTGTATAGAAACAACAGATATTATGAGCAAGATGGAGCAAAGCAACAATGTGTTGATGTTTGGAATGAGCGAAACATCGCTTTCTCTGACCAAGGTCTGAGTGTGGCGAAGTAATGCGACAAAATAATAAGTCAATATGAATAAACGGGCTGAAATGTTTACAGAGTATAGAATGTATCACATACTTTCTCATTATTGTTCTAAGAGGGAGTATGTGATAATGGAACCTGCCGATTTGGGATTGAAATCACATGGGAAGACTTTTCGCCCAGATTTCTATCTTCCTCATGGTTGTAGAGCATTAAGTCTTAAGCCCAGAACAATTATAGACTTACACTCTGGTCTTGACTTCTATCTGGCTCAGACGCTCCGTATAATACATGATAACTTTTATAGTATAATTCATGAGAAAGGTTACAACTACCTTTGCATACTGATGCGTTTGGAGAGTTTTTCATCTTCTTTTCAGTTAGGTAACCAGTCTTTGCAGGGCCGCATCAGTGAAGATTTCCAGATAACTACTCTCAGGGATTTACTTGGAGACTCTCAAGAATTGCCAAGCCAAGAGATAAATGAGCAAGACAAGGCAGATTTAGCAGTTAAGAAGGCGGCAACAGCCATTAAGTCGGAGCAATGCTCGTTTATTCTGGGGGCAGGAGTGAGTATCGATGCAAAACTCCCAAATTGGGATGATCTTTTGAAGAGACTGATAGAAAAAGCTAAAAAGGACAAAGGGCTCACACTGGACAAGGACGATTATGACTGTCTGTTTAAGGATTGCGGGAGCTCATCTATTATTTTAGGGCGACTGGTCTCAACATTTTTCAATGATGATGAGAACGAATTCAGAAAGGCCATCCAGCAAGCATTGTATCAGAGTACAAAATTTGAGCCAGGCCCTCTTGCAATGGCTATATGTAATCTCATCAAGTATAAGTATAAAAATAAGTCACTGACAAGTATTATCACTTATAACTATGATGATCTGATAGAGCGTGGACTAAAAGAGAAAGGACTGCTGAATATTCCCGTATTCGGCAATCAGAATCAGAGTATTTATATCCCAATATATCATGTGCATGGTTATCTACCTCAAGACGATGATATCTGGTCAACCATTGTGTTGTCAGAGAAAGAATATCATGACATATACAAGACTGCTTATCATTGGTCTAACGTGGAACAACTGCATGCTATGCAGCGAAGTGTGTGCTTTTTCATTGGTTTGTCAATGACCGATCCCAACCTGCGTAGGTTGTTAGATATATCTTACGGTGAACGGACGGACAGTGAATATCACGACATCAGGCATTTCGCCTTTTTGCGAAAGGGGGATGTGTCGAAAGACTTGAAAGGGGAAAAGGCAACTGAGTTTCGAAGAAAGATGGAGGATATGCTCAAAGGCCTTGGAGTTGCTGTCATATGGTATGATGAGCATAAGGAGTTGCCAATAATTCTGAGCAGTTTATGTAAATAAAGCTTGATTTAAGGTTTATAGATTATTGACGAAAATGGATTTAAAAATGGAAAAAAGACAATGAATATTCAATTTGGAAAGGAAAAACAGTCTATTCAGGACTTAATTGACTCGAATGTCAATCAAGCAGGAAGAGATATTAATATAAATGTCGGAGTCCAATACAATGATTTGCGTCAGATGGTACAGGATATTGTCCGCGCTGAGATGTTTCAGTCTAATCAAGTTTTCAGGCAGACCTTGGAAGCACGTGCTCTTGAATACGATGCAAAGGTTGTCGAGAAGATTACGGAAGAACAGGATGCCACGCTAATTGATAAGTTTGCACGCCCTGACATACAGTTTGCCATGAGAGATTCCGTTAAGCAGTTCGTAAGGTCGGGCAGTCAAGAGGATTTGGAGGAACAGGTTGATATGCTCATTGACCGTCTGAAGGTTGGGGAAGGCAGTGTGATGCAATCGGTAATTGAAGAGGCTATCAATATATTGCCAAGGCTGTCAAGACCCGCAGTAGCCTTGTTAGCCTCAATTAGATTCCGGAGTCTTGTAATACAAGGAAATAGTTTTTCAATATTGAGCTTAATTCATAGGAATGCAAAAATGTACAAGGAACTATGTGAATTAAAGCCAATAGATTTAGCTTATTTGCGTCAGCTCAATTGTTGTATGAGATTGTCCGGCCTGCTAGAATATAATTCTTTTGAGAGTACTCTTGCCGAGCAGTATAATATGTTCTTTCGCCACTATGGGGCCCCTGAGGACTATGGTAGAATCATGGTGGAACACCCAGAGTTGAAAATTGATTTTGATGGAACTTCATTTCTGATAATCTATAAAGACAAAAGCTTGATACCTTTACACCCAAATTTCGTGGTTCTGGAAAGAGAATTAAAAGAGATAGGTCGGTTTGATCAGTATGAAGCGATTTCTGCCTACGTCAATAGTTGTCCAAAATTTACCGAGCAAGAGGTTAGGGATTTTGTCATTAATGAGTCTTCTGACTGGGAATATGCTTTTGAAAATTTGGATAGGAATGATGTTAGGGAACTTGAGTTAACTCCCCTTGGTGCATACATCGGACAGAAGTATCTTAAGAAACTACAAGATATTCAATATCCAGACATTAACGAATCATTTAAAAGAAAATAGACAATGACTGAATTTATTAGAGAAAATGCCGATTGGCTGATACCTGTAATTGTCGCTATAGTTGGCGGTGTTATCTCAGGTATATTCTATCTTCTCAAGAAAGTTGGTAATCATCAAAAACAGGTGATAAAGAATGTCAAGAACAGCAACATTAATCAGGTGATGAACAAATAGACAGACACTATTAATATGATGCTTTCAGGAATCTTGAAACTGAATGACGTTAAGTGGTGTGTTGCCATTGGCGTTTTGATGCTGACTGCCTATAGTCTATCACCGGACTGGCAGGGGTGGCTGATGGATAGCACCCTGGGGCTATGGCTCAGTAGACTGAAGCAGATTATAGAGACGCATTTACTGCTGAATGTGCTACTGGCGACATTGACAGTTGGAGCGACATACGTTATTTGTAGGCGGTGGTATAAGGATAGAGACAACAGGTGGTACAGACCCATAGTTGTAATGATGTGGTTTCAGCTGTTGCGGATAGAGAATCCGTTGGAAACGGTGGGTATTATTGGACGATTCGACTATCGATGGCTTTGTACCTTATGTCTTGTCGCAATGGCTGTTGTGCTGATATGGAGATTCACGATAAACGTAAGTAGTGCTAAAGCGAAGCGTGACAGTAAGGCCGAGTCGCTTGTTGTAAAGTTTGCTGTTGACAAAATAGACACCAGCAGACTAAGTGATTCCAAGAAAAAATATGGAGACTCTATCGTTAACCATCTTTTAGGCACAAGACTGGACAAAGAGTCGTTTGCGATAGGTGTTACAGGTGTTTGGGGCAGTGGTAAGACCACGTTTATGAAGTATTTGGGAGTACAATTGAAGGATAAGGCTGAGGTTGTATGGTTTAATCCTTGGATGTGCAGGACGCCTGAGCAGGTGACGGAAGATTTCTTTGTGGCTCTCCATAATCAACTTTCCCCAAAGCATAGTAGGCTTTCTCGTCCAATAAGAGACTACGCAAATTACATGAGTGCCGTAACTTCGTCTTTGGGTATTGGCTCCCTTTCTAAGCTGGTTTTAGCAATGCCACAAATGAGTCTGAATGACAGGAAAAAGCACCTGTCAGAACTTTTCGAGAAGTTGGATAAACCTGTCGTAGTGTTTATCGATGACCTTGATCGTTTGGAGTGTGATGAGGTATTTGAAGTACTGAGGCTTATCAGAAACACTGCAGATTTAAGCAATGTTTTCTATGTCGTGACCTTTGACAAAGCCTATGTAACGGACGCTATGAAAGAAAAGGGAATCAGTGATGCCACTGTCTATCTGGAAAAGATATTTCCCATTGAGGTTCCATTACCAGCTATAGAAGACACTCAGCTTTATGATATTCTCTATCAGGAACTATCAAGGCATCATAAATATAAAGAGAAAGTGCCAAATCATTTGTTTGGTAAAATAGACAAATCTGACAAAGAAATCGTTCTGACAATCTTACACAGCTATCGCAGTATACTTCGCTTTGCCAGGTTGTTCTTGTTGAACTTGGACTATCTTCAGGTGACTTATAGTCAGGAGATGAAATTATTAGATCTGTTTTGGTTAGAACTATTACAAGTGTATGACAAGAAAACTTATGACATATTATACGACCAGCGTGAACTCTTGTTGATTACCACAGGGAAGATTTATTCCTTACGACCTGGCGTAATAAACAGTTATGTTTCTGAAAATGAAATACAGTATGCCTATAAAGGAGAAACATTCTGGCATACTTTAACGCCAAAGATATTGGAGCATTTATTTAGAGATAGACAAAATGTCTCTCAAGTCAGTATGCGCTATGCGGAGAACTATGACAAGTATTTCACGCTTAGCGTTTCAGAAAACAGGTTGTCATTTCGTGATTATAAGCGGCTGTTTAATACAGATACCTCACCCTTGGAATTGGTTGCTGAATGGGTTAATGGACAAAAATACTTTGGGTCAATCATGTTTCACTTTGAACAAACAGCAGTCAATAGATTATCTCAGAATAACCTTAAGAGATATATTGTGGGTTTGTTAGAGTTGTCATATATGACAGGAGAACAGAGCGAACAAATGATACAAAACGTAAAGGACAGATTGCGTATCAGTAACTATATGGATGGACAAGCCTCATGGGGTAAAGGCTGTGTGTTAGGATGGTTCAAAAATAAGATAGGACAAGAAGGAAATCTGAAGTCCATAAGCAAAATCCTTAATAGATTCAATATCAGTGAAGAAATTAATGAATATGGAAATAAAACGATGGCAGTTTCTTTGCTCATATCAAACGAAGATGTAAAGGCACTTCTGTGCGATGTGATGATACAATATTTAAAGATAAATCCAACAGTGAGTGCCTTGGATATTCTAAGCATGGATAAAGAACTTGGGAAAATTTTCGGATACTGTTCCGTTTGTGTTTTGTATAATACACCTAATGGAGATGAACCGAAATACGAAAACGTTGTATTCGATATTGTTATCCAGCACTTTGAGCAAAAAGAGAA
>ERZ842401.4490-NODE-4490-length-16194-cov-6.452011_pt1 | contig 16194 bp, 13 predicted proteins | sample MGYA00521270_ERZ842401 | MGnify/ENA primary metagenome ERZ842401 (study PRJEB31892, sample SAMEA3878208) | bioreactor metagenome | biome: Moose rumen | place: Sweden | collected 2011-10 | study: EMG produced TPA metagenomics assembly of the PRJEB12797 data set...
GGCAAAAGTGCCAAGTCTGCGGGCGGGGTTTTACGGGTTCGCTCCGTTTCAAAGAAGAAAGTTGAATTTATAGAACCCACCTATATTAAAACATGAAAATGATGTTAAGATTTTTGCCCGTAGTGGCATTGCTGACAGGACTTTTGGTTTTCTCCTGCGGAAAAGATGAAAACAACAGCGGAAGTTCATATTCCGGCGGCGAAGACCCTGAAGAACCCATAGGTGGTGGCCGCGAAAAAGTAACGGCGAACGGGGTGTCGTTCTACATGATTTCGGTGGTGGGCGACACTTTCCAGATGGGCGCCACCCCTGAGCAGGGCGACGACGCTTGGGGCAACGAAATGCCAGTGCACGACGTGTTTGCAAGCAATTTCTCCATCGGCGAAACTGAGGTTACACAGGAACTGTGGCAGGCCGTGATGGGTAGCAACCCGTCGTACTACGAAGACCCGCAATACCCCGTGGAGAGTGTGAGCTGGGAGCAGTGCGACACTTTCATAACAAGGCTCAACCAGATTACCGGCCGCCATTTCCGTTTCCCCACCGAAGCGGAGTGGGAGTTCGCCGCACGTGGCGGTAAGAACAGCCGTGGCTACAAATATGCCGGCGGCAACAACATCGACGAGGTGGGCTGGTACTGGAAAAACAGCGGCGACCATTACATCGACCTCCCCGACGATGCTTGGCGCTCCGATACCACTTACCGCAACCACTGCAAAGAACATGTTGTTAAAAGTCTGAAACCTAACGAATTGAGCCTCTACGACATGTGCGGTAATGTGGAAGAATGGTGCTACGACGGGTACCAGTCGGAATACTACCAGAGCCTGCCCACCGACGCGGTTACCATAAACCCCACAGGCGTTTCGTACAGCAGCAAAAAATCCAAACGCGGCGGCTACTACGGATGGATCGCGCGCAACGCCCGTATCAGCTACCGCATAGGAGCTTTCGCCGACGCAAGCAGCCTCAATGCTGGCCTCCGCCTTGCCGAATAGAAGTTTTTGCGGCGTTTTTTTACTTGCATAGGCCAATTATCAGTAATTTACAGAGACGAGCCAAAAAAAAGACTCGTCTCTTTTTTTTCTCGCCCCCCCTGCATAGGCTGGAATTGGGATGCGGAAAAATAGCCCTTAAAAAAAGATAAACTTGTCCTCCGTCATAACAACAAAAGGGTAACTTTTCCGTTAATGTGTAGGTTTATCCAAAATAAAACCGTCATCATGAAAAAAACATTACTTACCGCCGCTGGTGCGTTGCTTATGCTCGTCACCGCCTGCAACAACAAAAACAACAACGATATGCTGAAAGACAACCCATTTGTATCGGGTTTTGAAACCCCATACGGGATCCCCGATTTCGAGAAAATCAAGACAGAACACTACTTGCCAGCTTTCGAGGAAGGCATGAAACGTCAGAAAGAAGAAATTGACGCCATTGTTAGCAATCCCGAAGCCCCCACTTTCCAAAACACCGTGGAGGCTTTCGAGTACAGCGGTGAGCTGCTCAATACCGTTAGTGGTGTGTTTTTCAACCTTACGGAATGCGAGAACTCGTCCGAGATGGAGGCCATCGCCGAAGAGGTTACGCCTTTGCTCTCGGCCCACGGCGACGACATCGCGCTCAACGCCAAGCTCTTTGCCCGCATCAAGGCAGTGTACGACCAACGCGAGTCGTTGCAGCTCAACCCCGAACAGATGCGTCTGCTCGAAGAGACCTACAAAGGCTTTGTGCGTGGCGGCGCCAATGTGCCAGAGGAAAAACATCCGCGTTTCCGCGAGCTGAACGAACGTATAGCATCGCTTACCCTGCGTTTTGCACAAAACGTGCTCAAAGCCACCAACGCCTACACTAAGAAACTCGACGACGGCACCGAGGTCACTCTGCAGCTGCCATCGTGGGAGCCTTTCATGCAGACCTGTCCCGACCGCAAGCTACGCGAGGAGCTGTGGCACGCCTATACCGACCGCTGCAACGGCGGCGAGTTCGACAATACCAAGATTATCGACACCCTCACCAACTTGCGGCTCGAAAGGGCCAACATACTCGGTTTCGCCACCCACGCACACTACGTGCTTGACGACTGTTTGGCCAAAACTCCCGACGCTGTGTATAAATGCCTTTTGCAGATATGGACTCCGGCTCTGAACAAGGCCAAGTCCGAATGTGCCGAATACCAGAAAATGCTCGAAAAAGATGAGCATGGAGCCAAACTGCAGCCGTGGGACTGGCGTTACTACAGCGAAAAACTGAGAGCCGAGAAATACAACCTCGAAGACTCCGTGATGCGTCCCTATTTCGCCCTCGACAACGTGCTGGGCGGTGCTTTCGACGTGGCCAACCGTCTGTACGGCCTCACTTTCGAACCCACCGACACCCTGCCTAACTACAACAAGGAGGCGCGCTGTTTTTTGGTGAAAGACTCCGGCAACGTGATAGGCATATTGTACATGGATTTCTTCCCGCGCAAAAGCAAACGCAGCGGCGCTTGGATGACCGAGTTCCGCGGACAGAAATTGGACCGCAACGGCAACAACGTCATTCCCATCATTCAGGTGGTGTGCAATTTCACCAAACCCACCGGCGACAAGCCTTCGCTGCTCAATTTTGACGAGAGCGAGACTCTGTTCCACGAGTTCGGCCACGCCCTGCACGGACTGCTCAGCAAGTGCCACTATCCTTCGTTGGCAGGTACCAGCGTGCCGCGCGATTTTGTGGAGCTGCCTTCGCAAATTATGGAGAACTGGTGCCGCAACAAAGAAGTGATGAAATCCTTTGCCAAACACTACAAAACCGGCGAGGCCATCCCCGACGAGCTTATCGCCAAGATTGCCGCCGCGCAGACCTACGGACAGGGCTTCATCAACACCGAGCTGCTGGCCGCCTCGCTGCTCGACATGGACTACCATTCCATTACCGAAAAACAGGCCATCGATCCAGTAAAGTTTGAGCAGGAGCATTTGGACAAAATAGGCCTGATACCCGAAATTATCAGCCGTTACAAAAGCCCGTATTTCCAACATATTTTCACCACAGGCTACGATGCCGGCTACTACAGCTACACTTGGACCGCCATCCTCGACCACGACGCTTTTGCTGCCTTTGTGGAGAGCGGCGACATCTTTAACCCCGATCTGGCCAAGAAATTCCGCCACCTGCTCGAAAGCGGCAACACCGTTGAGCCGATGACACTCTACCGCGAATTCCGTGGCAAGGAACCCAGCGTGAAACCCCTGTTGAAAGATCGTGGGCTGATATGAATTGTTGAGATAAGATGAATACAGAAAAACAACTTGCAGCGGCGGCTGCCGCGTTTGCCGAGAGATGGCAAGGAAGAGGATATGAACGGGGAGAGTCGCAACTGTTTTGGGCCGACCTGCTCACCAATGTCTATGGCGTGGAAAACCTGCCCGATTTTATCCGTTATGAAGAGCAGGTGAACAGCATGGTCGATTCCACCAACTTCATCGATGGCCATATCCCGTCGACAAGGGTTCTCATCGAGCAGAAATCCATCAACAAGGACTTGCGGGCACCTGTGCCGCAAAGCGATGGAGGCAAACTCACACCGTTCCAACAAGCCAAGAAGTATGTAGCCAACCTGCCCCTGTCGCAACATCCCAAGTGGATTGTGACCTGCAACTTCGCGGAGTTCCTCGTCTATGACATGGAGCAGCCAAACGGTGAACCGGAACAGATCTTCCTGAAGGACTTGGGCAAGGAATACTACCGCCTTCAGTTCCTCGTCGACATGAAGAGCGAACACATTACCAAGGAGATGCAGGTATCGATGAAGGCGGGCGAGATTGTGGGCAAAATATACGACGCCTTGCTGAAGCAATATAACGACAATACGCCCGATGCCTTGCGATGGCTGAATATCCTTTGTGTGCGCATCGTATTCTGCCTTTATGCCGAAGATGCCGGAGTGTTCCGTCATGACCAGTTCCACGACTTCCTTGCCAGATATGATGCCGATGACCTGAGGCGGGCGTTAAGCGACCTTTTCGAGGTGCTGAATACACCCTTGGAGAAACGCAGCAAGTATCTGAAAGACGACTTGAAGGCGTTCCCCTACACCAACGGTGGCTTGTTTGAAGAGGAGATAGAGATACCGCAATTCACCGAGGAACTGAAACAGATCTTGCTCCAGAACGCCAGCCTCGACTTCGATTGGAGCGAGATTTCCCCGACCATTTTCGGGGCCGTGTTTGAGAGTACGCTGAATCCCGAAACGAGGCGCAACGGTGGAATGCACTACACGAGCATCGAGAACATCCATAAGGTGATTGATCCGCTCTTTTTGAACGATTTGCGCCGCGAGCTGGATGAGATTCTGGAAGAGAAGGTGGAGAAGACGCGCTTGCGCCGTCTCGGTGAGTACCAGACCAAACTGTCTTCGTTGACATTCCTCGATCCAGCTTGTGGCAGCGGTAACTTCCTGACTGAGACTTATTTGAGTTTGCGCCGATTGGAAAACGAAGTCATCCGCGAACGCTACCACGGCCAAGCGTTCCTCGGCTTGGAAGGCGCCAGCCCCGTTAAGGTGAGCATCCATCAGCTCTACGGCATAGAGATTAACGACTTTGCCGTGACGGTGGCCACTACCGCACTGTGGATATCGGAGGCGCAGATGCTGGCCAAAACGGAACAGATTGTGCAGCACGACATCGACTTCCTGCCGCTGAAAAGCTATGCCAACATTGTGGAAGGCAACGCGTTGCGAATGGATTGGGAACGGCTCCCCATTCCAGAAATGGAAATGCCAACCATACGTACGGCGAAAGCTTATCTTATGCCTCCTGAAACAGCCAAATGGATAGCGAGTGAGAACTATGATTTTCCCGAAATAAAGCTTCAAGCCGAGCAAATAATCCCAGGAGAGCCTCAAACGCCGGAACCCGAACCTATACATTTCGATTACATCATGGGCAATCCGCCGTTTGTGGGCGCAAGGCTCATGTCGGAGTCACAAAAAGACGACGTGCTGTCGGTTTTCGGCAACATTAAAGGTGTTGGCAACTTGGATTATGTGAGCTGCTGGTACAAAAAAGCCGCTGACCTTATGCAAGGAACAGACACTCAAACCGCTTTGGTGTCAACCAACTCGATCACCCAAGGCGAACAGGTTCCCATCTTATGGAAAGCATTGTCTGCGATGGGAGTAAAAATCGACTTTGCCTATCGCACGTTCCGTTGGGACAGCGAGGCCGACATCAAAGCGCACGTGCATTGCGTTATCGTTGGCTTCAGTTGCACAAGAAGAGCAAAGCCAAAAATGGTTTATCTAAATGAATCGCAGTCGGTTGAAGCAAAAAACATCAATGGTTATTTGATTGACGGTCCGGACATCTTTGTGGAAAGCAGGAAAAAGCCATTGTCGCCTGTTCCGGAAATGCTGTTTGGCAGCATGCCCAATGACGGAGGCAATTTCATCCTGAGCGAAGAGGAAGCCCTGACGATGCTAGCGAAGTATCCCGAAAGCGAAAAGTTCATCAAAGCGTTTTTGGGAGCGGAAGAGTTCATCAACAACAAGAAACGCTATTGCCTGTGGCTCGTCAACGCAAGTCCGGCCGAATTGCGCAAGATTCCGCCGATTATGGAAAGGATTGAGAATGTGCGGAAACTAAGGAGCGAGAGCAAACGGGCAGCCACACAAAGACTGGCTTACACGCCTACGCTTTTTGGAGAAATACGTCAGCCGGAAAGCGGAACTTATCTTTTGATTCCAAGTACATCATCAGAAAAAAGAAGATATGTTCCTATAGGTTTTTTTGATTGCAATGTGATTTCAAGCAATGCCAACCTGATTGTCCCCCATGCCTCGCTATATCATTTTGGCGTCCTCACCTCGAATGTCCATAACATTTGGATGCGTGCCGTAGGTGGGAGATTGAAGAGCGATTATCGTTACAGCGCTTCCATCGTCTACAACAACTTCCCATGGCCGAATCTCACAGAAGCACAGAAGGCAAAGATTGAGCAAACCGCCCAAGCCATCCTCGACGCTCGCGCCAAATATCCCGATTGCAGCCTTGCCGACCTCTACGACGAGGCGGCCATGCCTCCCGATTTGCGCCGAGCACACCAAGATAACGACCGCGCCGTGATGCAGGCATTTGGCTTCAGTGCCAAAATGACGGAGAGTGAGTGCGTGGCGGAGCTGTTCAAGTTGTATCAGACTTTGGTTAAGTGAAAAATATGGACGCATCTAAAAAAAAGTAAGCAGGTCGTCTTTCGTAAAATAGTGCTGTTTTGGAATGTTTTTAGTGCGGTTCTTTTGTTAGTTGGTGGATTTTATGTTCAGGACAGACAATAGTAATATCAGCCACTTTTGTGTTGACGGCAAATAATATTAGTTATGAAAAATGTAACCCCTTCCAAATCGCAGTTCTCGCACCTGTACTACCTGCTTTCGGCGTACGGGCTGGGGATTTTTGTGTTCACGATTTTTCGGGTGATAAACACCATTGTCTTTGCCCTCAAAGCCGACCAAACCGGCTGGGGCTGGAACCTTGCGAGAGCCTTTTTCATGGGCTGGCGTTTCGACACGGTGATAAGTTGTTATATTCTTGCCCTGCCGTTAATCTATCTGCTTGTAATCAAGTTAATTGGCGCAAAACGCAAGGGATTCTACCTCGGAGCGCACATTTTTATCATGGTGCTTTATCTTGTGTCTTTTTTCGCCTGCGCGGCGGATATTCCATATTTCAACTATTTTTTCACAAGGCTCAATGTGTCGGCGCTTGCGTGGATGGACAACTTCGGCTTTGTGGTTAAGATGGTTGTGGAGGAGCCGCGTTTTCTGCTATATCTTGCTGTCTTTTTGTTTTTTGCAGTGGCTTACGTTTGGGTGATGCGTCGGATTTACCGCAAATTTCTCAAAGAGAGTACTGGTAATATCCTGTGTTTCGAACAGATAGTCGTGGGGTTGCTTTTGGTGGGAATCTGTTTCTTGGGAATGCGCGGACGCATTGCGCTGAAAAGTCCCATCCGCGTGGGCACCGCCTATTTCTGCAACGACCCGTTCCTCAATCAGTTGGGACTGAACCCCATGTTCACTTTTTTCAACAGCATCAAGGAAAGCCGAAAAAACAAGGAAGTGCGGCTTGTTGACGAAGAAACCGCGGCTCGTACTTATTTTTCGCAGCTTACTGATAAAACGGCACCCGACAGCACTTTGATACAGCTGCCGCCAAACACCAATGTGGTTGTTGTTATGATGGAGTCGATGGCGGCCTGCCGTGTTACTCATTTCAACCCTGCCGCCCCGCCCACGCCCCGCCTCGACAGCATTGCCGCCCACGGCCTCAGTTTCGAAAACGCCTACAGCGCGGGCATCCACACCTACAACGGCATTTATTCCACACTGTTTTCGTTCCCAGCCGTGCTCGACCATCACAGCATGAAAAAGACCGACATTCCGGTGATGTGCGGAATGCCCCACCATTTCCGGGCTCACGGCTATTCAACCTATTATTTCACCACCCACGACGAGCAGTTCGACAATGTGGCGGGTTTTCTTTATGCCAATGATATAGAACGTGTTGTTTCGCAAAAGGACTATCCCGCCAAGGAGGTGAAAAGCACCCTCGGAGTGCCTGACCACGTGCTGTTCCGCCATGTGGTGGAGGAGCTGGACAAAGTGAAGGGTCAGCCGTTCTTCGCCGCAGTGATGACCGCCAGCTACCACAACCCATACATCCTGCCCGACGACATCGGTTGGAAACCCAAGTCCCAAAAAATGGACGACAAAATGGTGGAGTACGCCGACTGGTCGATAGGTGAGTTTATGCGGATGGCAAAAGAGCGACCGTGGTTCGAAAACACCCTGTTCGTCTTTGTGGCCGACCACGGCGTTTCTGGCAATTCGCCCTACGATATGTCGCTCAACTACCACCATGTGCCGATGCTGTTCTACTGTCCTTCGCGGATACATCCGCAGTCGTGCTCGCAGCTGGCTTTGCAGATCGACATCGGGCCAACGGTTTGGGGAATGCTTTTCCCCGACGACGGCAACAGCACTTTCGGCCTCGACCTGCAGCGTCAGACACGCCGTTATGCCTTTTTCAGCGCCGATGACAAAATTGGGGTTCTGGATACCGCCTTTTTCTATCGCTACCGCACCGCCGACGGCAACCAAGCCCTGTACCGCTACCGCAATGGCGACGCAACGGATGTTATTGGCTCCGAGCGTGATAAAGCCGACAGCATGCGTGCCTACGGTTTCGGCATGATACAGCACGCTTTCAACCGTCTGAAAAACAAAAAGACCTCCTGCCGGTAGGGCGGAGGCCTGTGGTTTCCTTACTGAAAATTGCTTTAAAAGCTGCTTAGAACGGCAGATTTTCGAGAGGTTCGGTCTCGTCGTTCAGGACTTTTTCTATCGGCTCGTTTTCCTGATTGTTGTCGGGGTGGTTGCGGTTTGCAAGAACGGAGAAATTGTCGGCCACCACTTCGGTGATATAGTGTTTGTTGCCTTCTTTGTCCTCCCACGAGCGGGTACGCAGTTTGCCTTCAATGAAAATCTGTGTGCCCTTTTTAAGTATTTTCTCAGCAATGTCGGCCAGTCCGCGCCAGCACACTATGTTATGCCATTCGGTCTGTTCCACTTTGTTGCCCTCTTTGTTTTTGAAATACTCAGTGGTTGCCAGCGGGAAGGTGGCTTTTTTTGCGGTTTCGAAGGTGATGATTTCGGGGTCTTTGCCTAAATTTCCGATAAGGATAACTTTGTTAACTCCTACCATAACTCTAAAAAATTTGTTTATACTATAAAATTACTAACTATAAAACGCCGGAAATTTCCGACAAAAATTCTTGACAAAGTTATTATTTTTTTTTCGATTAACCAAATAAAAAATGTTTATTTTTCTAATATGTTGATTTTCAGCGAGGTTCGCTTGTGCTTTTTTACTCGGGCTTGTGGCTGTAGTGCTTGTGGGTGGCACTGTTTGGGTCGGATTTTATGGTAGGTCTATATAGCGTCGCATCTGGTTGGGGTCGTCTTGGTTGATGTTGTTCCTGAAAAGCAGGTATGCCAGAGGTTGGCAAGAGCTGTTTTCGAACTGCAGTTCCCATTTTATGGTGTTTTCTGTGATTTGTGCAGTGCCGCTGCGGAACCAGAAACAGGGGTTGGAAATGGAATAGGGTCCCATTATTTCCAATGTGATGTTGTTTGTGTCCTGTGTGGCTGAGGCAGTGCCAGAAATGTGGAAAATGTCGTCGTCGAGGGTTTGGGTGGTGTCGCCGGCCAAGAGGTGATAAACTTTGGTGGCGGAGTACTTAAACGAGAAACCGTCTTTTTTTTCTACAGCAGCGTTGTTTGTAACAAAGTCGAAAGTGTAGCAAGGACGGCTTTGGTAGGTTCGCTGTCCACGGTTGGCAAAATCTATCACTCCAGTGAAAGTTATCAGTTGCGATAGGTCAAGCGAAGTGGCGGTAACTGTAGCCGTGGCTCCGGTATGGCGCCAGTCGTCGGATAGGGTTATGCTCAGTATGCCGTTGCGTATGCGAATGTCGTTGAGCGGAGTTTGGAGCAGGGTGGTGGTGTCGGTGTTGCCAAAATCTATTGTTATTGTGCGTGGATACGAGGTGTCGGAGGTGGATGTTACTATGGGGTATTGGGCAAAGTGACGCAGCGATGTGTCGCATGCAAAGTACAGTGCCGTGCGCAGTATGTCGTGCGCCATCGATTCGGCCTGACCCATCGACACGGTGAGTGTGGAGCTGCCCGATGGATAGTAGGTGTTTTGGTCAACGGGAATTTCTTCGTCTTTGCACGAGAACAGGGTTGCAACGGCAACAAGAATAGCTGTTTTGAGTAGTATGTTTTTCATGGTGTTTGTTTTTTTTCAGTTAATGAAACGATTTTTTTTCCGTTTTATTATGTTTTGTATAAGTTGTAGGTTTTTAGGTGGTTAACGTTGATTAGTGCCTAATAGTGGTTAGTTTATTTTCCAAAAATCATTATTTATGGTTACTTTTGGTTTTGTGGGTTCGTAGTACTTTTGCAAATGTAGAAAGAGTAATCTATGTTGTTTGTTACAGATTTGATAAACAGCAATTTGAGATAAGATTCTCCATGTTATTAAATGTATATTGAATGTAAGAGGGCCGGCTTTGCGAAGACCGGTCTTCTTTTTTCCTCTCACTCAATGCCTATGTATTTGTGCGTTTGCAGCGAAAGTTGCCATCGAGGGTGAGCTTTTACAAACGATGCGCATTTTTCTGTTATCACTTTGTTTTCCTGAATGTTGCCAGTGTCGCATGGTTGCACGTAATAATGATCTGCCTCGATGCCAAGGTCGGAAATTTTGTGGGTACCGTCGAAAACAACCTTCACCTCGTTGGCCTTTTTTATGATGGACCTGCCTTCCGGGCCCACGTAAAGCTCTTTGGGACTTACGGTTACCCAATCCACATTTGGCGGCAGTGGCATGGTGCCGTTGGTCTCCACGGCCACCGTTTTGCCAATGGCATGGATTTTGGCTATAAGGGTTTCGGTTAGTTGCAATGCCGGTTCGCCGCCCGTTATAACTGTCATATTGGCAGGATGTTGGGTTATGGCTTCGACAATTGCGTCCTCCGTCATTTCAACAAAAGTGTGGTGGTTGGTGTCGCAGAACGGGCATTGCAGGTTGCATCCGGCAAGCCGCACAAAAACTGCCGCTTTGCCGGTGTTGTAGCCCTCGCCCTGAAGGGTGTATAAAATCTCGTTCACCCTCATAGCTCGTAGCATTTGTCGTCAACCACATACATGGCCACGTTGCCCTCGCTCTCCTGCACTGTGGCTTTGTAGCAGCCGGGAATCTGTTCGGTAATCCAGCGCGCAAGGTTCTCGGCGGTCGGATTGAAAGGCAGCAGCTCGTTCAGGTTGCCGTGGTCCAGATAGCCGTGGATTTTTTCCTTTATTTCGTGAAAATCGGCTACCATGCCGTTCTCGTTCAGCGTTTCGGCTTTGCAATATACGGTAACTATCCAGTTGTGTCCGTGCAAACTTTGGCATTTGCTGGGGTAGGGTAGCGTAAGCTTGTGGCAGCCGGCTATTTCCATCCGTTTCGATACGTAGTACATGATTTTATAGTAATTAGTAATTATTAGTAGTTAAGATGCGGTACTGTCCATCGTCCATTGTCCATTGTCCATTGTTCATTGTCCATCGTCCATTGTCCATCGTCCATCGTCCATTGTCCATTGTCCATTGTCCATTGTCCATCGTCCATTGTTAATCGTCTTCGTATTCTGTTGTGTCGGGTATTCCGGCAATGCGCAGGGATTCTTTGCGTTCGAGACATGTGGCACAGCGTCCGCAGTGTTTTGTTCTGCCGTTGTAGCACGAGTAGGTCTTGCTGTAGTCTATGCCCAGCCGTTTGCCGATCTTGGCGATGTCGGATTTTGAGATGTTTGTGTAAGGCGCTGATATAGTGATATTTTTGTAGGTGCCGCTACTCATGGCGTTCGACATGGCGTTGATAAATTCCTCGCGGCAGTCGGGGTAGATGGCGTGGTCACCGGAGTGGTTGGCAATCAGCACCTTATGTAGTCCGTGTGTTTCGGCCAGACCACAGGCTATGCTAAGCATAATGCCGTTGCGGAAAGGCACAACGGTGGATTTCATATTGTCGTCGTTGTAGGCGCATTCGGGAATGGCGTCGCCGCCCTGCAGCAGCGACGATTTGAAATAACGGGCCACGAAATCGAGGGGTATCACTATGTGTTCTATGCCGAGGGCGTGGCAGTGGTGCAGGGCGTATTCCAGCTCCATGCGGTTGTGTTTGCTGCCATAGTCGTAGGTTACGGCAAGGGCTATTTCGTCGCGTTTGTCGTAGAGCAGCGTTATGGAGTCCATGCCGCCCGAAACTGTTATCAGTGAGTCTTTCATGGTGTGTTATTTGTTGTTGAAAGCCTGCAGCATGCGTTGTTTGGCGAGTTCGGCAAAACGCTCGTCGCCCACATGTTGTGCAAAGGGGTAGATGGCAATGCCGCCGCGCGAGTTGAATATGCCCGTAACATCGATGTATTTGGGTTCCATCAACCTCACAAGGTCTTTCATTATTATATTCACGCAATCTTCATGAAAATCGCCGTGGTTGCGGAAACTGCCGAGGTACAGTTTCAGGCTTTTGCTTTCCACCATCCGGACGTCGGGAATGTAGTTTATCAGTATTTTGGCAAAATCGGGCTGTCCGGTTATGGGGCAAAGGCTCGTAAATTCATTGCATACAAGTGTTACAAGATAGTCGTTGCCGGGGTGTTGGTTTTCGAAAGTCTCCAGCAGCTGCGGGGCGTAGTCGGTGGGGAATTTGGTGCCTTGGTTGCCCAAAAGGGTTATCCCGTCGGTGTTGTTTCTGCTCATATTCAAAGGTTTATAAAAGTTATCCTATTATTCCGTTGATGATGATGATGGTAAGTGCGATGGGGGCTATGTATCTGATAATGAAGTAATAGATGTTAAAAAACTTGGCTTTTAGTGTTCCTCCGTTCGACAGTTCGTCGCGCACTTCGGCCTTGGGGTAGAACCAGCCGAGGAAAATGGTCATCAGAAACGCGCCGATGGGCATTATGTACGAGGCGGTGAGCATGTCGAAGAGGTCGAAGACGGTCTTGCCGAAAATTGTGGCCTCTTTCAGCGGGCCGAACGATAGTGCGCAAAAGGCGCCGATGGCGAACACCAGCATGGATGCCACCGCCGACGCGGCGCCGCGTTTCCAATGCAGTTCCTCCACGGCGAAGGCCACCAGTATTTCGAGCAGCGATATGGTGGAGGTGAGGGCGGCGATGCCCAGCAGCACAAAAAACACAATGGCGAACACGTTGCCCATAGGCATACTGTTGAACACGTTGGGCAACACAATGTACACCAGCTCCGGGCCGCTGGCGGGGTCCATGCTAAAGGCGAACACTGCGGGGAATATCACAATACCTGCAAGTATAGCCACCAGAGAGTCGCACACAGCTATCCAAGTGCTGGTTTTCAGCAGTTTGTCCTCTTTGCGGATATAAGAACCGTAGGTTACCATTGCGCCCATGCCAAGACTGAGCGAGAAAAACGACTGTCCGAGGGCTTCGAGTACTCCCTTGCCGGTGATTTTGCTGAAATCGGGTTTGAAAAGGAACTCAAGACCTTGCGAGGCGCCGCTGAGGGTAAGCGAACGTACGCACATCGCCAGCAGAAGGATAAAAAGCACGGGCATCAGTACTTTCGACACTTTCTCGATGCCTTTCTGAACGCCCATTGTAACCACAAGCGCCGTAAGCACAAGGAAAATGAACTGATATACCAGCGGCCACACTGCGCTTTGCGAAAAATCAGAGAACGTTTGTGCCACCTCGTCGGGTCGCAGGCCGTTCATTTGGCCGCCACACGAAAGCACTATGTAGTTTAGAGTCCATCCGGCCACCACGCTGTAGAAAGCGTAGATGAGCAGTGCGGCAACAATGCCGAGTATGCCGAGCGACACCCAGCCTTTGTGGCGTCCGCCCAGTTTGCGGTAAGCGCCTACCACGTTGCTCTGCGAGCGGCGCCCTATCACAAATTCGGTCATCATCAGGGGGATGCCTATCAAAATTACGAAAACGACGTATATGAGCAGGAAAGCGCCGCCGCCGTTGTTCCCCAGCATATATGGGAAACGCCACACGTTGCCAAGCCCCACCGCGCCGCCTGCGGCGGCAAGTATAGCCCCAAGGCTGGAGCTGAACCCTCGTTGATTGTTTGCCATGGTTTTAGTGTTTTTTTGAAAGTGCAAAGATACGATTTTTTTGTGAAAAGAGATTGGTGAACTGTGAAAAAGAGTCTTGTCTAAAGAAGTTCCCACTTACAGGGGGGTGCAGTGGACATTCCGATAGCGAAGCGGAGAGTATTTGTCTTATTTAAGAGAGCCAGTATGGTGATTACAACTGCGTGTCACTGCCGGAATTTTGCGCAAAAATGCCAAGAATCGTTGCGAAAATTTTTTTTTGAGCATATTTTGTTGCCCGAAAAAAACGTCGTTTGTTGTACGAAAATCACTTTTCGGTGCAATTTCGTACAATACTCTCCGTATTTCATACATTACGCGCGTTTCGCGCCGAAACGGTGTTTTTTTTGTCGTATCTTTGCGGAAACAAGTAAAAATAATAAAAAACACAACAATGAAAACCGAAAAAATTATTGTCACGCTTTGCGCCGCCCTGCTTGTTGCGGGATGTGGGAAAAAACAGCCCGAAAACATCGAAAATTACCGCGACACCTTGTTTGAACAGATGCTTGCCGACACCGCTTGGCTGCACAACGAACGCCTTATCCAGCAAAACGACACCATCGCCTTCTACGCCCACATGGAGCAGCCACTGCTGTGCCCCGACACTGCCGACACCACCCTTCGCCGCATGACCGACTTCTACAACTACAAACGTGTGCGCTTCGCCGTTGCCACCGACGAACAGACAATTATGCGGTACGAGGAATACGAAGATGAACTGACTCCGCAAATGATTGCCTCGTGGAAACAGATAAAAATGCTTGGCATCTCGGACACTGCGATAAAACGGGCCTTGTCCGACGCCTTGGCCGTTACTTTGGTGCACAACGGCAACTTGCCCAAAGGCAAAAATCCCATCGAGGCTCTTAACGAGCTGGAATACCAGCTTATCGAATATGCGCCCGACCCCGACTCCGCACAAATTGTGGACGAGATAGTTCCGTACCTTACCCCAAAAACCTATCTGCCAAAGAAAATGCAGGAGGAATACGACTCTTTGGTAGGTGAAAAAGCACATCCCAGCCAAGAAACTATACAAAAATTGTACAACTCATACCTTGAAGAAAAAAACTACGATACCAAGCTGTCCATGCTTTTTGTGCTTTTCTACAATTATGATTTGGATTATAGCGACACCACGGCTTTTCTGCTTGAGGAGGCCGAGAAGGCTTTCACCTCTGGCAACTACTCACCCGTGCTGCCGGTGCTGTGGCGGGCTTACCGCGTGGTGTATTGCAAAAAATACAGTTGTCCATCCACCTTTTGCGAGCTGCCCAACGTGCGTTTCAACTACTACATGCGCCTTGTGGCATACACCATCCTCAGGCACGTTCAAAACTATCCCGACCACACAGCGGCAAAAGTCATGTTCTATAGCTTTGCTCTGAATACAAATATCGACCGTTTTGGAGAATATATGATGGGAAACCAAAGTGCGGCAGAATATATCTACCTGTTCTGGAACGGCAGCGTGCTTTGAAAGAAATGTGAATTGTACTATGCCATTGCCCGAAGGCTCTTCCCGCCGAAGGCAATGGCATTTTTCTTTTTGGCATATCGGGCAAATATCGACCGTTTTGGTGATTTTATGCTTGGAAACCAGAGCTCTGCGGAACTTATCTCGCTTTATTGGCACGGCGAAGTTCCGTAACCCGCATAAAGACAATGTGTGCCCCGCCATTCGTTCCGAAGAATCTTTTTTGTGATAATTGAACACTCCTCGGGTGGTCTTTGGGTTGGTGCGCAGGTGGCAAAATTTTGAAATCGTTTTCATGCATTTTTTTTCTTCAATATGTTGAAATTACAAAAAAAAACCGTAAATTTGCAACCTGAAACCAAAACAATAATATCAATGTTGAAAGCAACCAGACTTCTTGCTATCGCCTTGCTCACAAGCATGGTGTGTAGCACCGTGGCATCGCCAGTGGATTTGGCGAAAGCCGAAAAAGTGGCCAAAGCCTTTTGGCGCACCAACAACGAGACCGCCAAGCACGAATGCCTTTTGCAGGCCGCCACGATTGCCGCCGACGAAGGGTTCGGCACATTCTACGTGTTCCGCAACGCCAGCGGGCATGGATACGTCATCGTGTCGTCCGACGACTGTGTGAAACCTATTCTCGCCTATTCGGCCACGGACATCATCGAAAGTCCGCTGCCCACCAACCAGAAAAACATGTTGCGCTGGTACGACAGGCAGATAAACGGCTGCGTGGCCATGGCTGCAGAAGCCACCCCCTATATTGTTGAGCAGTGGCAACGCTACCTCAGCGGTGAGGCTGGAGTGCCGAAAAGCGTCACCAGCGTGCGCCCAATGCTCACCACCAAATGGAACCAGTCGCCACTCTACAATAATTTCTGCCCCTACGACATCGTAAAACGCGAACACACTCTGGCTGGTCTTCGCGGTATGAAGGATTGCCTTTGGCATTGATAGAGGCGATGTGGTGCGGTG
>ERZ842401.4491-NODE-4491-length-16194-cov-6.351757_pt1 | contig 16194 bp, 14 predicted proteins | sample MGYA00521270_ERZ842401 | MGnify/ENA primary metagenome ERZ842401 (study PRJEB31892, sample SAMEA3878208) | bioreactor metagenome | biome: Moose rumen | place: Sweden | collected 2011-10 | study: EMG produced TPA metagenomics assembly of the PRJEB12797 data set...
ACTGGGATTCGACTAAAGTCACAGATTACACAGATTTTCACAGAAGAAAGGATTTTCACAGAGATGAAGAATATATATTTTCTCTCCGATGCCCATCTCGGGTCGCTCGCCATTCCGCACCAGAGGATGCAGGAGCGGCGACTGGTGCGCTTCCTTGATTCCATCAAGGAGAAGGCGGCCGCCATCTACCTGCTCGGCGATATGTTCGACTTCTGGTACGAGTACAAATATGTGGTGCCGAAGGGCTTCACCCGCTTCCTCGGCAAGTTGTCGGAACTGACGGACATGGGTGTGGAGGTGCATTACTTCACGGGCAACCACGACATCTGGGCCTACGGGTATCTGGAGAAGGAGTGCGGCGTCATCCTCCACAAGAAGCCAGAGACCACGGAGATCTACGGTAAGATATTCTATCTGGCTCATGGCGACGGACTGGGCGATCCCGACAAGAGTTTCAAGCTCATCAAGAGCGTCTTCCACAACCGCACCTGCCAGTGGGCCTTCTCCGCCCTGCATCCCCGCTGGGGCATGTGGTTCGGCCTCAACTGGGCCAAGCACAGTCGTCTGAAGCGTCCCAACAATGAGGAGCCTGCCTATATGGGCGAGAAGCGCGAACATCTGGTGCTCTACACAAAGAAATATATCCAATATCACTCCAACGTCGACTACTTCATCTATGGCCATCGCCATATCGAGGTAGACTTGCAACTGACGAAAAAGGCCCGGATGATCATCCTCGGTGATTGGATCACCCACTTCTCCTACGTTGTCTGGGACGGTGAGCACCTGCTCATGTCGCAGTATATCGAGGGTGAAAGCAAACCGTAAGAAGTGAATAATTTAGACTTGAACTAAGCAATATGAAAAAGAAGATTGTAACATTCGGAGAACTGCTGCTCAGATTCTCCAAGCCAGACCACCTGCGACTGACGCAAGGCGATATGTTTACCAGTAAGTACGGTGGCAGTGAGGCCAACGTGGCCGTGTCATTGGCCACGCAGGGTGAAGACGTGACCTATATTACGCGTCTGCCCGACACCCCCGTGGGCCATGCCGGTGCCATGAACCTGGCACAGCTCGGCGTGGATACCAGTCAGGTACTCTACGGCGGACAGCGCATCGGCACCTACTATTTCGAGCCCGCTGCCGGTATGAGGGCCCCGAAGGTGATCTACGACCGTGCCAACTCAGCCTACTATGACCTGAAGCCGGGCATGATTCCCTGGCGCGAGATACTCAAGGACTGTGCCTACTTCCACGTATCGGGCATCACCGCCGCCATTTCCCAGCAGGCCGCCGATGCCACCTTCGAAGCCCTCGATATCGCCGACGAACTGGGTGTCACCGTCTGCTTCGACATCAACTACCGCAAGAACCTGTGGAAATACGAGGGGGCCAATCCCCGTGAGACGCTGAGCCGTATGCTCTCCCGCTGCGATATGATGTTCGGCGACGCCATCGAGTTCGAATGGCTCAGCGAGCATCCGCAACCGCCATTCACGGCCATCGACTCCAGTTTCCAGATGCAGATGGACGAATACCGTGCCTGGTTTGATGAACTGCACGCCCGCTTCCCCCGACTGAAGAACTGGATGATGGGTATGCGCAATACGGTGTCGTCTAACCACCACACGCTGACGGGTCTGCTATGGACCGAAGGTGAACTGCTGCAGTCGCCCATCATGGACATCCCCGACGTGATTGACCCCGTCGGTGTGGGCGATGCCTTTATGGGCGGATGGCTCCATGCCATCAGGATCTTCCCCGACGACAGGCAGAAGCAATTGAATTACTCCCTCGCCGCAGCCGCCCTGAAGAATACCGTCCCCGGCGACTTCAACCTCTCGTCAGAGGAAGAGATCCTCGATGTGATGGAGGGTCGCTACGATGCCACTACCCTCTACAAGAAATACTAAGGATTGACGTTGACGAAGCGTACCGGTTTTTCTACGTCTATACCGTCAGCACCGCGTGTACGGCTGTACCAAGAGTCATAGCCCCAGCAGTAGTTGTTATAGTAGCCTGATGGACGACGGTAATTGTACAGGTCGAACTCCACATGATTTCCGTGGTCATAGATCGTGCCATAGAAGTGGTCGCTGTTCAGACGGTAGTCACGGATCTCCAGTCTGGTACCCTCCTCAATGAAGTCAACGTAGATCACGCCGAAGTCCACCGTCCAGTCGATATGGTTGGCCACGTAGTCCCACGGTGCGTCGCTGTAGTAGTCCACCCAGTAGCCTGAGCCGCTTGAGTAGGTATAGGGATCGCGGAGGAACGTGATTTCCGTGTCTGTAGCATTATATGTCCTGCCGCCATAGCTGGTCGAGATATACATATTTCCTCTCCAGGTGCCCTCCAGTGTCCTGGCGATTTCCTCATCCTCGCAGGAGGTGAAGGCCAGCGCCATCATCGCCATCATCAGCATTGTGTAGATCTTCTTCATCTTTATACCCTTTCCTTATTTTAAGTTTGACATCTGTTTTATTGTTTGATGGTGCAAAGATACGACGTATTTCCCAAACCTGCAAGGGGAAATCCATATTCTTCGAGAGGAAATTCCCTAATCATTATTTGGAGACCTATCAAGATTCCCACTCTGTGCAGGGTGGGAATCTTGATAGGTCTTCTATGGTTGGAAAAGAGCGTTAATTACTTCTTGCGGCTGTGAAAGACAGCGAACTTTGCGTACCTGCATTACCGGAACTGTCGGCACTCACCGCATCGGTAATCTCCACTGTCAGGCGGTCACCATCCTGCACGACGCTGATTTTTCCTCCTGTCAGCAGATAGTTCATACCATTCTCCACGTAATATGCACCGATAATACCCATGCCAAAGGCAGACAGATCTGTGCCAGGAACTGCCTGACCTGCAGCAGGCGCCATCATTGTCACGGCATCAACTACTGTGTATTCTCCTGTAGCATCACTATCGGACTCATTGCGTACCGTAAGACCAGCAATGGCATTTCCTTCTTTATCGGTGATTGCAAGGAAATGGCTGAAAATGCCAGGTGCTCCATCCTCGACTGCCACCAACTGAGAGAATAAGAGATTGACGGCTTTGGGAACATTCAGGAATGTCAGCGAGTTGCTAGTGCCAGGTTCTCCGTCGCCAGTCGCACTGACAATGTCTGTCAGTTCAAACGAAAGCATACCGTTCTCCTCAGTGATGACGATGGTGCCTCCAGTAATATAATACACCTTTCCGTCCTCCTGATAAAGAGTGCCCATCACGCCAAAGCCCATAGCGGACAAATCAATGCCAAGCACTGCCTAGCCTGCTGCCGGAATAATGGCTGTGGCAAAATCCACCACTGTATAAGTACCAGCAAGGCTCTTTGCAGCCGGATCCGTCCTGACAGAAATCACAGCGACAGGATTACCAGACTTGTCTGTCAAGGTGATGTTGTGCGTCAAGATGCCATTATCTTCAGCATTCACCGCATCGTCATAAACATAGTCACTGACGACGGGTGCATCGTCAACATACACGATGGTTCCGTTTCCTTCGAATTCAATGACATTGCCACTCGTCAACCAAACCATACCACCAATGCGGTAGTTATCACCATCCTTATACACTCTTACAGTACCACTTTCGAAATAGTCTCGGCCCGAAGCCGTCTCTACATAAGATGCTGTCTTGATATAAGTGTTGTTGGTCAACACTCCACTATTGTTTGGGGTATAACTGCTCTCATGCAGGTAATATCTGTTGCCAGTGAAGGCGATGCTGATCTTTTGCGAACCATTCAGTTCCACGGTGAATACACGGAAGTTATCCTGTTTCTCAACTCCACCGTCTGCAATGCCGCTGACACTTATCACCTCTGGTGCCTTATACTTGCCTGTCAGTTCGTCCACAGCATCATCCGTACACGACCAGAGCACACAGACCGTACAAATTAAGCCAATGATTAAATATATCTTTCTCATAACCGTTTTACCAATTTGGATTTTGTTTGATGTTCTTGTTAACTCGAATCTCAGATGATGGGAATGGCAGCAGTTCATGCTTACCTTTCTTGAAACCACCATCCACACCAGTGTCGCGCCATTCAACGACTCCGTTAGAGCCAACTGTTGGCACTTGCTTGCCCTGATCCTTCAAAGCCTCATAGGCATCGCCCCAGCGCACCAGATCCTGGAATCTTACGCACTCCCAACACAGTTCAAGCCTCTTTTCTGTCTTGATTGCTTCCCATCCAAATATATCGCATTTAGTGGGTTTATTTGTGTAGCAATTAACCGGAACGCCAAAGGTGAAAATAGTATCCAATATTACAATCTGAATCATTCTCACTTCACACGTCCACGACAGCATCAGATAGAACTGAACAACGGTGCTTTATCTCGTTTGGCTGAAGAACTGGACGAGGGCATAAATGCCGGTAACCCCACAACACGTTTCTTGGCCAGACTGAAAAGCGTTCTGCAAAGTGCTCAGCCCACAGAGCCATATTCTGTATGCATCGGCACCGCCTTGCTGAAGAGTGATGCCTACAAGAAAATTAAAAGAGAACTGATGACCAAGGAACTCTGGTCGCCAGAACTGAAGCAATTGGAAGAAAACATAGATTGCCTCGTTTGATTCTTATAATCTTTGATTGTTTTCGTTCTTTTCACTCCATCGGTTTGATCATCGACTCAACAAACTGGATTTCTTCGTCTGCTAGGCCATACTTCGCATAGAGGTCGGCATCAGTCCAGGCCGTCCGCCTGATTGTGGAGTATCTCGGGGAGCCGTAAGGCTTCGGAAGTATATAATATGGGATGCATTAAAGAAAAAAACAACGCAAAAAGGTTATTATTGGAAAATAATTATTATCTTTGCACCAAATTAGCAAAACGGAATGGATAGAACGGAAGTTATCGACAACATCAAGCAAATCGCACTACGCACATTGCCAAAGGGCAGCAGGTTGCTGCTCTACGGCTCTCGTGCTCGCGGTGACTACCACAAAGACAGCGACTGGGATTTACTGATTGTCCTCGACAAACCCCAACTGACAGAAAGCGACTACGATAATGTGTCGTTCCCATTTACCCTGTTAGGATGGAATATCGGTGAACTGATAAGTCCACAGATGTATACCAAGAAGGAGTGGGATGCCATTTCGTTCCTGCCATTCCACAAGAATGTTGAACACGATAAGATAGAGTTGCTATGAGTCTCAGGGATGATGAACGCCGCACAGTGGTACGCCTCCAGTTAGAGAAGGCCCACCATAATCTTGACCAAATACCGCTACTGTGCGAAGCGGGTTATTGGGATAATGTGGCTAACCGTCTGTACTATGCATTGTTTCATGCTGTCTCGGCCTTGCTTATCAACGATGGTCTCAACGTGGGTTCGCATCGTGGAGCCGTAAAATAAGAGAGCTCCTCTTATAACCCCATTGTAACTATTAAATAAACACAAATATTCCTCAATAATGCAATTGATTTGCGAAAAAAACATTAATTTTGCAAGATGAAACAGGAAACAATATCTTGGTATGTCTGCTAATCCATTTCGAAAGAACATAGAAGGTATTCACATTCCCATTCTTACAGAATGGAATAGTAATAGTGGTATTGTATTTACCGACGGAGCGGTCATTGACGACAATACCCCACCTTCCATACTTTTTTCGGTCGAAACAGCCCGAGAGAAGTTTGGCGCAAGTGCTGTCTATTTCCGATATTACAACGACAGGCAGACTTTCCTTCCCCTGCTGTATTTATTCGACTTCACAGACACTGTCATTACAGAGGAAAGCAGAAAAGAAATTCATAAGAGGATGTGGAATGGCTCACAAGTGCCTGCATATATGATTGTCGAGAAAACGGCAATAACAATTTGCAACGCTCGCCTAAATCCCTCCAACTCTAATGAATTAACCGAAATCCTGAAATTGTCAGCAGAAGCTTTTTCATCATTTCAGTCACAAGACTTGGCCAATGGCGTCTTTTGGGACACCTTGCATCATGAGAAAAGATATGACTTTGATCAGTCTGCGACAAAAGACTTAATCAGAGGGCTTAAGAAGGTGTTTGAGGGATTCTTGTCTGATTCGGGTCTGGACAGACATGTTGCTCTTCGCTTGCTGATGCAATGCATTTTGATCAAATACCTCGAAGAGCGCGATGAGTCTAACAAAAGTGGATATTTTGCCTCTCGCTATTTTAAGGTAAATTTCGGATGTGATGATTTTTGTTCTACGATAAAAGAGGGTATGTTATTGGATCTTCTTGACCTGCTTGCAAAAGATTTCAACGGAAAAATCTTCGAATGGAGCGCAGACACACAGCCAGAAGCAAGAACTGCCATCCGACAAACAAAAGTGCGGGAACTGGCCAAGTACCTTGATGCCAACATTGAAGATAGCCAGTACCTGCTTTGGAGAAAATATTCTTTTTCCTGCTTGCCTGTAGAGGTCATTAGTTCTGTGTATGAAGAGTTGCTTACAGACAGTAAGGATATCGTCTATACACCAGAGATGATTGTAGCCACGCTTGTTGACGAATGCATGCCTATTGACAAGCCACTGGAAAACTTCAGATTGATTGACGTAAGTTGTGGTTCGGGCATATTCCTTGTTAAAGCGTATAAGCGGCTTGTGCAGTGGTGGCGGTATAAGCAATGGAAACAGACCGGAGCATTGAAGAAGCCATCCCTTGACACGCTAAAGGATTTGCTAACGAATTCTGTATATGGAGTAGATGTTGAAGAAGATGCCATTAACCTTTCTATCTTCAGCCTGGCCTTGGCCATTCTTGATGAAGTTGACCTGAATCCTCCTACATGGGAAGAACTCAAATTCCCAAATTTGAGTAACAATATCATCTGCAAGAATTTTTTTGAGTTTATCACAGATAAATCATATCAAGGAAAATATGATCTGGTAATAGGTAATCCTCCTTTTAATCTGAAAGAAGAAAGTGGTAAGGAACCTATCAGGAAAGATTATTTCAGAAGGATGAAGGAATTGTATGGATACCAAAGTCCAATACAAGTTCCTGATGAACACCCAGCACTTCACTTCCTTTGTAGCTCCATGTCATTATTAAAGGATGGCTCTATGTTATGCATGGTTCAGAAATCTGGTCCTTTGTTGTATCAGAAAGATGAGCAATTTAAACAGTTGTTATTTGGAAAATACAACCTCCTACAAGTCATAGACTTCACAAATCTGGATGACAAATTGTGGGGAAGAAAGAAAGTAGCTACTGCCGCCGTCTTTATGGAAAAGGCAGCCCCTGATAACATGAACGTCCTTCACCTGATTGCCAACCGTGCTTTCTCGAACACGCATAAACTATTCCTGGAATTCGACTATTACGACTTCCACTTTGTGCGTAAACACGACGCTATTCACAACAACTATGTGTGGAAAGCCAATCTGCTTGGTGGCCATCGGATAAAAAGAATGCTTGATGTTCTAACCAAGCAAAGGACAATAGGTGCTTTTTTGAAGCAGAAGGAGAAAGAAGGATGGACGTGTGGAGAAGGATTCATAGAATGGACGGGCAAAGGAGAATATAAAAGAGCAGACTTTATTACAGGAAGTGCATATCTTGACACGGACGATTTTGTAGGGAAGGAAAATCGTATTTCCCCCTGTAAAGTGCAACTATTTTTGCGTCCAAGGAAACAGGCAATATACGAAGGTCCCCATCTTCTTATTCGGAAAATCGTGACAGATTCTGGTCTTATCTCTTGCTTGTATGATAGATATGTAACATTCCGTAATGGCATATATTCCATCAATGCACCAGAACAGGACAGAGCCGATTTGGAGGATTTAGCAAATTATATAGATAACAACAATATACTTTTCAGATTTATGCTTCAGGCCATGAGTGGACGTGCTGGCATAATAAAGGCCACTTCACTGAATGACGAAGACATAAAGGCTCTTCCATATCCTGAGTATGCGTCATCATTTACAATTCCCAAGGCAGATGAGATTGTTATGAATGATGCGTTAAGTTATTTCGCTGCTCCTAAGAGACAAGATGTCCATCAGAAATTGTATAAAGAGGACATAACAATTCCAGAGCTTCACCATTTCGCAGATATTTTTTGCAAGGGGTTTAACTCTTATGCCAGTCAAAACGGTCACAATTTTGTCTTGTCAAGGATAATTAGTTCTGGCCAGTATTACGCTTTACAAGTAGAACAAACGGACAAAGAAAGTCCTGATTATGATGAATGTGATGATCTTAGTGGTTACATAAACACATTAACGCCTATCCATTCAAGTCAAAATCATTCTACGCATATCCAGAAAATCATGAAAGTTTATGGCAAAGGTGTGTTATTGCTGATAAAACCTAAATTGCGTCGCTATTGGCTTCCGTCAATAGCCCTTCGCGATTCCGATGACATTTTTGCTGATAATATAAAGCTGTTACAAAGCCATGCTTAAAGACCGGCAAACATCATCCGCCGCAGGTATTCCATCTTATGTTTCTTTTGACGAGACAATAAAGATGCTGTTCATGTTTATTGACATGTACCTTCCCGACTTCATTTCATTTTATCATACCCAAGGGAATCCCAAACGGGAGAATCGTATTACCGAATTAATTGTTGTATATTTCCATTACTGTAATGATGGCATCTGGCCTTTCTTCTTTGAGAAGAACCCAACACAACTTTCTGGAGGACGTGAAACTGACATAGGTATTTTTTCGAATGACAAAGAAGACGCCCCTCTTCTCCCCATCTTCGAATTTGAAGCAAAGAAACTATCTTCAACCTCAGCAAACAAGGAGTATGTCTGTGGAGAAAGAGGAGGCATGGAACGATTCAAGAGGCAGATACATTCGCCACACTTGCCTCATTGCGGTATGCTTGGATATGTTCTGTGTAAAGACCTTAATCATTGGACAGCCCAAATAAATACCTGGATTACAAATCTTGCCAACCAGTCCCCCGTAGACGGACTTGATTGGCAAGGCGATGATGAACTGCTTCAGCCTGTAGAAACTAATGGTGCAATTGCCAAATTGGTGTCAAAGAACAAGCGGCTCTCCTCACCGGATATAATCATGTTGCATTATCTTATTGACTTGCAATGATTTTTTGCAGAATTACTCCATCGGTTTTATCATCGACTCAATGAATTGGATTTCTTCGTCTGTCAGGCCGTATTTCGCATAGACATCCATCAATTCCGTCTGAACACATCATTCATATTCTTCCATCCTTCTGTCGACCCTTGTCGATAGACGTACTCGTCCCTACTATTGCAATACCACATGCCATTTTCCTTCCTGACAATACCGCCTTCATAACGAATACCCTCTCTGTCATGGCTATTGAGAATCTTTAGATGTCGTTGCAGTTCTTCGGCTTTGTTCTTGGTTTCCTTCGAGGATGCAGTCTGCCCTCCCTTTGTATCCCAGATACCGATGGTGCCATCTTTCTTCTTGTAAATCCAGTCTGGATAGAACAATTCTTTTCTTTGTGACGTTTCGTCGAAATAACGGATAGAGAACCAGTCTTTGCCACTGTCGCCATTCTTCATCCACCACTCAATGCTCTCTTGGCTGTCAAGATACTCTGCAAATTTCAATTCATTGTCTCGTCCCATATAATCCTTACCTATATAGAATGGCTTGAACAAACACCGCTTCATCTCTATGCCTTCGTACTCATCACTATAGGCGTAGGCTTTCTGAATTCTGAAAGTAGTTGTTTCTTGTTGCTCTGCCTCCTCCCTGCGTTTACGTACATTCTCCTCGCGCATCGGGAAGTGCGCTTTCAGCGTCTCTGTAACCAGATAGCGGAAAATACTACTCTCGCCCTTATTTAGCACATCAGCAAGGAATATACGATAGCGGGCATCGTCATCCTCTTCACGGAAAGCATACGATTTGAACCAAAGACGCAATGCACTTTTTAGAGTGCCAAACGAACGGGCGATATTGGCAATCTTCGCATCATCGTCAGTCTGTTCCCTCAGCAAGTCAACGCATATCTTCGAGAACAGTTTCTGCACATCGTGATGGCTCACTTCACGGCTCATGTCGTTGCCGTTGAAGTGGAAACTGATTTGGTCCAGGTCTTTGAATTTTGCATTAACTACTATCTGCTGTTCTAACCTTGGAATGATTTGCAGATGCCTCAATCTTAGTTTATCCTTCACGACATCGAACATATCTTCAGCAGTAATGCCAAAGTACTCATTGAATGTCTTGATGAGACACTGTTGGAATTCCCAGCTTTTACCCAGGTCACCATAGTCCACACGTGACATATATTCTGACTCCAGCAACTCATCAATGATGATTTCTCTGCCCAGAATATTCTCCGAAACATTCACCTTGGGTTTATTGCCTGGTTCCTTGTAGTCACCTGCCAATACAGCTTTGCGAGAATAGTTGGTGTAGATGTATCCCGTTTGGAACACTTCGCTACCAGGCACACCTCTGACAGGTATTCTTACAATACGTCCGATGGTCTGTGTTTGGAAAGTCTCTGACTGGATGTCTCTCAACATCACCAGTACTTGTGCCCTCGGACAGTCCCAGCCCGTACCAGCAGCCATCTTGAATAGCAGGTAGTCGTAGGGACTTTTGTTGTCTTCCAACCCTGTTGGCTTTTTCTCATTGGTAAACCACTTTGCTATTCTCGTTGGCTCTACACCATGACTTGTCAGATAGTCGGTAACCACCTCTTCTTTCGTCTGGTCTCCTGCGTCAACACTGGTATTGTTTGGCAGCTGTATTATCACCAGCGGATTAACATCCATTTCAAACTTGGTGATGTCTGCCACCAACTGCTCCCTGCGTTCCATCGCCAAATCAAGCAGCAGTTCATCAAGATCCTTGTTGCCACGACTCTTGATATCTTCTTCTGTCTGACAAACCAATTCGCGCTTAATCATGCCAGCGTCAATCACATCCTGACGCTTCACCTCAACGAAACCAGCCCGATGGTTCAGCACATCAGATGCAGTTGGCTCACTCTCAGGAGTTGCCGACACTTTCAGGATTATCTTTGGATTGATGGGGCCAATAACATCACGCACGGCAGCATCGGTAACGTTTTTGTGGCTCTCGTCGATAATCATCACGAACTCACGTCCCTCTGCATGGGTCAGTTCCACAACGTCTTCGAAATAGAAGCCCTGTTCCTTTTCGTTTCTATCATCGTCTGGACGGCGAAGCACTCTGTTCTCAGCACTCTTGCTTACCAACTTTTGCCAGTTCAAGAAAATGATGTCACGTTCGCGCATGGCTCCTTGCTGGAAATCTTGAATGGTCAGCAAACGGCCAGGCAAAGACGTGGGGAAGTAATCCATAAACTTATCACGGCTCTGCATAGCCAAATCATCGCTGAAAGTTATCCACACGTATGCAACGTCTTGAACCCAATCGGGTTGCTTTGATAGTTCACAAATGAACTTCTCTGTCATGTATGTCTTGCCGCTGCCAGTTGGGGCTTTCAGCGTAATGGGTATCTGGTGCTGTGGTTGCTTCCAACATTCCTTGAACTGGCTAAGCAACTGTTCTACGGCCTGCTCTTGAAATTCGATTCTCTCCATATATTATTTTGGTTATGCGTTCAACGATTTGTAAATGTCAAGTATGGGCTGCGGAATACTCTTCACCGTCACATTCCGTTCATACTCGAACTCGGCAGCAAACTCAGCTCCGTCTGACCAACAGAATACATAGACACTCTTCTCGTTGCCCTTTAGGGATATGACCTTCTGACGAAACTCTTCGAAATGAGAGTAGTCCTCTTGGAAGTAAATACAAGTCCAATGCCCTTTCTCGTCATTATATATCTGATAGAAGTCTGTCACCTCCGTTTCATAAAGAGTGTTCTCTGCCAGGCTCAACAAACTGCCTGCTTTCTTGGCTAATGCCAGTTTGTCGTCATCTGTAGCCGCCTTGGGCTGGTTCTTGCCAACGAAAGCTGTGCGATAGTATTTCAGGGAGTTGCCAAAAGGGGGTGTTACAACGCCTGTTTTACTTGTATAGCCGTTTATTATACGCTTATTTCGCTCATATGTTATTCCCCTACATATGTTTTCCTCGTTTTCTTGACAAAGTATGCATTGACGTTCACCTTCATCGTCTTCATTAAGCGATAAGACTGCCTCCATTGTTGTTCCACTGCCAGCAAAGAAGTCCAAAATGACTGCATCCTTCGGCTTATCTGTAATTTGGAGCAAATATCTGACAAGTTCATAAGGTTTACTAAAAGGGAAATCTATGTCGATTTTTGCCAGACGAGTTGTTCCGAGAGTGTTGATGAAATCATAAAGTACATCATTAGGTAATGGATTTTCCAAATCCTCTAATTCCTCATCTTTATATTTCTTCTCATACACATTCCAGTCCGTATGGTTACCGTTGCTGTCAACCAACGGTGAACGGGATGATTTATCAAACATGATGATACCTTTGTTCGCCATATAAGACTTATCGCTCCATCTCCACACTTTATCGCTTCTGTTTTGAGGAACCATTTTCCCACCGTCTACTTTGTCTTCTGGAAAATGATCACCAGGTGGAATAATTAAAGTTCCATCAGGGGCTTCGATATAGTATCTTTGATTCTTGCAGCCGCGCATCGGGTCTAATGATGCCTGATAAAGAGAGTGAGCTTTTCTATATTGCCTTACACCGAATTCTTCGGTATAAGGATAAGACTTTTCTTCCGGCATAATGACATCCATAAATCCTTTGAGTGCAGACTTGTCATTAGAATAGACCAGCACATAGTCTTTTGTTGGTCTGAAATGTGTGCCTTGGTCAGACCCTTTCTTTGCTATTCTTGGGACGATTGCGATACGTTCAAATAGGCTATCACATAGTAATGTGAGGTTTGAAAGTTCATCATCTCCAATACTTATGAAAAGAACCCCGTCATTTTTCAGCAGATGTTTGGCTAAAACGAGTCTCTTTCGCATGAAAGAGAGCCACACACTGTGTCGAAGCGGATGATTTGTCGGAATCTTTGTGCCATCGGGGTATTCTTCAAGAAACCTATAGTCCCTGTATTTGAAACCGTCGCTACCTGTATTGTATGGCGGATCAAAGTACATAATATCAACTTTATTGCCATGCGTATAGTTCAGGCAAGTTAGCGCGTGGTAATTATCACCCTCTATCAGAATGTGAGTCGGCTTTCCGTCATTGTTGTGGATGGCTAACTCTGGCACTTCCTCCAATACCGGGATCTTGTTTTCACTTTCCTGCTCGAATGCTTCAGGCACATCAATCCATGTGAGTCCAAAGCGTTTCTCTTTCAGTTGAGCGGTCAAACGTTCAACTTCCTTTTGCAGTTCCCTAACCTTTATCGCTAACTCTTCTTGCGTCTCAGTCATATTTCATTTGCGATGTCGCCATATAATCGGCAACACGTTGCTCTGACTGATACCCAAGCGTCAGTGGGTTCTCAATACTACTTCCGAACATACAAAAAGCGGGGTATCTTCATCTGCCGTTCCCCGTTTTGGCCGTCGGAAGCCACCTATATAGAACAACAGAGTCTGAATACCCACGCCGGTCAGTATACAAGACACCCAAAAGTGTGCCGAGGCAGTTAAGCCTCGCAGCACACTCCGGGTTGTATATACTACACCCGTAGCATTCACCTCCGCATTTGTCTTTGAATATAGGTTTGAGTTTCCGACGTTCAAACGGTCAAAAACAAAGCATCAATGACGCTTCTTAATATGTCGCCATCCCACCCATCGGCCTTGCGGCGTGGGTAAAGACGGTTGCAAAGGTAGTCATTTTTCCTGAGAAACAATCACTCTGCTGCAAAAACTTATAAAAGATTTGCATTTATCGTATCAATGTGTATGCTTGCGCACGTTGCGTATGAATCGCCCCTCGCTGATGTCGTACCTTTGCAAATGTAATCCGGAGGGAGCGGAGGCGGAGTCAGGGGCGAGGCCATGGCGACAGCAGTTCACAGTGCGTAGGCACAGAGTTCATAATTTCTAAAATACCGCCATGAGGCCTGCCCGCTCTGCACCGCCCCGAAGGATTTCTAAGTAACTTATTATCAACTCTTAAAACGTGAAGCGTATGAAGAAAATCAAGTGGTCAACCGTTCGGAAGGTGTTGGAAATCATCGCCACCATCATCACCACCATCGCAGGTACTCTCGCCGTGCAGTCGTGCATGGGCTGATGGCAATGAGGTCTAAAGTCTGAAGTCAGAAAACTACAGTCTATGCGAGAGATCAGTCTGATTGTGATTCACTGCTCGGCCAGCCGGTGCGACCGCGACTTCCCGTTCGCGGCGCTCGACCGCTATCACCGTTCGCTCGGCTGGAACGGCTGCGGCTATCACTACTACGTGACCAAGGACGGACGCATCCACGTCGGACGCCGCGAGTCGGAGGTGGGCGCACATGCAGCGGGCTACAATGCCCACTCCATCGGCATCTGCTACGAAGGGGGCCTCGATCCGAAGGGACAGCCCGCCGACACGCGCACTGAGGCTCAGAAACAGACCATCCGGCATCTGCTTGACGACCTGCTGAGCCGCTACAAGGGCGCGGAGGTGCTCGGCCATCGCGACCTGCCCAAGGTTCACAAGGCGTGTCCCTGCTATGACGTGCGGGCTGAACTGAAATCGTCCGGGATTTTTCCGGGTCAGGAAAACCTGCCTGAAAACCCGGGCGCGTCGTCACCGGGTCGGAAAAACCTGCCGCCAATCCGGGGCAGACCGTTGCGGGGCCGGAATTTCGTCCCTGAAATCCGGGGCAGACCATTCCGGGGTCGGAAAAACGTCCCTCAGATTCGGGGCAGACCATCCCCAGGTCGGGAAAACGTGCCTGAGATTCAGGGTATATCATTGACAGGTCGGAAAATTACAAACCAATTTCAATTCATCATATTATGGCAATCAACATCAAACAAGTATCGAGTTTTCAACTCAAGGTGCTGAGGATAGCAGGATTCCTGGAGTTCCTTCAGCAGGTCATCAAGTTGTGCAAGGCCTTCCGCAACGTGGAGGGCAGCACTGAGAGCCGGTTCCCCGCGAAGGTGGACGCGGCCTTCACACCGTTCAACTCAGCCGTGGCAGCCGTTGATTCGGCCTACCGCCAGAGCCGCGCCAGCGACTACACGCAGCGGATAGCCGACGAGGACACGCGCCGCGACAACCTCTATAAGCAACTGGTGAACATGGTGAAGATGTACATGAAGTTCACGTTCGACGCCGAGAAGAAGGAGGCCGCCGAACTGCTCTGGAACATCATCAGGAAGTACAACGTGGACACGGCGGAGAACTACTCCGAGGAGAGCGTCAAACTCCAGCAGATGCTCCAGGAACTGGACACGAACTATCAGGCGGAACTGCGCATCACGAAACTCGGCCTGGAGTCGCCCATCGCCCAGTTGACCACCGCCAACGAGCAGGTGCGCACGCTGATGGGCTACCGCAACGACGAGCGCATGTATCTGGTGAAGGCCGCGCTGACCACCGCCCGCGCCGATGCCGACACCGAGTACCACAGTTTCATCCTCGCCCTGAACGCCGCCGCCGTGATGGACGAGAGCGAGTACCGCTACGAGGAACTCATCAGCCAGATCAACGAACTCATCAAGTACTACCGCCTCTACGTCGTGCCGAAGAAGGGCAGCGGCTCGTCGGGGGATGACGAGGACGGCGGTTCCGAGGATGGCAGCTCGTCTGAGGACGGCGGCTCGCCATCGGGCGGTGGCTCCTCGTCCGGCAGCGGAAGCGGTACGTCGTACTCAGGCTCCAGCTCATCGTCCGGCGGCTCGTCCGACTCTGGTTCTGACGGCGGCGACGAGTAGAACAGTGGGTAAATTTGCGAGTAAATCGACGAGTAAATCGGCGGGTAATCGCTTAACAAATCTGAAAACAATCTCCCACGTCCGCGTGATGTGGGAGTTTTTTTTCGCACCTTTGCCGACGATTGACGAAACGGAGAAATCGGGCTTTATAGAACTATAAGGAGTGTCCCTCGGACAGAAGCGACTCCCAATAAGCGCATTCCGGTTTAGCGGTCTTCTATCGATGGCGAGTAATGAATGGTTCACGGTTCTTCAACATCTTCGCATGAACCAATTGTGTCGATAAACTACAACAGAATCGCAATATTTTCCATCGGAAGTATCGATATTATCACTACCTTTGCACGCACTAAAACAAATGAAGGATGAAGTTTTCAAATCATATATAACCACAATGGAAAAAG
>ERZ842401.4492-NODE-4492-length-16190-cov-5.126805_pt1 | contig 16190 bp, 11 predicted proteins | sample MGYA00521270_ERZ842401 | MGnify/ENA primary metagenome ERZ842401 (study PRJEB31892, sample SAMEA3878208) | bioreactor metagenome | biome: Moose rumen | place: Sweden | collected 2011-10 | study: EMG produced TPA metagenomics assembly of the PRJEB12797 data set...
CGTTCCACAAGATGGCGGGCCTTAGCACATTGTCATCCTTATCAAGAACAACAAGGCCATGCATCTGGCCTCCGGTCCCAATACCTGCAATCTTACTTTTATCACAGTCTTTAATAAGCTCTTTAAGTCCATCTTCTACTGCAGCTACCCAATCATTTGGTCTTTGTTCAGACCAGCCCGGATGAGGGAAAAGAAGTTCATACTCCCTTGAGACTATATTCTTTATTTGACCCATTTCATCCATTAGTAGTAGCTTGACTGCAGATGTTCCCAGATCAATTCCGATGTAAAGCATGTTCCCCTCCAAAATATTATATAGTTTTTGTATATATTTCATTTAAATGGTTTACTAATAAAAATCATTCAAGCCATTTATTAATGAAAATAATTCAAATCATTTATTAAGAAAATTATCAAGCGGTGCCTTATCAAGGGTATCTTCTGATTCCAAAAGCTTTCTAAGTTCCCTGGCCATAAGTAGATTTCCACCCTTTGAATTACTTTCAATATTAAGAGGCATTACTGGTTCATGAAGCGATTTTCTAAGAAGAAGCCATCCATCGCCGTGTTCCTTGTCTGTATTAACCCTAACACCTTCATAGTTAACTTCAGGAAGTGACCAACCTTCTACCTTATCAGCAGCTTCTTTAAGCATCTTAAGAATACGGTCACCGTTGGACTGAAGGTCGCCTCCTTTAATCTTTTCTTCATATACAAAAAATCTGATCTCGTCACTTTCAAAAGGCTCTTTAAGATCCCTAATCATATCTTCAAGCTTTCGCCCCTTCCCCATTTCTATAAGGAGCTTAACCATAAGATAAGCGCCATCATCAAGGAAGTAATTTTCTTTGAAAGCTCCATGTCCGCTTGTCTCTATAGCAAGCTGAGAATCTATTCCTTCATTGTTGAGTCTTATTGACTCGTCTATAACATTTCTGTATCCTCTCTTAAACCTCTTGTGTTTTCCACCATGTGCAAGTATAAAATCATGAAGACCATCCGAAGTAACAGAGTCAGTAACAATTGTTGTACCAGGGTGTTCTGACAATGCAATCACAGATAATAGCGCAATAAGATCATTCCTTGTAAGAGTCTTGCCACTTGGAAGTACGGCTCCTGCTCTGTCAACATCTGTGTCAAATATGATTCCAAGGTCTGCCTTTGCACTTAGTGTTGCCTCTTTGATCGATGCTGCAGCCTCTTTGTTCTCCGGATTAGGAATGTGGTTAGGGAATCTTCCGTCAGGTGTAAGGAACTGACTTCCTGTAATATCAGCGCCAAGAGGCTCAAGTACCTTGGTTGCATAGAAACCTCCGGCGCCGTTTCCTGCATCCACTATAATCTTAAGTCCTTCAAGAGGCCTTGGTCCTTTAGAAACTCCGTCTATTATCTTGGTCTTAAGATATGACGCATAGGTATCCATAAAGCTAATATGTTCTATATCTTCATCTGATGAAGTTCTTCCTTCACCTGCTATCTTGTCTGCAAGAGCCGTAAGCTCTTTGATATCGTCCTTTTCAAGACCTCCTTCTTTGGTAAAAAATTTAAGGCCATTCCTATAATAAGGAAGATGACTTGCTGTTATCATAATGCTTCCGTCAAATGTGCGCCCTTTTTCTCCATCAGGTGAAATAACAGTTGACATAAACATGGCAGGAGTAGATGCAATTCCAAAATCAGCCACTTCAAAGCCTTCGGATATAACCCCATTTGCTGCTGACTTTAATAGCACTTCTCCTGTAAGACGCGAATCTCTTCCAAGTGAGATTCTAACTTTATTATTATCATTTTTGGCAGAAAGCCATCTGGCGAATGCCCTGGCAAGATCTTCTGCTGCCTTAGGCGTAAGATCAACTACAGCCCCTGTTTCATTTTCCATGGCAATTCCACGAATATCACTACCATTTTGAAGACTTGAATAACTCATTTAATACTATCCTCCCATGTGATTAACTGCTCATAAGCTTCATAAATCCGCTTTTTGGAGTCTGCAAATATTCTATTAGCTTTGAGCATTATTTGCTATTTAATTATTGCTTACATCCTATCAAAAAACAATAAACTTTTACCTATAAAATGCCGATTTATAATATGGAGCTCATGCTTCCTACTTTATAAACCGGCTGCACTTTCATAACTGCAAATGGCTGGCGCAAGTTTAACAAGTGGGAAGTTTGAGTATGGAATTGTTCGCAAATTGTAGGCAGGAGGTTTTAGAATGGGTAACACAATCAATCTTTACAAGATATCTTTGGACGGTCAAAATGATGTGATTGCATTTTTAGGCGAGCAGGACGCTCAGACTTTTTCTCAGATTCTTTTTACAGGATATGATCAATATATGATCATGGAATCTGAGACTGCTATAGAAGATATTAAGGACGAATATCCATATACTATATGCAATGACTCGGATTCTGTCCCATTTAATATCGTATTTATAAGGGATAAAAAAATCCGAAACATTTTCACTTTGACGCTTATGTTTGCAATGGCAGGATTATCAATAGAATCCTTTGATCTGGCAGAATCAAGAAAGCGCCTTGGCCTTCTCGATACTGAACTTGACAATCTTAATACCAATGAAATTCCGCTATCCTATATACAAAGGCAGGCATCAAGCCTAAAATCCGCATCCATAGCTCAGTAAAGCTGTGTTCCACATCGAAAACCATGAGCGCCGCACAAAGGACCTGTTCTTTTCGATGTGGAAAGTTTGAACTGTTTATATGTTTGCAAGCAGTGCCTGTTCCATTGCCAAAAGAAGTTTTTCTGTGACATCAAGGAGGAATACAGATTCTTTTATCTGTACTTTCTCCTTTTTGTATGTATATATGAACATAACTTTTCCTTTAGATTTAAATGATAGTCTTCCCTTATAATTCTTAAGAAGCAGTGGAATATTTTCGCTCTTAATTTTGGCCTCTCTCAAAATCTCAAAGGTTATTTCTCCGTTTCCGCCTTTTACTTCACGCATATATAGGCTGTGCGCCTTTACTCTCATAAGAGCAATCCTAAGAAGGTTATCTACGCAATCCGGAACTTCTCCGAATCTGTCTCTTAATTCATCGCGCATATCATCAGCTTCGCCGAGGTTTTCTATGCTGGCAATTCTCTTATAAATCTCAAGCTTCTGTTCTTCATTAAGGATATAATTGGCCGGGATATAAGCATCTACATCAAGATCTATAGACGTATCAAAATCCTCGGGATAGGATGCTTGTAATCCCTTTTTCTTACGCACTGCTTCATTAAGCATCTTGCAGTACATATCATAGCCTACTGCCATCATGTGTCCTGATTGTTTTCTTCCAAGAAGAGAACCGGCACCTCGTATCTCAAGATCACGCATGGCAATCTTAAAGCCTGAGCCAAGATCAGTAAATTCTCTTATTGCAGAAAGTCTCTTTTCAGCAACCTCTTTTAGCATTTTATTCTTCCTGTACATCAGGAAGGCATAAGCGCTTCGATTCGATCTTCCAACTCTCCCCCTAAGCTGATAGAGCTGTGATAATCCCATCTTGTCAGCATCATTTATTATCATGGTATTAACATTAGGTATATCAAGACCTGTTTCAATGATAGTTGTTGATACAAGAACATCTATATCCCCATCAATGAAATCGTACATGATCTTTTCAAGCTCCTGCTCCGCCATCTGCCCATGTGCAAAGGCTACGTTTGCCTCCGGCACGAGCTTCTGAATTCTTGCAGCAACATCTCCTATGTCATTTACTATGTTATAAACATAGTATACCTGCCCCTGTCTTGAAAGCTCTCTTACAATCGCTTCCCTTACCATTTCTTCATTGTACTCGCATACAAAGGTCTGGATAGGCTGACGATCACTTGGCGCCTCTTCAAGTATGCTCATATCCCTTATTCCGACAAGGCTCATATGAAGGGTACGTGGAATAGGCGTAGCCGACAAGGTAAGTACGTCCACGCTTTCCTTTATTTTCTTTATCTTTTCCTTATGTGTTACTCCAAATCTCTGTTCCTCATCAACTATTAAAAGCCCCAAATCCTTGTACTGTATATCTTTGGACAATAGTCTGTGAGTGCCTATAACAATATCTACAAGACCCTTTCTTAGATCTTCAATCGTCTTTTTCTGTTCCCTATTGGTTCTAAACCTCGACATCATGTCAACTCTTACCGGAAAGTCCTTCATTCTTTCAGAAAAAGTATTGTAATGCTGCTGAGCCAGAATCGTTGTAGGCACAAGAACTGCCACCTGCTTACCGTCCTGAACAGCCTTAAATGCAGCTCTTATTGCAATCTCGGTTTTGCCAAATCCAACATCTCCGCAGATAAGTCTTTCCATAATTTTGGGAGATTCCATATCTGCTTTGACCGCTTCTATAGCAGCCTCCTGGTCTTCTGTCTCCTGATAAGGAAAGGCATCTTCGAATTCCTGCTGCCATACTGTGTCTTGTCCATACATAAAGCCCTTGGTCTGCTGCCTTTTGGCATACAGTTCCACAAGGTCACTTGCAACCTCGTCAACTGCGCTTCTAACCTTAGCCTTTGTTCTATTCCAATCTGGACTCCCAAGCTTATTGAGCTTTGGCTTATGATTGGTATCCTCTGATGAGGATGCATATTTTTGAAGTACGTCAAGACCTGTTGCAAGCACATACAGATTGCCGCCGCCTGCATATTCTACCTTAATGTAGTCCTTTACAACATGATCCGTCTCAATTTTTTCTATTCCTCTGTATATTCCAAGTCCATGGCTTTCATGTACCACATAATCTCCCGGATGGAGATCTGCCATTGAAGATATAGCATCCCCGGATTTTTTTGCCTTCTTTTTTTTCTTTTTCTTTTGATGTTCTGTGAAAATATCGCTTTCTGATATAACAGCGAATTTAATATCCGGATACTCAAATCCCTTAAGTATACGACCATAATAGGTCATGATCTCACCGGGCATAAGTACCTTCCCCGGATCTTCACTATACGAAGCTATAATATCATTATCCCGAAGATCTTCTACAATTCTCTTTGCTCTCGTTCTTGAACCAGACAGGATGAGAATGCGATAACCGTTTTTGTGATAGCTTTTTAGATCTTTAACAAGAAGATCAAAGCTGTTGTTATAAGGAGCTATTGTTCTGGCTGTAATTTCAAAGCTTTTAGAAGGCTCATAATGATTTTGCGAAGATGAAAGAGGAATAGTTTCAAGCAGAACTCTTCTGACGTTTCCCATTCTTGCAATTATTTCTTCTTCAGAAAAAAGAAGATCCATCTGTCCCGGAAGAATATATCCTTGTGATACTCTGTTTACCATGCTTTCTCTGAACTCATCGCTTATTGCCTTGGCCTGTGCCTGCACATGCGAGGGTTCATCTATAAATATCATGGTATTTCCGCTACGAAAAAGTTCAAGGAAAGTAGAAGGCTCATCTACAAAGTACCTAAGAAAGCTCTCAAGTCCTGCCATATCACCATACTCAAGCGCTTCTTCCTTCTTTTCTTCTACACTCTTTTTAAGTCTGTCCGCCTCCATGGTTTTAAACTCGCTGCGAAGCTGTTCATATCTTGATTCAAGCTCTTTTTCTATCTTGTCAAAACCTTCTACCAGTCTCTTTCTTGTAAGTATAAGCTCTGAGGCGGGGTATATCTCTATAGATTCCAGCTTTTCAAGCGATCTTTGTGAAATAATATCAAAGGCTCTCATTGACTCAATATCATCGCCAAAGAGTTCAATCCTGTAAGGATTTTCTTCTGTCAAATCAAAGACATCTATTATATCTCCCCTTATTGCAAACTGTCCCGGTCCCTCAACCTGATAGACCTTTTCATAGCCCATAGTAACAAGCTTATTTGCAATATCTTTTTCATCCACCGCTTTTCTTTTATCAAGAAAAAGAATATTATTCCTGATAACTTCAGCCGGTATCTGGGGGCTCATAAGAGCAGCAAAGGTTGTCACCACCGTAACAGGACGCCCTTCAATAAGTCGTCTTATAGTTTTTATACGCTGGCGTGTAATATCATTGGAATGAATATCCGCCTGATAGAATATAAGATCCTTAGCAGGATATACAGTGACATTTCGGTCATAAAATTTATAATCTTCGAATATCTCTTTGGCTCTTAGGTCAGAATCCGTAACAATAATTCTGTATCTCACCTGACTTCCAAGCCCGTTTATAAGATGAAGCTTCTGAGAGTCAAGACATCCTATAACTTCTGCACATGCAAAAGGATTATCAAGATATTTATCAAGCTCTGCAAATGCAGGCAGTTCATTTAACGGCGCCTCTATAGCACGCATGTGATCCCTCTTTCTTTTTTAGACAACTTTACGATTATAGCGATTCATTGCAGCATTTGTCCCTTCTTCAATAATTACGGGAATAGCTTCTACAGCGCTGTCCATAGCGCTATCAAGCAAGGCTTCCTCATCTTTAGAAAAACGGCTAAGCACATGATCGGCAAGAACCATTCCTTGAGGCTTTTTGCCAACTCCGACCCTTATCCTTGAAAAACCGTCTGTTGCGCAGTGTGCTATTATAGACTTAAGACCATTATGTCCGCCTGCGCTTCCTTTGGGTCTGATTCTGATATTACCAACTTCCTGATCAATATCATCTGATATTACTATTAGATCATTTTCGGGATTGACCTTATAGAAATGGCACATAGGTCCAATTGCTTCACCGCTTCTGTTCATATAAGTCAGCGGTTTCATCACAAGTACCTTGTGATCATCTATTCTTCCGATTCCATATGCTGCATTAAATTTAGTTTCAGTAAGCTCTATCCCGTATCTGTTGCAAAGCTTATCTATTACAGCAAAGCCTACATTATGCCTTGTTCCTATATATTTTTTTTCGGGATTCCCAAGCCCAGCTATTATTATCACTTCTTCATTACTCTCTTTCTCTTTATTTATGTTCAGTAAATTCTTTATAAACGAAAGCATCTTACAGTCTCCTTAACGTTGCACGAACTGCCCATCCTACCAGATGAACCAAAGATGATATCACAGACAATCCTGCAATATTTCTATACAAATTAAAGATACGCCTAACAGCGACCATCTTGTTGGACGAAAGTGAATGCGCAGGTCTTCTGTATATTACAAGAGGTATATCAAGTCCTCTTGCAACCACGCCAAGTCTTAATATCTTCCACCAGGTTGCGGTATCTTCGCTTTCTATCTGCGGCATTTTGATATATTTTTTGTCGAGATGTTTGGTATCAAATAGTACCGTTGATGTGAAAATAACAGTTCTGGAAAGAGCATGCTTGTAATCCAAACTGTCAGGAACATGAACAATCTTACCTGTAGGATTTGCATTCTCATCACCGAATTCATAAGAAGTAAAGACAAATGATGCTCCTTCTTTTTGCATAAACTCAAGCTCTGTTTGAAGCTTAGAACTAAGCCATACATCATCTGCATCAAGGAAAGCTATATATCTTCCCGATGCTCTTTCTAGCCCCGTATTTCTGGCTGCTGCTGCCTTTTCATTGTGATCTTTTAATATTAAAACAAAATGATCTTGCGAAAATTCGCTTTCATCTATAGTCTGCGTTATAATCTCAACGCTTTTATCTTTTGATGCATCATCTACAAGTATCAGTTCCCAATTTTGGTAGGTTTGCGCCTCCACCATTTTAATGGTTCTGGCTATATAATCCTGTGCATTATAGACAGGTACTATTATGCTTACTTTGTCATCAACGAAGTTCATTTTTATCCTTCCACAATACATTTATTAAACACAAGCATAAGATCGCCATGTAATCTCCATGCCGATCTTAGAATCAGTTTATACATATTTGATTAATATTTCAAGAAAGTCCGTTACTATTCATATAGCTTTCATAACCATTCATTCGCGAAGGCGAGTCGCAAGGTCTTATACAAGCATATACTTTATTTTCCGAGGAAGTTGATGCATCAACCATAAGGAACGTCTTCCATGTATATTTTTCCTTGTCATCCTTATCTCTAAATCTGAAATTTTCTGATACAAAGCCTACTCCGCTTGATCTTATTCTGTCCATGATTGTCTTGTAATTCATGAACTGTCTGTATCTTGCGCTGTCCTTTGGAAATACCTCTTTTTGGATGAAAACTTCCATGCCGTAGTCAAGTGCAGGTCTGTCTGCTTCAAGATAGAAATTCGCATTATTATATACAACTTCTGCATAATTTTCATCTATGTGCCACAAATCTATTCTTTCATATATACGCACCATATCATGAAGCGCAGAATCCACCATACTTTGTTCTTTAAGATATGGAGATTTGGATATGTTCTCGATAGTGACTATGACCATCATCCTGTCTAAATCATTACTTACATCTCTTGCTATAAACTTACCCCTTACAACGCACAAATCTCCATTTAATATAAGATCCTGCGTAGCATATTCATTGTCCTTGGAAAGAGAATTAGCCATATCACGAAGCCTGTAATAATATGGCCTCTTTGGATCATTTATGAGTCTTTGAGCAAGTTCTATACTATCAATGTCAACTTCACCAAGAATGTATCTGAACGCCTCATTGTTGTACATGAACTTAAATACATTATTTTTAAGTTCCAATATTGCAACCGTTCTGGCTGTGCGAAGCTGTGTTCCGTCCGGCCTTAATATCTTGGCAAATACCGCAGAATCAAGTACATTGGTATGACTTATCTTATTATAGAACCTTCTGTCAGATGCATTTTCTGCTATCTCAGGATTATCACCAAACGAATGTATATAATCGTCGTTTGGTGGAACGGGCTTATGGTACAAATATCCTTGTACCATATCACATCCCCATTCGCGAAGAGCTTCCAAATGTTCTTTAGTTTCTACGCCTTCTGCCAGAGTTTTTTTGCCAAGCTTCTTTGAGATATTAATTATAGCAGGAATGACAATGTGAGATTTATCATCGAATTTTCTAAGGAAGGACATATCGATTTTGATAACATCAAAATCAAATTCCTTCATAACATTAAAAGATGAATAGCCACTTCCAAAATCGTCCATCCAGACTTCATATCCGGCTTTATGGAACTTGGCTATTACATTTTTCATGAACTCCGGTTCCTGCATAAGGACACTCTCGGTAAGCTCTATATGAATACAGTCGTGAGGCACATCAAATTCTGAAGCCGCCTTCTCTATTTCAGAATAAATATCGCACATCTGAAAATCTACTCTGCTAAGATTGACAGAGAAAGGAACCGCTGTGCCGTATTTCTTATACCATTCACTAAAATTTCTACATGTCGCTCTAATTACAGCTATATCAAGCTTGTGAATTTGCTTACATTCTTCTAATATTTCTATAAACTCAGCCGGGTTCATAAATCCATATATTGGATCATTCCACCTTGCAAGGCTCTCAACAGCAGCAAGTCTTCCGGACAATGTCCTCATAATAGGCTGAAGCCAAGCTTCTATATATCCTTTTTCGATTGCATTATCCAGTTCATTGATGATATATCTTTTTCTGCGAATCTTAAGTCCAAGCTCGTCATCATAGATGCGAACATTTTGTGAATAGTCACCTCTTATGGAATCCATGGCATCTTTGGCTCTGTCACAGGCATCCATAATTCCGGTAGCAATATCATTAAAGAAATACACACCCGCATCGAACAATATTTCCCTAAAAGCACAAAGCCCGCGCGTTACCCTTTCAAGCTCTTTGATTCCATCTATAGCCTCATTTTCAAAGCACATAACCACAAAATGGTCTGCAAGAAAATGAGCACAGGCTCTTCCTAAATATACCTGTTTTAGGTTATCCGCAAATGTCTTTAGTATCTCATCGCCTTGTTCATAACCGAACTCTTCATTGATACCCTTAAAGTCTCTGATATCCATATAGATTATGGCGATATTTCTGTTATCATTTGCTCTTATAGGTTCGAGAATGGATTGCGCGAATTGGCGAAACGAAGATATAGTTAAGAGACCGGTCAAAGGATCCAGTTCATAACCAGAATACATCCTTGTATTAAAAGAATCATCAAAGTTATTGCTATCAGTAACACATCTGATATCAGCCATAGCAAAGGCTCCTTAAAAGCTTTTCAAATCCGTTTCAAAAGTTTTCAAACTGATGTATCTATATGCCTGTAAATCTTCTTTGCAAGAGAGCGAATTGTTGAAGTAAATTCCGAATCTTTACCAAATATCTTCTCGAACTTACTGTTGTCCAGCGTTTCTACAGCAGTAGAAGCTATCGTCATATACCCGTCATCATCTATGCTTATCCCAAGCTTTGAAAGCTCCTTCTGATAATCCTCTCCAATACCTTTTAATTTGGACACCAGTTTCTTAATATCTTTAAGATCAGAAGAGGACGCAGAATTTATCGTATTATTATAGGTATCAACAAACGCTTTTAAATTATTTCCAAAAAGAGTATCATCGAGCTCGTCATCTGATGCTTTTGTGCCATAGTCAAGCTTATTCATCAGCTTTACGCCCTTGGTAAGCGCCAGGGAATCTGCACTTATAACAGCTGCCTTATCTGCCTGAGATCTTTTGCTTCCGCTTATATAATCTTTGTATTCACCATACAGGTTTCGAAGATACATATTGGATGTGACCGAATAACTCATAAATATCCTCATAATGCGAGCATGATACTTGGCTAATTGACGGTTTGAAAAGCCCGCGTTACAAACCTCTCATAGAAAAAATTACTTGCTCCAATTAGCTTAGGATATAAACAAACGCCAATCTGACATAGTAATCGCTCTCTGTTCCAAAAATAAAATGTCACTCTCTGTTTCAAAAAATGTCAGTTGTCTATATTAATATCGGCATTTATAATAATTCCTTAAGATAATTTACAATAACCTCTGCCGATTTTTGATGACTTTTGGGCCCCGGATGCTGCCTTGATCCAAAGCCATCGTCTTTGGTATCCGGAAGAGGAAGATATGAAGCTTTCTTATCTTCTGTCTTTATTACATACTCATCAACTGCCGCTTTTATAAATCTTCCAAGGCCATCCCCAAGCATTCCATATACCCATACAAGATAGGCCTTGGGATTATCTTGTCTCAAAGTTTTAAGAAAATCCACTACGCCTTTTTGAATAACCTTTATATCATCTGCATTGTAACTGCCATCTTCGTTAAGGCGCATCTTGTGAACATTACCTGTAAGAGGATCTGTATATCCTTGATTATGAAAAGAGCCTTCGTCGTTGGTTCCAAGGTTAATTATAACAACGTCAGCCCTCCAGCTTTCAAAGTCATAGTCAGCAATTCCTCTTTCACAGCCAAGACTTTCATATACAAGAGGGAGTGTGCATGTAGTATTGTTGTCCCATGCGTTAACTATTCCCCATCCGCTTTGTGATATGAGTCTGTATTCAGCGCTAAGTTTAGAACAAACTAAAACGCCGTAATGCTGTGCAACTCCAAAATACGGGCTAATCCAGTCCATAGAATCATGCGCTCCAAGCATCCCCTCTCCGCTTGTAATACTATCCCCTATAAATTCTATTCTGTATTTATAATCCTTGGTCTTTTTTATTTGGCCATCATATACAAGTGAATTCAATATAACAAAAGAATCCTCATCATCCGGCATAGCCTGAGTATCCTTAACTATTCGAATATTATGTTCTATGGTATTATCAAGCCCTTTTAAAAATATAAAACGATTTAATCCTTCCTGAACCGGCATGTGCATAAGCCATGCACCGTCCATTATAAGACTTATCCAAGGCTGATATAGTGAAGTTCCTCCTGTAATATCTATTCCAAGTTCAGTTCCTCTGAATATAAATTCAGCACCGCTCCCTGACCAGATAAGTTTAAGACCGTCCTCTGATACTGGTGTTCTTCCAAGAATGCGAACACAGTTCCAATTTTCAATAATTTCCATTCGTTCACCCTCTGTATTTATATATTGACTTCCCACTTGCCAAAGGGGCGGTGCCGGTTTGGCAAGTGGGAAGTTTGAGTTATATATCTTAATATAATGGGTTGATAGGCTTTGACATAAACAATTCCGGGCAGTACCCGCTTTCTTTGATAGCTCTATAAGCTTTTTTTAATTTCTCTTCATCATCAAAAATACCAAAAACAGTAGGACCGCTTCCTGTCATGATAGCTCTTATAGCACCGTTTTCTTCCATAAGATCTTCTATTTTACCTATTACTTCATACTCTGTTTTCGTAACAGGTTCCAGAACATTTGAAAGACGATTGCAAACTCCTTTTAAGTCTTCATTTTTTATTGCTTCGCACATTCCATCAATATCGGGATGACTATCTATTTCTTTACTGTCAAGTTCTGTATATACCCATCCGGTTGATACATTTATATCAGGCTTTCCAACCAGAATATGACAAGGAGGCATATCCGGCAAAGGGCTAAGTATTTCTCCGATTCCTTCTGATAACATCGTACCGCCAAGTATACAATAAGGAATATCAGCCCCAAGCTTTACCGAAAGCTCACACATTTGTTCTTTGGTAATAGGAAGGTCAAAGAGTTCTTTCATTCCATAAAATGCCGCTGCTCCATCAGTACTTCCTCCGGCCATCCCCGCTGCAACAGGGATATTCTTTTCAAGGTGTACATTAACACCTTCCTTGATATCGTACTTTTTGATCAACAGGTCACATACCTTATAGATAAGGTTATGCTCATCTGTCGGTATAGTATCTTTGTTTGCTGTAAGACAGATATTACCGGAATTATTTTTTTCAAAAGTCAGTGTGTCATAGATATCAACATTTTGCATTACCATGCGAACTATATGATATCCATCCTCTCTTCTTCCACAAACATCAAGTCCTAAATTAATCTTTCCATAAGCTTTTCGTGTAATCATATGTTGTTCTTTCCTCATAAATTTTTATTGATAACTTAAACTTTGTACTTGCCAAACAAGCGCCACTTCTTTGCTGTTATGCGATTATTTTATTATAGCAATGTCAAAAACTCAACTTTGCAGGCAACATTTTCGAAGCAAAAGGTCTTGCTCCTGCGTATGTCAAACACCCTTTCTATGTGGGAAGGTTTAAGTAAAAAAACTAATACTTCTCATCTCTAAAGTTTTTAAATAATAATGCCGATAATAAGAATGTAGGAGTATATCCTTTTTGACGTGCCACAAACTATTGCCGTAAGTTCGTGACCTAATAAAAGGAATAAAGTACCATCAAATTACGCACTCGTAACGCACAGGTAGGTGCAATGAGTTCGTGGAAAGGAGTCCAATTATGAGTGTTGATTCTATAAGCAGTGTATCGTACGTAAATCAAAGCGCCTATCAGGCAAACACCACTTCTGCAAAAAAAGAAAGCTCTTCTGAGGAAACAAAGTCCTCAAGCGAAAATAGCGGAGTTGTGTACGAGAAGTCATCTGATACAAAGGCATCCACATCTTCCAAGAAAACCTATACTCAGAATACAGCTCTCGTTCAGCAATTAAAGGCTGATCAAGAGACTCAGAAACAGAATCTTATTGATATTGTCAATAAGATGATGAATAAACAGACAAATGCATATGCAACATCTGTTTACGGTAGTGATTCTGATAGTATTTGGAAGTTCCTTGCAAGCGGTGATTATACAGTTGATCCCGAAACCAAAGCAAAAGCTCAGGCTGATATTGCTGATGGTGGATATTGGAGCGTATCGGAAACCTCCAAGAGAATTCTCGATTTTGCAACTGCCCTTACAGGCGGCGATCCTGACAAACTCGAAAGCATGCGTGATGCATTCCTTAAAGGTTATAAGCAGGCCGAAAAAACCTGGGGTGGTAAACTTCCAGAAATTTCTCAAAAGACATACGATGCAGTTCTTAAAGGTTTCGACGATCTGGCAAATCAATACGGCATTGAAGGCTGGAAGTCGATGTCCTCAGACAGTTAATCAATCATAAATGGCTCAAAAAAGCTTCGCAACACTTTGGGTGCTGCGAAGCTTTTTAATAACTATTCAGTTACTTTACCTATGATTTCTGAAATATCATCTATTTTCTGCTGCTTCATATACTCATTTATTCCATCGATAACCTTTTTTGTAGAATAGGGATCATGAAAATTCATCATTCCAACAGCTACCCCTGTTGCTCCGGCCAGCATAAATTCGATTGCGTCCTCATAGCCCGCAATTCCGCCCATTCCGATTATAGGAATCTTAACAGCCCTTGCGCACTGATATACCATTCTTACAGCAACAGGCTTGATTGCCGGTCCTGACAATCCTCCCGTCTTATTGGCAAGAACAAATTTTCTTTTGTTTATGTCTATTTTCATTCCGGTGATGGTATTGATAAGTGAAATTGCATCTGCACCGGCATCTTCTGCTGTTTTTGCCATCCTTGCAATATCTGTAACATTAGGAGACAGCTTCATTATAACAGGCTGTTTGGCATGCTTTTTGATTTCCTTGGTTATATGATATAGAGCATCAGGCTCAGTTCCAAATGCGATTCCTCCCTCTTTAACATTGGGGCAGGATACATTTATCTCAAGCATATCAACCTTTTCGTCAGATAATCTCTCAACGACATTTATATATTCTTCTTCCGAATGACCACATACATTTACAATAATTCTCGTGTCGAATTTTTGAAGAAAAGGAAGGTCACGCTTAATAAAAACATCAATCCCGGGATTTTGAAGTCCAATTGCATTAAGCATTCCGCTGGCAGTTTCCGTAACTCTTGGCACAGGATTACCTTCCCAGGGCTTATCAGCAACTCCTTTTGTGACTACAGCTCCAAGTTCATTTAGATCTACAAATTCGCCATACTCTTGCCCGGAGCCAAACGTTCCCGAGGCTACCATAACAGGATTTTTAAATTCAACGCCTGCAATATTAATCTTTGTATTCACTCTGTGCTCCTATCCTTATTCTGCCTATCAAATATCTACTACATCTGCATCAAATACCGGGCCATCGGTGCATATTCTTGCATTATTGACCTTAGAATGAGCATCTATTTGGTTTGTCCTAACAACACATCCAAGGCATGCTCCCACGCCGCATGCCATTCTTTCTTCAAGTGACAGATACGCTTTCATATTATGCTCCGTCGCATATTTTTTGATTCCTTTTAGCATTGGCAACGGTCCGCAGCTATAAATTACATCACCTACAATATCATTTTTTGTAAGAGCATCTAATACTGTTCCGTGCGTTCCAACACTGCCATCATCTGTTGCAATATAAAGCTTGCCATTTTCTTTAAACTCTTCAGCAAGAAAAATCTGATTATTCCTATACCCCATCACAATTATAATTTCTACCGGGCGTAAAGCCTTGGGAAGATTTTTAAGTCTATAGGATAGCTCTAAAAGAGGAGGCACTCCAATACCACCGCCCATAAGGATAACCTTTTTGCCGGCTGCCTTGTCCATGGGGTAGCCATTTCCAAGTGGTCCGAGTACATCTACATTATCATTTTCTTTAATATGTGAAAAGAGCTCTGTCCCCTTACCCGCGGTTCTATACACAAGCCTTAGCTCATCCTTTTCATTATCGGCCCTACAAATACTAATAGGTCTTGGCAAAAGCATTGAATTGTCACTTGTATATACACCGACAAACTGCCCCGGGATTGCATCCTTAGCTATTGATATTTTAAGCCTTAGATCGTATATTCCATCTGCTATCCTTATTTGAGATAATACTCTTGCTGTTTCTTTTTTGATGATTGCATTTACTAAATCGAAGATTGAATCATCGATATTTTCAGTAGTAAGCAAAGTTATATCTTCTCTTGTTATTTCTTTGGTATCTATTTTGTATAACATTAGTTTATCTAATTCGTTAGTAAGATTATCGATATTATTTCCACATCTATTTATTAGATAAGTTGCTAGAATATTATTAAGATTATAACCATTATTTTTGGTATAATCTAGTATATAACTGACTAAATAGTCATTTGAGGCTTCAATTTTTTTTACTATGCCTTTTGAGCTTATTAATTTAACAAGTTTTTTCCTTGAGTCAATATTTCCGTTACATGTAAATACTAAATAACTATTAGGATTATTGTTATTTAGATAGTCTTCAAGTGAGTTAATGTTACTTATTTCTTTTTTATCAACAAGATAACTTGTTGTATCAATTATTATTAACTTGATATTAGAAAACATACTTATTGTTTCAGCTTCATTTATAATATCGTTAATACTATTTATTTCGTAGGGGATAATATCATCGGTATTTACTTTAAGA
>ERZ842401.4493-NODE-4493-length-16189-cov-3.655448_pt1 | contig 16189 bp, 7 predicted proteins | sample MGYA00521270_ERZ842401 | MGnify/ENA primary metagenome ERZ842401 (study PRJEB31892, sample SAMEA3878208) | bioreactor metagenome | biome: Moose rumen | place: Sweden | collected 2011-10 | study: EMG produced TPA metagenomics assembly of the PRJEB12797 data set...
CCCATAGCAGATACTGCGACAACCCTTGGGAGATACTGTAACAAAAAAGGGGTGAACCTTACGGCTCACCCCTATATAATGTCAGTAACAAATATATATTACTTCCAGTTCACGTTCTGTGCGAAGCGACCTTCCGCTGTCTGGATTTCACTCTCAGGAATTGGGAATGTCACCATCTTGCTGTCATAGCCGAATACATACTTGGTCTTCTGACCACCTGTTGAGCTCATCTCGAACTTGATGAACTTGTTCAGCTCATCGGCAATCACACCCCAACGGGCGAGGTCATACCAGTGGCTGCCTTCCATACCAAGTTCAGCGCGACGTTCACGCATCAGGGCTGTCATGGCATTTGAAGCATCCAATGACTTATACAGACCAATACGGTAGTTAGCAGCAGCGCCAGCTACAGTCTTGCCGTTCACCTTGTCATCCAAGGTGTAAGCCTTCTTCGTGATACCATCCTCTGCTGCGATGAAGCCGTTAGCCGCGCGTGCGCGAACCTTGTTGATATATTCCATAGCGGTAGCATAGTCGCCTTCCTGGATGCAGCACTCAGCATACATCAGATATACGTCAGCCAGACGCATCACATGGAAGTTCAGCGTAGATGAGATAGGAATGTTGGTCAACGAATATGCACCGCGCTCGTCACGACGGATTTGTTGCTTCTTTGACAGGTATGGACCACCGTTTGCGAACGAGCGAATCCAGGTTGCGTCAGGAGTTGAGCCCCAGTCAAGCATTGGAACACCGAAACGAGCTACAGTAACGTCCACACGTGGGTCTGTAGGCGTATCAAGGTCACTTACTACTTCCGTTTTCTCATCTTCCGTACCCTCGTTAACCAACTTGGTCAAAGTCAGGGCAGGAACGCTCTGATAGTCAGCAGCTGGCAAACCGTCAGCATCTACCAAGAAGCTATTCACGAAGTCAGAAGTAGGCTGATAGAAACCCCAGCCACCACCAGGATTGTCACCACTTACGAAACCGAGGTAATAGTTGGCATTCACACCATTAGGCAACTGGTTTGAGCCGTCCAGTGTAGTCTGGCAGTCGATAACTGACTCACCACTCCAGTCGCCGGTAGCCGCATGGAACAGCTCCTCGTAGGTGTCGGCCAGTTTATACTTGTTGCCCTTTGCGTCAATACCGTTGTCTATGATTTCCTTGAACAGAGCCTTTGCCTCGCTGTAGTGGTTGGCGGTGCCGTTGGTGCCGTTGTATGGAGAAGACCAGTACAGATAAAGCTTTGCCAGCAATGCCTTAGCCATCCATGAGGTAGCGCGGCCGTATTCGCCAGTTGACTTCCAATCAGTAGGCAGCTTGCTGATGGCATCCTTCAGGTCAGCCTCAACTTTGTTCCAGATATATACATAGTTACCACTTTCGTCCACATTTGATACCTGTGGGTCAACGCTCTCCTGATATTCCGCCACTGATACGTAAGGAATGGCTGCGCCGTATGTCTTGATGCCCTCGAAAAGCCACAGTGACTTGATGAACTGAGCCTGTCCAATAATCAAATCAGGGTTAGAGATGGCGTCGCCGCCTTTCTCTACCATTGACATCACGTTGTTGCAGCGTTTTACCACCTCATAGATAGCACCCCATTTGGCACTGATGTATGAATTGGCAGAGGTGAATGAGTAAGTCTCAAGCATGGTCCAGTCAGACTGGTCGCCTGCCGTAGAGCCCTTGTTGGCATCAGCGCCAACCACGTCACCGAACACGATGTTTGACAAGGAGTTGCCAGGATTAGACCATGGACTGCCAATCATACCGTTCATGGAAGCGTATGCACCTGTCAGCACGAAGTCAATACCTTGGTCGTTAGTCAGGGTTGCCTCGCTCACGGCACCTGCCGGATCTATCAACAGGAAGTCGTCTCCACAACCGCTCATGCCAAGTGTCGTGGCAAGAGCCATCGCTGAATATAATATCGCTTTTTTCATATTGTTCTATTATTTGTTAAATTATTAATTGTCAATTATGAATTATCAATTGTCAATTAGAAATCTATGTTCACACCGAACAGGTACTGGCGTGGCATACCGTATGCACCATAGTCAATACCTTTCATCATATCGTTAGACAGGTCACCGTTATTAGAACGGACTTCAGGATCCAGACCATCGTAACCAGTGATGGTGAACACGTTAGACATCTGAGCATAGAAACGGATGCGGCTGAAACCAATCTTGTTAACCACCTTCTTAGGCAGAGAGTAACCCAGGGTCAAAGTCTGCATACGCAGGAATGAGCCATCCTGAACGTAGCCAGAGTGAGACTCGTTAGCCTCAGGCATCGTGTTGGTGGATGTCCACAAAGGCAACGTACCGTTAGGATTCTCTGTTGGGTGCCAAGCCTTCTCAACACGGTCGTAACTCCAAGCCGAGCCTGATGTCAGGTTACCCCAGAGGGTATAGTACTCGAAGTGCTTGAACAGGTCGTTGCCGATAGAGTAGTACAGGTAAGTGCTTAAATCCCAATCCTTCCACTGCAGACCGATGTTGAGACCACCAGTGAGGTCTGGGTGAGGATTACCGATGATGGCACGGTCGCTTGCGTCAATCTTTCCGTCGTTATTGACATCCTTGAACTTGTAGTGACCTACCCATGCGTCAGCGTTCAGTGCATCTTTACTTGCCACACCGTAAGGCAGAGGACCACTTGTCACTTCAGTTGCGCTCTTGTAGATACCGTCAAGCACATAGCCGTAGAACATGGAGATAGGCTGGCCAACGGTCGTGATGGTCATCTGGTTCAGACGGGTAGAGGTGTAGAGGTTAGAAGAACCCAGCTTGGTCACCTCGTTCTTGTACCAAGAAGCGTTGGCGTTGATGTTGTACTGCACCTTGCCAATCTTGTCTCTCCAACCGATGGAGAAGTCGATACCGGTGTTCTTCAAGTCACCAATGTTCACATTAGGCTTGGTTCCCGTACCGGCAAGGTTAGTCCAGTTAGCTGGAACCAACATGTCAGAGGTCTTCTTGATGTAGAAGTCGAAGCTTGAGGTCAGCTTGTTGTTGAAAGCTGTCAGGTCGATACCGACATTGAACATCTTCACGGTCTCCCACTTGGCGTTGATATCACCCAGTGAGGTGTTGCCGTAACCGCTGCTTGCACCGTCGTTGCCACCGGAAATAGCATAGTTGTAGTAGCCGTATGAACCCATACCATACTGGAACGCGTAGTTGTAAGCGCCGATGTTAGAGTTACCGGTTGTACCGTAACCAGCACGGAGCTTCAAGTCATCCAGCCAAGAAGCGTGAGCCTTCTCCATGAACTTCTCGTCGGAAACGCGCCAACCCAAAGATACTGATGGGAAGGTACCCCAACGGTTACTGCTTGAGAACTTTGAAACGGCATCACGACGGATGGTAAAGGTTGCCAAGTACTTGCCCTCATAAGAGTAGTCAGCACGGCCGAAGTAACCGAACATGGTAGTCTTTGAACCCATGCCGCCACTGTTGGTCAGGTTGGCTGCGCCACCGTTGCTGATAGTCCAGGTGTTCTGGTCCTTCTCGAAAGCATAGCTGTAACGGGTTGCGCTGATGTTACGACCCAGGTTGGACTTGATAGTCTCGGTACCGAACAGCAGGGTGAAGTCGTGCTTCTGGTTAATATTGAACTTGTAGGTTGCGGTGTTGGTCCACTGCCAGCCCAGAGTCCAGCTACCGCTTTCGGTCAGGTAGTTGGTTGAGGCACCCTCCTTGTTCCACTCAGTGGAACGCTCTGTCATTGCCAGGCTCCAGCCACCGTTCAGGTTTACTGAGAACTGAGAACGCAGGGTCAGACCCTTGATCCAAGGATCCTTCAGCTCTGCGAACCATGCGGTCTGCATACGGAACATACGGCTCCAGTCGCCTTCAACATTCTTAACACCTGCCAGAGCGGTATCGGCACGACCCAGGTTACCACGGGTACCACCGAATGTGCCGCCTACGTTGTAAGCAGGAGCCAGTGAAGAAACAGTATATGTACGAGCGAACATGTTGTCGTCACCCTGACGGCCACGCTCACCATTCATCATCATCACGGCTGCGTTGGTGTTCTGGCCGATGGTGAAATGCTTGGTAGGATTGAAAGTGGTGTTCAGACGGATGTTGTAACGCTCGAACTCAGAACCCTTGATAGGACCCTGGCGGTTAGAGTAGCCCAGAGACATGGAGTACTGGCCCTTGTCGCCACCACCCTGTACGGAGAGCTCATGGTTATGAGAGATACCTGTCTGCTTGATGTAGTCCAACCAGTCGGTACCCTTGCGTGCCTCAGCCTCGCTCTTGCCTTCATCTTCCATCAGGTAGTAGTAAGAAGACTTGGCGTAGTAAGGGCCTGTGCTTGAGTTATAAGAGTTGATCCAGTTATCAACGCTGCCGAACTCCTCGATAATCTGGTTCTTTGAATAACCAGAAGGAACAACGGCGTAAGGCATCTGGAGGTCACCATTGGCGATTGAGCCGAACTGGCCCATTGGGTCAACCACGTTGTTGATGTCCTCACCCTGGAACTGCACGCGGTTTTCCTGAGACTTCTGCTCATACTTCATCAAGTCCCAAGCGCCCAGCATGTGGTAGCCGTCGTTTGCCAGCGTTGAAGCAGAAATGTAACCAGAGTAAGACACGCGCACCTTACCCTCCTTGTTACCCTGCTTGGTGGTGATGATGATGACACCGTTAGCTGCCTGTGCACCATAGATAGCGGTAGCAGCAGCGTCCTTCAACACGTTCATGGTGTCAATGTCGTTAGGATTCACTGAGTTGATGTCCGCACCCTGTACGCCATCGATGATAATCAGAGGGTCGGAACCGTTCACAGATCCGACACCACGGATACGGATGGTAGTCTCACCCGCAGGACCACCTGAGTTGTTGATGTACACACCAGACGCGCGTCCCTGCAAAGCCTCGGCGAAGGTTGCCACAGGCTGCTCAGCAATAGCGTCACGTGATACCACAGCCACAGAACCAGTGATGTCCTTCTTGGCCTGCGTACCGTAACCAACGACCACGACCTCATCCAAAGTCTCAGCGTCTTCCTTCAGCTCAACGGTCAGGGCGTTCTGTCCGTTAGGCAGGTTGATCTCCTGAGTGATGTAACCGATGTAGGAAACCACGATCACCGCACCGTTCTGAACGCCCTGTATAACGGCGTTACCGTCCATGTCAGTGATTGAACCGATTGTTGTGCCTTTCACGAGAACGTTGGCACCGATGACTGGACCCATTGCATCGTTAACTGTCACTGTAACCGTGCGTCCGTTCTGCTGGACAGCAGCTACACCTTCAGTTGACATCGCGTCCACGCCGGCAGCCATTGAAGGGCTTGCGGCAATCAGGAGCAGGGAAGCTCCGCAAAGGAAGGTCCTTTTCCAAAATTTAATGTCATTCATAATAAAAACTTTAAAAGGTTAATATGTAATTAATTAAACACTTCCTTAACAAAAGGGCAACTGCATTCACATGTGGTTGCCCACAAAACATTAACTTAAATTTTTTCGTTTTTTTAAAGTAATCATCGGGTAAAGCTGCATTCACATGTGGCAAATACCCTCCTCTATTATTGTAAATAATTGTTCTATCACACCTCTTTACATACCTATTTGCTCCTGCCTAAACAGAAGTAAAAAAGTATTATTTATTACTAAATACCATTAGCATTCAATACGTTATGCCATAATATTCCTTTACTTCGCAGTAAAAGGAGTGAATATGACCTTACAAACTTAAAGGTTTTTAAACAAACTAACAAATTATTTTAGTTTTTTTTTCATTCCACACTGTTTTTTGCTGGTGAGAGATCACCCAAAAGCAATAGAAGTCAAAAATGGAATTAAATCAAAGAACAATTAAAGAGATGGTGCAAATATTGTGCCTCAGACATGAGCAGAATGAGAAATGGGGAACTTCTGCTCTGTACCACTCTGTCTATAATGCCATACACGATTATTGCCAGTCTGATGATGCTAACTTTGAAATTATAACCTCAAGTAGGCTAAAGTCGTTTGAAGGATATCTGAGAGCGAAAGGGCATTCATGGAATACTATATCTACCTATATGCGAGTGCTACGTGCAGTTTACAACGAAGCGGTTATGGAAGAAGTTGCCACCTATAAGCCCTATATATTTAATAAGGTGTATACGGGTGTGGAGGCTAATCGTGAGAATGCTTTGGAGGCTGATGTTATGAAGCGATTAATCCAGATTGCTTTGAATAGACGAGCCTTATTAAGGCCATCATTGCAATTAAGTTTGCAGTATTTTGTGTTGATGTTTATGCTCAGGGGATTACCTTTCGTTGACTTGTCTTTTATGAAAAAAAGTGAGTATAAAGGAAACATTATAGCTTATAGACGCAAAAAGACTGGTCGATATTTAGTAGTACAACTCGACAAGACTGCGCAAGTACTGATAAAGTCCCTCATGAATAAGGATCAGTCATCACCATACCTTTTCCCTATTATTCATCATCCCGACGGTTCTAAAGAAGCATACAAGGAATATCAAGCTGCTCTCAAGACTTTTAACAAACGTCTTATAGCCATAGGTAAATATTTAAGAATAAATCAGAAACTCTCTTCATATACTGCTCGACACACATGGGCAACAATGGCTTTTATCTGCAACATAAATCCCGCCATTATCTCACAATCAATGGGACATTCGTCCATTAAGGTCACCGAGACCTATCTGAAACCTTTCCAACAAAATATTATCAACGAAGCTAATAAAGCTGTATTGAAATACGTAATGAAATAATATGTTCCTTTTACTGCGAAGTAAAGGAACTTTTTCGAAACTTCATAGTCTTGATAATCAGCAGGTTTAAGGTTAAAAAAATAAAAAGCAGTGATGGATTCCCATCACTGCAAATATATTGTAAATATTTTACAATACAAAAGAGAGCTTGTAAAAATATTTTATCCTCTAAAACAACTTGTTTGGATACACACCGGAATCCACCAGCATCTTGATCTTATCCACCACACTCTGACGGTCTTCCGGATATGTCACACCAAACCATTTGCTAGTAGTGTCAAGTACTTCGCAAGTAGCAGTACCATCATTAATGAGTTTATCCACCATCAAAGGGATAAAGAACTCACTTTTGAGATTGGTAATATTTTTCTCATTACTCAAGAAAAATTTGAAATAGTCCTCACTATACTGGAAGTAATCAGGAGTAAAACCCCAGAAATTCATGCTTACAGGGGTAGTTTCAGGAGTGCTCACCCATTTTTCATCATCATCAAGATATTGTACCTCACCCTCTCGACGCATGATCTTAGTACGCTCTACCACAGAGGTAAGCAGTCGCTTATCATTAGTCTCGCAGATGCCACGACTCACGGTGCCGCTTTCACTAAGAGTGTTGCCAACACGGAAACCTACCATAGAATATACATTTTTTGAGCCAGCAGGCAAAGCTGCCAGCCACTTGCCCATTACCTCAAAACTGTCACGGCCATAGAAATCATCGCAATTAATAACAGCAAAAGGTTCATTGATTACTGGTGCACCCATCATAACTGCATGATTGGTTCCCCAAGGTTTTTGGCGACCTTCAGGACAAGTGAAACCCTCAGGCAAATCATTGATGCTTTGAAAAACTAGTGCACAAGGGATATGGCCTTCGTACTTAGAGATTATCTTCTTACGAAAGTCAGACTCAAAATCCTTACGAATGACAAACACCAATTTGCCAAAACCAGCGTGAATGGCATCATAAATCGAATAATCCATAATGGTCTCTCCATTGGGGCCTAGACCATCAAGCTGCTTCAAACCTCCATAGCGGCTTCCCATACCAGCAGCAAGTAGAAATAAAGTAGGTTTCATATTAGCTTTATGTTTTTAAGTTTTTAGTTTACTTCTAGAAAGGATAGCCAATAGCGAAATGGAGTGCCATAGCATCGTTCCACTTTGGCATATTGAAATAACCTTTTTTGCCAGTATCATAGGGTGCATGTAGACCTAACCCCCAATCTAGGCGGAACACCAAAAAGTCAAGGTCATAGCGTAAGCCTAGACCTGTGCCCAATGCCAATTGGTCAAACAAATTCTTGAATCTAAATTGCTCAGCCTCTTCATTCTCGTGGTTACGCAAATTCCACACATTACCAGCGTCAAGGAACAAGGCTCCATGCAAATCGCCAAACAGGCGGAAACGGAATTCCATATTCGCCTCTAAGCGCATATCACCCACATGCATAAAAAAGAAACGGTTGTCTTTGTCTGGAGTATTAGCTCCAGGTCCAATACGACGAGCAGGCCACGCCCTAACACTGTTTGCGCCTCCTATGTAAAACAATTCGGTAAACGGTGCGTAAAGGGAATTGCCATATGCCCATATAGCACCGCCAGCTGCTCGCATGGCAAGCACCATATCGTCGTTCAAAACATAGTGGTATCTAAACTCTGTATTCAATTTCAGAAACTGCGCAAAAGGAGATCCCAAGAATTTCTTTTCACGTTCTTTCCAATCTCTGCCTGCTAACTTATAGATAGCAGCAGTAACATTTCCAGCTGAGGCAAATGTAACTTGCCACCACTTTACATTCTTGACTCCACGAACCTTTGAATCGTCAAATGTCAATGAATATTCCATCTGAGGAATGTACTGATCACTCAAACTAGCGTATAATCCTGGATTCTGGTTAAAGAGTTCCCAAAAATCATCTGTTTGATGAGTTGTGGTATTATAAGTAAGTTTGAGAGGCGTAAGGGAATGCTTGTATTTACTTGTAGGTTGGAACTCATAAGTAGCACTAGCTCCAAAAGCCCTCATGTGATAATACTTGGGATGTACCAGTTGGTTAGCATATAAAGAGAAAGTCGTAGTCGCAGGGAAATCGTATTCACGCTTTCCAATACGAGGAAACACGACACGAGGGAACATGAGATTTGCAGTTATACCATATTCATAACTATTCATGTCCGATGAACTATTCTTGCCTGTCTGCCATTCATAGGCTCCAGTGAGCATAACACTCAAACTCTCGCCTGCTCCAAATACATTATTACGCGTAATACCCAATGAAGCACCTGGGCCCATCTGGTTGTTACTTTTCATCTTCATATTGAAATCAGCAGTAACACTATAGGGTTTGTCCATCATCATATTCATCACCACATCCAATGTATCACCCACCAGAGTGCTATCACGAGGTATATATTGCATTTCCTGATAGCGGAAAATACCCAAATTAGCAAGACGTTCTTGTATGCGAGTCTGACGTTGCAAACTATAACGGTTGCGAGGAGTCGAACGACTTACACCCGTAGAATCTTCCATTCTCCTCTTCATACGATAGTTGTTATAATCAAGCCATCTATATAGCATTTTAGGTCGTACAGGGACTTTGTTGTGGTAGTTTATCTTCACTCCATTGTATGAAGTAGAATCATTTGGTGCCTCACCTTTTGCACCAAAGAAATTTACAGTTGTTGAAGCGACAACAAAGGGCTTTTGCGCAGCAGTCGGGATTCCGTCAATTGGCACCATGCGCAGACTTACATGGCCTCCTCCAGGCACCAATGTAGTATCTGCCTGATAGGTAATATAATCAGGGCGAAAATAATAATCACCTACATTTCGCAACAAATTACTCAAACGAGTACGTTCGGCATTTAGATCTGTAATATTGAACTGAGTGCCAGGAATAATAGAAGAACGCCTACGAGCTCGTTCGAAAATACTCATTGTGCGTGCTGAGAATCCTTTATAATAAACCGTGTCAATATAATAGGGCTGGTTCATACTTACTTTATACTGAACCTTTGCCTGAAGAGAGTCATCCTTCTGAGGTATCACTTCATAAGTGACATTGCCACGGAAATAGCCATAATCACGTAATATATTTTTAGCTGCCTGCGAACGGATGCCTGGATTAACCCCAGAAATGAGAACAGGATCAGCAGCAAAATGGTTAAATAGCCATTTGCCCAAACCACTCTCACTCTTGGCAAAGGCATTGTATATCCATAGGCCTATAGGGAAAGGGGTACGAACAGAAGAACTTCCCAAAAAAGCATTATTTGGAGCAGTTGCGAGTGCAGCTCTTACCTCTTCTAAAGCGACTGCCCCTACAACGTTCAAGCTATCATCGCCTTGAATCTGCAAGGGTTTCTGACCAATATACAGGACCTCGCCTTCAGGCAAGTTTTTAGTGACAGAACATGCGCATACCAGCCATGCCACAAATAACTGTATTATGAACTTAATTCTATCCATCGTTATTTCTTTTTTCGCGCCCACATCCACAAATCACTCAAACGGTCTAACTTTTTCCTGTATAAGAAACCTACACCAGTTTCCGTAATCTCACCTTCCAGCAAGTTTTCATAGTTCTTATCATGGAACGCACGTATATAACGAGTACCTCCGCTGTCAAGACGATATTCCAACGAAACATTGTCAATGAATGAATCCATATCATTGGTAGCATTATTCCCCGTAGATATTTTGCCACCGATAATGATTTGTACCCTGTCATTGAAGAAACGTTGTGAATAGCGGAATGTATAATCAGTTTGGGTTGCCCCCGTATTCAGTTCTCGATCTTCTATACCAACGCTGAACGATGCATTTGATACAGAGCCAGCCAACGAGTTGATTTGGCTTTGCAACACACTGTTTAGAGCTGCGCCCATCGTCAGACCATTGGCAGCCCCACTATTGCCCATATACATACCCGTAGCCAACATGGTAATGGCAGCCTTACTGCGTTCATCTGTACTCATGGATTGCAGTTCATTCTGGATATTGCCATCATTTGGAGCTGATAGGTCAAAACTCAGATCAGGAGCTTCCAATGTATTCTTTATGGAGACTGAGACATCAAAGTCTGTGTGTCGGCTACTATTATCACCATCACTGACAGAAGCACGTACGCGTTCAGAAGCTGTGAGATTCAGTCGTGGATTCATAATGTCACCACGCCAATCCACATAACTGCCTTGGGTAAACGTAAATTCCTTCAACGGAATAACTGGCAATGAGTATTTCATTGTACCGCCAGAAAGAGTATACCTCCCAGTAAGGTTCATGTCACCTTGAGGCGTATAAAGCATATTGAGGTCACCTCCACCTTGAAGCTCGACATACTTGCTGCCGTCTGCCGTAAGATTTGCTCGTAGGCGAACGGCATCATCAATGTGTACCGTCATATTCATGTCCAATCCACCCAAAGACATGGTATTTTGCTCAGTATTTGCCAAATTTAATGTATCATTGAAGGACATGAAAGTAACCAAACCATCCAGTCGATCTTCCACCGTAAGTGGTGAATTTGCCATTACATAAGTAGCGTTAGTATCGCCCAACACATTCATCTGCCCACGCATTACCAAGCCAGAAAGTGGCCCACGTATCGTAGCATTCATATCGACAAATATCTTGCCAAACAGCAAGCTCTCACGGGTTTTCGGCGCATCAAGTAAAGTGTAATTGTTTGCACGAAGAGACAATACTGCTGATGGATTAGATATATCTCTAAAATCAACCACACCCTTAACAACAAAAGGGTTATCGCTTGTGGTATAGATTGAAAAATCATTTAGCACCATCTGGTTTGCCGTGATTATAATGGGGCGATTATCCAATCTATATCGTGCGCCAGCCTGCCTAGAAACAATTTCCACATTATCCATTGTAACTTCGCCATTGACTCTTGGTTTATCAGTCACCCCCCTCAACTGTAAGTTGCCCTGCAACTTGCCTAAAAAATTAACCAAGCCGTCAGGGATAAAGACGTCAGCAACGCGAAGCGGGAATTCTTCTACATCAGCATCAATATTCAAAGAGTCTCCCTTTAACGTACCATTTGCCATGACCACCTGTTCGTTATCAAGCATCAGATAAGAGTCAAGATAATGCTTGTTTGTCCCTTCTGGCAACCAAGTAAGACCGACATTCACATCACCTATAGGCTTGTGTTCATATGTCAAAGAATCAATCATAGATTCAGCACTGACCTGCATAGTAGTAGCCGATTGCTTATAGGTGGCATCAACAGTAATTAAACCTCCCAACTCAGGCATATAAGGTAAAATTGAAGAAAGTTCTTGCAACTTAAGCCGAGAGAGTTCTACTGTCATATTCTGCAAAGAAATCGTATCACTACGGTCACTACGCATTCGGAAACGCAAACCTTCGTCGCTTTTCATATCTATATTTGCATACAAGCGCTTGTCTTGGTGCAAGTAAAGCCAATTATTGTTTTCGTTGAATAGGAACTTACGGTAAGCGACAATAGGTTCCTCTGGTGTGAGATAAACCAATAAACCGTTTGCGCCCCCATTTCTTCCGCCATTCACCACTGGTTGAGCATTGATGCCCAACTGTAATCCCGTCTTTCCTTTTCCGTCTATATAGTTAATATTCATATCCACATCCTTACTGCGAATATCACAATCCAGATAAGCATGGAAGACATATTGAGGATTACGAGGACCATTGATAACGCCACCCTGTATGGCCAGATGAGAAGTGTCCTGACGAAGCGTAAGATAAATGGTATCCAACTGCAGTGAATCAACTCTCAGCCCATGTAGCGAAGCCCTACCATTGATACCTATTTCTGGAGTAAAACCATAATTTAACAATATATTATCGAAAGTGATACCTTCCGTCTTCAAATAATCTGAAAGCGGATTATTATTCCCAGCCCGAATACGTAAGCCTCCTGATGGCAAAGCAGCACGCAGTTCAGCGTGATCCAGTTTCCGAGATTCTATTTGTTTACGCAAAATTTCATCAAAATGTTGCCCGTCTGACAATAACTTGTCAATAGTTGTTAGAGATTTCAAGCGCAGGTCAAGGTCACCACCAATTATGTCGAACTGGGCAGAGTCACGACGAGCCACTCCTGTAATATGCATGGCAAGCGGTTTATCTAAAGGTTTTGAGGACAGACCTAACTTATACAGGTTTACATCGTCAATCTGCAAATCAACATTACCATTGAAATGAGGCACATCCATACGCATTTTCCCATTACCGTAAAGGCGGAACAGATCGTTGTCAGCTTGCAAGTTCATGGATAATCTACTATTCTGTAAAGAACCATCTGCAGAAATGTTACGGATATCCATCCCCTTGTATTGTATCTGATCAACAACGGCTTCAAATTCCCCTATAGATTTGGAGGATGTGAAATCCGCTCCTCGCCCCTTGGCCAATACATGACCAGAAAAAAGGTAAATAGAATCATGGGGCAAGAAATGGTCTATTCGTAAAGAGTCAATCTGTACGTCAGCCTGGTAATCTTCACTAAGAAGATTGTAAAACCCGGAGATGGAAGCTCTGCCCTTTCTTTCAGCAATATAAAGTTGGGAAGTCAGTTTCGATCCATCTAGGAACAAGTCACCAGACAGTTGGATGCTGTCAGGAATGGTGACGGAAAGGTCATTCTGTTGAATTCCTGCCAATCCTAAAAAGAATTTAACGTCGCCTGTCTGTGCATTAAGCAACAGATGTCCGTTACGTGCCAAGGAATCGGTAATCTGATATACTTGTCCGCTGCTATTGAACATAAGGGCACCTGGCAAGTTGGCGCTAAGCTGATCAATCTTTAAACGCTGGAGGTTTCCATCGACTGTTGCGCGCAACACAAGTGGATGAATGGGGTATTGCTTACGGAAATTATCATCGAGCAAATCTTTGCCCGCTAGCATGAGCAGATCTTCCTTTCCTATACGAGCAACGATACGAGCAGTTAGCTCACCAGTTTTTGACCATTGACTATTAACCATTGGCAATTTTGCAATAACTGAGGCTTCACTATTAGGAGTCAAGAGCCGCAAATCATCTACATACATTCCGAGGCTATCAGCCATGAAACGGCCTGTCAAGGAGGAAATCTCGAAACCACTGCGCTCAAACATGCTCAATTCTTGAATCACTGCCTTCATGTCATTACCATGATAAAGCAGCGAGTCGGACGATAAACGGATGTTATATAATGCCAGGTGTGAAGGGTTTAGCCCATCAAACATGTCGGGACTATGATCATCGCCCAAATCTAAACTGAACTTCCTGCCGTTAAGCGTAAAAGTACCTACCTCATAGAGCTGAAAACCTAAATCTACAAATCCGTTTTGCAGTTTGGCCTCATCTATGAAGGTACTTAGTGAGAAGGTATCTAGTGGCATCTCGAAATCAAACCCTACCTCAGAAAAAATAATATCATCTAGATGGATCTTCCAATTCAGGGGTTCCGACTGGTCATCAGCAGGCAACGTGTCAGCATAAGCCACAAAGACCTGGGCATTAGATAAAGACACGTCATTGATATAGGCCTCCAAGACATTTAAATCAACATCATTACTATTAAGCGACAGTTTACCAACTAGCGCTTTCACTAAAACACCATCAATGAGACGGGCAGAGTTCAAGCGGGCATTTGTGAGTTCCAACTTGCCCACATCTATCTTCCCCCTAAATAAAGGCCAAGCCTTAACTCGCACATTCAGTGTGCCTATATCAAGGAGGGTATCTTTCTCTTGAATAACTTGAACATCATGAGCCAAAAGATTAAGAGGGAATCGTAGATCAACACGCCCAATGGTGATGTCCATTCCTAATGATTCAGAGACTACAGACATCGCTTTGCCACACACAAAATTCTGCACAGGGGGCACATAAAGTAGCACCACCAATGTCAAGAAAAGCCCTATTGGAGCTAACAGCAGCCACAATAAGTACTTCTTTAATTTGAATTTTGGCTCTTGAACATCGTTCATTTTTTACGTTTTATGAAGGCAAAGATAATGCAAGGCAGAAACAGAACAAAATAAACTTGCTTATTTTTTATGTAGCGCCAGAGCTTATTTATGCTACCCCATTATTTTGATAATACAAGACAGAAGAATTGTCAGCACTAAACATTTCGCCTGACAGGCGCTTTATACAAGAACTGTCAACGGCACGATAGCGTAAAGGTTCTTCATTAATCCGTTCAGCCTTTTCTGTAAGTTCAAACCATGCCAATTTATAGGCTACACGTTGGTAACTGATATTGTCAAAAGTTTGCACACTCTCCAGCTTGTTTTTCACTTTTTCTAATTCACATTCTGACACAAGTTCATTCTTTAATGCATCCAGTTCTTCCCAGACTGCCTCTTCAGCTTGTTCTAATGAAACGCCTGGTCTAAGTTTAGCCTTTATTTCCAGCAAACCAGCATCTCTTGTACCTGTGATGGGCGAATCGATGGCCGTAAACAATCCACGATCATGAATTAGTTTTTGCTTTAATCGACTCGAATCACCATTACATAAAATATCGGAAATAATATCGCATGCATAATAGTCTGCATCAAGATATCTGGGGGTATGGAACGACATGTATAAAGCATTCTGAGGGACCTTGCGCTTAACACTCATCCTACGTTGTTGAATCTGACGAGGTTCTTGCGGCAAATCCCTAAAAGAATCCACGCCTTTGGGTAAATCGCCAAACCATTTTGTAACTAAAGATAGCGCTTGACTCCAACTAATATTGCCAGTAATTGCCAGAACTGCCCGATTAGGGATATAATATCTATGATAAAAGGAGTTAACTTCTTTGAGAGTAGCATTGGCTATATGACTAAGGTCCATGCCAATAACCGGCCATCTATATGGATGTACTTTGTAACAAAGGGGAGACATCAAATGAGAAACATCCCCATAAGGACGATTCAGACAACGTTGCTTAAACTCTTCCATCACCACATTACGCTGTATCTCTAGATTCTTATCTGTAAGGTTTAAGAAAGCCATACGATCGCTCTCCATCCACAAGGCGGTCTCTATGTGATGCACAGGCAGGGTAGAATAATAATTCGTGACATCAGCGTTGGTCCACGCATTGCTCTCACCTCCAGCTTTTTGCAAGGGAGTGTCAAAGTCATGTATATGTTCAGTTCCCCCAAACATTAGATGCTCAAAGAGATGAGCAAACCCTGTATGGTCAGGATGCTCATCTCTTGAACCCACATCGTAAAGCATGTTCACTGCTACCATCTGGGTACTACAATCCTGCACATGCACGATTCTCAGTCCATTTTCCAGTGTTTGCTTGTTAATTATCAAGGACAGTCATCTTTTTAATCACCACATCATCAATGGGGCGATCGGCCTCATTAGTAGCCACTTGTTGAATTAAATCAACAACATCCATGCCTTCAACAACCTCGCCAAATA
>ERZ842401.4494-NODE-4494-length-16186-cov-4.181080_pt1 | contig 16186 bp, 10 predicted proteins | sample MGYA00521270_ERZ842401 | MGnify/ENA primary metagenome ERZ842401 (study PRJEB31892, sample SAMEA3878208) | bioreactor metagenome | biome: Moose rumen | place: Sweden | collected 2011-10 | study: EMG produced TPA metagenomics assembly of the PRJEB12797 data set...
ACACCCTGGAGAGCGACAGGGACTTCATCGTCAGACTGCCTTACAATGTGGTCAGCGGCGAAAGGCTGTTGTCATGGGGCAATGAATCCGACGAGCTCTGTCAGACATCCCCCATCGAGATTGAGGAACCCATGCAAAGGGTAGTTGTAGAACTGCCCGAACAAAGCCTGGCCACCTATATCTTCAAGTTGGAAGACAGCGGTACGGCCATCAAAGGTCAGACACGGAATGACGGTTCCGCCAAGACCTATTACGACCTGCAAGGACAGCGACAGGCCAAGCCGCACGGCTTGTGCATAGAGCGAAGTGCCGACGGTACATACAGAAAAGTAATTATCAACTAATGACTCAAACTATAGAATAGCAATGAAATACATGAAGAAAATAGGCGTTCTGACAGGTGGACTACTACTGTCGTCAATGGTAGCTAATGCTCAGCTGAATTCAAATCCCGACAAGTTCTTGGGCAACATCACGACCTCAGGCCAGATTGACTTTGGTTCGGAGAAGTTCTACCAACTGTGGGATCAGATAACGCCTGAGAACGAAAGCAAGTGGGCCTCCGTGCAAGGAAGCGGACAAGACAGCTGGAACTGGGGCAGCGTCGACAACATAGACAAATATGCCAAGAGCCACCAGTTCCCCTTCAAGTTCCACGCTCTGATATGGGGCTCCCAATACCCCGGCTGGATCAGGGACCTCTCAGTGCCAGCACGCTATAACGCCATCGTCAGGTGGATGGATGCCGTGAAGGAGCGCTACCCCGACCTGGCCATGATCGACGTGGTGAACGAAGCCATTTCCGGCCATGCCCCCGCTCCCTACAAGGCAGCTCTGGGCGGAGACGGGCGCACGGGCTACGACTGGATTATCAAAGCCTTTGAAATGGCCCATGAGCGTTGGCCCGACGCCATCCTCATCTACAACGACTATAACACCTTCCAGTGGAACACTGACCAGTTCATCGACCTGGTGCGCACCCTGCGCGATGCCGGTGCTCCTATCGATGCCTACGGCTGCCAGTCGCACGACCTCACCGACTGTAGCCTGAGCAACTTCAAGTCGTCGATGACGAAGCTGCAGAATGCCCTGAAGATGCCTATGTACAGCACCGAGTATGACATCGGCACCGACGATGACAACTTGCAGCTGCAACGTTTCAAGGAACAGATTCCCCTCATGTGGGAGGCCGACTATTGTGCCGGTATCACCCTCTGGGGCTACATCTACGGCCACACCTGGACCACCAACGGCAACTCGGGCCTCATTAAGAACGGCAAAGACCGCCCTGCCATGACTTGGCTGCGCGAATACATGCAGAGCGACAAGGCAAAAGAGGCCAAAAGCCCCTTCCCGGGCATGGTGAAAGAGGCATCGGTCTACGTAAAGCCTGCCTCGCTTGTTGCCATCAGGGAAATGGCCATGCCCATTGAGGTGCTGGCCCGCCTGAAGACCAAGACCATCGACCATGTCGACCTGTACGTGCAGGACAAATACTACTGCACCATGACCGAGGCTCCCTATACCACGGAGTACACGCCTACCGGCCTGGGCAAGTATAACCTGAAGGCCGTCGTCGTGGCCACCGACAGCACCACCTACGAACGCCTGTCGTCGTTCACCTCCTACAAGCCCCGCACGCCCTACAAGGGTGGCACCAACCTGCCCGGAACCTTGCAGGCCGAGAATTTCGACAGCGGCGCCGAGGGCATCACCTTCCACGATTCCGACAGCAAGAACGAGGGGACATCGGCCTATCGCAGCGATGGCGGTGGCGTAGACATCGTTACAGGCAATGGCGGCTATGCCATCGGCTACACTGCATCCGGCGAATGGCTGGAGTACACCGTCAACGTGAAGCAGGCTGGCATCTACTCCTACGAGGCCGTCGCCTCGTCGGGCAATACAGGCTCAGGCTTCAGCCTCTCATTGGTAGATGACGGCACGGTGACCCCATTGGCCAAGATCGACGTTGCACAGACTGGCAACAACAGCTGGGACACCTATAAGTCGTTCAAAGGCACTCTCAGCCAAGAGCTGAACGAAGGACAGCAGATTCTGCGCATCACGGTGGAAGGTCCTTACTGCAACATCGACAAAATCATCTTCAAATGCATCGAGCCATCGGCCATTGACGAGCTGACCATCAGAGAGCAGCAGCAAACAAACACGCTCTACAACCTCTCGGGTCAGAAAGTAAATGCCGGCTATCATGGCATCGTCATCAGAAACGGCAAGAAACTGCTACACAAATAACAATAAATCTCTAACGACCGATTGGAGATTTATAAGTAAAGTCCTGGAGTGCAAGCGCCCCAGGACTTTACTGTATTATTAACCAGATGGTAACGGCACTTACTTCACGATAAGTTTGCGGCCACCCACAATGTTAATACCCTTTCTCAGCTGCTGCTGGCGCTGGCCTTGCAGGTTATAGACCACGGCAGCGTTGCCATCGGCCTTGACGGTGCTCACGCCGTCGATCACATTCTCGGTGATGGAGAGGGGATAGAGGTTGATGCCCTTGGCCGTGCCATAGAGAATGCCGGTGATAGTGGCACTGGCATAGCTGACGCCCTCGAAGCTATTGGTGATGACGTACGGCGACATGCCCGTGCTGGTGTTGACAATAGTGATAGTGGTGCCCTCGGCATCGGTGGCCGTTGCCTCGGTGTCCTTGGTGCCAGCGAAGCTGACGTTCTCCAGCATGACCACGCGGTTCAGGTTCTCAGTCACGCTTAGCTCGGCTATGGTGCCAGTGAGCGGCTCCACGGTCTGGCCTTCCTCTACGCTGAGGTTATAAAGCATGCTGTCAAAGGTTTTCGCACTCATGGCGATGCGCGGTCCTGCCGTCTGGTTCGACTTGACGCAGTAGAAATCGCCCGTCACCGACATGCCAACCTCGAAGTCAAACGGCATGCAATACATGTGGGCTGCGGCAGTGGCATCCTGCACATACATGGCCCAGCGGCTGGGACCCAGAGCCGTGGCTGTGATGACGGCATTGTTGAGCGCAATCTTGGCCAGGGTGCCGTCAGGCAGGGCGTTGAACTCGGCCAGGCTGGCCACCTCCGTGTAGACATCCTCCTCGGGCGTGATGGTCTGGTCGGTAGCATCGGCCGTTACTATCTCGATGGCATCGAGATAAGTGGCTCCTGTTGCAGTGAAGCGCACATAGGTGCTGTTGCCCGTCCACTCCAGCTGGTCGCTGCTCAGCGCGCCTTCGCCCTTGTCAACAGTCCAGCTGACATTGGTGACGGTGGCTCCCGTCGAAGGATTCGTTGTCTTGTTGGGCGTGCTGCGCACGGCCACGATGGCAGTGCCAGGATTAGCTGTGATGCACAACTGTCCGCCCTTGATCATCTGGAAGTGGGGGCCACGGTTGGTGCTGTAGTAGCGTGTGGGCATGGTGGGCGAGTTGACGAAGCTGATAGATCCAGTCCCAAAACCAATTTTAAGGCTAGCCAGGTTGCCGGCCTCGCTGTTCTCGCCGTTTTCGCCATAGGTCATTCCATAGTTGTTGTTGGCAAAGTCAACGAGGTGGCTATAGGTGCTTACATGCACGGTGATAGCATCTGCCGTGACGGGGGCCAGCTGCCAGCGCACACCGTTGAACGTGGCCACGCCAGTGACGTCAACGGCATCGGTGGGCCATTCATAGTCAGCAGGAAGCACGCCCAGCTCGTCCTTCACCTGCACCTTGTCCTCGCCGCTGTAGGCATAGTAGAAGCGGCCTTCCTTCTGGATGGTGACATTCTCGATGGTGAGCAGTCGGCCATGATTGTCGGCATTGGCAATGGCGCCAACCTCCACAAGCGTGCCCGTCAGCAAGCCCTCGCCCACGGCGAAGTTCTCGGCAGCGGCCACCAGCGTGTACTCCACATAGTCGGGATAGTCGCCACTCCAGTCTAGCGAACTGCTGCTCTTCGTGCCAATCACATAACCATTCAGCACGTCACCGGCCTTCAGCTGCTGGCTGATGCCCTTCAGGATCAGCGCACCGCTGGCATCCTCCAGATAGTAATAACTGAAGATGTCGTTGAAGGCATTGATGCGGGCATCGGTCAGCTGAAGCTTCACAGCCTGGCCATCCTCAGCGGCCTTGAAGGCAGCAATGTCGGCAGCCTCCACATCATAGCTCTCGACCGCAGGCTCCAGTGTCTCGTCGTTCTTTGCATCGGTGACAACTTGCAGTTTCAGAATCATGCGGGTAGCCGAACTGGTGAATGTCACCTCAGTGGCATTGCCCGTCCACACATCGGCCTCGATGGTGCCATTGCTGGCTGAGAGGTCGAAACTGCCCGATTTCATCGTCACCTCCACCTTAGTCAGGGCCAGCCCATCAGCAGCATTCAACTTGATGGCGCCGTTCTTATAGACGTAGAGAGCGCTGACACCGTCGTTGGCGCGCATGATGCGGGCAGGCTGCGTAGCATCGCCCTGCACGTTGGTCAGCGTCACATCGCCCATCACCAGCGGGGCAGTAATGTTGCCATCGGCAAAGTTCACGCCCTCGCCAACAGGCCAGTTTCCATTGTTGTTCTCGAAGTCGAACAGAACTTCCTCGGCACTGCCGCTCAGCGGCCATACCAATAGTGCTGTGAGCACTAACAAAAGCGTAGAAAATCTTTTCATAAGCAAAACATTAATTTATTTCTATTTAAGGTTGCACCATTTAGGGGATGCAAAGGTAGGCATTTCCCCCAAATGGTGCAATACTCATTTCTAGGTAAAATCATCGGCCGCAACAGGACTGCTGCCCCCCGTTACGCAAAGCACGGCAGTGCTTTCTGCTGCACCAGGTATTCGCCAATCTGCACGGCATTCAGCGCGGCACCCTTGCGAATCTGGTCGCCCGAGAGCCAGAAGGCCAGTCCATTGTCGTCGCTGAGGTCCTTGCGCACGCGCCCCACGAAGACGTCGTCCTTGCCTGCCGTTTCCAGCGGCATGGGATAGGTCAGCGTCGAGGGGTCGTCGACCAGCGTGCAGCCCGGAGCTGCGGCAATGGCCTGCTGAGCCTCTTCCACACTGAGCGGACGCTCGGTCTCAATCCACACGCTCTCGCTGTGCGAACGCAACGAACTGACACGCACGCACATGGCCGAGCAGCGGGCATCGGTATGCATAATCTTGCGCGTCTCATTGTACATTTTCATCTCTTCCTTGGTATAGCCATTAGGCTGGAACACGTCGATCTGCGGAATAACGTTATAGGCCAGCTGATGAGGGAACTTCTTGATGGTCTTCACCTCGCCGGTCTCTACAATTTCCTTATATTGCTGCTGCAATTCCTGCATGGCAGCTGCACCGGCACCCGAGGCGCTCTGATAGGAGGCCACATGGATGCGCTTAATGTGGCTGAGCTGCTCCAGCGGCTGCAGTACCACCACCATCATAATGGTCGTGCAGTTGGGATTGGCAATGATGCCACGCGGACGCTGCAAGGCATCCTCGGCATTGCATTCAGGCACCACTAGAGGCACGTCGTCGTCCATTCGGAAGGCACTGGAATTGTCAATCATCACGCAGCCATACTTCGTTATCGTCTCTGCAAACTCCTTGCTGGTACCGGCACCTGCCGAGGTGAAAGCAATGTCGATGTCCTTGAAGTCGTCATTGTGCTGCAAAAGCTTTACGGTCAGCTCTTTACCCTGAAAACCATACTTACGCCCCGCTGAACGCTCCGAGCCGAAGAGCACCAGTTCGTCCATTGGGAAATTTCTCTCATCAAGCAGGCGCAGGAACTCCTGGCCCACAGCGCCGCTAGCGCCCACAATAGCTACTTTCATCTTGCTTTCTCGTTATAATTGTTGCTTTTTCGGGTGCAAAAGTAATAAAAATATGTGTAATCCGTGTAATCCGTGCCAAAAAATTTGTACCTTTGCAGTCGAAATGTTTAAAATGATAGCAGCAACACCCCTCATCACCGACCCCACGATGATTTTCTTCGTGGTGCTGCTCATCATTCTCTTTGCGCCCATCATCATGAGCAAGCTGCGCATTCCCCACATCATCGGCATGGTGCTGGCGGGCATGCTGGTGGGACCTTTCGGCCTGAACATCCTGGCCAGAGGGTCGTCGTTCGAGATCTTCGGGCAGGTGGGCATTTACTACATCATGTTCCTGGCCGGTCTGGAGATGGATCTGGAAAGCGTGAAGAAGAACACGCGCCAATTTCTTATCTTTGGCTTTCTCACCTGCTTTGTGCCGCTGGGGCTTACCTATGTAGTGGCAAAGACCATGCTGGACTACAGCAATGCCACGTCGTTCCTGCTGGGCTGCATCATGGCATCGAACACGCTCATCGCCTACCCCATCATCGGGCGCTATGGCCTGCAGCGCCATCCTTCGGTAGGGCTCAGCGTCGGCTCGTCGATGATATCGCTCTTCATGGCACTGGTCATGCTGGCAGCATTGGCACAGACACAAGCCATCCCCTCAGCTCCCGAGGGGGACACGATAGTTTCCACCCTACAACCGGTAGAAGCCCCCTCGGGGGGCGTAGGGGGAGCCATCCTCTTCCTCCTGAAGCTGGGTGCCTTCATGGCTGGCTCGGTGCTGCTCATTCCCCGCATGACGCGCTATTTCCTGCGCCGCTACAGCGACTCGGTGATGCAGTATATCTTTGTGCTCTCCGTGATGTTCCTCAGCGCGGCGCTGACCAACCTTATCGGGCTGGAGGGCATCTTCGGCGCCTTCTTCTCAGGCCTTATATTAAATAGGTATATCCCGCACGTGTCGCCGCTGATGAACCGCATCGAGTTCATTGGCAATGCCATCTTCATTCCCTATTTCCTCATTGGCGTGGGCATGCTCATCAACGTGCGGACGCTCTTTGGGGGCGGCGAGGTGGTGTGGATTGTGCTGCTCATCGCCTTCATCGGAACTTTCGGCAAGGCTGTGGCGGCCTATATCAGCAGCCTGCTGTTCCGCCTGCCCCAACGCGACGGCAACATGATGTTCGGCCTCACCTCGGCCCATGCTGCCGGTGCCATTGCCATGGTGATGGTGGGCATGCGCCTGGACTTGGTGAACGACGACATGCTCAACGGCGTGGTGCTGATGATTCTCGTCACCTGCATCGTCTCGACCATGGTCACCGAGCGCTCGGCCCAAACCATTATTCTCCGCGAAAAGGCCCAGCCTCAGCAGGCCGCATCGAAGGGCAACGACGAGAAGATCATGGTGTGCGTAAAATATCCCGAAATAGCCCCCCAGCTGCTCAACCTGTCGCTGCTGATGTGCAATCAGCGGCTCAACCGTGGCGTGGTGGCCCTGAACGTGGTCTACGACGACGGCAACAGCAACAACGGGCGTGAACAGGGACTGCGCCTGCTGGAACAGCTGCAACAGCAGGCCGCCGCTTCCGAGGTGCAGCTGCAAACTCAGGTGCGACTGGCCTCGAACATTGCCAACGGCATCAAGCATGCCTTCCGCGAATTTGCCTGCTCGGAGATTGTCATGGGCATGCACATTCACACCGAGCACAACCCCAAGTTCTGGGGCGACTTCATCCAGAGCCTCTACAACGGACTGAACCGCCAAATCATTCTCACCCGCTTCGTGCAGCCGCTGAACACCCTGCGGCGCATACAGGTGGCCGTACCCTCGCGGGCCGAATTCGAGCCGGGCTTTCACCGGTGGCTGGAACGCCTATGCCGCTTCGCCGGACAGCTGGATTGCCGCATTCAGTTCCATGGCCGGCAGGAGTCGCTCGACCTCATCGAAATCTTCATCCATCAGTACCATCCCAGCGTGCGGGCCGAGTTCACCCCCATGGGCCACTGGAACGAGCTGCCACGGCTGGCCTCAAACATTGCCGACGACCACATGTTCGTGGTGGTCACTGCCCGTAAGGGCACCATCTCCTATAAGAATGCCCTCGAACGCCTGCCCAATGAGTTGCAGAAATACTTCCTGGGCAAGAACCTCATGATCATCTTCCCCGACCAGTATGGCGACGCCACTAAGGACGACCGCATGAGCTTCACGGAGGCACAGCACCACGAGGAGAGCAGCATCTACGACACCATTATGCGCCTCCTGCACAGATCTTGACAACAGACAACAACAAACAATGATAGAAGTAAAAGGTATCACCAAGAGCTTTGGCTCGCTACAAGTGCTCAAAGGCATCGACCTGCACATCGACAAGGGAGAAATTGTGAGCATCGTAGGCCCCAGCGGTGCTGGCAAGACCACACTGCTGCAAATCATAGGCACCCTCGACAGCCCCGACAGCGGCTCCGTTTGTGTCGACGGCATCGACACCACCCGTCTCTCGCAACGCGCCCTTGCCGACTTCCGCAACTGCCATCTGGGCTTCGTGTTCCAGTTCCACCAGCTGTTGCCAGAATTCACGGCTATCGAGAACATCACGATTCCTGCCTTCATAGCAGGAAAGTCGGCCAAAGAGGCCAAGAGCCGCGCCGAAGAACTGCTGCGGTTCATGGGACTCACCGACCGTGCCCACCATAAGCCCGCCCACCTCTCCGGTGGCGAGAAGCAGCGCATTGCCGTTGCCCGCGCACTGGTCAACAACCCGGCCGTCATCCTGGCCGACGAGCCATCCGGCTCGCTCGACACCAAGAACAAGCAGGAGCTACACCAGCTGTTCTTCGACCTGCGCGACCGTTTCGGACAGACCTTCGTCATCGTTACCCACGACGAGCAGCTGGCCACCATCACCGACCGTACCATCCACATGCGCGACGGCCTCTTGGAAAACCCTACCTCACCTACCACCCCTACCTCACCTACCCCCCCTACTGAACCTACTATACCTACTGAACCTACCCTCCCATGATAACCCTCGGCAATTACCACACCCTCACCATCCTCCGCCGCACCGACCCTGGCATCTACTTGCAGGGCGACGAGCAGACGGGCGACATCCTCCTGCCACAGCGCTTTGTCACTCCCGACATGCATGTCGGCCAGCAGCTGGAGGTATTCATCTATCTCGACCAGGAAGAGCGTCTCACCGCCACCACCGAGCACCCGCTGGCGAAAGTGGGCGAATTTGCTTACCTGGAGGTGGCCTGGACCAACCAGTATGGGGCCTTCCTGCACTGGGGACTGCAAAAGGACCTCTTCTGTCCTTTCCGCGAGCAGAAGCAGCGCATGTATCGTGGCAAAAGCTACATTGTTTATATAAAGGTCGACAAAGAGTCCTATCGCCTCATGGCCACTGCCAAGGTAGAGAAATACCTGGCTCCCCTCCATCCTCCCTTTGATGGGATAGAGGGAGGCCACGGCACCGCCTGCGACTGTCTCATCTGGCAAAAGACCGACCTGGGCTTCAAGGCCATCGTCAACAACCGCTACCAAGGCCAGCTCTACGACAACCAGATTTTCCAGCCCCTGCACACGGGCAACCGGCTCACGGCCTATGTCGACCACGTGCGGCAGGACGGCAAGATCGACCTCACCTTGCAGCCCACCGGCCGCCAGCAGACCCTCGACTTCGCCGAGGTGTTGCTGCGCTATCTCTACGAGAACGACGGGCGGTGCAACCTGGGCGACAACTCGCCTGCCGAGCTCATTGCCGACCGCTTCCAGGTATCGAAGAAAGTGTTCAAGCGCGCCATTGGCGACCTCTACCGCCGCCACCTCATCGTCATCGTCGACGGTGAAGGCATCCGCCTGGCGTAAAAAAAATGTCAGAATTGTTTTGCGGTAAAGAAAAAAAGTATTACCTTTGCAAAAGCAAAACCAACCGGACTTACCTTAACTTCAAATGCTAAGGAAAAAACACGGCATTCAGGAAGTGCGTTCCCTATTCAGGACGCACTTCCGTGTTAAAAAATGGTAATCATGCCGATTTTCCACTATTTATGCGTAATTTTGCACCCCAAATCGTAAATCGTTAAATTGTACACAACAAAGATGAATATCCAGTTTGAATGTCCTGACAAGGTAAATGGCCTGATGACCATTACCATTGAGCAGGCCGACTACCAGGCAGAGGTAGACAAGAAATTGAAAGACTATCGTAAGAAAGCACAGATGCCCGGCTTCCGTCCCGGCATGGTGCCTATGGGCCTCATCAAGCGCCAGTATGGCACAGCCATCAAGGTTGACGAAGTAAACCGCATCCTGGGCGAGAAACTCTATGAGTATATCCGCGAAAACAAGATACAGATGCTGGGCGAGCCCCTGCCCAACGAAGAAAAGCAGCAGCCCCAGGATTTGCAGGGCGACGGTCCTTTCGAGTTCGTCTTCGACATTGCCGTGGCTCCCGAGTTCAAAGCCGAGCTGACCGACAAGGACAAGATCGACTACTACGATATTAAGGTCGACGACAAGCTCATTAACCAGCAGGTGGAAATGTTCCAGTCGCAGGCTGGCGAGTTCGTGGAAGCTCAGGAATGGACGGGCAACGACACCCTGAAGGGCGACCTGCGCCAGCTGGATGCCGATGGCAACACGCTGGAAGGCGGCATCACCACCGAGGGCGGCATGATTATGCCCAGCTACGTGAAGGGTGAGGACGAGAAGAAGAAGTTCGACGGTGCCAAGCCTGGCGACATCATCATCTTCAACCCCAAGAAGGCCTATCCCGACAACGATGCCGAGGTGGCTGCCCTGCTGAAGGTTGACAAGGAGCAGGTGAAGACCCTGGAGAGCGACTTCAGCTTCCAGATTACCGAGATTCGCCACTTCCAGCCCCACGAGGTGAACCAGGAGCTCTTCGACCGCACCTTCGGCGAAGGCAACGTGAAGAGCGAGGCCGAATTCCGCCAGAAGATTGCCGACTCCATCAAGCCCCAGCTGCAAGGCAACAGCGACTTCAAGTTCCTGCTTGACGTGCGCAAGTACATGGAGAAGAAGGTGGGCGAGCTGCAGTTCCCCGAAGCACTGCTGAAGCGCGTCATGCTGAACAACAATAAGGACAAGGGCGCCGACTACGTGGAGCAGAACTTCCAGGGCAGCATCAACGAGCTGAAATGGCACCTCATCAAGGAGCAGCTTGTCACCGCCAACAACATCAAGGTGGAAGATGCCGACATCAAGCAGGTGGCCAAGGGCGCCATTCGCCAGCAGTTCGCTCAGTACGGCATGAACAACGTGCCCGACGACGTGCTCGACAACTACGTCGACGAGCAGCTGAAGAAGCGCGAGAACATCGAGGGCTACGTAGAGCGTGCCATCGACGTCAAGCTGATGCAGGCCCTGAAGCAGGTGGTGAAGCTCAACACCAAGGAGGTCACCCTCGACGAATTCAACAAGCTGATGCAGGAGGCCTAATGCCGCTGCCAAAAGCATAAAAAATCCCCGAAATGCTTGTCGTTTCGGGGATTTTTCGTACCTTTGTCCCCGATAATAACTAAAAGCAGAAATGACAGGAAGAATTATCGTGGCCGGGCTGGGGCCTGGCAGCCCCGACGACATCACGCCCGCCGTGAAGAAAGCCATCGCCCAGGCCGATGCCATCGTGGGCTATAAATACTATTTTCAGTTCATCGAGCCTTTCGTGCCCGCAGGCTGCCCATGCATTGACACTGGCATGAAGAAAGAGCGCGAGCGCGCCGAACAGGCCTTCCAGCTGGCCGAACAGGGAAAGACCGTGGTGGTCATCTCCTCGGGCGATGCCGGCATCTACGGCATGACGCCCCTCATCTACGAAATGGCCCGCTCCCGCCGTGCCCTCAGCAGCAACGACGCGGCCGTTCCTACCATAGAAAGCCATCCGGGCATCTCCGCCTTCCAGAAGGCGGCAGCACTCCTTGGCGCCCCCATCAGCCACGACTTCTGCATCATCTCGCTCTCCGACCTGATGACGCCGTGGGAGGTCATCGAGCGCCGCATCCGTGCCGCGGCCATGGGCGACTTCATCACCGCCGTCTACAACCCCAAGTCGCATGGCCGCTACTGGCAGCTCCACCGGCTGAAGGACATCTTCCTGCGCGAGGGCCGTAGCGCCAGCACCCCTGTCGGCTATGTGCGCCAGGCGGGGCGCGACGACCAGCTGGTGAAACTGACCACGCTGGAGGCTTTCGACCCCGAAGAGGTAGACATGTTCACCGTCGTGCTTATTGGCAATTCGCAGTCCTACGAGTGGCAGGGCAAATTCATCACGCCACGCGGCTACTACAGTCAGGAAGCTCCGGCTTCGGAGGGGTTGGGAAGGTCTATCATGACTGAGTCTTTCCGCACCATCCGCAGTGAACTGCGCCGCAACGACTATCCCCTGGGCCACCTGTGGGCACTGCTCCATGCCATCCACACCACGGCCGACTTCGACATGGAGCAAATCCTATACACCGACCCCGACGCCGTGGAGACCATCTTCCAGAAGGTGAAGAGCGGCCAGCTGACGACCATCGTCACCGACGTCACCATGGTCACCAGCGGCATTCGCAAGGGCGCTCTCCAGCGACTGGGCATCGAGGCCAAATGCTACCTGAACGACCCACGCGTGGCAGAACTGACCCAGCTTTCCTCCCTTGGGGAGGGGCCAGGTTGCACCCGCACGCAGGCGGGCATCCGCCTGGCCGTGGAAGAGCATCCCGACGCGCTCTTCGCCTTCGGCAATGCCCCAACGGCACTGATGGAGCTGTGCGACCTCATCCGCAAGGGTAAAGCCTGGCCGGCAGGCATCATCGCTGCGCCCGTGGGCTTCGTCCATGTCAAGGAGTCGAAACACATGGTGAAACCCTTCCGCGACATTCCCAAGATCATTGTCGAAGGCCGCAAGGGAGGCTCGAACCTGGCCGCCACGCTTTGCAATGCCATCCTCACCTTCGACGATGCCGCCCAGCTGCGGCCGGGAAGAGATTTGTAGACCAGAGACGATAGACAAGGAATGAAATTTATAGTCATAGGAATAAGCGACGGCCCTGAGCCGTTCTTCCCGCCCGAGGTGCTCAGCATCATCCAGCGGGGGAAACTCTTCTCTGGCGGCAAGCGGCATCACGACATCGTGGCCTCGTTGCTGCCCGCCGATGCCCGGTGGATAGACATTACCGTGCCACTGGATGCCGTCTTCAAACAATATGCTCAACATTCCTCCCTCCTTTTGAAGGGGCAGGGAGAGGCTCTTGTCGTCTTCGCCAGCGGCGACCCGCTCTTCTTCGGCTTTGCCAACACCATCCGGCACAGGCTGCCCAATGCCGAGGTGGTGGTCTACCCCGCCTTCAACTCCCTGCAGATGCTGGCCCATCGCCTGCTGATGCCCTATCACGACATGCGCATCGTCTCACTGACGGGGCGCCCCTGGCCTGAGTTCGACCGCGCCATCATTGAGCGCAGCCAGAAAATGGGCGTGCTCACCGACCGTGAGCACACGCCCGCCGCCATCGCCCAGCGCCTGCTGGACTATGGCTACTCCACCTACACCATGCACGTGGGCGAGCACCTGGGCAACCCCGCGAAGGAAAAGGTCACCACCCTCTCGCTGGAGGAAGCCGCCCAACGCTCCTTCTCCATGCCCAACTGCCTCATTCTAAACAGTGTAGAGTGTAGAGCTGAGCCCTTCGGCATCCCCGACAGCTCCTTCGCCCTCCTCGACGGTCGCGAGAAGATGATCACGAAGATGCCCATCCGCCTGCTCACCCTGCAGGCCCTCGACCTGCCCCGCCGCCACTCCCTCTGGGACATCGGCTTCTGCACGGGCTCGGTCAGCATCGAGGCGCGCCTGCAATTTCCTCATCTCCAGATACACGCCTTCGAGATCCGTCCCGAATGTGAAGCCATCATCCATGAGAACATGCACCGCCATGGCGCCCCAGGCATCAACATCCACATGGGCGACTTCTGTTCCGTAAGCTGCGATACCATCGCAGCTCAAGCAGCCCCCGATGCTGTCTTCATCGGCGGCCACGGCGGCCACCTGAAGGAGATCATGGCGAAGGTGCTCACCGTCCTCACCCCCGACGGCATCATCGTCTTCAACAGCGTCACCTCGCCAAAGGTACCCACCAATAGCCGCCAGCTATGGGACGATGCCTGCCGCGAGCTGGGTCTCCGCCAAGAGCCGCCCCTGCGCATACAGCTCAACGACTATAACCCCATCGAGATACTAAAATGCAGAAAATAGCCATCATATCCGTCAATGCGGCAGGAGCCGCCATTGCCGCCACCCTGCAACAGAAACTGCAAGCCACCGCCATCGAACGCAACGACGTGGCCCGCTGCTGGCACGACTTCGACGCTTTCATCTTCATCGGCGCCATGGGTATCTGCGTGCGCACCATCGCCCCCCTCGTGGAGGACAAGCACACCGATCCCGCCGTAGTCTGTGTCGACAGCTGCGGACACCATGCCGTCGCCGTCCTCTCAGGCCACATCGGCGGAGCCAACGACCTCACCAAAACTGTTGCCGAGGCTCTGGATGCCAATCCCGTCATCACCACGCAGAGCGACAATCAGGGCCTTTGGGCCCTGGACACACTGGGGCAGCGCTTCGGATGGCGCGCCGACCACGACTACGAGATGAACGAGATCATCGCCGCCTTCGTCAACCGCAAGCCTACCGCCCTCTTCCTGGAGATACGCGACGAAGGCACCGACTACATGGAGCGTACGCTGCCTTCGCACGTCACCATCATCCACGACCTCAGTGAGGCCGAGAACTACCCCGTGCTCATCGCCGTCACCCCGTTCGTCCGCCACTTTCCCGACCCCCTGAAGGTGATGGTGCTCCACTTCATGCCCAAGGTGCTGACCGTCGGCTTCGGCTTGGCCCACCATCCCGACGACTACCTGCACATCCCCGACGAGATGCTCGCCTCCATGTACCGCAACGGCATGGAATGGGCCATCAGGGAGTTCTGCACCATCGACGTGAAGCAGGACGAGCCAATGGTTGGCTTTCTGCGCGAGCTGCGCGAAGAAGTGCGCTTCTTCACGGCCGACGAGCTGGCTGCCGTCGAGGTGCCTACCCCCAGCGCCACGGTCGAGCGGCATGTTGGCACCCCCAGCGTCTGCGAGGCAGCGGCCCTCCTGGGCAGCCACCACGGTAAGCTCCTCCTGACCAAGGTCAAAGGCCAGCACTGGACCATGGCCGTCGCCATCGACCGCCAATACCTCCGCCCCTCCTCCGCTCCCATTTCCCCCGCTGTGCCCTCTGCCGCTGTGCCCGCCGGTTCTCCGGCGGGTCACATCGAAATCGTCGGCGCCGGCCCCGGTGACCCCGACCTCATCAGCGTCCGTGGCCGCCACTTCCTCGAGCGCGCCGACCTCATCCTCTACGCCGGCTCCCTCGTCCCCAAGGCCCTCACCCTCTGCCACAAGCCTGGTGCCGTCGTCCGCTCCTCCGCCGACATGAACCTCAACGAGCAGTGCGCCCTGATGAAAGAGCACTACGACCGCGGCCACCTCATTGTCCGCCTCCACACCGGCGACCCCTGCATCTTCGGCGCCATACAGGAGCAGATGGCCTTCTTCGACCGCGAGGGCATGTCCTACCACATCACCCCCGGCATCTCCTCCTTCCTCGCCGCCGCCGCCGAGCTGCGCAGCCAGTTCACCATCCCCGAGCGCACGCAGACCATCATCCTCACCCGTGGCGAGGGCCGCACGCCCATGCCCGAGCGCGAAAAGCTCCACCTGCTGGCCCGCTCGCAGAGCACCATGTGCATCTTCCTCAGCGCCGCTATCGTCGACGACGTGCAGCGCCAGCTCTTGCAGGAATATCCCGAGGACACCCCCGTGGCCGCCTGCTATCACCTCACCTGGCCCGACCAGCGCATCTACCGCGGTCAGCTGAAGGACCTCGCCAGCATCGTCCACGACAACCACCTCACCCTCACCACCATGCTCGTCGTCGGCGAAGCCATCGACAACCGCCACGGCCTCTCCCGCCTCTACGACGGCAGCTTCAGCCACCTCTACCGTTCCTCACAAGAATAGCACACACCCAATCCTATTAGGATTAAAAAACAAAAGCATCCTTCACCGCGCCCATAAACCATTACAGCATAACGAGTTACGGTGAAGGACGCATTTCACTTTCCCCCTCTCCGCCTTTCGCAAGCTGTGGAAATATCCAGAAAACAAGCGACCATCGGAAAGCGTTTGTTTTTGCTTTGCTGACCTACGTCAGCAAAGCAAAAACAAACCCTTCCCCATCCTTCACCATAAACCACTATCTTTCAACAACTTATCCTTCACGTGAAGGATAATCTCAATTGCCCACTTACTTCTTACCCTCTGCTCGAAAACACTGGGAAACAATCCAGCC
>ERZ842401.4495-NODE-4495-length-16185-cov-6.559640_pt1 | contig 16185 bp, 22 predicted proteins | sample MGYA00521270_ERZ842401 | MGnify/ENA primary metagenome ERZ842401 (study PRJEB31892, sample SAMEA3878208) | bioreactor metagenome | biome: Moose rumen | place: Sweden | collected 2011-10 | study: EMG produced TPA metagenomics assembly of the PRJEB12797 data set...
ATAACAATATTTACAATACGCCTTACGCTGAAATTCGCTGATATGAGCGTCCTGCGTCGTCTTTATATCTACGATTACGTATCCTCTCTTCAAAGGCTTTATGTAATCTGGACGTGATTTACACAATATTTCGAGGACGTCTAACTAGGAAACCTTTTGATCCCAATACACAGATTGCTCGGACGCTCCGCCCGTAATCAATTTTGAAGCTAAATCATGACCTCTAATTGCATTTGCCATATCTGTAACTTTGATATATTCATCTGAGCTAAGAATTATCCTTCCTGACTGCTCTAATTCACTCCAAAGGGCTTTTCCGTCTTTCGTTCGTCTATCTACGCAAGGTGCTTCGACGTACTCAATCTCAAAACGTTCGGGTTCAAGAATTACACAATGTGTCGCTGTTCCCAGTTTCATCGCTGGCGTTTCTTTGCTAGGTGAATTTATACTTGTTTTATAGTGCAATGGCGAACGTAATAACTCACGAAGATGACTCGAACCTAATCCAGGCCCTGCGTGATATTCAACACTTGAAATATCTCGATATATTCCTGTTTTCTTTATCATTACGCTATTTACTCTTTTCTTAGAAGCCACTTTACAGCTTGCTTGAGTTAGGCAAAATCTTCAACCCAGCCTTCTGGCAAATCCGAAAGTTTCTGAGGCTCGCCGTAATCTCTTAACCAATCCGCCTGCTCGGCATAATCGCAGGCAACATAACAACCTTGCGAATTACGAACCACGTACAGCCCCGAGCTATTGCGAAATTTTTTAGGCAGTCTTCATTCAATTAGCAACGAACACTGATTGGACGTTATAAACGATATTTCACTTTCATGTCTCTTAAACTTTTTCACTTAATAAAACCACCTTTTTATCAATTAAATTTCGCATATCCCCTGTAACTGTAAGGAATTATATCAATTTTCGGTGTTTTTGTACATATTTCTTGTAAAAAATCAAGGTATAAATTACTTAAAATTTATATAAAATAAAAAAGAAGCGAAAAAGCCCATTTTTCAGGACTTATTCGCCTCAATCTAGTTAAAGTACTTAATGAAATTAGCTTTTAGTAGTACAAGCAATCAAATGATGATTTCCGACGTGGTTTTCGAGATGAATAATACTCTTCTTCTTCCTCAACAACAGCTTCGTCTGGTTCCTCTAAGGAAATACCAAGTTTCATTTGCTGGGGCTTCGTTAAAAAGTACGCAACACGATTATACGGCCTTCCATGGAACTCATCAGGTTCAAGCTGCGCCACGCCTACATGACCTACCCACGTTTTTTCATCGAGATTGCCCTCTGGTATATCAAACGATGAATAAATTTCACTGAGGGCTTTATTCACCATAAAACGATTTTTAGGGCTAAAAGTAATAAAATGTCTCACTCTATTGTCATGCCCCAATACATTCAAAACCATTTGAATCATCTGATTCCCTGATGCACTTACTGCCTCTTCTGCTCTCTCGATCTGAACCCGATAAACACCTGACGGAAGTGCTTCATAACTCCGCCGATCATTATTTCTCTTAAATTGCCAATTAATCATCACAATTACCTCCATAAAAATTAATATTATTAGACATTTCAAAAAAACTCCCTAAATAAAAATTTTCTGGTTTCATCGAAAAAATTTCTGAAAACAAGCTTTTCGATATTTTCTAAAACGTCTGATATTTAACTTCTTCAAAGTTGGGAAAACTCATCATTTTAACAAATTTTTTTTCATCAAAAATTTTCAATTGAAACTTATTCATACCCTATTATTTACTTTCAAGCCACGCTGACGTGAACATGTTATAAATATATTTTATGTACATAAGGAGGCTTTCTTTTGATTAACAAAAATAATGCAACACCATTAACAGGTATAGAACCGAAAACTTTTAGAACAACAGACAAGTTCGTTAACATGGCTTTCACTGACGAAAATTACGAGTTCATCGTTTCTGAAGCTTCTAAGCTCAACGCTCATTTCACGAACTTTATCAATCTCGCCATTAGCTCTACGTCTGACAACGAAATCGAGGATTTTATTGCCAAAAATCCAATTAGACAATGCAAAAGTTTAGCTTCCAAAAGAACAGGCGAGCATTTGAAACGCATATATTTCAAACTCAGCACCGAAAATTTTGAAAAAATACGTAACGCTACTGAACACACCAACTCATCAAAAACGGTTATCGTCAACGTTATCCTCGAAGTTTACCGTCAGAAATTATAATTATTCTATTTCAAGAGGAGAAAAATGGTAAATATTAGGACAATATCCGTTGATAACATGATACTTGAGCATGACAAGATTACAAAAGTAGCTTTTGACAACTATAAAAATTTTCCACTCTACGAAGGTATGAAAGCTCTCGCTATGGAGCGAAAAGGAAGTTCCAACCAAATCAATACATTCGTTAGTCTGGAACTAAAAGACGAATACACGGAAAAGCTTACTTTTTTCGACAAACTCGTACTTGAAGCTATTACAACTTTATACATTGACGGAAAAAACCAATACATCACAAACTCTATGATCTTTCACGTTTTAGTAGGCGATAATAACCGTCAAATGTCAAAAAACTTCGCAGAAGACATCAATGCTAGCCTAATAAGACTCATATCAACAATCGTAACAATCGATGCTTCTGAAGAAGCGCAAATGTACCCAAAGCTAAAGAATTTCAAATACCGCTCTCCGATAGTTCCGGGAGTTATGGTTGAAGCACAATTAAATGGGCACATTGCTTCATGCGTCGAAGTCCTAAAAATCCCCCCATTATTCATGTACGCTAATATGAAAAATCACATCAGCCGCATAAGTATGAACCTGATTGCCTTGCCATTCTCTAAGGCAGGAAAAGAGAACAAAGACCAATTATTAATACTTCATTATCTATTAAGAAGAATAGTTTCGCTCAAAACCCTTTCATCAAAAATAAACTACGACACTCTATACCATGACTTGCATTGCGAAGAAAGTTCTGCCAAACAAAAGTTCGACCTTCGTAAACATGCAAAAAAAATTCTAGAAGCTTGGAAAAACAAACAATTCGGCGATATTCTCTTCATTGACTATGAAGAAATCAAAAAGAGTGGAGTACCCTCAGAAATCATTTTACAATACGAAATTATTAAATTATCTTCGCCAGCATACGACTAAATAATAGAACTAAGTCGTATTACGTAAGTAAAAAGTAGACCTGAAGAGAGGTAATCCTGAGGGTATGACGCGTAATTCTGACCCCTTGAGAGGTAATGACTATATTAGTCAAATTCAATATAAACGCACTCATACCATACATTTATAGCTTTCGTATTTTTTGTTTAATCTAAATAAGCTAATAAAATTTCGCTGTGGGCCTATTTTAAGAATAGGCTCTTGCGCCTTTTAAAAACTCTTACCCATCCATAATAAATTCACACTGTGATTGGGGGGCATTCCCCCCTCCCTGTGGTAATAAAAATATCTTTCAAAAAAATCTTAACTGAGAAATCAAATAATTCTACAATGAAGAAGAAGCCATTAACAGCAGTAGTGTGGAAGTAAAGTGGAGTTATTTACATTTTTGGTCGTCAGCTTCGTCGTAAATTTAAGAAAGGGGAGTCCCCCTCAGTGTGGAAATATTTCAATCAAAGTCTTGCGTTATAATCGAAATCATTTCTTGGGGCTTCTACGGGGACGAAGTAATCGAATTGGGCGTAATATTTGAAATTGCAAGTGTAGTTGCTTTCACCGTAGCGATTTTTGAGGCACACGAACTCAATGTCTCTCGGTGTCGCCCTCTTGGCGGCTTTGACTTTTTCGCGTTTCTGCTTCAGCTTTGCTTCCTTGTCGAAAATGTCGTCGTTAATGACTTGGAGCTGAAGCCCCCAGATAGGGTACATTATGGCTTCTTCGTTAGCCTTTATAACGATATGAGTAGATAATAGTTTCGTTAGGCTATTATTTATCTCTTGGGCATAATTTGGGGTTATACGTCTATCTGTGTCTCCAGTGATGACATGAAAAATCATTTGTGTGGTAATGTACTGGTTGTGTCCTTCAATGAAGAGAGAGTTTACGGCATCAAGGACGATTCTGTCAAATTGGTTGAGTTTCTCAGTTCCTCGTATAGTTAAGCCTTTTTCTGTCATCCCGCTTGCGTCAAAATTTATGGCAACGAGAGTATTAATTTCTCTAACGCTTCCTTTTCGTTCCATAGCAATTTTTATAGGAGTATCTTGATAGAAGGCTATATTTACGTCAGTATTGAAAGCCTTCTGAGAAACCTTGTTTATATCTAAGAGCAATTTGCTTATAGAAGAAGTCCTTTTATTGACTAATTCTTGTGAAAATTCTTCCGGAGTGGATCTATCTTCAGCGGATTCATTTTCTTCGTCATATGTATCTTCTTTAGATTTTTTTGCGCTAGGTATTTCAATTTCCCAATTCTCTTTTTGTGTTAATAACTCTGAGTTTTCTTTTTCGTGTTTATCTTTTTTTATTCTTTTCACAATATTTTCTCCTAGCATAGTTACTCAATAACTTCTTCTAGTGCGTATACCGCCATCCTAACTTGTCGTATATCTTCTTCTTTTTCCTTTTCATTTGGCTTAAGTGTATTGAGATCAATGTGAATGAATTCATCTAGGGCATTGAGGACATCATTGCTTACTTCAAAGTTATTATTATTTATGAAGTTGTCTAAGTTATCCCTGAAGCATCCAGCGAGTCTCTGTAGTTCTTTTACTTCGCCTATATGGTGTTCTATGTCAGGAATAAACGGAGAGAAATCGAATTTTAGGATTTCTTGCATTTTCTCAAGCCTGAAAGAGTAGCTATAAAGTTTCTTAATTGGAAATGCCATGAGGTTGTTCCAGTTAGGAATAAGAATATCGACCACAGGAACAAGGCTTATCGTGTATCTTTCTTGTGCTTCGTTGATAGCTTCATCGTCATTTGGTGTTTGAGACTTGAGGAGATGGTAAATTTGAATGTCATAGTCAGGAGTTTGAACGACAGCTAAATCTCTGAACAAGCCATGATAGTAGACGTGTTGGTAGTGTTCAATCCAACGAGCGAATTGACGCAATAGCCTGTATAGTGAGTGGTAGGGCTGGAATAATTCTTTGTCCTCACTTGTTTTAATCGTACTTTTTAGGTAATCTATTTCTTCTTCATTTAGAGTGGTCTCGAAGTCATGGTCTTTGTAACTTTTCTTCTGTTCAATGTAGAATTGAACAAAAGCCTTTCCTATAACTTTACCGTTTGGAAATTTTTTCTTGAGTTCTTTTTTCCGTTTTGCTGTTAGCATTTTATGTTTACCATCCTTATAAATTATTACCTTAAGTGATTAATTATTATATAATGTACTTATATTGTATAAAAATTATTTTTTATTGTGAAATATCTAGTTCTTAGATGGTACTTAAGTTATATTTATAATATGTATATATTATGAAAAATATTTATGTGTGAATTAGCTAGATTAGTGAGTGTCTTGAAAATTTAGTTTTATTGGTTTACTCTATTTTTCAGAGTAATAATGATTTTGTAAATTCTTTTATCTACATTTCACCCATAACCCCTGTATTCCTGGATTAGCGTAAAAATATCCTTTTTCAAAAGAAACGTTATTACGCCACCTGTTATATGTAGCTTTAGCGTTATACGCCGAAAGTATTATTTTCAATTCTTTCATATCCAGTGAATACAGAGTATTCGGACTTACAATTAAACCAAAGTTGCTAAAGTTCTTCTGATCCGAAGAAAAGCAATATATCGGAGTAGTAGCTGCTTTAACCTTGCTATTATCAAGATAAAGAGAATATACTCTAGCATAATCAGGCATAGCTTCTTTCTTGCGTATCAATTTATATATATTAGTGCAACGATAGAGCATATTTTCAGGGTCTCTATCGATCATAGCCTTAATATCAGCCATGAAATCCTTTATTTTTCGCTTGTGAATATCTACAGATACCGCATATCCTTCTTCGTTTTCGCTTTCAATATAGGAAATGAAACCTAGAGATTTTATGTAAGCCTTAGTATCTTCCTGACTGAGTATTTTATGGTTTTCTGGATCAAATACATAGACGGCAGAATTTTTGCCACTCATCTTTATCTTGGCGAATACTGTAAGAGCGGTATCGACTCCTTTGACTAATGGGATCAAAGTTCCTACATTGTTGTACCAGTGAATTGTCTTGTTCCCGTTGTACTCATGAATAATATATCCGCTTATTTGGTTGATTGACTCATTTTCTGATATTTTCATTACCGGCGTTATCTGTGAGTTTGTATTTGCGAAATCCATGATTACTTTTCCATCCTGTTTTTATTTTATGTTATTATTATATTATATTTTTCTGAGATTTAAACTATTTTTGTTAAAAACATATCATAAATTTTTAATATGTATTGAAATTGAGATAATAGAAAAAACCCAGATTTGAAGGTAAATCTAGGTTTTTATTACTTTTTGTTTTTTCAATGAACTTGAAATATTACGCTGATTTGAGCTTCTTTTTGTTCATTGACATGTATTTATCTGGCATATCTTGTAGGATATTATGTTTATAATTGTTAACTTTGCTTAAGAAGTACTTAACCTGTTTAGCAGGCTCCATATCCATGTGTACATAAATGGAGTCTTCTAGTTCCTGCCAGTTATCATCATTGTTAAAGTCCGTATCTTCATTTACTTCGGAAGAACTGTCCATGGAGCTAATAATAGCACTTAATTGAGTAGCATAGTGATGTAGAATATTGAAGAATTGAGTTTTTATTTTCTGTTCTGGTTGATTCTTAGTGCTTTCTTTAGGATTGCAAATTTGATGTAATTCTACTAGGCTTTTGCAGTGTTGAAGTTCACTAAAGACTTTATCGTAAGCTTCTTGTAACTCCTCTGTATATTCTTCTTTATCTTCTTTTTTCTTAGACCATGGTAGTTGCCAAGCTAAAATAGCTTTCTGTCTTTTTTCAAGCAAGTTAGCTAGAATAACATGGTTGATAGCTTCATCTAAAACGCAATCAAGAATGTGTCTGTTAAGTCGCCTAGTATTAGCTAAAACGGCTCTTTGCATGGCTTGCTTTTTGGCATTTGCTGGCTTGGACATTCTTCGATTGGCTAAGATAGCTATATTGTACCTTTCTTGTTTTTCAATAGCTTCATCATATATATCATCTAGGTATCTGGAATAATATTGTTTCATATATGAAACCCTCCAATATAGAATTTTTTGGTAACAACTTTTTTAGTATCGATTAATATTAAGTTCGCGAGTTTTTATTTCTAATGGACTGAATATTTTTCATGTATCTCATTTATCTTTGTTTTTAAGTTACTTTCTTGTGGCATTTAAGCTATGTAGACTAAAACAGGGGGGCTAAAAGACTCCCTGAATTGTAATGCTTGTCTTTAAATCGCTAAATGATAAAGTCTTGTCATAAAACCTTTTAGCGAAGAAAAGATCAAGCATTTGCTATTTGAGAAACCTTGTCTTATTGGAGGATTTATATAAGCTTTCTAAATTTTATAATTAATTTATCATGTTAGTTTGTATTTGTGTAGTTGTTGACCACAATCACTTTTGTTGTTTATTTTTGATTTATATTGTTCTTCTTGTCGATGTAAATTTCGAGAATAGCATTAACAATATTAGTGATAGTAGCGTCATTATTTGAAGCGCAGGCACGTAATTTTTCATGGTTCTGAGTGCTAAGTTTAAAGTTAATGCGCTTCATTTTATGTCCTCTTCTTCTAGGAGCAGAACTTCTGCCACCTTTGAGTAACGGGTGATTGTCCATGAATTGCTTGATTTCCTCGTCCGTTGTAGAGTTAATAATAGTATTCAGGAAGTACATTAAGTTAACGTTGAGCTTAGAGGTTTCGGAGAGAAGAAACTCGTAGTTGCTATCAGGGAAAGCCATGTTGACACGACTTTCTTCATGGCTATCTGGCTTTGGTTCAAGAGTTTTCTCAGTATTCTCTGCTTCTTGATTAGTTTGTGTTTCTTCGTTCTCGATGAAAGCGGAATATTTACTCTTGGATTGAGTTGGGGCGTTATCTTTGACGCTATAGTTGGATAAATCTAGATTCTTTTTTGACACGACTTATAAAACCTCCCATTTAGTTATGTTTACATAGTTCTTTAATTATACAAAATATATACTTATATTGTATAGAAATTATATAATACTCAAAGAGAAATGTATATAAAGTTAAAGTGTTTATGAGATTGCTTCGTTAATAGCATCCTCAAATTCATTAACAAAGCGAGAGTAATTCCTAGCTGGAACGCTCTTCCGTGCGTAATCAGTGATCCCTTTATGTTCTAAGATATTTTCACTGAGTAAGACAGACTGTCTTATTTTGTTTTTGAACACACGGGAATTGACGTTTGAAGCTAGAGTTTCTATAGTCTCAATAACTTTCTTGGAAAGAGTAGTTCTAGAGTCGAACTTGTTAATCAAGAAGCCAAGAATTTTGAGATTAGGATTAGTAGTCTGTTGAATTTCGCTAATAGTATTGAGAATGCCTTTGTTGCCTTCAAGAGACGCAATGTCAGGGAGCATGACGATAATAGCGAAGTCGCTAACGGAAAGAGACAGATAGTGAGACCAGCCCGGAGCCGGGTTAACGTCAATGAAGATGAAGTCATAAGTATTGTGGATTTGCTTGAATGCGTGCCTGAACTTAGAAACTTTGGCATCCATGATACTAAGGCTGGCGACAGATATATTAGCCGGAATAATATCAAGGTTTTGTTTTACGTTGAGTATTCCTGAGTTAATATCAGCGTTATGCTTGAAAACGTCTGCCATAGTGATATTGTCTTCTTTATAAGCTCCAGTGAAGAACGAGATATTAGCCTTCTGTCCGTTTAAATCTATGAGGAGAATATTTTTTCCTTTGTTTGCTAACTCCCAAGCGGAATTAAAACACACAGAAGATTTACCAACGCCACCTTTTTCGTTAATGAAAGTAATTACGGACCCTAATTCCTTATACCTCCTAAGATTAAGAATGTATTTAGATAGTACCTTTAAGATGTAATAATTGTACTTGTAATAAGTAATATTATCATGGAGATATTTCTGTGTAAATATTTTGACTAAAACGCATGGGTAGGGCATTTACTTTTGCTGTTATAATCACGAGTGTGTTTTATAGATTATGAAGGAAGAAAGGTTGTTAGTAGCAAGGTATGTCTTATGAAGTGGATTTTATAGGAGTAGGTTCTGAGGCGAAAAAGGATGCCGATGCTATTTGTTTCAGGTGGTTAGATGGTACTGATTATTGTGGAAGTTCTATTTATAAGGTAGGCGTTTTTGACGGTGGTTTTGAAGCTCATGGGAAGAAAATGGTTGAGCATATGAGTCAATATTACTTTAATTCTTTAGATTATCGGAAGAAAGTAATAGATTTTGTGTTTGTTTCTCATCCCGACCAAGATCATACTATTGGCATAAAAACTATTCTTGAGAATTTTACGGTTAGGAATTTATATATGAATCGTCCTTGGTTGTATGCGGATGAACTCCTTGACAAAGTAAACGATGGCAGGATGACCGTAGAAAGTTTACACAGAAAACTTCGTGATACCTATAAGACTATAGCTGAAATAGAAGATATAGCTTTGGAGAAAGAAATAGCTATCCATGAGGCTTTTCAAGGTGATGATCTTTTCAAGGTGATGATATTGAAGGAAAATTATTGATTGCTTCTCCGTCGAGACAACTCTACCTTGATTTGTTAGTGAAATCTGAGAAAACTCCATTAGAAGAAAGTCAATCTGCTTCGAGCATGTCATTTTCTGATGTTATAAAAGGTGTAAAGAATTATATATTATACTCCTTAATTGTATTGCTATATTTCATTGGACTTGTTATTGGTCGTATAGGGTCAATCTTTTCAGATGTTATATGCTGGTGCTCTAGGAAGTTAGGTTGGAAATCTTTCCTGAATTTTGCGTCTTACTCTAATTATATCAAGGTAGAAAGTAAAGATGATAAGGGACGTATTCGTAATCTTGTGATGATAAGCAATATGTATCGGACGTTTGCTTCTCTTTCCTTTTGCCTAATTTGTACTATTGTGTTTGATGTTATGTGGCATAGCGTTTCTATTAATGATAATTGTAGGATACTGGCTATTATTATATTCTTATCCTTTCTGGTTATTTTGTTTGCTTTTTCGTATAGGAAGCAGGCTACGTATATAACTAAAAGGATATTTGCTGTTTTAGAAAATGAAGGAAGAGAAAGTAGAAATGGTTGAGAGATAAGATATGGTAAGTAATCCTAGACTGTTTGGTATCAATCATTCTAATCGTGATTTTTCGCAGAAAGAAACGTGGGGAAAGAATCAGTTTAATTCTTCTTTTCCAGTATCTTTAGTGTGTTATTTATATTCAAAGGGGCTTCAAGCGGTTTATTTGACTACCGATTGCAATATGAGAAAGGTATTAACTAGTATTAACATTGAAGATTTATATCAAATTGCTTCACTTAGTGAGGATATCTATTTCTCTTTTGAAACTCAGTATACGCCATTTCAAAAGTATGTTATAGGTTCTATTCCAAGAAATGATTTGGTAATAATGTCCAACGAGCATTGTATTAGTTCTTTTGAGATAAAACTTGTTGCGCTTCCTGATAATTCTACATGTAGTTTATCTGATGATAAATTCAGTTCGGAGATTGTTGTTAGACCGGACACAATTATATATTTGGCTTGTAGTTTTATCAAAGCAATTGGTGATAATCAATCAATTTTAGGAGATATTTTAGGAAATTCTGGTTGTGATATTGATGATTGGACTGATGCTGATGAGGTTACCATATACATATGATATTTTTATTTCTATAAAGAGACTTGTTAAAGAGAGTTACTTAAAACAGGCACCAATAATTATAGAGCCAGTATGGAAAACAGATGGCAAATCGCCTAGACTATCGTTTAATTGTTTAGACGTTTTTGTTTGGAGTAACTGTGGACTTCTTATGCTTTTTATGCCTCAAGAGGAAGATTTTTCTACATTGCCTTCTGGTAAAAGATTTCTGAAAAAGATAACAAGACATTCACGTTCGATGATATGGTTATTCAAAATGTTAAAAGACTATGCTGATTATGGACAATTTAATGGTGCCCAAGTGATAGATTCTATGTCGTATAATTTGAAAAATGATAAGGCATTCTCTTCTAATGGTATGAGAACTTACCCAATTATGTGTTGTCCAGAATTATTAAAACCTAGAATAACTAAGAGTGAGATAAAAAGAATTATATTGGGCGGTGGTCAAGAGCTTTTAAGTCCAGAAAGGCGATTTGATACCATAATTTATAACTCACCGGATTTATTTTGACGATGTTGAGCTAATGACAAAAGAGTATAAAACTATTGATATATTTTGTGGTTGTGGTGGATTATCATTGGGCTTTCAAAATGCTGGTTTTAATATTATAAAGGCTTTTGATAACTGGAATTTAGCTGTAAAAATCTACAATGATAATTTTACTGGTAGCGCAGAATTAATTGATGTTTGTGATTTAAGCTCCGAATATTTGAGGGCATTTTCTCCTAAAATGATAATAGGAGGGTCACCGTGTCAAGATTATTCTTCAGCTGGAAAGCAAGATGAAACGCTAGGGCGAGCTAGCTTAACTTTTAGATATGCCGAGCTAGTCTGTGAAGTTTGTCCTGAGTGGTTTGTGATGGAGAATGTTGATAGATTCGTGAAATCTTATACACTTAGCAAGACTCTAGAACTTTTTAGTAGATTTAGATATGGCTTAACACAGGTAATATTAGACGCTTCTTTGTGCGGAGTGCCACAAAATCGGAAAAGATTTTTTTTTAATAGGCCATTATGGAGATACCGATGATTTTTTGCTTGAACCTTTATTAAGAGATTTATCTATTACAAAAACCACTGTGAGAGATTATTTAGGTGATGAATTAGGCACAGAATTTTTTTATCGCCATCCTAGAACATATAATAGAAGAGGTATATTTAGTATCGATGAACCTAGTCCTACTATAAGGGGAGTAAATAGGCCTATTCCTCCAAGATATAAGTTGCATCCGAATGATGCTACTAAGGATATAAACAAGGTTAGACCATTAACTACCCTAGAAAGAGCTAGGTTACAAACCTTCCCACGTGAGTTTGTCTTTTATGGAAATAAAACTGATTTAGAACAAATGATAGGGAATGCCGTTCCTGTAAAGCTAGCTACTTATGTTGCTACGCATATATTATCTTATATGTTAAGAAACTAGTATTTTACACAAGGGTGGTGTTTATACTGACATAAAATATTATTAACAATATGTATAAAAGGAGATAAGTTATAGTCTTACCTCCTTTGTCATGTAGTATAAATTCTATTGATGAGCCAGTCCTCTCTGTGATTATTTAATCAATCTTTTCATTGAATGCCTTAAAGTTTTCAATCTCATGTTCTCTGAAGTAAATAGCGAAGATGACATACTCAAACTTCTTACGGTTCTCTTTTAGGGCTTCTTGCCATGCTATCGCTACTACGTCAGGCTCGTTCTTGAAAGCTCCACAACCAAAAGCTCCTGTAACAAGAATGTCAACGTTATGGAGAGCGACAATGTGCATTATGTGTTTAGCTCTCTGAACGTGAAGCAAGTAATTCTCATAAGCATTGTAGTCAAGCGGTTCAGCGTTTCCCCAGTCGGGAGCAGCGCAAGTAATAACATCGACTGTTACGAACTCTTCAGGTTTTAACCTTTTGGGAAAATCTTCATCGTCAGACTTGCAAATAACAACACCTTCCGAGTAAATACAGGTATCATTACTCCTGAAGTCATGGGCTTTCTTATTCGAAATATAGTAACTTTCCTTGAGCCACTCTTGAGCAAGTAGAGGGTACAGAGTTGAACACCTGCATAGGCATTCTTCCTGCGCTCGGCTTCCGCTGAATACTCCACCGCCTGGATGGACAGGCGAAGCGAAATTGAGTACAGCGATTTTCTTGTCAGGCATTGCCTTATGAAACTTCATAGCTGCCTGAAAACTCCTTAAGTTCAGTGTGAGGGTAAGACCAAGTTTCTCAGGAATATTCGGTAACTCTGGGTAATTATCTTCCTTGTAGAGCTTTGTATGTTCTAAGCTGAAAGCTACTGCCTCTTTAAGAACGGGATCGCTTGTATAGAAAGCCTGAGTATCAGCGAAATTTTGAATCAACTTGTCCATTCTTATCATACTTAATCGTCCTTTCACAATTTGTGTGATTTCATTCTTCGTCAAATATTTCTCTTGCACTGGCTGGAGCATTCTGCTGGCAACATTAAGAGTATGTTCCCATTCACGAAAATCTAGATATTCAAACTTAGTATGTTCGTAGTAATAGCCTATACTAAGATTAACACCGCAAATTTGGTTACAAAGTATCGTTATATCAGTCGAAGAATATTTATCAGCTTCCTTATAACCAGTGTTTAGTTCAATAAATCGCTTGAACTCCTCCGTAACAGGAATGTCATAAACCTTGTAATTACAAGAATTACACCTGTCGAACTCGATCATATATTGATGATTATTTAGTTCGGCGAATAATTCCTTATGATACATCCTAATAGCTAAAGCACCATTATTACCTACTTCTTCTTCGTTCGTGATGAGTAAGGAATGTTCAGAGTTTTGTAGAAGCCATAGAATTGCACAACCAGCTCTATCGTCTGCTCCAATTCCTACTTTATCTTCCATACTTATGTATATATCATCGTCATCAAGAAAAACTCTATGAGGTTTCTCGTAATCAGGATAATCGAAGAATACTGTGTCAGCGTGAGCTACTAATAGAACTCTATCTTTTCTCGTGCCTGGAACATATACACAGTTGATATTTCCGTTATATTCATAGGATTTAGCCCTTTCAAGGGTTAGAAATTTCTCGAACACCTCATTAGGGCTGCTTAATCCGTAATTCAGGAACATTTCTAAGGTTTCCCTTTCCGTCAAGAAATTTAGCTCCTTTCTAGTCTAATTCCAAGTCTTGAAATATATCATCCTCAGTATCATCATTATCATCTTCGTCCCTTGTAACGAAGTCTTCAGGTGTGAAGTGAAGGGATGCCCTTTGCAAAATTTCTTCAAGCTCTGGTTCGGGAAAATTTTCCGTAGTTTTCTTCCTTCGAGTTTTCATATTGCAATATCCTCCTGTTCGTTGTCCTTAAAAGACATGATGAAATCAACAGCTTTCTTTGCCTCTTGAGTGGCTTTAAATATGGCGTTAGAGTCAGATTCCAAGAGAGAAATCCAAGAATTGAGGTAAGCCATGTAATTGTCAAAATGTTCCTGAGTTTGGCTAATTCCTGTTTCAATAGTCAGAAACATCGAAGCAATCTCGGCGACTAATTCTTCTCTGGCATAGGCTTCTGAGTTTGTATCAAAAGACCAAGAGAAAAAACTATCGAGCCTCGAACTATGTCCTGTCCAGTGTGCCAACTCATGAAGTAGGGTCGAGTAATAACTCTCCGTATCAATGAAAGCACTCTTATAAGGCATTTTAATCAAATCGCTCTTAGGCAAATAACATGCTTCCGAACCTTCCTCAAATATCCTAGCACTTGAGTAGAATATAATCTTGTCGAGAATCTCATTGCTAATGATGGGGTTACGTTTTGTTTTCACCAACGTGGATATACCTCTTATTTGTGAAGCGTGGTATACCTCGAACGTTCTTCTGATTGCATACTTTTTGTCACCCACTATGACATCTTTACCCAGAAACCCAGAATGTACCCTTATTTTCTTTGGGAGAATTAACACGAAAATCTTTGTCGGTTCTGCCCCATCTTTAATCGACCATCCCCTCGATTCAGCTTGCTTCTTTGTAGCCCATCTTGAATCACCATCTTCAGAGAGTTTGTCTCCTTCTACAGAAAGAATAATCGAATTTATACCCTGATAATAGTTGCCTGTAACCGCATTTACTGGCACATTATCAATCCAAGGTTTCTGCCAAGGAGCTTTACCTTTCTTCAGGGCTTCTATTATCTTATTCGTTATTTTTTCTCGGTATCCTTCGTCTTACTCATTTCACCGAAGTTCCTCTCTTTTCAATCTAACGGGGTAATTTACCCTCCTGGTCGTAGTAAATACAGTCAATCAGTTGGAGAGCGAAATCAAATATTGTTTCGTCCCAAGAATTGAGAGTGTTTCTCTGTATGTCATGCCATAGACTAAGGTAGACTAGGCACTTTGTTCGTATTATATCCACGTTAGCTTTTACGAACTCCGATAGCTCTTTGTCATGACCATACTCAATTACATGCTCTATAGCATCGTTAATATCATCACTATCTAAATGACAGTGCCAATATTCATAGACGCTTATTACTTCGTCTTCCGTGTAATTCTTACCCTTGATGTTATAGACATTCATATTTCAGTTCCCCTTACGAAATTCCTTCGTCCAGATTTTGTCGTAGTAGATATCCTTGATTATCAGACTAGGAATTCCATGCTTATGTTCTGAAGCGTACTTCAAGGCTTTATATTCCCATGCCGGATATTCTTCAGAATACTCCTTGACTAATGCGTTTATGTTCTCCCTGATGAAGCGAGCTATTTTGATTTTCTTAGCCTGTCCTGAAGCTAATAACATATTGGCAACATCGAATAACGCTGATTTCGTAAGCTCCTCGTGTCTTTGGACATCGTAGTAATACTTGAGGCGACTCTTTACTTCGTCAGTGAGAGTTACGCAAAGTTTGATTTCTCTGTCCACTTTGTTCAACTCCTACTCACAAACTTCGTAAAATCCAGCAGGAACTACATCAAACTCCACATCTGTAAAATCTGCTGAATCCAGTACGTATCCGTCCCTGACTTCAAGCCAATTCTCAAATGCTTTAGCCTCTGCGTCTTCGAGGCTCTCAGCCTCAATTGTTACTGTCCTCTCAAGCCTTTCGATGATTGTTACGTCAAATTTTTCCATGATGCTTTCCTTTCTCATGATGCTTTCCTTTCTCGTGTTTTCTTGGTTTATATGTTTGGTTAAAATTCTTAAAGTAGTCGATTATAGTCATGCCATTTCAGACCTCATTCATCGTAAAGCGGTATACAGTGTGCTTCGTAGAAATCGTAACCTGCTCCGTCAATACCAAAGAAATAACCAAATTCTTCACTCTTGAAGATACGAAATCCACACTTAGACATCT
>ERZ842401.4496-NODE-4496-length-16185-cov-5.267328_pt1 | contig 16185 bp, 13 predicted proteins | sample MGYA00521270_ERZ842401 | MGnify/ENA primary metagenome ERZ842401 (study PRJEB31892, sample SAMEA3878208) | bioreactor metagenome | biome: Moose rumen | place: Sweden | collected 2011-10 | study: EMG produced TPA metagenomics assembly of the PRJEB12797 data set...
AATTCTTCGGTTTTAAACGAACATACTCCTGTTCCCCAGCCTCGTTCGTCCGAACTGTATAGTTTTTTTTAAGCCTTTCGTTCTCGATCCGCAGCTTCAGTATTTCCCGCTTGTATGCTTCTTCCGTCCGGTCAATTCCCTCCGGAAGAACTTCCCGAATCTCGGCGTCTGCCCTGGCCAGACCCTCCAGCCCGCCTTCCTCATACTGCTTCAGCCATTTCTTGAAAGCTCCATCAGAGATGTGATTCATCTCACAGAAGTCGCTCAATTTGATACGTGGATTGCTTTTGTACTGGCGGATCAGAAACTCCTTCTCCAATGGGTTTAGGTGCTTTGACATATTTTAAGTGAACCTCCTTCCGGGTAGAAGTCCGCGCAATGTCATTTCAGCGGCTGCCGAAGTTTCTTTCTCCGGTCGGGGCTACGCCCCTCCCTCCACAAGAAACTTCGATGACTACAGACTACAACATTTCTACGTATTTTTCTACCTTTCCGTGTCCACTTTTATGATAGCATCAGAGCGATGCGCCATGAAACAGGTCTATCTTCGGTTTTGCGTGCTGCAGGCAGCGTTCTGGAGCTTCTTTGCCTCCCTGCCGGGCTATATCACCGCTTATATGCTGGAGCAGGGCATGGACGCCGCCACTCTGGGCGTTCTGCTGGCGGTGAACATGGGCCTCTCCTTTGGGGGCTCTCTGTTCTGGGGCCGCTGGGTGGACCGCCGCCAGGGCCACAAGAAGTTCTTCCTCCTGGGGGTCAGCTCCGCCCTGGCCCTGGGGGTGCTGCTGTTCCTCTTCGCCGGGAACACTTTGGTCCTCTTCGTGCTGTATCCCCTCTTCGGGTTTATGATGGGCCCCATCGCCACCACGCTGGATTCCTGGGTCATCGCCGTCATGGGCCGGGTGGAGGCCGGCGCCAAGAGCCGCACCTTCGGCACGCTGGGCTTCGCCGTTACCATGCTCCTCTCCGGGCAGCTTATCAGCCGCTTCGGCTACGGGGTCATGCCCTTCCTGGCAGCGGCCTTCCTGGCCGTGGCCATCCTGGCGGCCCTGGCCCAGCCGGAGGCCCGGTCCCTTTCCGCCGGCCAGCCCGAGAATGTCACCGCTCTCAAGGCCGACCCCCGGCAGCTGCTCCACGCCCGGAGCTACCTGCTGCTGGTGGCCGTGGTGTTCTTCACCGGCATGGCCATCGCCCCCATCAACAACATGAAGGTGCTGGTGTTCGAGGGCGTGGGCGGCGACGTGAGCTTCCTGGGCTGGGACAGCTTCATCGGCTGCCTGATCCAGGCCCCTTTTCTGATCTTCTCCGGTAAGCTGCGGCGCATTCCTGCCGCCCTGCGCCTGACGGTGGGCGCCGGCTGCGCTCTGGGCTACGCCTTCCTGGTGATGATCGCCCGGAATCCCGGCATGGTCATGGCCGGGACGGTCATGACCAACATCAGCTTCGGGCTGCTGTTCCCCACCATGCGGGAGATCACCGAGGCCAGCGTGCCCGCGGCTCTGCGCACCACCGCCCACAGCATCATCGACGTGGCCTACGGCAGCGTGGCCGGGATGATCGCCTCCGCCTGGGGCGGGGTCGTTATGAGCGGCGCCGGCGCCGTGACCATGAGCGCCATCTGCATGGCCCTCGAGGCTGTGGCCCTGGTGTTCTGCGGGGTGCTGGTGCTCCTGGTCCACAAGCGCACCGTCCGTCCCGCGGTCTCCTGCAAGGCCGCCTGAATGTCCTCCCCAACAAAAAAAGACCGGAGACTCAACAGAGCCTCCGGCCTTTTGCGTGTTTCCGGTCAGCCGGCCAGGGGGGCGGCGGCAGGCCGCTGGGGCAGCCGGAGGTACCCGGCTTTCAGCTCGGCCTTCAGGTCGTCCACCTCGTAGCCCATGGCGTGGCGCAGGGCGGAGCCCCCGCAGCAGGGGCAGCGCCGGGCGTTCAGCGCCCGGAAGGTGGTCTCGCATTTCTCATTGACGCAGTGATAATATTTCATGTTTTTCTGCCCCTTTCCTCAGGTGATGGCTACAGCCTACACCCAAAAGCTGAAAGAAGTCTGAAAGATCCGTCAACAATTTGTAAACAATGCAGGCCGACTCCCGCCGAGAGCGGCTAAAGAGCCCCGCTGAGGGCGATCCGTTGTCCGGTGAGATCTGTCTCCCCCCGCCGGAGGCGGGGGAGACAGATCTGAAAGAAGGTGAAACGAGGAAACAGCTTTCAGCAGAGGGCTTTCGGCTTTTCCATGATCCCCCGGGAACGTTGGCGGCAGCAAAAGAGCCCCGCTGCTGCGGGGCTCCCGGGGAAGGGGTCGGGCTCAGATGGTGCCGGACACCACCAGGGTGGCGGTGCCGGGGTTGACGGTCCAGGCGCCCGTGGTGGGGTCCTGGAGCATCTCCGCGGCGGGGATGGCGATCTGTCCGGCCAGGCTGGTGAACAGGCCCGTGGCCTCGGCGTAGGAGTAGTTGACGCCCTGGGCCCAGGCGGCGCCGTCGTAGGTGACGGTCAGGTCGGAGAGGATGGGATCAAAGGTGTCGGTGATCACCACGTCTCCGCTGGCCTCGGTGGCGCCCCGGTTCTCCAGCACGAAGGTGTAGGTCACCCGGCCGTTCTCATTGACGGCCACGGGGCTGAGGGCCTTGGAGATGGACAGCAAAGGCTCCAGGTCGGCGTCCACCACGGCTGTGGCGGTGACGGGCTCGGTGAGGGCCGCCCCGCTGACGGTGACGGTGTTCTCGATGGAGCCGTCCACCCCCAGGGGGGCGAACTCATTGACCTGGGCCTGATAGAGCAGCAGCAGGCTGCCGTTGTCCTGCACCGTCAGGCCCGTGACGGTCAGGGGGTCCTGGGAGGCCAGGACCGGGGTGGGCTGCAGCACGCCGTCGGCGTAGAGCTGCAGGGTGCCGGGCACGTAGTCCAGGGGGACCACTTCCGTGCCGCCGGCGGGGGTGTAGGCCCCCAGGTCGTCGGTGAGGGTCAGGCCGGAGACGGCGGTCTCCCCGGTGTTGGTGACGCCGATCACGTAGGTGATGGTGTCTCCCGGCCGGTAGCTGGCGTCTACGGCGTTTTTGGTGACGGAGAGCACTTCCAGGATCTCCCCGGTGACGATATTGGACGCCACCGTGGCGTTGCGGTAGCTCAGGGTCGCCTGGTTGGTGAATGTGGCCATAGCATTACCTCCGATGGGATTGAGGGAAACTCCCTCAGCCCATTCTATGCGGAGGCGCCGGAAATGCCACGCCCTAGCGGCTCAGCTGCCAGAAGGCCACGGCGCTGGCGGCGGCCACATTCAGGGAATCCACCCCGTGGCTCATGGGGATGCGGGCGGTGTAGTCGCAATCGGCGATGGTGCCGTCTCTCAGGCCCTCGCCCTCCGTGCCCAGGATGATGGCCAGCTTCTCCTCCGCCACCAGAGGCAGGTAGTCGATGGGAACGGAGTCGTCCTTCAGGGCCATGGCCACGGTCTTGAAGCCCAGCTCCTTCAGGCGCTCCATGCCGGGGTGGGGCCAGTCGGCAGCGGTCTCCCCGATCTGGGTCCAGGGCACCTGGAACACCGTGCCCATGCTCACCCGGACGGACCGGCGGTACAGGGGGTCGCAGCACTCGGGGGTGAGAAGGACCGCGTCAATGTTCAGCGCCGCCGCGGACCGGATGATGGCCCCCACATTGGTGGTGTTCATGATGCTCTCCAGCACGGCGATGCGCCGTGCCCCGGCGCAGATCTCCTCCACCGTGGGCAGGGGCTTGCGGCGCATGGCGCACAGCACCCCCCGGGTCAGGTAATAGCCGGTGAGGTTTTTCAGGGTCTCCAGGTCGGAGGTATAGACGGGCACCCCCGGGCACCGGGCGATGACCGAGGCCGCCTGGGTCTCGATGTGCCGCCGCTCCATGAGCAGGGACACCGGCTCGTACCCGGCGTCCAGGGCCCGGTGGATGACCAGGGGGCTCTCCGCGATAAACAGGCCCTTGTCCGGCTCCGCCCGGTTGGTGAGCTGCCGCTCGGTCAGGCGGGCGTACACGTCCAGGGCCGGGTCGTCAAACCCGGCCAGCTCGATGATGGGGTTGCTCATTTCACACCCAGGGAGGCTTTCAGGGCGTTATACTGCATGGCCTGGCGCAGCTTGTCCGCGTCGCCCCCCAGCACCTCCACCAGCTTGTAGGCAAAGGGCAGGGTGGTGCCGGGCCCCCGGCTGGTGATGAGATTCCCGTCCACCACCACGCACTCGTCGGTCTGAGTGTTGTCGTCCACGTAGTCGGCGTCGGTGAACAGGGCCTGGTACTTCTCCCCCGGGTAGGAGGTCAGCCGCCGGCCCTTGCTCACCCCGGCCTTGGCCAGCACCTGGGGCGCCGCGCAGATGGCCCCCACGAATTTGCTCTCGTCCCCGGCGAAGGCCTTCACCCAGCCGGTGATCTTCTCCGTGTCCCGCAGGGTGTCCGCTCCGGGCAGGCCCCCGGGCAGCACCACCATGTCATAGTCCGCGGGGTCTGCGTCCGCCAGCAGCACGTCGGCAAATACCCGGATGCCGTGGGAGCCGCAGACGATCTCCCCCTGGACGCCTACCCCGTGGCAGGTAAAGCCCGCCCGGCGGAGAATGTCAATGACGAACAGGCCCTCGCCCTCCTCAAAGCCGTCGGCCAGCAGCACCGCGATCTTTTTGTCAGCCATGGAAACTCCCTCTTTCTCTTGAAAATGGTACCCTCAGTGTACCCGGGAAGAAAAGGAAAGTCAAGCCTTGCCGGGCAGGGAGAAATCCTGTATACTGGAGGCATCACAGAGGAGGTGCATGGAGATGTTGGAAGCATTGAAGGAACAGGTGTGCCGGGCCAACCTGCTGCTGCCCGCCCACGGCCTGGTGACCTTTACCTGGGGGAACGTGTCGGGCATCGACCGGGACCGGGGCCTGGTGGTCATCAAGCCCTCCGGGGTGGACTACGACGGCATGACCCCCGACGATATGGTGGTGGTGGACCTGGACGGCAGCGTGGTGGAGGGCAAGTGGAAGCCCTCCAGCGACACGGCCACCCACGTGGAGCTCTATAAGGCTTTCCCGGCCTGCGGGGGCGTGGTGCACACCCACTCCCGGTGGGCTACTACCTTTGCCCAGATGGGCCGGGAGATCCCGGCCCTTGGCACTACCCAGGGAGACTACTTCTACGGGGCAGTGCCCTGCACCCGGCCCATGACCCCCGACGAGATCGCCGGGGAGTATGAGCGGGAGACAGGTAAGGTCATCGTGGAGACCTTTGCCGGGAAGGACCCCGCAGCCATCCCCGGGGTGCTGGTGTACTCCCACGGGCCCTTCACCTGGGGCAAGGACCCCCTGGAGGCAGTGCACAACGCCGTGGTGCTGGAGGAAGTGGCCTTCATGGATTGGCACGCCCTGGCCCTGCGGCCGGACCTGCCCCCCATGCAGCAGGAGCTGCTGGACAAGCACTACCTGCGCAAGCACGGCAAGAACGCCTACTACGGCCAAGGCTGAGGGAGGAACATCATATGGCGCACAAGTATGAGAGCAAAGAGGCTCGCCTGGCCCTGGCCCGGGAGATCGCCGGGGAGGCCATGGTGCTGCTGAAAAACGAGGACGGCCTGCTGCCCCTGGCGGCCGGGAGCTCCCTGGCCCTGGTGGGGCTCACCCAGCTGGACGCCGTCATCGGCGGAGGCGGTTCGGGGGCCTCCTTTACCAAGGACACCCTGCAGATCCGGGACGAGCTGAAGGAGGCCGGCTTCCGGCTGGCCGCCGGGCTGGACGCCTTTTACGAGCAGCTGGACCGGGAGCGCAAGGCGGCGGGGGTCTCCAAGACCCCGGACTATGCCAACTTCGCCACCCTGATCACCAGCGGGGAGATCTATGAGCTCTTCGGCAAGTACACGCCCCCGGAGGAGGAGCCCCTCCCCGGAGAGGAGCTGTTCGCAGCCGCCGCAGGGGAGACCGATACCGCCCTGCTGGTCCTGGGGCGGCTCACCGGCGGGGAGGAGGGGGACCGCCATGTGGAGGGGGACTACACCCTGACCCCCAGCGAGATTGCTTTGGTGGAGCGCACCTGCGCCCACTTCTCCAAGGTGGCGGTGGTGTTCGACGCCTGCGGGCTGATGGACTTCGCCTGGATGGACCGCTATCCCCAGATCAAGGCCGCGCTGTTCATGGGGCCCAGCGGGGAACAGGCCGCCGGCGCCCTGGCGGACCTGCTGACGGGGAAGATCACCCCAAGCGGGAAGCTGGTCCAGACCGCGGCCACCTCGTACGAGGCCATTCCCACGGCGGAGCACTTCACCTGCAGCCGGGACGACCCCGCGGCGGTGAAGACCTACGCCGACTACGGCCTGGACGCCGCCGCCAACGGCAGCATGGGGAAGGACCTGAGCCCCGTCACCGTGTACGGGGAGGACATTTACGTGGGCTACCGGTACTACGACAGCTTTGAAAAGCCCGTGCAGTACCCCTTCGGCTATGGCCTGAGCTACGCCTCCTTCGCCTGGGAGGCCGCCGGCTGCGCTGTGGAGAACGGCAAGTTCACCGTGAAGGCGAAGGTGACCAACACCTCCTCCCGGTTTGCCGGGAAAGAGGTGCTGCAGGTGTACGTCCACGCCCCCTTCGGCAAGCTGAAAAAGCCCTGGCAGGAGCTGCGGGCCTTCGGCAAGACCGACCTGCTGGCCCCCGGCGCCGCCCAGGAGCTGGCCCTCTCCTTCGACCTGGCCGACCTGGCCTCCTTCGACGAGGAGAAGGGGGAATACATCCTGGAGCCCGGCGAATACAAGGTGCTGGTGGGAGAGCACTCCCGGAGCACCCGGCCGGTGGCGGCCCTGCAGGTGGGGGAGACCCTGATCACCCGGAAGGTCACGGCGGACATTGGCTTCGCCGCCCCCAACCGGGGAAAGATCGCCCTGCTGGCCCCGGAGAAGGAGCTCCCGGTGAAGGGCGCCACGGTGCTGCCCTGCTTCGTCATTGAGGAGCAGGACCTGGTGGTGTGCTGGCCCGCCTACACCCCCTATGATTTCTCCCTTCCCGCCGTGCCCTCCACCTTGGCAGACGTCCGGGACGGCAAGGTGCGCATGGAGGAGTTCATCGCCCAGATGACCGTGGAGGAGCTGGCGGTGCTGTGCAACGGCTACGGCACGGGCCTGCCCTTTATGGGCTTCGGGGTGAAGGACGCCCCGGTCACCCTCCAGTACCTGGACGGCACGGATATCGGCGCCAATGACAACCCCGACGCCCAGCCCGGCTACTGCAACCCGGCCCTGGCCAAATACGGCATCCCCACCACCGTGTACCGGGACGGCCCCGCCAGCGTGGGGGAGACCGCCTGGCCCACCGGCATGATGCTGGCCTCCACCTTCAACCCGGCGCTGGTGTATGAGTTCGGCAGCGCCTGCGGCTATGAGGCCGCCGCCAAGCACATCGACAGCTGGCTGGCCCCCGGGGTCAATCTCATCCGCAATCCCGTCCAGGGCCGGGCCTTTGAGTACTTCTCCGAGGATCCCCTGGTCTGCGGGGTCATGGCCACCCAGGTGACCCTGGGCGCCATGGTGAATAACCCCCTGACCGTGTGCCCCAAGCACTTCGCCCTCAACGAGCAGGAGACCTACCGCCGGGGCAGCGCCAAGAAGAACATCGACGCGGTGGATTCTATCGTCAGCGCCCGGGCGGCCCGGGAGCTCTACCTGCGGCCCTTTGAGCGGGTCCTCACCCAGGCCCGGCCCACCATGCTCATGAGCTCCTTCAATAAGCTCAACGGCGCCTTCGCCGCCGGGAACGCCGTCCTTTGCCGGGAAATCCTCCGGGAGGAGTGGGGCTTTGACGGCGTGGTGGTCACCGACTGGGGCGATATGGACTTCGTGGTGGACGGGGCCGACGCCGTCCACGCCGGGAACGACGTGGTCATGCCCGGGGGACCCCCAGTCATCGCCCAGGTGCTCCAGGGCTATGAGGAGGGCCGGGTGACCCTGGACGACATGCGGGAGGCCGCCGCCCACCTGATGAACTACCTGCTGGCCACCCGATTCTTCTGAGCCGGTCCCCGCAGGATGGAAGCTCTCCCTTCGGGGAGGGCTTCTTCATTTGTTCACAAAATCCCGTTGCTTTTTTCACGATTTGGTGGGATGATGGGATCAGCAAAGGAGGAGTGCTCGTATGGAACATACCAAATGGTACAAGGACAAAGTTTTCTATCAGATCTGGCCCCGGAGCTTCAAGGACGGGGACGGCGACGGCCTGGGGGACCTCTGGGGCGTCTATGAAAAGCTGGACTATATCAAGAGCCTGGGCATGGACGGCATCTGGTTCTCGCCCCTGTATCCCTCCCCCGGGGTGGACTGCGGCTACGACATCGCCGACTATATGGACATCGCCCCGGAGTTCGGCGGCATGCCCGCCTTTGAGAAGGTCCTCAAGGGCGCCCATGACCGGGACATGAAGGTCATCATGGATCTGGTGGTCAACCACACCAGCAGCCAGCACGAGTGGTTCCAGAAGAGCCGCCAGCGCATCGACCCCTACACCGATTACTATATCTGGCGCCCCGCCAAGCCCGACGGCAAGCTGCCCAACAACTGGGATTCCCTCTTTGAGGGCAAGGCCTGGCAGTACGACGAGGTGCGGGGAGAGTACTACCTGCACCTGTTCGCCATCGAGCAGCCGGACCTGAACATGGACAATCCCCTAGTGCGGGAGGAGGTCAAGAAGATCCTGAAGTTCTGGCTGGACAAGGGCGTGGACGGCTTCCGGGAGGACGTGATCACCTTCATCTCCAAGGCCGAGGGCCTGCCGGACGACCTGACCCCCGTGGCCCGGGGCCTGTCGAAATACAACCACGGCCCCCACATCCACGAGTATCTCACCGAGTTCCAGCAGGACGTGCTCTCCCAGTACGACTGCGTCACCTTGGCGGAGGCCCCCATGGTCAACCCGGAAAAGGCCCTGGAGTACATCGAGGAGAAGGACGGCCAGGAGATCGACATGATGATCCAGTTCCAGACCATGACCGCCGACTGCCTGGCCTCCGACTACATCCGCATGCCCTTCTCCCTGCGCAAGCTCAAGCGCGCCTGGAGCAACTGGCAGCGCAAGCTCTCCGGCAAGGGCTGGAACATGCTCTACCTGGAGAACCACGACCATCCCCGGGTCATCTCCCGCTACGGCAGCGAGCTGTACCGCACCGAGAGCGGCAAGACCCTGGCCACGGCCTACCTGTTCCAGCAGGGCACGCCCTTCGTCTATCAGGGCCAGGAGATCGGCATGCTCAACTGGCGCCCGGAGGACCCCTCCATGTACGAGGACGTCCAGACCCGCTGGCAGTACGAGCACAAGAACACCAAGTGGCCCGCCGAAAAGCGCCTGAAGCTGCTGTGGGACGCCTCCCGGGACAGCGCCCGCACCCCCATGCAGTGGAGCAGTGAAAAGAACGCCGGCTTCACCACCGCCCGGGAGCCCTGGTTCTATGTCAATCAGAACTACCAGGGCATTAACGTGGAGCAGCAGGAGAACGACCCCAACTCTCTGCTGAACTTCTACCGCAAGGCTATTGCCCTGCGGAAATCCCTCCCCGTGGTGCGGGAGGGCGCCTACCGGGAGCACGACGGCTTCTCCGCCACCCGGTACGTCTACAGCCGGGAGATGGCCGGCCAGAAGATCCTGGTGGTATGTTCCTTCTCCGAGAAAAACCAGCTCTTCCACGCCCCCAAGGGCTTTGACCTGATGAAGGGCAAGCTGGTCCTCCAGAACTACGAGGCCCCGGTCTTTAACCTGCTCAAGCCCTACGAGTGCCGGGTCTACCTGTGGGAGGAGTGAGCGCTCCCCGGGGCAGGGTGGCGCCCCTCCCCCTGGACGGCGTCATCCCGGAGATGGCCTACTACTGGTACACCCCCGAGGACGGCAAAGGCTACCTCATCGACCCCGGCTACCACGGGGACCGGCTGGCCCAGCACTTCCGCCGCCGGGGCTGGGAGCCTCTGGGCGTCCTCCTGACCCACGGCCACTTCGACCACTTCGGCGGGGCGGCGGCCTTTTGCCGGGAATTCCCGGTGCCGGTGCACATCCATGAGGCGGGGCTGGCCTATCTCAGCGATCCCGGGTTGAATCTTTCCTCGGTCTTCGGGGAGGGCTTCACCCTCTCCGGGGCCGTGCCCTTCCGGGAGGGCGATACCTTCTCTCTCCCCGCCGGCCCGGCGCTGGAGGTGCTCCACACCCCCGGCCACACTCCGGACTGCTGTATCTTCCTGGACCGGGAAAGCGGCCTGGCCCTGGTGGGGGACACCATTTTCAAGGGCTCCGTGGGGGCCACCCACTTCCCCGGGGGCGACGAAGCCGCCCTCTGGCGCAGCATCCGGGAGAAGATCCTCTCCCTGCCCGACGACACCCAGCTCTATTCCGGGCACTCCCTGCCCACCACGGTGGCGGCGGAACGATAAAGCAAGCGCGAAGGCTCTCCTGCGGGAGAGCCTTTTTGCTGCCGGCTCTTTCGCAGAATCCATAAGAAAACTTCCACAGCGTGCTTTCTTTTTGTATTCTTTTGTGCTATACTGTCTCTGACCGTCAGGACGCAGTGACAAGAGGAGGGTCTGTCCATGGCCAACACGAAATGGAAGAAAGAATTCGCCGACCGGTTCGCCCGGCACGAGCAGGAGCTGAAATGGCTCTACGCCGAGCTCTATCACAACGACAGCCAGGCCTATGAGTACTTTGTCTCCATGCTCTACCGCCTGTGGCAGGAGCGGCCGGAGTCCCTGAAGCTCATGGACCGGGCCCGGGAGGAGTACCCGGACTGGTACCGGGGCCACGATCTGGTGGGCATGCTCATGTACGTCAACGCCTTTGCCGGCACCCTGAAGGGCGTGCAGAAAAAGCTGGACTACATCGCCGACTGCGGGGTGAACTACCTGCACCTGATGCCCCTGCTGGAGAGCCCCAAGGGCCGCAGCGACGGCGGGTATGCCGTCAGCGACTTTAGGAAGGTCCAGCCGGAGCTGGGCACCATGGAGGATCTGTTCTCCCTGGCGGAGGAGTGCCATAGCCGGGGCATCGCCGTGTGTCTGGATTTCGTCATGAACCATACCAGTGAGGACCACGAGTGGGCAAAACGCGCCCGGGCCGGGGAGCGGGAGTACCAGGACCGGTACTTCTTCTACGACAGCTGGGACGTGCCCAACGCCTACGAGCAGACGGTGCCCCAGGTGTTCCCCACCACGGCGCCGGGGAACTTCACCTGGTGCGAGGAGGCCCATAAGGTGGTGATGACCACCTTCTATCCCTACCAGTGGGATCTGAACTACGCCAACCCCACGGTGTTCAACGACATGACCGACAACATGCTCAACCTGTGCAACCACGGGGTGGATATCATCCGCCTGGACGCGGTGCCCTATATTTGGAAGGCCCTGGGCACCAGCTGCCGCAACCTGAAGCAGGTCCACACCTTGGTGCGCATGATGCGCATGGTCTGCGAGATCGTCTGCCCCGGCACCCTGCTGCTGGGGGAGGTGGTCATGGAGCCCAGCAAGGTGGTGCCCTACTTCGGCACCGTGGAAAAGCCCGAGTGCCACCTGCTCTATAACGTGACCACCATGGCCAGCATCTGGCACACCGTGGCCACCAAGGACGTGCGCCTGCTGGGCCACCAGCTGGAGCAGGTCTTTGCCCTGCCCAGCCAGTACACCTTCCTCAATTACCTGCGCTGCCACGACGACATCGGCTGGGGGCTGGATTACGGCTTTCTCTCCCAGTTCGGCCAGGAGGAGGTGCCCCACAAGAAGTACCTCAACGACTACCTCACCGGCAAGTGGCCGGGCTCCTGGGCCCGGGGCGAGCTCTATAACGACGACCCCCGGCTGGGGGACGCCCGGCTGTGCGGCACCACCGCCTCCCTGTGCGGCATCGAGGCCGCCCGCTATGAGCAGGACCCCGCCGCCCTGGACGTGGCTCTCCGCCGGGACGAGATGCTCCACGCCTTCATGTTCACCCTCAGCGGGGTGCCGGTGCTCTACAGCGGGGACGAGATCGCCCAGGAGAACGACTACGCCTACCATGACGATCCCCTGAAGAACGAGGACAGCCGCTACCTCCACCGGGGAGACCTGGACTGGAAGAAGGCCGCTCTCCGCCGCCGGAAGACCACCCCCGAGGGACGCATCTTCCGCTCCATCAAGAAGATGGAGGACCTGCGCAGCCAGCACAAGGTGTTCGACGACGAGGCCGACGCCTGGCTGCAGACCACCTGGAACGACCACGTGCTGTGCATTGGCCGGTACCTGCGGGGGGAGAAGCTCCTGGCTCTGTTCAACTTCGGGGACGAGCCCCAGACCGCCTGGATCCACGACGCCACGGAGTACACCGACCTGTGGACCGGCGAGACCCGCCGGGCGGACGCCGTGGAGGTCCCCGCAGGGGGCTTCCTGTGGCTGCAGCAGGAACGGGCCTGAGAGGTGACCCCATGGAGAAGAAACTGATCTTTCTGGATATCGACGGCACGTTGACCCCCGCCGGCAGCAACGTCCCTCCGGACAGCGCCCTGCAGGCCATCCGGGCGGCCCAGGCCAAGGGCCACCAGGTGTTCCTGTGCACCGGCCGCAACCCCGCCATGCTGGCCCCGGTGCTGGCCTACGGCTTTGAGGGCGCGGTGGCCGGCGCCGGCGGTTACGTCTTCACCCAGGACCGGGTGCTCTACGACTGCCCCATGACCCCGGAGCAGCTGGAGACCGGCATGAAGCTCCTGGGGGAGAACGGGGTCTTCCGCACCATCGAGGCCAAGGACGCCACCTACGGCGACGAGGACCTGGGGGACTTCCTGGCCCAGGCGGGGGAGGGCAACAGCGAGCTGGTCCGCTGGAGGAAAGCCCTGGCCGAGCAGCTGAATATCCTCCCCATGAGCCAGTACGACGGCCGGCCCATTTATAAGATCGTCTTCATGTGCCAGACCATGGACCAGCTGGAGCCCGCCCGAAAAGCCCTGGAGCGGGACTTCAACTTCGTGGTTCAGGACGTGGCGGCCCACAGCTGCCTCAACGGGGAGCTGATCAACCGGCAGTTCGACAAGGGCCGGGGGGTGAAGATCGTGGCCCAGGCGTTGGGCTTCGACCTGGCGGACACCATCGGCTTCGGGGACAGCATGAACGACCTGGAGATGATCCAGACGGTCCACACCAGCGTGTGCATGGAAAACGGCAGCCCCCGGCTCAAGGAGATCAGCACGCTGGTCTGCCCCGCCGTGGAGGAGGACGGCCTGGCATGGGCTTTTGAGCAGCTGGGCCTGGTGTGACGGGACGATTCTTGTAAAATCCTACGAAAGCATTAAAAATCGAGAAAAATATTTGTTTACTTTATCCACGAAGCGTTGTATAATAGGCCCGCGGAGAGCTGTGCTCTCCCCCGAAAACAATCCCATTGAGGAGGGATCAACCCTTATGGCACTGGATTACCGCAAGTGCGCTGAGGAGATCTTTGCCAACTTAGGCGGCAAAGACAACATCATCAGCGCGGCCCACTGCGCCACCCGTCTCCGCCTGGTGATCGCCGACAACAGCAAGCTGAACACCGAGGCCCTGGAGAACGTGGAAGGCGTCAAGGGCATGTTCAATTCCAACGGTCAGCTCCAGCTGATCATCGGCACCGGTACCGTCAATAAGGTCTACGACGAGTTCCTGGCCATCACCGGGCTCACCGCCGCCACCAAGGCGGAGGTCAAGGAGGCCGCCGCCTCCCGGATGCCCTGGTGGAAGAAGCTGCTGAAGACCCCCGGCGACGTGTTCGTTCCCATCCTGCCCGCCATCGTGGCCTCCGGCCTGATGATGGGTATCGTGGAAGCCATCCCGAAGTTCGTGCCCGGCTTTGAGACCACCGATATCTATTCCTTCCTGGATCTGGTGGCCAACACCGCTTTCGCCCTGCTGCCCGTGCTGGTGGCCGTCTCCTCGGCCCGAGTGTTCGGCGGCAACATCTTCCTGGGCGCCGTCATCGGCCTGATGATGGTCCACCCGGCCCTGCTCAACGCCTGGAACGTGGGCACGGCAGAGAACATCGCCACCTGGAACATCTTCTTCTATCCCATCCAACAGGTGGGCTACCAGGGGCACGTCATTCCGGTGATACTGGCCGTGTTCCTGATGTCCAAGCTGGAAACGTGGCTGCATAAGCACGTACCGGAGATGATCGACCTGTTCGTCACCCCGCTGGTGACGGTGCTGGTCACCGCGTACGTCACCTTTACCGTCATCGGCCCCGTGTTCTCCGTGCTGGAGAACTGGATCCTGGCCGGCGCCCAGTGGCTGATCACCGTGGGCTTCGGTATCGGCTCGGCCATTATGGGCGCCATCTACCCGCTCACCGTGGTCATGGGCCTGCACCACATGTACAATGTCATTGAGGCCGGCATGATCGCCTCCACCGGCGTGAACACCTGGATGCCCATCGCCTCCGCCGCCAACTTTGCCCAGTTCGGCGCCTGCCTGGCCGTGGCCATCAAGGTGAAGAACGCCAAGACCAAGTCCGTGGCCCTGCCCTCCTCCCTGTCCGCTTCCCTGGGCATTACGGAGCCCGCCATCTTCGGCGTGAACTTCCGCTTCATGAAGCCCTTCATCTGCGGCATGATCGGCGGCGCCTGCGGCTCCCTGTTCGCCAGCTGGATCGGCTTCGGCGCCACCACCTACGGCGTCACCGGTATCCCCGGCATCCCCGCGGTGAACAATATCCCCATGTACCTGATCGAACTGCTGATCTCCGCCGGCATCGCCTTTGTCCTGACCTGGATCGTCTGGAAAGAGGATGAACCGGCCAAGGCCAAGAAGAGCGACGCTGCTCCCGCGGCGGCCGCCCCCGTAGCCGAGCTGCCCAGCGTGTCCGTCATCCGCTGCGCCAACGGCACCGTGCTCCAGCCCGTGAAGGGCACCGTCATCCCCCGGGAGGAGATCCCCGATGACACCTTCGCCTCCGGCGTCCTGGGGGACGGCGTAGGCGTGCAGCCCACCGACGAGCTGGTGGTGGCCCCCTTCGACGGCGTCATCTCCTCCGTGGCGGAGAGCCAGCATGCCGTGGGCGTGGACGCCAACGACATGTCCGTGCTGATCCACGTAGGCGTGGACACCGTCCAGATGAACGGCGACGGCTTCACCTGCCTGGTGAAGGAGGGCGACGAGGTCAAGGCCGGCCAGCCCCTGATCCGCTTTGACCGGGCCAAGATCAAGGCCGCCGGCTACAGCGATACCGTGGCCGTGCTGCTGACCAACTCCGACGACCTGGAGGCCGTGGAGTGCGGCGCCAAAGCCTGAGACCATTCCCGCACAGCGGAATGATATAAAAGGAGGTACTTCCCCATGAAAGAGTTCGAGTATACCATCACGGATCCCGTGGGTATCCACGCCCGCCCCGCCGGCATTCTGGTCAAAGAGATCAAGAAGTACGGCTCCACCGTCACCATCACCAAGGGTGACAAGTCCGTCAACGCCCTGAAGCTCATGGCCCTCATGGGCATGGGCATCAAGCAGGGCGACACGGTGAAGGTCACCGTGGAGGGCGACGACGAAGCCACCGCCGCCGCTGAGATCGAGGCTTTCTTCAAGGCCAACCTGTAAGCAAGACCCGCAGACGGCTGCCCCGGCGGCAGCCGTCTGTTCTTATCCTGCAAAAACGAGGAGGACCACCATATGATCTCTATTCAGGGAAAGGGCGTCTCCACCGGCGTGGCCGGCGGACCCCTGTACTTCTATCAGCGTGCCAAGAGCACCGTCACCCGCTCCACCGTGGAGGATACCGCCGCGGAGTGGGAGCGCTTCACCGCCGCCCAACAGAAGGCCATGGACCAGCTGGGAGAGCTGGCGGAAAAAGCCCGGGCCGAGGCCGGGGACGAAGCCGCCATGCTCTTTGAGACCCACCAGATGATGGCCGAGGACCTGGACTACGTGGAGGCCATCGAGGGGCTGATCAAGGAGGAGAAGCTCAACGCCGAGGCCGCCGTCAGCGACACCGCCGCCCAGTTCGCGGAGATGTTTGCCAGCATGGACGACGCCTATATGCAGGCCCGGGCCGCCGACGTGAAGGACGTGTCCGGCCGCATCATCGGCATCCTGACCGGCGTGATCCAGGGCGGCATCAACTCCCCCGTGCCCGTGATCCTGGCGGCGGACGACCTGGCCCCGTCGGAGACCGTGCAGCTGGACAAGTCCAAGATCCTGGGCTTCGTCACCTCCGGCGGCTCCGGCTCCAGCCATACCGCCATTCT
>ERZ842401.4497-NODE-4497-length-16183-cov-15.641307_pt1 | contig 16183 bp, 7 predicted proteins | sample MGYA00521270_ERZ842401 | MGnify/ENA primary metagenome ERZ842401 (study PRJEB31892, sample SAMEA3878208) | bioreactor metagenome | biome: Moose rumen | place: Sweden | collected 2011-10 | study: EMG produced TPA metagenomics assembly of the PRJEB12797 data set...
CTGAAATGCTTCAGGAAGCCGTCGCCCTCGGTTACGGCGCCCAGACCAAGAAGAAGGACCTGAGTGCCTCCGTGGGTATTGTGAACAATGCCGAGGAACTCGCTTCCCGTCCTGTCACCTCCACGGAGGGCATGCTCCAGGGTCAGATCCCCGGCGTGACCATCTCCTCCGAGGGCGGTTCTCCGGATAAGAATCCTACCATCATCATCCGTGGCCAGGGCTCCCGCAACGGAGACAATGTGCTGTGGGTAGTAGACGGTGTTCCGGGGGCCCCCATCACCTCCATGAACGACATCGAGAGCATCGTAGTGCTCAAGGACGCCGCCTCCGCCGCCATCTACGGTGCTACTTCCGGTGCCGGCGGCGTTATCCTGGTGACCACCAAGAAGGGCAGCAAAGGTATTCACGTGGAATACGACATGGTAAGCGGTTTCCGCGCCGCCTCCAACCTGCCTACGCCCCTGAACGCACAGCAGGAGATTGAAATGCGCAAGATTTCCTATGCCAATGCCGGCATGACCCTTCCCACCGGTTGGGATACGTCCAAGAACCCCTGGGTGGGCGTAACCCGCACCAACTGGATGGACGAAATCTTCCGCACCGCGTTCTATCAGCGCCACAGCGCCACCCTCAACTACGGTTCCGACAACCTGAAGAGCCGCCTTACCTTCAACTATCAGGACAACCCCGGTGTGCTGGTGGGTACTTTCAAGAAAGACCTGGGCATCCGTTATGTGGGCGACTACCAGATGAACAAATATGTGAAGATCACCGAAGACCTTTCCTACGGAGACGAGAGCAGCCGCGGCACCAACACCAGCAGCGCCTACAGCGGATCCATCCTTTCCGCCATCTATATGCCTGCCAGCGCCGAGGCTTATGCCTCCGCGGGTCCTTATGCCGGTTCCTATGGCGGTACCGTAACCGAGGATCCCGCTTACATTGCCCAGTATGGCAGCAACTTCGCCGATATCCACGGTGACGCCATCAACCCGCTGCGCCTGTTGCTGGCCGATACCCAGTACAACCACACGGCCAGGTTCTGGACCACCACCGGACTGGAGATTGCAAACATCGTGAAGGGCCTCAAGTTCCGTTCCATCTTCACGTATGACAACAGCCAGTACCTGTACAAGAACTTCAGCCCCAAGCGCCCTGAGATTGGCAAACCCATGCTGAACAACAGCCTCAAGTGGATCACCGAGCGTGCCGAAGGCTGGCGTACGGAGAACACCCTCACTTATGACCGCAGCTTCGGCAAGCACACCGTGGGCGCCCTCCTCTCCACCACTGCCAACAAGGACTGGAACCGCGGTTTCTCCCTTACCGGCAAGGATTTCGAGGACGAGTCCGTAGCCCTGCAGTACATCGCCCACGCCGGTAGCGTGGCCGCCGGTGATTCTGACACCAAGGGCGACTGGTACAACGAGGACGCCAATGTGGCTTTCATCGCCCGCGGCTCCTACAGCTACGACGACCGTTACTTTGTGACCGCCTCCTGGCGCCGTGACTATGCCGGCCGCTTGCCTCAGGGACACAACAAGGGTGACTTCCCGGCCGTAACCGGTGCCTGGAAAGTCTCCAGCGAGCCTTTCTTCCCCGAGAATGACATCATCAGCCTCTTGAAAGTGCGTGCTTCCTGGGGCCGCGTAGGTAACCTCGGTTCCATCGACTGGGGCTACAAGAGCGCCAACCTGAGCAGCAGCTTCTGGGATGAGGCCGCCATCTACGGCACGGAGAGCGGCTCCATGTACAATACCTTCTGGTATCCGAAAGTCGCAGTGAACCAGCTCCTTACTTGGGAAACCTCCGAGCAGTTTGACGCCGGTCTGGACGTAGACCTCTTCAACGACCGCCTGTCCCTGTCTGCCGACTACTACAACAAGCGCACTTTCAACCTCATCCAGGACCAGACCATGGGTTGGCCCCAGACCATCGGCCTCGATCCCATGAAGGTGAACCAGGGTGAAATCCGCAACAGCGGCATTGAGCTCCTTGCCAGCTGGAACGATAAAGTATCCAAGGACTTCAGCTACTATGTAAGCGCCAACTTCTCCTACAACCACAACGAGGTGATTTCCACCGGCGTGCTGGACGACGAAGGCAATGCAGGCGCCTGGACCGGCGGCGGAGACTTCCGCATGATGCCCTGGATTTACCAGTCCGAGGCCGGCCAACCCTTGAATTCTTTCTATGTGATCAAGACCGACGGCATCTTCCAGAGCGAGGAGGATGTGTACGACCATGTGAAAGACGGCAAGCTCATCCAGCCTGCTGCCCAGGCCGGAGACCTCCGCTTCGTGGATGCCAACGGCGACGGCAAGATTGACGACAACGATCGCCAGTATGTGGGGTCTGCCCTTCCGAAGTATACCTTCGCCCTCTCCTGCGGCCTGAACTACAAGAACTTCAACTGCTCCATGATGTGGCAGGGGGTTGCCGGCAACAAGATCGCCTACGTGGGTAAGCAGATGATCCTGGCCGACTTCGAAGGCAACTTCAACCGCAGCACCGAGATCCTGAATGCCTGGAGCCCCACCAACACCGGATCCTCCATTCCCCGCCTCTCGAAGAACGACCCCAACGGCAACTTCTCCACGCCTTCCGACTGGTACATCGAGGATGGCGGCTACCTGCGCCTGAAGAACGTTACCATCGGCTATGACCTCACTTCCCTCCTGAAGAAAGTCCCTCATTTCGCCGACCGCGGCAGCTCCCTGAATGTTTACTTCAGCGGCGAGAACCTCCTCACCATCACCAGGTACTCCGGCATGGATCCGGAAGTAGGTGGCTGGGACGGTCTCCTGTACCCGGTTTCCCGCGTGTTCGCTTTCGGTGTTAAACTGACCTACTAATCCGAGCATGATTATGAAAAAATATATTGCTATCGCTATCATTGCACTGGGTGCCCTTTCCGTAGCCTCCTGCGAAAAGTTCTTGGATGTCCATACGGAAGGTTATCCTACCCAGGACCAGTTCTTCCAGAACGACCAGCAGGCCATTGACGCTGTGGATGCTTGCTATGCCCGCCTTCCCCAGGAAGCCGTCCTTGGCCGTGAAATCTATTGGGAGCAGGCTTGCGCCAATGTGATTGTCTGGGGCCGTACCCGTGGATACAGCACCCTGGCCACCCTCAGTTATAACGGTGATGAAAGCCCGCTTCGCGGCGTTTTCGAGCGTGCCTACAAAGAAGGCATGAACCGCTGCAACTGGGTTATCCAGCAGCTCCTCCTCAAGCAGGCCGATACCGAGCTCACCGCCGTTGAAAAACGTTCCCTGGGTGAGGCCTACTTCCTCCGCGCTTACTGGCACTTCCTCATCGCCTATCGTTACGGTACCAAGGACCTGGGTGTCCCGTTCGTGGCCTACGAAGATGTGGAGGGCGGTTACAACAACGAGATTCCCGCCCAGCAGCCCACTGTCATGGACGACTACAAGTACATCATCTCCGACCTTGAAAAGGCCGAAGCCCTGGTTCCCAAGTTCGAGGAATACGGTGCCGATGACCGCGGCCGTGTGCACAAGGCTGCCTGCGCCGCCCTCATGGCCAAGACCTATGCCTACTGGGCAACCTGGGACAAGAGCCAGTGGCCCAATGTGATTACCTGCGTAAACCGTCTGGAAAGCAGCTACGGCCGTGACCTGGCCGCCAACTTCGCAGACCTCTTCGCTCCGGACTATGAAAAGTTCTGGACCAAGGAGTACTGCTGGGGCTGGCCTTCCGATGGCGGCTCCGGTGGCGGCGGTGTGGAAATCACCGGCGTTATGCTGGAGAACAAGGGTTGGGGCAAATTCAACGGTTGGGGCCAGTTCAAGCCTTCCTACGACATCTACGAAGAGATGCTCAAAGACGGTGAAGGCAATGAGCGCCTTGTAAACTCCATGCTCGAGTATGGCCAGGAATTCCAGTTCTTCGGCGAGACCCGCAAGTTCTATTCCTCCTCCGACGTGGAGTCCGGCTTCGCCATCAGCAAGTTCATGCAGGCCTTCGAGCCCGCCGACCCCACTGGAATCGGCTTTGTGAACCCCAACGGTGACTGGCCCACCACCCGTATCAACTGGCCCATCATCCGTTTTGCCGACTGCCTGCTTCTGCGCGCCGAGGCGAATCTCGTAGCGGGCCAAGGGGCGGCCGCCGCTACGGACATCAACCGCATCCGCACCCGTTCTCACCTGACGCCCATTTCCGGGAGCGCCTCCTGGGCCGACCTCTACCACGAGCGCCGCTGCGAACTGGCCTTCGAACTGGCTGCCGACTGGGCCGCTGACTGCAAGCGCTGGGCTTATTCCGGCGATGCCGCCATCAAGGCCCTTGCCACGGCTGAGCTCAATGCCCACCCGCGTGCCCGCCACTATGAAGACCGCACCGACCCCGATTCCGCTTTCACCGTGGGTGACTATGAAGATTACAAGAGCCCTGCCAAGGTTTGGAGTGACAAGTACATGACCTTCCCTTATCCTTCCGAGCAGGTGAACAAGAGCGCCGGTGCTCTGAAGAATGTTCCTGCATGGCAGTAATAAGCTAATTTTCAAACGAATACGACAATGAAAAAGATAGTATTTGCTCTCTTAGGTTCCCTTCTTCTTCTGGCCTCCTGCGCCAAGACGGAAGAAGCGGTCAATCCCTACCGCAAAGTGGTGGAATACAAGCCCGCTACCTTTACCATGACGGTGCCCGGAGCGCTTACCGACATCAACGCCTCCTGGATCTCCATGAGCCAGTCCGGCAATACGGCCACCTTCACCACCAAGCTCAACACCACCGGTCTCATCCGCCGGGCCGAGTATCCCATCGCCGGCGGCGGTGTGTGCGTGATCAGCCAGAAGAGTTCCGACCTGGATGCAACCCTGACGCTGGGCCTGGCCGCTTTTGGCGACGACTTTGCCACCATCAAGGTAAATGTCAAGACCTCCAATCTGGACGACTATTCCGCATGGGGCCTCCTCTACGGCAAGGAAAACGACATTGACAAGGCCACCAAACAGGCTGCTCCCGCCATGTTCGTTGCCGGCGACAACACCCTCACCATCAGCAATCTGGAAAAGAACACCATGTACTACATCTGGGCTTATGTAGAGTCCCTGGAAGGAATGACTGTCAAGACAGGCACTCCTCTGGGCTTCACCAAACCCATCGTGGTAGCTGCCGGAGAAGACCTCCAGGCCGCCCTGGACGCCGCCCCCGAATACTCCGAGGTGCGCGTTGAGGCCGGTGCCGTGTTTGCCGGCGGCGTTTGCCTCCGTCCCAACGTGACCCTGTCCGGCGGCTGGGAAGAAGGCTTCATGGTCCAGAATGCCAGCAACAAGTCTGTCATCGACGGCGGTGGAGTCGTCAACTGCGTGTTCGTGGGCTTCAACCCTGAAACCAAAGTGAAGGAGCCTCTCACAGAGCCCGCGACCATCACCAACTTCGAACTTCGCAACGGCTATGCCGACGATATCGTGAACAAGGGCGGCGGCGTGTATGTGTGCGGTGACGTTGTCATTGACAACTGCTACATCCACGACAATACCTCCACCAACCGTGGCGGCGCCATCCTCACCGCTGAGGATGTTCCCGGCACCATGATTGTCCGCAACTGCGTGATCAAGGACAATGTGAGTACTGGCCACCATGCCGGCGGCATCTGTCTGGACGGCGGCGAAAACAAGACCGCCTACATCATCAACAACCTGATGGAAGGCAACTTCGCCAAGAAGTACGATGGCTATTGCGGTACGCTCATGATTTATAACCCCATGGAGGTGTACGTGGTGAATAACACCATCACCGGCAACAAGAATTTCGATGAGAACGACGGCAGCCCGTGGTTCACGATTCAGACCCGCCGCGACATCACCATGTTCATGGTGAACAACATCGTGGCCGGCAACCTGTCCGCCATCAAGGGAGCCGATGACGTGTTCTACCGCCAGGCCTACCAGGCCAAGCTGGACTGCGTGTCCACGGAAGATGGTGCTGCCCGTCCGGAGTGCATTGTGCGCAGCAACATCATCGAAGGCGGTATCTACGGTGACGGCAAACCCGAGCCCGATTACCACCGGGGCAACATCATCATGGAGGTGGGCTTCGACCTTAACACCATCTTTGCGGCCGCCGGCAATGTCAAGTACATGCCGAAGGGCCAGGCCCTAGAAGGTGACTACAGCGACGATGTGGCCAAGATCCTGAAGGATTACGGCACCGACCTCCTGGGTAACAGTCGCGTGGTTGACGGCAAGATCAACATGGGTTGCTATCAAGTTCAATAAGCTGATTTTACTGAAACGATGCAGCGGGGGCGGGCTTGGTCCCGCCCCCCTTTTATTTTTTTTATTTTATGAAAAGACTCCTTATTCTGCTCTCCCTGCTGGCCGCCTGCTCCAAAGGTGACAACGATCCCCGGCTTGTCATTATCACTTTCGACGGCCTGCGCTGGCAGGAACTCTTTACCGGGGCCGATGAAAGCCTGGTGGGGGACACCCGCTTTGTGCGGAATCCCGAAGCCCTCAAAAACGCTTATTGGAAAAACACCCCCGAGGAGCGCCGCGAGGCCCTCATGCCCTTTGTATGGAGTTATGTCCCGCAGCACGGCTATCTCCTGGGCAACCGGAACAAGAACAGCCGCATGCAGGTTTCCAACACCATGAACTTCTCTTATCCCGGTTACAGCGAAATGTTCTGCGGCTGGCCCGACGACGAGCGCGTCCACAGCAACGACCCCGTTCCCAATCCCAACACCTCCGTGCTGGAAGTGGCCAACCGCGACCCCCGCTATAAGGGAAAACTGATGATGTACTCTTCCTGGGAGAGTATCCGCTATGCCGTGAACAACGAGCGCGGCGGCTTCCCCGCCAGCAGCGCCCATGAACCCTCCTACACCAAAACTTACGTGACCGACATCCTGCAGGATATGGACGCCGGCACCCCGGACGGCGGTTTCGGGGAAGGCGAGCGCATGGACTACATCACCTATGGCATGGCCATGGAAACCCTCCGGAAAGACCATCCCAAAGTGTTCTACGTGGGTTTTGGCGACACCGACGAATATTCCCACGGCGGGCAGTACGACCTTTATCTCGACGCCGCCCATTGGACCGACCTTTACATCCGCCGCATCGTGGAATACTGTGAATCGGATCCTTTCTACAAGGGAAAGACCACCTACATCCTCACCTGCGACCACGGCCGCGGGAGCGGAGCGGCCTTCCGCAACCATGGTGAAAGCATGCGCGGCTCCAATGAAACCTGGTTCATGGCGTTTGGCGCCGGTATCCCCGCAAAGGGAGAAACCACCGACAACGGCCCGTTCTATACCAGGCAGTTTGCCGCCACCATTGCCGACATCCTGGGCATAGACTTCACTCCGGACAACGGAGAAAAATCCGTGGCCTTTGATCCGTCCTTCTACGAAGAGCCGGAAAGCCCGAAAACCGCCGCTTCATTTGCTGCCGTGAAAGCCGCCCCCAAAGGCCGGGGTCTCCGGTATACTTACCGGGAGGGAGATTTTATGAGTGTCGCCGAGGTGATGGCCGCTCCCGTCAAGGCCAGTGGCATCGCTCCGGTTTTTTCCACGGACATGAAGCAGCGCGAAGACCACTTCGGCCTGGAATTCAAAGGCCTTGTGAAAATCGAGCGGGAAGGGACCTATATCCTCTCCATCGTGACGGACGACGGCTGCAAGGTATGGGTGGACGGCCAGCTCCTCTGGGACCTGGACCGCGACGGCGGCGGCTTCAAGGACACCTGGGTGAAGCTGGAAGCCGGATACCACAGGCTGGAAGTCCGGTATTTCGAGAATTATGGCGGAGACGAGATCTCGATCGGCCTGGAAGGAGAAGGCATCGCCTGCAATAACCTGCCCGAAGAAATGCTTTTCCATGAATAGAAATCACTTCATTTTTTTGATGGCGGCCTGCCTGCTTCTGGCCACCTTCACGGCCGCTGCACAGCCGCAGCTGCGCAGTGACAACATTGACGAGGTTCTGCAGGCGATGACCTTGGAAGAGAAGGCTTCGCTCCTGGTGGGAACCAGTTCCGACAACCTGGTGCCCGGCCTTGCCGGCGGCACCCGCGCCATTCCCCGGCTGGGGATTCCCCAGACGGTGTTCTCCGACGGCCCTGCCGGTGTGCGCATAGACCCGTACAGGGACCCTGCCCATACGGTGGCAACGGGTTTCCCGGTGGGAACGCTCCTTGCGAGCTCCTGGGACACCGACCTGGTGCAGCGCGTGACCACGGTCCTCGGAAATGAAGTCCTGGAGTACGGCGTGGACGTGCTTCTGGCTCCCGGCATGAACATCCACCGCAATCCGCTCTGCGGCCGAAACTTCGAGTATTTCAGCGAAGACCCGATCCTGAGCGGACGCATGGCGGCGGCCTATGTGCGAGGCATCCAGAGCAACGGCTCCGGCACCTCCATCAAGCATTACGCCGTCAACAACCAGGAAACCAACCGCACGGAGAACGACGCCCTGGTGAGCCGCAGGGCCCTCAGGGAAATCTACCTGAAGAACTTCGAGATTGCCGTGAAGGAAGGAAAGCCCTGGACGGTGATGAGCTCTTACAACAAGCTTAACGGCGAATACACCCAGCAGGATTACGACCTCCTCACCACCGTCCTCCGGGACGAATGGGGATACGGCGGCATCGTCATCACCGACTGGGGATTCAAAGACAACACCGTGGCGGCCGTGAAGGCCGGAAACGATCTCATGGACCCCGGGGCCGATTTCGAGATAGAACGTATCCTGAACGGCGTTCGCAGCGGCAGCATTTCCATGGAGGAGCTGGACCGCAACGTGCGCCGCATTCTGGAATATGTGGTGAAAACCCCTCATTTCCGGAAGTATGCATACTCCAGCCGTCCCGACCTGGAAGCTCATGCCAAGGTGGCCCGCGAGGCCGCGGCAGAATCCATTGTCCTTCTCCGCAACGAACGGGGCACCCTGCCGCTCAAAGGCGGTGAGCGGGTGGCCCTTTACGGCGTTACCAGCGAGGACTTCATCGCCGGCGGCACCGGTTCCGGCGAAGTGACCAAGCCTTATGTGGTTACCATGACCCAGGCGCTGGAAGGGGCCGGCTTCACCCTGGACGAGGGGCTCAAGCAATACTATGCCCTTGAAGCCAAGGCCCTCAGGACCCGCTTCAACATAGAACCCGTGGAGGACAACGAGTACCGCGAGGAACCCCGGATGACGGCATCGGCCATCGGCTTCCAGGCCGCTTTGGACGATGTGGCGGTGGTGGTCTTCGGCCGCCAGGCCGGCGAAGGCAAGGACCGTCATGTGGAAGACGACTTTGAGCTTTCCGCCACCGAGCGGGAACTCCTTGTGAACCTTAGCAAGGCTTACCATTCCAGGCGAAAACGGGTGGTGGTGGTGCTCAACGTGGGCGGGGTTGTTGAAACCGCCTCCTGGAAGCACCTGGTAGACGCCATCGTGCTGCCCTGGTCTCCGGGTCAGGAAGGTGCGAACGCCATCGCCGACATCCTCACCGGCAAGGTGAACCCTTCGGGCAAGCTGCCCATGACCTTCCCGTGCAATTTCCTGGACATCCCCTCATCGGCCGATTTCCCTTACGACTACGACCCGCTCTCTCCCTGGCACGCGAAGGAGAACGTTGATTTCACCAACTACTCGGAGGACATCTGGGTAGGATACCGCTATTTCCAGACTTCGGGCACTGAAGTATCCTATCCCTTCGGCTTTGGCCTCAGTTATACCACCTTCGCCTATTCCAAACCGGTCGTGAAGGCCGGGGCCGACGGCTTCACCGCTTCGGTCACCGTCACCAACACGGGCGCCGTGTCCGGAAAGGAAGTGGTGGAGCTGTATGTGAGCGCTCCTGCCGGCGGCCTGGAGAAGCCTTCCCGTGAACTCAAGGCCTTTGCCAAGACAAAACTTCTTGAGCCCGGTGAAAGCCAGGTGCTTACCATGACGGTAGACAATTACTCGCTGGCCTCTTTCAACGAAAGCACGTCTGCCTGGGAAGCTGCGGAAGGGGAATATCAGATTCTCTTCGGCGCATCGGTTGCCGATATCCGCGCCACCGCTTCGTATAAACTCAAGAAGGCCCTTGCCTGGCCCGTAAAAGACGTCCTGAAGGTGCAGAAGGGAGAATTTTTCCCCGCCGTGGAGGATGCCGCTCCCAAGGGAGAGGGACTTTCCTACAGTTACCGCGAAGGCGAGTATATGAGCGTGGACGCCTTTATGGCCGCTCCCGAGAAGGCTTCCGGCATCACCCCTGTCATCACCTCTGCCCTCAAGCGGCAGGAAGACCATTTCTGCCTCATTTTCAAAGGCTTGATTAAGGTGGAGCGAGAGGGAGTATACCGGCTTTCCCTTCACTCTGACGACGGCTCCCGCCTGGCTCTGGACGGCAAAACCGTCCTCAACCTCGACCACGACGGCGGCGGATACCAGGAGGCCTGGCTTACGCTCGGGGCCGGTTTCCACCGCCTGGAAGTTGGCTTCTGGGACAATTTCGCCGAGGAGTACATTGAGGTGGGCCTCAAGGGCCCCGGCGTTTCCGCGACCAATCTCCCCGCTTCCATGCTGTACCATGAATAAACCGGGAATCAGACTTCTGGCTCTGGCCCTTGCTTTCTCCCTTCCGGGAATGGCCCGGGCCCAGGACCTCTTTCCGGACGGGAAACCCATTCCGGAATGGTTCCGAGATGCCCGGAAGACAGAGCTTTCGTCCCTTGGAGAGCCTTTTGTCATCACCCGATACGGTGTAAAGCGGAATTCCTCCGAGGTGCAGACGGAGGCTATCCAGAAGGTCATCGACCTGGCTGCGCAGAAAGGGGGAGTGGTTGTGGTTCCCAAAGGAACCTTTATCAGCGGAGCCCTTCATTTCAAGCCCGGAACCCATCTTTGGATAGAAGGAACCCTGAAAGGGTCGGACCGGGTGAAGGATTTCCCTCTCGCAACCACCCGTATCGAAGGGCAGACATGCACATATTTCCCCGCCCTTGTAAACATTGAAGGAGTGGATGGCTTCGTGCTGGGCGGTCCGGGCACCCTGGACGGGAGCGGTACGGAATTCTGGCGGGAGATGAAAATCCGTTGGACCTGGAATCCGGACGCCGCCAACAAGGATGGTCAGCGGCCCCGGCTGGTGTTTATTTCCGGCAGCAGCCACGTGACGGTTCAGGACCTTCACATGAAAGACAGCCCATTCTGGACCAATCATGCCTACAAGAGCCATCATCTCCGGTTCCTGGACCTCACGGTCACCTCGCCTTCCAGCGGGGAAGTGGTGGGCTACAGCACCGACGCCATCGACCTGGACGCCTGCCACGATGTTTTGGTAAAGGGCTGTTATATGGACGTTTGTGATGACGGCGTCGTCCTGAAGGGCGGCAAGGGTACTTTTGCCGACCAGAATCCGGACAATGGCCCCAACGGGGATATCCTCATCGAAGACTGTACTTTTGGCCAGACGCACGGATGCCTCACTCTGGGCAGCGAATGCGTGGCCGCCCGCAATGTGATTCTTCGGAATTGTGTCTCGGAAAACACCCGTTCCGTCCTCTGGCTCAAGCTGCGGCCAGACACGCCGCAAAGATACGAATTCATCCGGGTGGAAAATATCTCCGGACGTTCCGGCATTGTGCTCAAAGTCCGTCCGTGGACCCAGTATTACAACCGGGAACCCCGGGCCGATATGCCTGTTACCTTCTGCGGCCAAGTGAGTCTTCAGAACATTGGCGTAGAGTCTCCCAATCCCGTAGAGATGGAACTTTCCGACCAATATGTCCTGAAAGCTTTTACCTGGGACGGAAAAGATCTGCTTGACAAGGGAAATGCAAAGGAATTCGAGGGCTGGAGCGCCGCACGGCAGAAGGAAGTGCGGGAGGCTGCCTACAGTCATTTGAATTATGATCCGGCCGCCGTTCCCGCCTATACGCTGGAAGATCCGCTGGCTTTTTGCGACGGAAGAAAACTCTCTTCCCCTTCTCAGTGGCCGGCCCGCCGGGAGGAAATCCTGGCTCTTTTCCAGCGGGAAATGTATGGGCAGATGCCTTCTCCGACCCCCATCTGGTGTGAGTTGCTGGAGGAAGGAAGCACCCTTGCGGGCTTTGCCAACCGCCGGCAGGTGCGCATGTGGTTCCGTCCGGACAAGACGGGACCCAAGATAGACTGGCTAATCCTGACGCCAACCCATGCGCCGGGACCGGTTCCGGTAATCATGCTGCTCAACTACACCGGCAACCATGAGGTGCTGAAAGATCCGGAGATCCTTATGCCGGACCAGTGGATGCGGGTTCCTCCTCATGAGCGGGGGCACTATAACCTGGATGGAGAGGATACCGTATTTCCGGTGAGTTCCCTCATCGCCCGGGGTTATGCCATTGTAACGGCTTGTTACTGTGACATTTCACCGGATCCGGACCCTTATCAGGAGAAAGACGGCGTCATTTTGCAGGACGGTTTCGCCTATAGCCGCGGCGTATTCGAACTGTGGGGAGAGAGGGATCCTTCCCGCGCGGACAATACTACGGCGCTCGCCGCCTGGGCATGGGGACTGATGCGGGGTATGGACCTCGTTGTCCGGGAGCCCGGGCTGGACCAGAACAGAGTGGTGCTCACCGGCTATTCCCGTTTGGGGAAGGCTGCGCTTCTTGCCGGAGCTTTTGACGAGCGCATTCCGGTCACGGTGCCCATCCAGACCGGCGGCGGCGGTGCTCCGCTGGCCAAACATTTCTTCGGGGAGTGCATCGCCACAGAGGTGGCATCTTTCCGCCATTGGTTCTGCCGGGCCTACGACAAGTATGCCGGCAATGAACAGGCCCTTCCCTTCGACCAGCATCTTCTGATCAGTTGCATTGCACCGAGGGCCATCCTCATCGAGGGTTTCGACCATCCGTGGTTTGACACGGAGGGTGAATTCCTGGCCCTTCAATCCGCCAGCCCCGTGTGGCCTTTCCTGGGACAACCCGGTCTCCCGGAGGTGTCCTGGCCGGCCGATTTCGACCGCTCTGCCATCGGAGAAAAGGTGGGATATATCCGCCGCGACGGCGGGCATGGCATATCGGCCTACGACTGGATGTGGATGGTGGATTTTGCCGATAAGATTTGGAATCAACAGTAAAACGATACGGATATGAAAAAGTTACTATTTGCTTTAGCAGCTGTGCTGATGCTCTCTTCCTGCTGCCGGCAGGCCCCTCAGAAAGAACTCGCCTCCCATGTGATTGTCATCGGCCTGGACGGATGGGGCAGCTGGTGCATGGAAAAAGGGGAGTATCCTTTTATCAAGGAAAAGATGCAGGAAGGGGCCTGGACCCTCAGGAAGCGTCCGGTCCTTCCGTCTGACAGCGGTCCCAACTGGGCGGCCATGATGAACGGCACGCCGGTGGAGTCTTCCGGCTGGTACGGAAACGACTCGGAGCCCCGTTTCAATCCCCTTTTCCAGACGGAGCATAAAAACCAGCCCACCTTCTTCCACCTTATGAAACAGCAGCGTCCCACGGATGAGTGCGGCGTCATCTGCGAATGGGGAGACTTTCTCAATTATGCCGATACCCTGTGCCTGGATTACTACAAGCGTATCCGTCATGCTTCTCAGAATCCGGAAGCCATCGTGGAAGAGAGCGTGAAGTACATTATGGAAAAGAAACCCGTCCTGTGTTTCATCCACATCGACGCCCTGGACCATATGGGCCATGCCTTCGGCCAGGGTTCGGACGAGTATTATGCCGAACTCCCGCTGGTGGACGGACGTGTCCGTAAAATCGTGGAAGGCGTGAAGGCGGCCGGCATCTATGACGACAGCATCATCATGATCACCTCCGACCACGGTCACATTGGCGGCAGTCATGGAGGCTACAGCAGCCTGGAACTGGAAACTCCTTATGTGATTTGGGGCAAGGGGGTGAAGAAGAATCATGAAATCACCGAGACCATGATTCAGTATGACATGGCTGCCACCGTGGCCAGGATCCTGAATCTTCAAACGCCGCAGAGTTGGCGTGGAAAAGCCCTTGAAGTATTTGAATAAAAGTAAGTTATGAAACGCACGATTGCTCTTTCCCTGCTCCTTCTTTCTGTAATGGCCTGCCAGGCCCCCCGGGAAGAGAACATGAAACTGATGACTCCGGTGAGTTTCTCATCCGTAGAGATCAATGACGCTTTCTGGACGCCGCGTCTTCTCATCCACAAGGATGTCACCCTTCCGGTGTGCATCGACCAGATCGAGAACCAGACCGGACGCATCCGCAATTTCGAGAATGCCGCCAAAGGGGAAGGGGAGCATTCCGGAATCTACTTCGACGATTCCGACGTGTACAAGGCCCTGGAAGGCATAGCCTATTCCCTTCAGATAGAGCCTGACCCCGAGCTGGAAGCCAAGTGTGACGAATGGATCGACAAGTTCGCCGCGGCTCAGCAGAGCGACGGATACCTGAACACTTTCTTCACCCTCACCGGCCTGGAGAACCGCTGGAAGAACATGGACCGTCATGAGATGTACTGCGCCGGCCATATGACGGAAGCCGCCGTGGCGTACTACAAGGCGACCGGCAAGCGGAAACTGCTGGATGTGGCCATCCGTTTCGCCGACCATATGATGACCGTATTCGGCCCGGAAGGACGCCACTGGGTGCCGGGTCATGAGGAAATTGAACTTGCCCTGGTGAAACTGTTTGAAGTGACAGGCGAAAAGAAGTATCTGGACTTCTCTCTCTGGCTGCTGGACCAGCGGGGCCACGGGTACGGTTCCTACGGGGACGACCGGACCTGGCCGGCCATCTATTATCAGGACGAGGTTCCTGTAAGGGAACTTTCCCGCATCACCGGCCACGCCGTGCGTTCGATGTACCTGTACTGCGGGATGGCCGATGTCGCCGCCTATACGGGGGACAAAGGCCTGACGGATGCCCTGGACCGCCTGTGGGACCATGTGGTGAACCGGAATATGTACATTACCGGCGGCATCGGCCAGTCTTCCCGGAACGAAGGCATCACCGAAGATTACGACCTTCCCAACCTTTCGGCCTACTGCGAGACCTGCGCCTCCGTGGGCATGGTCCTCTGGAACTGGCGGATGAACCAGTTCACCGGAGATGCCAAGTATATCGACGTGATGGAGCGATCCCTGTACAACGGGGCACTCGCCGGCATTTCCCTCAAGGGAGACCGCTTCTTCTACGTGAATCCGCTGGAGTCGCTGGGAGGCCACCATCGGCAGGAATGGTACGGCTGCGCCTGCTGTCCCAGCCAGATTGCCCGTTTCATCCCTTCCGTGGGCAATTATGCCTATGCCACTTCGGATAACGCCCTCTGGGTGAACCTCTACATGGGTAGCGACGTGACGGTGAATGTGGCCGGCAGGGAGATGAAAGTGCATCAGACCACCACTTATCCCTGGGATGGAAACGTGGCTTTGGAACTGGGCCTTCAGAAGCCCGTAAAGGGCGAAATCCGTCTCCGGATCCCCGGTTGGTGCAAAGATTATACGGTAACGGTGAACGGGACCGCCGTGAATGCTCCGGTTCAGAAGGGCTACGCCGTCCTGGCCGGAAAGTGGCAGGACAAAGACCGGATTGAACTGGTGATGAGCATGCCCGTGGAAGTGGTGGCGGCCGACCCGCGCGTGAAGGAGGACGAGGGCAAGCGGGCCGTTCAGCGCGGTCCCATCGTCTACTGCATCGAGGAAGTGGACAACCCTCGGAACTTTGATGACCTTGCCCTGACGGCCGATGCTGCGTTCCAGGTGACGAAACTTCCCAAGCGGCAGTGGTGGGGGCATGAACTGATGCAGATATCGGCCCGGAGCGGGGAAGGGGAACTCACCCTTATTCCCTACTTTGCCTGGGACAACCGCGAAGCCGGAAAAATGAAAGTCTGGATTCCTTTTAACGATTAGAAGAATATGAAAAAGACGGGATTTGCGCTGGTAGCGCTTCTTGCACTGGCCGCTTGCGGAGAAAAGGCTTCGCAAAAAAGCAGCGCCCCCGAGTGGGAACCTCCCATGGAGGAAATCGTGGAGATTGCCCATACGATGGGCTGCCCTGGAGTGGTGGACGCCCCGAACCAGTGGATCGCCTTCCGAAAAGACGTCTCGCTGGAAAGCGTTCCCTCCGAAGCCCCGGCCCGGATTGCCGCGGACAGTAAGTACTGGCTGTGGGTGAACGGCTCCCCGGTGGTTTTCGAGGGCGGCCTCAAGCGCGGCCCCAATCCCGCCGACACTTACTTC
>ERZ842401.4498-NODE-4498-length-16182-cov-9.216841_pt1 | contig 16182 bp, 15 predicted proteins | sample MGYA00521270_ERZ842401 | MGnify/ENA primary metagenome ERZ842401 (study PRJEB31892, sample SAMEA3878208) | bioreactor metagenome | biome: Moose rumen | place: Sweden | collected 2011-10 | study: EMG produced TPA metagenomics assembly of the PRJEB12797 data set...
GGCAGAAAGAAACGGAGATACTAAACTACTTCACCAACAGGTCAACCAATGCCTCTGCTGAATCACTCAACTCAAAAATCAAAGGCTTCAGAGCACAGCTCAGAGGCATACAGGATCTGCCTTTCTTTATGTATCGTTTGGTGGTGTTGTTTGGGTAGGATGGTGTGTCAGGTCATCCACGGACTATTGCAACTGAGCCGTCCGTCCTTTGCAACAAGTTCTAGAGAAGCATGGCATTCCTCGGGACAACTGTCGTAAGATCTTGGATTTCTTCAGAGCCCCACATATTCAAAGGCCTAGGTATTCAAGTTGACTACTCCACATACCTCATTCATCAACCTTATTCCCGGAAGGCTGTGAGTATGATTTCAGAGATTTGGATGAAGAAGAGCGTCTCTTGATTGATTACTATACGGACGAGCTGTACATGCCAGATGAGAAACAATCCAACATCGAAAGTGTCGTATTTCCGTATTGTCGTCTATATTGCGACGTGGAGCGTTTGAGCAAAGATCCGCTTGAAGCCAAGGGTGCTATGCCTTGTCTTACTGCTGCTATGCAATCAGCTGGTGGTGAGCAATGCGGAGGGGAGACTTTATGACAGCGTGAATGAAGTGGAGGCCACGGATGTGGGGCTGCTTCTCGGAACTACGCCACAGACTCGAATTGGCAGGCGGCAGAACCAGTTCTTCATGTTTCGTATAGATGCAGCGGAGCAGCTTTATAAGGCGGGCAAGGTGCAGAGAATCCTTATCAGCGGTGATGCAAACAGTCTTGACGGCGTGAACGAAGTGGAGTGCATGAGGGACTCGCTGGTGGCTCGTGGTGTTCCTATGGATGTGATTATGCTTGATGGCAGCGGATTCCGAACGCTGGATTCGGTGGTGAGGGCAGTAGAGGTGTTTGGTGTGCATAGCTTTGTGGTTATCTCGCAGAGGTTTCATAATGAGCGAGCGCTCTATCTGGCTGATCACTTGGGACTTGACGTGCAGGATGTCTGTGGCTTCAATGCAGCAGATGCCACGTCGAACATGGCGATACTGACTTATATCCGGGAATATCTGGCCAGAGTGAAGATGTTTATGGATATACTCACAGGGGTGCAGCCGAAAGATAATACATACCCGAAAAATTAACTGTCAACTGTTTTTCTGTTTTTATCTAGAAAAAAAAGTTTAAAAATTTGGCAATTAGTACTAGAACTGGTACCTTTGTCGCAAAATAGACGACAAACTATGGGAACAAAGGAAAAATTGATTGAACGGTTTAAAAAGAAACCGAAAGATTTTACTTATGAAGAGACTGTGACCTTCTTAGCATTCTTCGGATATTTTGAACATACCAAAGGAGCAACATCGGGTTCGCGTGTGAGATTTAAAAACGAGGTCACAGGATGCTATATAGACATCCATCGTCCACATCCTGGCAGTATCATGAAGGAGTGGATGGTGAAAACGATCTACCAGCATCTGAAAAATAATGGATTAATTTAACAAAGGAGGCAAGTTATGGACTATCTGGAATACAAAGGCTATAAGGGCAGTGTAGAATACAGCAAAGAGGACAACTGCCTGTGTGGTAAAGTGCAGGGCATGAGCAAGGATCTCATTGCGTATGAAGGCCAGACACTTGATGAATTGCGCCGTGACTTTGAAGCTGGTGTGGATAGCTATCTTGAAGGCTGTAAAGCCGATGGAATAGAGCCTGCTAAGCCTTATAGTGGTAAGTTGAATCTGCGAATGTCATCGGAATTGCATTCGCGTGTAGCTGCCTTTGTAGCCAATACGGGCACTACGATCAATGATTTTATCAACCGTGCCATTAGGGATGAATTGGACAAAGTTGCAGCGTTGTAATAAACCCAAAAAGGCAGGAGCACTCCTGCCTTCACTTTTCGTGAACTACATGCCGCAAAAAATAACTGTCAACTGTCATTACTGTTTTTTTTGATGGCGCTAATGGGGATAGTTTTTTGCTCTTAACTAGGAAGATTTTTGCCGCTAACTAAAAGGGGGGGGGGATTGAGAATTGAGGATTGAGAATTGAGAATTATAGCTGCGCTGTGTGACTGCTTCGGGGCGTTTCGTGATGGTTGACATATTTTAACACTTGGGGAAGTGGCTGATATTTGGTGTGTTATTGAGAGCAGGGTGGGGCGGAATGAAGAAAAATTTGGCGACTGCTATCCTCGTGTTGTAACTTTGTGAAGTTATAATTGTATTTTTGCACTGATGAACGAATTTACACCAATCATAGAGCAGTGGTATGAGGCGCATAGGCGGGAATTGCCGTGGCGCGATACGAAGGACCCTTACAGGATTTGGGTGTCGGAGATCATTCTGCAGCAGACGCAAGTGAAGCAGGGATATGACTACTACCTGCGCTTCATAGAGCGATTCCCCGATGTGCAGACGCTGGCGGAGGCCGATGAGGATGAGGTGCTGAACTACTGGCAGGGATTGGGCTACTACTCCAGGGCACGGAACATGCATGCGGCGGCACAGAGCATGAACGGCATGTTCCCCACCACGTATGAAGGCGTTAGGGTGCTGAAGGGGGTAGGCGACTATACGGCTGCGGCCATCTGCTCATTCGCCTACGGAATGCCGCTCGCGGTGGTGGACGGCAACGTGTACAGGGTGCTGGCGCGCTATGCGGGGATAGACACACCGATAGACAGCACGGCGGGCGTGAAACTGTTCAGAGAGATGGCGGAGGAGTTCCTGGATAGGCAGCAGCCGGCGCTCTACAATCAAGCCATCATGGACTTCGGGGCTCTGCAATGCACACCAGGACGTCCGCAGTGTGAGGCCTGTCCGCTGCAAGATACGTGCGCAGCCTTCAGAGAGGGCAGGGTGGAAGGGCTGCCCGTGAAGCAGCACAAGACGCAGCAGACCAACCGCTACTTTCACTACTTCCTCATCAGACAGGGCGACCATACCTACATCACGAAGCGGACGGGAAAGGATATCTGGAAGAATCTCTATGAGCTGCCGTTGGTGGAGACGGAGCGGCCGACGACAGATGATCCAACGGAGGTATTCTCACAGCTACGCAGCAGCATCGGCACTACGGCTGAGCTGGACATCCGCCTCCTGAGACAAGGCGTGAAGCATGTGCTGAGCCACCGCATCATCTGGGCCGACTTCTATGAGGTGCGGGTGCCGGAAGACGCCGCACTGAGCCTCGGGGATAAGTACTTGAAGGTGAGTCTTAAGGCCTTGGATGACTATGCGTTTCCTGTCTTGGTGAATAACTTTTTGAGGAAATACTTGTGAAAAAGTTGCACGATATATGATTTATATGTAATTTTGTGACATCATTTTTAAGATAACAAAACAGACAGATGAATAAAGCTATTTTAATCGGAAATGTGGGCGCTGACCCCGAAGTAAGATATTTTGAAGGTGGACGTGCAGTGGCTCAGGTACGCCTGGCTACCACGGAGCGCGGCTATACGCTGCAGAACGGCACGCAGGTGCCCGACCGCACAGAGTGGCACCGTGTGGTGATGCGCAACGCCCTCGCAGAAGTTGTGGAGAAATACGTACACAAAGGCGACAAACTCTATGTGGAAGGCAAGATCTTCACCCGTACCTATGATGATCAGGCTGGCGTGAAGCGCTATGTGACCGAGATCTATGTAGACAACATGGAGATGCTCTCACCGAAGCAGCAGAATGCGCCTGCGGCTGCTCCTGCAGCACCGGCTCCTGCTCAGCCTTCTGTGGCACCACAAGCCGATGATAACGGCGGTCTGCCATTTTAAGTCGAACTAAACGCTGCAGATTTTGGATACAGAAGCTTTTTTATGCCTCTCGGCAATTCTTTTCGACGGCTTTACCATTCATACGCCCACGGCTCCGGCTCTGGTGGCCATAGTCTGTGCGGCTGTACTTCTGCTGGCTTCTGGCTTCGCCTCGGGTTCTGAGATAGCCTTCTTCTCACTCTCGCATGCCGACCTCAACACGATAGAGGAGGGGAAGACGGCGTCTGACGAACGCATTCGCAGCTTGCTGGCTGATAAGGAGCGGCTGCTGGCTACCATACTGATCACCAACAACTTCGTGAACGTGACCATCATCATGCTGTGCAACTATTTCTTCATGACGGTGTTCACCTTCCTCTCCCCGCTGGCGGAGTTTGTCATCATCACGGTGATACTGACCTTCGTCCTGCTGCTGTTTGGTGAGATACTTCCTAAGATACTGGCGGCGCAGAAGACGCTGGCTTTCTGTAGGTTTGCTTCCTCCGGACTGGTGTTCTGCCGCAAGGTGTTCAGCCCTGTTTCTTCCATACTGGTGAACTCTACATCGTTTCTCAGCAAGTATTTCGAGCCTAAGGGGCACAACATCTCGGTGGACGAGCTCTCGCATGCCCTGGAGTTGACGGACAAGAAGGAACTGACGGAGGAGAGCAGCATACTGAAGGGCATCATCCGCTTCGGCGGGGAGACAGCCAAGGAGGTGATGACATCGCGCATGGATATGGTGACGCTGGACAACCGCACCCCTTATAAGGACGTGCTGAAGTGCATCGTGGAGAACGCCTACTCACGCATCCCTATCTATCAGGGCGACGCGGATAATATAAAAGGTATCCTCTACATCAAGGACCTGCTGCCGCATCTGAACAAGGGCGACAACTTCCGTTGGCAGTCGCTGGTGCGTCCGGCTTACTTCGTGCCAGAGACCAAGATGATAGACGACTTGCTGCATGAATTCCAGCAGAACCGCGTGCACATAGCCATCGTGGTGGATGAGTTCGGCGGCACTTCCGGACTGGTGACGATGGAAGACATCATAGAGGAGATAGTGGGAGAGATACGCGACGAGTATGACGAGGAGGAGCGCACCTACTGGCAGATAGACGACCATACGTGGGTCTTTGAGGCTAAGACGCTGCTCACCGATTTCTATAAGGTCACAAAGCTCGATGAGGAGGCCTTTGCCGATGTGGAGGGAGAGGCCGACACCATAGGCGGACTGCTGCTGGAGATCAAGGGCGACTTCCCCGTGCGCCATGAGAAGGTGACCTTCCAGGACTACGTCTTCGAGGTGCTGGCCGTGGATCAGCGACGCATCCTGAAGGTGAAGTTCTCCATCGCCTCTCCGCGTGCCAAGGCATCTGAGTAATATTTATAGCAGAATTGTTGTCAATTCATAAAATAATTACTACATTTGCAGCCGAAATGTAATTAAAGAGAGCAAAAATGAGATTTATTGCAACATACTACCTCCATCACCATCATCTCGTCGATTAGTATCGGTGGGCATAGAGGTGTATGTGCAGAGAAAACCATAGACAGAGAGGCTTACCGAATGAGTTTGGTAAGCCTCATGTTTTATAAATAAGTAAGATATATGTTACGCATTGCTGTTCAATCCAAAGGACGTCTGTATGACGAAACCATGTCCTTCCTCTCTGAGTCGGACATCAAACTGAGTGCCACGAAGCAGCGCACACTGCTCGTGGAATCTACCAACTTCCCGCTGGAGGTGCTCTATCTCCGTGACGATGACATCCCGCAGACCGTGGCTTCTGGTGTGGCAGACATCGGCATCGTGGGAGAGAATGAGTTCGTGGAGCGTGATGAAGACGCGGTGATTATCAAGCGACTGGGTTTCAGCAAGTGCCGTCTGTCGCTCGCCATCCCGAAGGATGAAGAATATACGGGCGTGAAGTGGTTTGAAGGCAAGAAGATAGCCACCAGCTATCCGCACATTCTGAAGCGCTTCTTGGCAGAGAATGGTGTGAATGCGTCTATCCATGTGATCAACGGCTCTGTGGAGATCTCTCCGGGCATCGGACTGTCTGACGCCATCTTCGACATCGTGAGCTCTGGCTCTACGCTGGTGAGCAACCGTCTGCGTGAGGTGGAAGTGGTGATGAAGTCGGAAGCGCTGCTGATAGGAAACAAGAACATCAGTGCCGAGAAGCAGGAGGTGCTGGACGAACTGCTGTTCCGCATGAATGCGGTGAAACTGGCAGAGGACAAGAAATATGTGCTGATGAATGCGCCGAAGGACAAGGTGGATGAGATCGTCTCTGTATTGCCTGGCATCAAGAGTCCGACGGTGATGCCACTAGCACAGGAGGGTTGGTGCTCCGTGCATACGGTGCTGGATCAGAAGCGTTTCTGGGAGATCATCGGGAAGCTGAAGGCGCTCGGTGCTCAAGGCATCTTGGTGCTTCCGATAGAGAAAATGATTGTTTAGTTAAAATTGAGAATTGAGAATTGAAAATTATAGCTATGCAGGATTCCTGACAGAAAGCTTATGTCATAATTTATAATTTATAATTCATAATTCATAATTTATAATTTATAATTCATAATTCATAATTTATAATTCATAATTCATAATTTATAATTCATAATTTATGAAAGACGTATTTTTTCCTGATAGAAGCGAATGGAGCGCATTGCTGAAGCGCCCGTTGATAGAGGCTGAGGCACTCTTTGATACCGTCCGCCAGATCATCGGTCAGGTGAAGGAGAGGGGAGATGCTGCTGTGCTGGAGCTGGAAGCGAAGTTCGACAAGGTGCAGCTGTCGTCTCTGCAGGTGTCTGCAGAAGAGATGGACGAGGCAGAAGGCTTGGTGTCTGAGGAACTGAAACAAGCCATCCTCACCGCCAAGGAGAATATTGCCGCCTTCCATGCCGCACAGAAGTTCGATGGCATAGAGGTGGAAACCTGTCCGGGCGTACATTGCTGGCAGAAATCAGTCCCCATTGAGAAGGTGGGACTCTATATCCCCGGTGGCACGGCTCCACTCTTCTCTACGGTGCTTATGCTGGCCGTCCCTGCACAGATTGCCGGCTGTAAGGAAATAGTACTCTGCACCCCTCCTGCAAGAGATGGCAAAGTGCATCCAGCCGTGCTCTATGCCGCACGGGTGGCAGGTGTCAGCCGTGTGTTCAAAGCCGGTGGCGTGCAAGCCATTGCAGGAATGGCATACGGCACAGCCTCCATTCCGAAGGTCTACAAGATATTCGGTCCGGGTAACCAGTACGTCATGGCTGCCAAGCAGTTGGTGGGCCTCCACGAAGTGGCCATCGATATGCCAGCCGGTCCTTCTGAAGTGGAGGTGCTGGCCGATGAGACCGCCAATCCCGTATTCGTGGCAGCCGATTTGCTCAGTCAGGCAGAACACGGCGTGGACAGTCAGGCCATGCTCATCACCACATCGGAGGCATTGCTGCAGGCTGTCAGGGAAGAAGTAGAGCGTCAGCTCTCCGTATTGCCACGAAAGGACATTGCCACTAAGTCGTTGGCAAACAGTAAACTGATACAGGTACACAGCATCGATGACGCGGTGGAGATGACCAACGAATATGCACCGGAGCACCTCATCATACAGACGAAGGACTATCATGCCGTGGCAGAACGCGTGGTGAATGCCGGGTCTGTGTTCCTTGGCAGCTATGCCTGCGAGAGTGCGGGCGACTATGCCTCTGGAACCAATCATACACTGCCGACCAACGGCTATGCGAAGGCTTACAACGGTGTGAATCTGGACAGCTTCCACCGTAAGCTCACGTATCAGGAACTCACGGCACAGGGCCTCCGTAACATAGGCCCCGCTGTGGAAGTAATGGCTGCCAATGAGCAACTGGACGGTCACCGCCATGCCATGACGGTGCGCTTGCAGTCGCTCGGCGATGAAGGCATGGAAACTCCAGCCTTTGATCTCAAGCGACTGACGCGTCCGAATATCAGGAACTTGAAACCCTATTCCTCTGCTCGCGATGAGTATAAGGGCGTGGAAGCCAGCGTCTTCCTCGATGCCAACGAGAATCCGTATAACAGTCCGCTGAACCGCTATCCCGATCCGCTGCAGATGCGAGTGAAGGAGAAACTGGCCGCCGTGAAAGGTGTGGCCGTGGAACAGATCTTCCTCGGAAACGGCAGCGATGAAGCCATAGACCTGCCATACCGCTGCTTTACCCGTCCGGGCATTGACAATGTGGTGGCCATAGAGCCTACATACGGCATGTATAAGGTCTGTGCCGACATCAACGATGTGGAATATCGTCCCGTGTTGCTCGATGAGCATTTCCAAATCACGGCGGACAAACTGTTGGCCGCCTGCGATGCACATACCAAGATCATCTGGATATGCTCTCCTAACAATCCAACGGGAAACAGCATCAATCCTGCGGAGGTGCAGAAGGTGATAGAGCAGTTCCGTGGCATCGTGATAGTGGATGAGGCCTATTCCGATTTCTCGGCACAGAAACCTTGGCGACTGACACTGGAGGAGCATCCTAACCTTATCGTACTCAATACGTTCAGTAAGGCATGGGGACGGGCAGCTATGCGTCTCGGTATGGCGTTTGCCAGTCCAGAGATTATCTCTATATTTAATAAGGTGAAATATCCTTACAATGTGAACCAACTGACACAGCAGGAGGCTCTTGCCGCTCTGGATAAGGCCGCAGAGGTGAAGCTTTGGGTGGATGACATCCTGCGAGAGCGCACCACGCTGATGGAGCGTTTCGCAGCGCTGGAGATATGTGATAAAGTCTATCCTACAGACGCGAACTTCTTTCTGGCGAAGGTGACGGATGCCAATCGCATCTACCAATACTTGGTGAGTGAGGGCATCATCGTGCGCAACAGAAATAAAGTGGCACTTTGTGGCAACTGTCTGCGCATCACCATCGGTATGCCGGAGGAGAATGAAACCCTGCTGCACTCGTTGAGTGGGTTTAGGGTTTAGAGTTTAGAGTTTAGGGTTTAGGGTTTAGAGTTTAGGGTTTAGGGTTTAGGGTTTAGAGTTTAGAGTTTAGGGTTTAATGTTTAATGTTTAATGTTTAACGTTTAACGTTCAATGAAAAAAGTCCTTTTTATCGACCGTGACGGCACGCTGGTCATCGAACCGCCTATCACCTATCAGGTGGATACTTTCGAGCAGTTGGAGTTCTATCCAGGCGTGATGCGCCATCTGGGCTTCATCCGCTCCAAACTCGACTTTGAGTTTGCGCTGGTGAGCAATCAAGACGGATTGGGGAAACCCTCCTATCCGCGTGAGCGCTTCGATGCCATTCAGCGACTCATCATGCAGACACTGGAAGGGGAGGGTATCACCTTCGATGAAATCTATATAGATCCCAGTACGCCAGAGGAGCATTCGCCCAACCGAAAGCCTCGTACGGGCATGCTGGGAAAGTACATCGACAATCCGGAGTACGACTTGGCGGGCAGCTTCGTGATAGGCGACCGCTACACGGATGTGGAATTGGCACACAATCTGGGATGCAAGGCCATCTTGCTGCAAAAGGATAAGAGTTCCTTGCGACTGAAGAGCGAGGGAGGCGAAACGGAAGTGCCAGGATTGGCAGAAGATTGCGTCTTGGCCACTACCGACTGGGCACGTGTGGCAGAATTTCTCTTCGCGGGAGAGCGCACTGCCGAAGTGCATCGTGTGACCTCTGAGACCGATGTGTATGTATGGCTTAATATCGACGGTACGGGTACATGCGCCATAAATACGGGCTTGGGCTTCTTCGACCACATGCTGGAGCAGATAGGACGACATGGCGGCATGGACCTCACGATAAAGGTGAAGGGCGACCTCCACGTGGATGAGCATCACACCATAGAAGATACGGCCATCGCACTGGGAGAGTGTCTGTATCAGGCACTTGGCAGTAAGCGCGGCATTGAGCGCTACGGCTTTGCCCTTCCGATGGATGACTGTCTCTGTCAGGTGTGTCTCGATTTCGGCGGTCGTCCGTGGCTTGTCTGGGACGCAGAGTTTCATCGGGAGAAGATAGGCGAGATGCCTACGGAGATGTTCCTCCACTTCTTCAAGTCGCTCAGCGACAATGCCCGTATGAATCTCAACATCAAGGCCGAAGGCACCAACGAGCATCATAAGATAGAAGGCATATTCAAGGCATTGGCACGGGCATTGAAGATGGCTGTGCGGAGAGATATTTACCACTATGAGCTTCCGAGCTCCAAAGGTCTTCTTTAAGTTCTAAGTAAATGAAAGATAGGGGAATATTTAGGCGTACGGAGCTCCTTTTAGGAGCAGATAAGATGGAGCTACTGGCACAGAAGCGCGTGATAATCTTCGGTGTCGGTGGTGTAGGTAGCTGGTGTGCAGAAAGTTTGATACGTTCGGGCATCGGACACCTCACTATCGTAGATTCCGATCGCGTTTGCATCACCAACGTCAACCGTCAGCTTATGGCTACCATGCATACGGTGGGACAGGTGAAGGTCGATGCACTCAAGACCCGTTTGCTTGAGATAAATCCTGAAGCAGATATCACTGCGTTGCAAAAAGTGTATACGGAGGAGACCGCGGACGATTTTCAGATAGAGACCTACGACTATATCATAGATGCCATAGATAGCTTAAAGGACAAGGTGCTCCTTATACAACGAGCTACTCGTACCAAAGCTGGTTTTTTCTCATCCATGGGTGCAGCGCTGAAGATAGACCCCACTAAGATACAGGTCGCAGAGTTCTGGAAAGTAAAAGGCGACCCTTTAGCACGGGCTTTGCGTCAGCGTTTTAAGAAGCAAGGAGTCTATCCTGCACGCAAGTTCAAATGTGTTTTCAGTGAAGAACTGGTGCAGAATCAAGGTGTAAACCGTTCTTGTGGCACCAGTATGTGTCTTTGTCCCAAGGCAATGAGTGGTCCTGGTGATCCTGCCTTGCTCAATCATGAATGGTGTACCTCCAAGGCCCAAATCAACGGCACACTGGCACACATCACCGCCATCTTCGGCTTCATGCTTGCAGGTCTGGTGATGGAGAGTATTTTGAATGAAGAATAGAGCGATGTCAAAGAATAAAAGATTATATGGAAGATGGATACTGACCATGCTTGTGGGCATTGGCATCTTCTTATTGTGTCTTTTTCCTTTGAGGGCTTTGTTGAACTATCACGAAGAGTCGCACCTCTTCAGATGGACAACCTACTACTTCAAGGAGCAGATGACTTCTTGGCAAGGCATTCAGGAGTATGTGGCATCTTTCATCGTGCAGTTCTTCTATGTGGCTGCCATCGGAAGCTTAATCCTTGCGTTGATGGTCATGGGGTTTCAGCGACTCACTTGGTGGCTGCTGAAGAGAGTGGGGAGGTGGGAAGTGCCGCTCTATCTGCTGAGTTTCATACCCGCTCTCGGCTTGTTCTTCTACTTATTCATCCCAAAGGAATACCTGAATAATGAGCAATTCCGGGAAGTAGTGACATACGACTATCTGGAGCGTACGCATCAGTGGGAGGCAATACTGAAACAAACGAAATCGGACCCTCCGAAGACGGAGTGTGGCATCTGGTGTACAAACTATGCCTTAGCGATGACGGGAAAGTTGGATCAGATGGAATCATATCCACAATGCGGACCTCAAGGATTACTGAATGATGCCTTGCAGAAGCCGTCGTTTGCCCTCTATTCCATGAGTGACATCTATTTCCAGTTGGGATGTGTCAATGAAGCAGAGCGCATTGCCTTCAATGCCAAGCAATATCTGCCCAATGAGCATAAGAGCGGGAGGCTTTATAGGCGTTTAGCAGAAGCAAACATCGTGAATGGGCATTACGACATAGCGGCCAAGTATTTGCATTTCTTGGAGTCCACTATCTTTTATCGCAACTTTGCCAAGCGTTGGCTCTCTGATATGGGGGATGAGGCCAAAGTGGAAGCTGCTTATGGTCGTATGCGACAGCTCCGTCAGAAGGAGAATCGTTGGCTCACTTCCAATGCGAAGGAGATAATGCTCTTGCGGTTGGTAGAAGAAAACAAAGAGAACCAATTGGCATTCAACTATCTGGTAGCTTACAGATTACTGCAACTGGGATATATCCAAAACGATAACGAAAGATGACACGCTTAGTATATATATGGCTTACGATCAGCCTTTTAGTTGGCTGTACCTCACTTCCGGAGCATCCGCAAATCAGTGATGCCCTGCCGCCTATATTCCCAGATTATATAGGTGTCACAATCCCCGATGGCATCGCTCCGCTGAATTTCGACGTGAAAGGGCATAAGGGGGCGGAAGTCATCGACGTCATAGTGAAAGGCGGAAAGGGTGGTGAGCTGCATACCAATGGCAAGTATGCCCGTTTCGACATGGAAGAATGGCATGCACTGATTCATCAGAATGTAGGCGACAGTCTCACACTGACTGTAAGTATTCGAGAAGACGGTGCATGGACGCAATACAAGCCTTTCTGCATCTATGTGAGTGCAGATGCGTTGCAGGAATGGGGATTGACGTATCGAAGGGTGCCGCCCGGCTATGATGCGTATGGGAACATGGGACTCTATCAGCGAGAACTCAGCAGTTTTGAAGAGCAGGCTTTGGTGGAGAATACGGCTATCGATCAGAATTGCGTCAACTGCCACACCATGAATCGTGGAAATGCCGAACAGTTCACTTTCCATGTCAGAGGGAAATACGGAGCGACGATCGTTGGCAATAATGGCAATATGGATGTGCTGACCCCTCAGAATCAAGAACTTGGTGGTGGAATGGTATATCCGTTCTGGCATCCTTCAGGAGCGTATATCGCCTATTCTACGAATGACACCCATCAGAATTTCCACCAGCTGAGTGATCTACGTGTGGAAGTGTATGATATGAAATCAGACATCATCCTCTATAAGCCATCTACCCATGAGATACTCCTCGACAGTATAGTGGCAAGACCCGATGTGCTGGAGAATTATCCGGCATTCTCTCCAGACGGCGAATGGCTCTACTTCACATCGGCACAGCGCATGGATACTATCTGGAAAAATTACCAAGAAATCCAGTACAACATCTGCCGTATCCGTTTTGATGCTGCTACGGGACAATTGGGAGATAGCATACAGACGGTGGTGGATGCCCGCAGCATGGGAAAGAGTGCCAATATGCCGCGCATCTCCTTTGATGGCAGATTCCTTCTCTACACACTCTCCGACTATGGATGTTTCCCTATCTGGCATCCAGAGGCCGATCTGTGGATGATGGATCTGGAGACGGGAGAGTCTTTCCCTCTCGATGAGGCGAATAGTGACGACTCTGAGAGTTTCCACAACTGGAGTCTCAATTCCCGTTGGATTGTTTTCACTACGCGAAGAGATGACGGCCTCTACACTACACTCTATCTGGCACACATCGATGAGCAAGGAAAGGCATCAAAGCCTTTCTGTCTGCCACAACAGAATCCGAAGGAATACTTTGCAGAAACCATCTATTCCTTTAATACACCGGAATTTGTGCAGACGCAGATTCATCGTGAGGCCTCACAACTGTACAAACGCTTGCTGGGCAGTGAGCGCGTTTCCACTGATCTGAAAGTAGCGAATTAGAATTTTATTATTACCTTTGCAAAAAAATAGGATGATGAAAAATATATACCTCATAATGACATTGGCTTTGGTGCTGCTTACTTCTTGTGGCGGTGGAAGCAGTAATGCGGGGCTTTTCGGAAGGTCGGAAGCTCAGCCTTCGGAAGAAGAGACACCGAAAGGGCCTCAATCTATGCAAGACTCTGATATCACCGTTCCCGTGCAGGTGGGCAGTAGGGAGTTCCAATCCAATGTGGTACGCAGACCAGACAGCAACCTCCCGATGGTGAGCAACGAACAAGGGCAGAAGTTCGTGGACAATCGTATCACACTCCGACTGCTTGAAGGCGGTAAGAGTGTATTCAACAGAGAGTTCACGAAAGCCGACTTTGCTCCCTTCCTCGATGCTGCTTTTCAGCGCAATGCCATCTTAGAAGGATTGGTGTTCGATAAGGTGGAAGACGGCCATATACTCTATGCCGCGAGTGTGGCCTATCCGGAAAGCGACCTCTACATACCTTTTCAAATCACCGTCACTATATCTGGTAGCATCAGTATCTTGAAGAGCGACGTGATGGATGAGTATGAAGCCACTCCGGACAGTCTTGCTGTTCAGCAATAAATATTTTAATAAAAAATTAGCCGAAATGTTTGGCAAATAAAAAAAGAGTTGTACCTTTGCAACGCTTTTGAGAAAGCGATGCATTTCACGATGCATGGAGAGATGGCTGAGTGGTCGATAGCGGCGGTCTTGAAAACCGTTGAACTGAGAGGTTCCGGGGGTTCGAATCCCTCTCTCTCCGCTGAAGGAGTCAATCCGATTATTTGACGAAGAAGAATTTGGTGCGTTAGTTCAGTTGGTTAGAATACATGCCTGTCACGCATGGGGTCACGAGTTCGAGTCTCGTACGCACCGCTAACCTTAAGCTCTGAGGAAATAATCCTGAGGGCTTTTTTATTATTGAGAAATTGAGATATTGAGAAATTGAGAAATTTCCATCCGGATGGAGCTAACGCATCAACATGCTGATCAGACGCAGTCTTAATCTCTCAATCTCTCAATTTCTCAATCTCTCAATTAAATTTAAGATGGAGCAGAAAGTTATTTCCAATCGTTTGGATTGGATGGATTGGGCTAAGGCCATAGCCATCACGATCGTTGTGTTCGGACACCTCCGCAGTCCGCTGATGACGTGGGTATTCAGTTTCCACATGCCGTTCTTCATCATGCTGTCGGGCTTCCTGCAGAAGAAGCGCCCACTGCTTGAAGAGGTGGTAAAGAGTGCCAAATCGCTGCTCTTGCCATACCTTATTTATAATGTGTTCTTGCTGGTCTATAGTCTCTGCACGGGTGAATATCAATCCAACTATCCGCTCAGCATGATGATAGGCTTGCAGTGGAACCTCTCTATGGCTTGCCGCCCACTTTGGTTCCTCTTGGCACTCTTCTGGATGCGTGTGGCATACGCTGCATTACCACAGGATGGCAGGAAGGGCAGCTATGTGTTGGCATTGCTTTGCATCCTCTTCGTGTGGGCCTATGCAGGAGAGGAGCCCATGAAGCCAGAGCACAATTACTTCCAGATATTTGAGGCCATCATCTGCTTCCCGTTCTTCATCATCGGCACTTTGCTGCATGAATATAAGGTAGAGAAGGCATTAGACCGTTTCCCTGTGGCTTTGCGCTTCCTGCTCATCGCTGTGGGATTGGTTGTAGGATTCTACATCGTCAGTCAGAATGGCTTTGTGAACATCTTCCGTCTTACGCCAGGAAAGGTAGTCCCTCTGTTCTACATCAGTGCCGCCCTTATCAGCATCTGCCTCATTTGGCTGATCTACCAGACATTGAAGGTGCGCAATAGTTATATCCAGTTGGTATCCGAGGGCACACTCCTCATCTTTGCCGTGCATCAAGCCATCTTCTGGCCGCTTCGTGAGGTACTTCCAGGAGGCTTCTGGGGTTCTTTAGCAGTGGCATTAGTCACCGTCTTCGTGCTCTCCGGCTTTGCATGGTTGGCTAGGAAATATTGCCCTGTCTTGATAGGAAAGATGAAGTAGTAAAGAGGTGCAGCCATCGGGGCAGTTAGCTAAATGGTAGTGAATCGTGCCATGTGAATCATGCGCCGTGGAGTCGTGCAGAACTTGCTCCGTGAGTTGGCAGAAGCCATGTCGGTCGTTCCGAACCGACGCCCTAAAGTTGAATCCCGAGGGATTCGGTTTTTAGCTCACCCTGACCGTCAGGCCGCACCTCAAGATTTTATTCCATTTCTGTGATGAAGTTCAGCGCCTGAATCTCGATGTCAAGCTTCCGCAGTTGCTGAGAGAACTTATCTATCTGCTTGCGCAATGTGGGCACATCGATGGTGGTGACATACTTTATCTCATTGCGCCCATAGCGATCGGCCTGCTGTGAAGCCCTGTCGAACACCTCGCGCAGCACCTGTACGCGCTTTCCCAGCACCTCACGCTCTGCCATCATCTCAGTGAGCGTCTTCCCGTCCTTCACCGTGTGCATGTTGGTGGCATTGATGCGATACATCACCTCCTGCAGTTGTTTCAGGCAGCTGTCCAGCTCCTTCATCAACTCAGCAGGTTGCTCAGAAGGCTGGTCGCCCTCCTGCACTTTCGTATTATTCAGCAGTCGAGCCTTCAGTTGCTCGATGCGTGTCTGTAGATCCTTGCGGATGCTCAGTCCTTCAGCTAATTTCATAGTGTTATGCTTTTTGGTTTCTTGGTGCGAAGTTACGAATTATAAATGTATTTTCCGTTTATTTCTTTTGTTTCTCATATTTCATTCGTATATTTGCCATAAATAAGTGCTGTTATGGATGCTCAGATGATAAAGACCCTGCAAGACTACTTTGCCACCCAGCCCGTG
>ERZ842401.4499-NODE-4499-length-16180-cov-3.889550_pt1 | contig 16180 bp, 20 predicted proteins | sample MGYA00521270_ERZ842401 | MGnify/ENA primary metagenome ERZ842401 (study PRJEB31892, sample SAMEA3878208) | bioreactor metagenome | biome: Moose rumen | place: Sweden | collected 2011-10 | study: EMG produced TPA metagenomics assembly of the PRJEB12797 data set...
TAAGGTTAAAGGATGGCAGGGAATGTGTACTGCAAAACGGCAGGGAATGTGATGGCCGGGAGGCTCTTAGCAATTTTATCCTTACTCATGAGCATTGCGAAATCAAGCGATAACTTTTATAATTGATCATGGTTATAAAAATACCACGTTTTTCTTAAAGGAGAGTATACAAATGAGCAAGAGTCTTATTATTTATTTCAGCAGGGCGGACGAGAATTATTCTGTCGGTTATATCGATAAGGGCAATACAGAGTATATTGCGGAGTTTGTGCAGGAGTTGACCGGCGCGGATATGTTTAAGGTGGAGCCGGAGGTTCCGTATGCTGCCGATTACCAGACCTGCATTGAGGAGGCAAAAAAGCGTGTCGGCAATGCACCGATCAAGGAGAAGCTGACGGACATTTCCGCTTATGATACCATTTATGTGATGAGTCCGATCTACTGGGGAACCTACGCTCCCGAGATGGAGACTGCGCTTGCCGGACTTGATTTTTCCGGAAAGACAGTCAGGATCGTCAGTACACACGAGGGCTCAGGCCTGGCCAGTATGCCCTCTGATGTAAAGAAGATATGCAAGGGCGCCACTGTGGATACAAAGGGTCTTGCCATTAGAGGCTCCCAGGCAAAGGACGCAAAGAAGACAGTCGAGGGCTGGCTCTCTTAAAAAGTATGTTAGTAAGTATTTTCTCTTGAAGAGAAAAGGGAGGCAGGATATGAGCAGAATACTTGTAGTTGTTGATATGCAAAATGATTTTGTGCTGGGCAGTGGGGTTTTATCGAGCCTTGAATCGGAGGAGATAATCCCCAGGGTAGTTGAGCGGGTAAAGGAGGCGGTAAAAGAGCCTGATACCTATGTGTTGTTTACACAGGACACACACGGATCAAACTATCTCGAGACAGAGGAGGGCAGAAATCTGCCGGTGGCTCACTGCATTAAAGGCACTGAGGGGCATGAGATAATCCATGAGCTCAAACCTTATCTTGAAATGGAAAGAACAAGGGTATTTGAAAAAGATACTTTCGGAAGTCGTGACCTCGCCGAATATGTCAGAGAGATCACAGGCGGCTGGGAATCTCAGGATGATAAAATAGAGGTTATGGGAGTCTGCACTGATATATGTGTGATATCTAATGTGATGCTCTTAAAGGCTTTTAATCCCAACACCCCTATCTCCGTTATAGAAAGCTGCTGTGCGGGCAGTACGACGGTAGCGCACTATTCGGCGCTGGCAACTATGAAGTCATGCCAGGTTGATATAAAGATGTAAGACAAAATCTATTTTGTAGAAAATCAAAAAAAATGCTTACATCCGATCAGAAATTGTGCTAATATCTCTTATGTAAACGCAGTGAGATGTACAAAACATTGATGAGATGATTGGAGGTCGCAACGAGTTTGTGGCCTCTTTTTTATGCTCATCAGAGATGAAAGGAAGGTAGGATTATGCCTAAGACGAGAAAACAGGAAACAATTTTTACGATAATGATGGTATTTGTGATGGTATACGCAATGATCTGCTATAACATCGCTCTTTCAAACGGAGGGATGGAGAACTTTGTATTTCGGGCGGCACTCTCAGAGCTGCCGGTAATGGTAGTGGCAGGATTTTTGCTGGACACATTTATTGCCGGACCTCTTGCAAAAAGCAGGGCGTTTGCCGTAATTGATCCGGGTGAGAGCAAGCCCATAGTTGTCATCCTGGCGATATCGGTGTTTTCGATCATTTTTATGTGCCCACTTATGAGCCTCGTGGCAACGATCCTTTTTAAGGGCGGTCTGAGCGTAAATACATTTTCGCTATGGTTACAGACTACTTTGATGAATTTCCCGATGGCTTTCTTTTGGCAGCTTGTAGTGGCAGGCCCCTTGGTGAGAGGGATATTTGGCAAACTTTGCAAAGCCCTTGCAAATAGTCTTAAAGAATGATAGTATCTAACCATTCTATTTGAAAGGGTTACTTTAGAAAATGCACTGGAAATCGACAAATTTACACCTTATGAAGGGCAGCACTATTTTCCGCTTACGGGGATAGTGCGCTCTTTTTTAGATAGAATTAAATCTGACGCATTATCTCCTTATCCATTTTAAACATTTACGATAAGGAGATTTTTTATGAATAATAATATCAAAAAAGCACATAACCAGATAAAGAAGCTTTATCTGACAGACAGCATCGGAAGCCTGATCTGTGGCTGGGGCCGGCGCTCTTTGTAATGGAGATAGGTGCGGCGATAGGCGCAAAGGTCGTAACGGCATTTGGAGACAAAAGCTACCATTCGCTTGCGGTATTTGCTCTGATCTCCATCGGCGCAGCTTTTTCCCTGGTGTTTACAAAAAGCTTTGTTCCTGTCATCCTTGGCGGTTTTATCGGCGCCTTTGCTGACAATTTCATAGAGGTACAGACCGACATTGTACTAAACGGCATGATCCCATCCGAGCAGCGGGCAACACTTATTTCGGTAAATTCGTTTACATTCTCGGTGATCATGATCGCGCTGGCACCGATCTTTGGTTTATTATTTTCTAAAAAAAGCACTTGACAATATCGAGTGTCGATATTATAGTATAGATACAAATATCGATACTCGATATTAAACCCGACTACAGATGCGTATGATAGGAGCCCCGAAACCAGAGCAACCGGGAGAGAAGCCATAGATAACAGAAAGAGGGACTATGGCGCGTGTAAAATTCCAGACTTTGACAGAGCCCATGTATTATATCCTTCTGGCGCTGACCAGCGAGTGCTGCGGCATAGATATAATGCACAGGGTAGATGAAATATCGCATGGGCGTATATCAGTGGGACCGGGTACGCTCTATGCCATGCTGCAAAAATTTGAGGACAGCGGGGTGATACTGCGCACCCGGGAGGAGGGTCGGAAAAAGTGGTATGAGATCACCGATACCGGTCGGGAGATGCTTGATGCCGAGCGGGAGCGTCTCCGTATTATGCTCGACGACGCTGAAAATTTTAGTAAGCTCGTCAAATAATAGGTTTACTATATTAGAAACAGCCGGCCATCTGACCGGCTGTTTTCTTCATAGTGAAGCTCATCCGCTTCCATACTTCAGATATGCGCTGACAAAGTCCCTGTACCGATATTTTGACATGGGGATGATTGTGCCGCCCGCAAGCACTATCTGTGTCCTGTCATAGGACATCACATAGGAGAAATTGATTACAAAGCTTCTGTGTACCATAAAAAATCTGTCATCCAGCTTTGTCGTGATCACGGAGATCTTTTCATAGCACTCGTAGCTACCATATTTGGTGTACACTGCAAGCTTTCTATCCTGGCTTTCCATATAGATGATATCATCCTCGGGTATCAGTATGGTCCTGCCTTTAATCTTTATCTCAAGCAATATCTATCCTCCTATGCCCACATCCGCTGCTCGCGGAGATGTTCAAAATACTTTTCCTGCAGCTCCTTGCGCTCCTGCCGCTTTTCCTCTAAGTGCTTTTCGAGAGCCTTTTTTCTGGCGGCTTTCTTTTCAAGTCGGGCATTTTCCAAGGCTTTCTTTTTGGATTGCTCATTAGCCCTGCTATTGGAGCGGACATTATTTGTCCCCGATGATCCCAGATCCAGTGTAAGCGCCTGTACATTTTCCGTGTCATCTGTTTCTGCCGGAATGGTATCCTTTTCATCCGAAACAGCCAGATCCACATGCTGCACTGTGCCTGTACCGCCGGACTCCTTGAGGAAAAATCCGGAGGAGCGCACCACGGCTGAGGTATTGCCGTCACTGTCATTTATGGTAAACTCGGTATCCTGCTCGCCCAGATATATCGCGCCCACATCGGCATCCTTCAGGCTCATCAGTACATCCTCGCCGGAGGGAGTTTTGTACCAGACCTTGAGCTTGTCAAAGATCTCGTCATTTTCGTCGATCCAGCCGTTGCCGTCACTATCATACATGGCGAGATCCTTAAAGCCGTCACCGGAGGCAGTGCCAAAAAGCTCACTGCCGTCGTTTATGCTCCCGTCCTCATTTTTGTCGAGTGCCAGAAATGCCGTCCCTTCTGTGGGCATGGAGATCCAGTCTGCCTTTCCGTCGTTATCTATGTCAAATAAAAACTTCTGATCCGATACATGGGCTGTGTCGGTGCCTATATTTATCATAAGCGGATCGAAGAGTGAGCTCTGCAGCGCAGGGACCCGAACATTCATGCTCTGCATAAAGCTGCGACTCATGGATACGCTGATATCAAAGCTTATCTCCCTGCCGTCCTCTGTCACAGCTATACCATCTGCTGAAAAGCTGGTGCTTTCACTCTCTGAATATGTCACCAGAGACTGCGTATAGCCACCCATCTGATATCCCATGCCGGTGTCGGAAAAGCCACCCGAGCTGCCGCCGAAAACGCCGGTGCTCATAAGCCGCTCAAAGAGAGACGCCAAAACAGAGTTTGTAAAAGGACTTGCCTGTGATCCGTTGCTGCCGACCTCTGAAAGTGCATTTGTGCCATCACTCAATATACCGCTTTTGGTATACATCGGAGAGCGATCCTGATCCCTGATCTGGGATGTCAGCTTTGACACCGTACCTGAAAAAGACTGGGTGAAGAGGTTCTGGTTTTTAGATTTTGTGCCCATCTGTGAATAGGCTCTCTGCGACTGCATATTGACCTGACTTTGCGCTATCCTCATAAAATAAAGCTCCTTTCCTGCTGTGTTTTAGGGACAAAAAAACACCTATATCCAAAAGGTCTATATCATTCCTTTGAATATAAGTGTCTGCCCGTTCCTTGGACTTTTGTTTACACAGTATATATCGGAGAAGCGTAGGGGATGATAAACCGCGCTCGGTGTCCGTTCACTACAATTATGTGACTATTCACGCAAGTATATCTGTTATATGCATTTCTTTTGTTTCTTTATGGTTTGCATAGAAAGCTGCATAACCTCGCGCTGTCCGATAAGGTTCTGATTACCAAGAATATAATCCTTCATTTTTTTGAATGTGCTAACCAGGGCTCTACTTTGTTTTATCGCAAGATCACCTCTCAACACAGTCATAAGCATATATATACCTTGCTCAGTAAATACATGCGGATTGTACTTAATGTTAGTTCCTCTTCCCATCCTTTGGTTCATGGTGAAATTTTTGCACCTGGAAAGCTCTTCTGTTTCTTCATCTGAAAGTTCAAACATAAAATCGTCGGCTTGAAACTTTTGAATATTATTTTTTACTTGTCTGTTGAAATTCTTTGTCTCATAGCCATAGATTTCTGCAAGGTCCGAATCAAGCATAACCTTCCGACCACGAAACTCATACAATTTTTCCCTTAACAAACCTTCCGTAATCTCAATCACAACTATTTCGGTTTTCTCCATCACTTTTTTATTCTCCTCAGCCATATTCTTCCTTTCCAGGCTTGAGGTTCAAAATTTACACCTCAAGTTTTTATAGCTTAATCTATCGCATATGATATTTGCTAAATCGTTCAACTACCTTTTCTTTTCCTCTGCGGCCGGCATATCTGTTCATTTTTTTTACATCTATCCGGTAATTCTTCTTTGCATTCTCAAATATTTCCGGTAGTTCTGCCGGACTAAAAGTTGCACTAATACTCTTGTCTGCAATGATATCCACCAGCATCTTCTCCATCGTAATCTCATGCGGCTTGGTCGATGACAGCGGCGCCTTGATGATGTGGAGTATGAGGGCTATGAGCTTAAGCTTTCTTCCGGGGACAGATTATTCCTATATACTGACGGTGTGACAGAAGCCCAGTTGTCGGAGAGAAATATGTTTGGTATGGAGAGGATACCGGATATCTTAAATAAAGATCCTGATGCCTCCCCGAAGGAAATGATCCTTAAGATGAAGAAAGCCATAAATGAATTTGTAGGCTCAGGCGAACAGTTTGACGACATAACCATGCTGGCGCTGTCCATACAATAATCGTGTGAATTTATTTGAAACATGGGGCGTGCGGTGTTATACTATATGCATGGAAACGAAGACGAACAAGAAACGCATAGACTGGCACGCAGGATTCGCTGGCGGATTGGAACTCAGCTTTCGTAAGTACTCGAAGCAGATCGACATAGACCGCGAGTACGAGCTCACAAAGCAGTCTCCGCGGATCGACTTCATAGTCATAAAAAAGGCTCCCGCCACCGTCATTGACAATGCCGTGGGGCGTGCGTTCAGGAAGTACAATATAATCGAATACAAGAACCCGAACGATGCACTGAATATCGATGTGATATGGAAGTGCATAGGTTACGCAGGGCTATACAAGGGACTGGGTGGGACCGTGGATGCGATACCCGAGGATGAGCTGACCATTACCATATTTAGAAGTAGTTATCCACGCAAGCTGTTTGGACAGATAAAAAAGTCCAGGCACAAGGATATTGAGAACCCATATCCTGGGGTATACTTGCTGAAAGGATTTGGTCCGATACCTATACAGGTAGTTGTGACCAGGCAGCTTACCGATGAGACGTTTCTGGCACTTAAGGTTATGATGCACGGCGCAAGTGAAGCCGATGTCAGGCATTTTATCACAGAGACCAGAAAGCTCAAAGGAAAGGGCGTTAAAAATGATGCGGATGCTGTTCTTGTAGTCAGTGCAGCGGCAAATAAGGATCTGTATCGTAAGATAGGAAAGGAGTCGGAGATGAACGATGTATTAGAGGAGATTTTAAAGGATAAAATAGATGCCTCAAATGCAGAAGCGGAGAAAAGGGGCGAGAAAAGAGGCGAGAAAAAAGGCGAAAAAAAAGGAGCGGAGAATGCCAGATTTACTGCTGTAAAAAATCTCATGGATACATTCAGCCTTTCGGCAAAGGATGCTATGAAAGCGCTCAAGATAAGTGCCGCCGAGCAGAAGAAGTTCATGGCGATGCTGTGATGAGACTGATGTCTACATTCTTTCTATAGTAGTTTTCTCTAAATTACAGATTTTCTGATAATAAGAACGACCGCTCTACATGCTGGGGTAGGAGCGGTCGTTTTTTTGATATTATTCATCATCAAACAGAGTCTCGTTCATTTCAGGAAAGTCGAGGAGTTCGGAGACGGTCATATTGAAACTCAGTGCTATTTGGTACAGGGTGGATAGTTTTGGATCCAATGATTTTTTGCTCATAATAGAAGATAGTGTTGAAGGAGTCAGCCCACCGTTTTCAGCAGCGACTTTAATGTTCGTGCCGCGTTCGTGTATCAGGTCTGATATTCTCTTTGTGATAGCATCGGATATTGTCATATTAACCCCCTTGAGACGAGTATATACCCATAACGACAGGGCGGTTACGATACATCGTTTTTGAATTGTAACAAAAAAGATTTGGCTCAAAACCAAAAATTGAAAAATATATGGCAAACAGTATGGGTGTTATGGTAAAATACAAAGACACGGGCGGCGTGTCCGTGGATGTATGAAAGAAAGAGGAAAAAGGAGGGTTTTACTATGGCTAAATGGGTTTGTAGTGTATGCGGATATGTGTATGAGGGAGATGCGGCTCCCGATGAGTGCCCCGTATGCCATGCCAGCGCAGACAAGTTCAAGAAGCAGGACGGAGACAAGGTCTGGGCAGCAGAGCATGTGGTAGGCGTAGCTGCCGATGCTCCCGAGGACATCAAGGACGGACTCCGCGAGATGTTTAACGGCGAGTGCTGTGAGGTAGGTATGTATCTGGCTATGGGTCGCGTGGCTATCCGCGAGGGTTATCCCGAGATCGGAGCTTTCTTCAAGGAGGCAGCTTGGGAGGAGGCAGAGCATGCGGCTCATTTCGCAGAGCTTTTGGGAGAGGTGGTCACCGATTCCACAAAGAAAAATCTGGAGCTTCGCGCAGATGCCGAGTATGGCGCTACCCAGGGTCGTGTTGATTTGGCTAAAAAGGCAAAGGCACTCGACCTCGACGCCATCCATGATATAGTACATGAGATAGGTCGCGACGAGGCTCGCCACGGCAAGGGCTTTGAGGGACTTTTAAAGAGATACTTCGGATAATTCTGTTTTGGAAGGATATGGGTCGGGTGTGGTATGCATCCGACCCTTTTATAAATGAGAGTAACCTAAAAACAGGTAATCCCATAAGAGAGTGAGGAAATATGCAGTATCGAAAAAATCTAAAAAACGGGACAGAGCTGTCGGTTCTGGGCTACGGGTGTATGCGTTTTACAAAGTCCGGCGGACAGATCGACCAGAAAAAGGCAAATGAGGAGCTAAAGCGCGCCCTGGATCTCGGCGTCAATTATTTTGACACAGCCTATGTCTATGGTGGTAGCGAGGTGGCTCTCGGCAATTTCATAAAGGAGTATGACTGCAGGGATCAGCTCAATATCGCCACAAAGCTGCCCCAGTATCGTGTGACAAAGACGGAGGAGTTTGATAAATATTTCGATGAGGAGCTGTCCCGCCTGCAGACGGATCATGTGGACTACTACCTCATGCACATGTTAAATGATGTCAATTCCTTTAACCGACTGTGTGGGCTGGGACTGCGTGAATGGGTGGCAGGAAAAAAGGCGAGCGGAGCTATCAAAAATATCGGCTTTTCTTTTCATGGAGGTACGGGGGCTTTTCGTGATCTAATAGATGCTTACGACTGGGATTTTTGCCAGATCCAGTTTAACTACATGGATGAGCATGCCCAGGCAGGTATCGAGGGATTGAAATACGCAAATGAAAAGGTGCTTCCGGTGATCATCATGGAGCCGCTGCGCGGAGGGCGTCTAGTAAATGCCCTGCCACAAAAGGCTTTAGAGGAGTTTGAAAAGATGCCTATAAAGCGGTCGCCTGCCGACTGGGGACTGCGCTGGATATGGAATCATCCCGAGGTATCGGTGGTTCTATCCGGTATGAATGACGTGGCGCAGGTGGAGGAAAACTGCCGCATAGCCACAGAGGCCACGGCAGGGAGCCTGACTGCAGACGAGCTATCCCTTTACGACAGGGTGCTCTCTGCCATAAATGAAAAGGTAAAGGTGGGCTGCACAGGCTGTGCTTACTGCCAGCCTTGCCCTAAGGGTGTAGACATTCCAAACTGCTTTGCCACCTACAATGCGAGCTATACTGATAACTATATGAATGCGTTCCGCGAGTATTTTATGGGGACGACGCTTAGAAAAGTGCGCTCCAATGCGGGGCTCTGTGTAAAATGCGGAAAATGTGAGAAGGTCTGTCCTCAGCACATCGCCATCAGGGATGAGCTTGATCATGTAAAGCGCCGCTTTGAGCATCCGATATATAAGATAGGCTCGGCCTTTCTTGGCACGATGTTTAAGTATTGACAAAAGATACTGCTGCGAATGGAGATATAATGGGAGACATATTAGAGACTGACAATCTGTATATGAGACATTTGGATCGTGGTGATGCCAGGATCGTCAGGGATTTCTATGCCAAAAATGCGGTTGAATTTGCCAGATATGAGCCGCTGTCCATAGAAAATGCCGAAAATATCAACTACCATGCCACCATGCTGGAGTATGAGGACGAGTACTACAAAAACGGCACGATGGTCAGATACTATCTGTTTGAAAAGAATAATCCTCTTACAATTGTGGGGACGGTTAGCTTTCGTAGTATATCACAGGCGTACTATAAATCTGCTATCCTCGGGTATAAGATAGACCGAGACTACCGACGTCGTGGCTATGCCCGGGAGTCCATAGAGCGAGGACTGGTTGTCATGGACAACGATTTAGGGCTGCATCGCATTGAGGCCACAGTTATGCCTGAAAATATCGCATCTATCAATCTCCTTGAGAGCATAGGCTTTGAGCGCGAGGGTCTCCTAAAGGACAAGTTCAAGCTGAATGGAAAATGGGAGGATCATTACCTGTTTGCATTTATCTTCCCGTGGAATGAGTAATATCAATAAAGCTTCATAGTAATACATAAAACCACTGGTGCTCTATCTGCATCAGTGGTTTTGTGTGTCCAATTACTTGGTCAAATCCTGCCACTCCGGTTCGCTGCTAAAAAGCTCTACAAACCAATCTGTTGCTTTTAGCCGCTCCAGCTTGTCCTTGTTTTTCTCATCTAAAAGATACGAGACATAGGTGTCGTCTGCTTCCTCGAATACCAGCTCATCTAACCTATGGCAGTACCTATCATATACTTCTATTTCCTCATATATATGCGAGTATAGTCCTATAGATGTATATAGTCAATATGTACTTTTTACGCGGTCTCAAAATCCCTTTTTGTTGCCATAAACTCCTTTTAGTGATAAAGTATGTAGAGTGTTTTAAGGGAATGTGGACAGTTCCTAAGGAGAAATGAGTGTACAGAGACGGCGCTGAAAACGAAAGCAGATCATTAATCCCGGTGGCGATGATCATTATCGCCTTTTTGGCGTTTTTTGTAATAAAGGTGAGCGGTCATTTTGATTTTTCCCACAGCTATCACATCAGGGAGATAAGCGCTACCATGGAGCCGGAAAACGTCATGGCCCTGATAGACGGGGACGAGCATACTGTCTGGGGAGACGCCGCCTTTTGGACCGAGACTATGGCAGAGCCCGGCGACAGTATCACCATCACCTTTGATAATAATAGACCTGTTTTGGGCGTAGAGATGAAGGGCGTGGTCCCGGACCGCATCGCCTTTTATGCGGGAGAGTCAGGGGATGGAGCCTGGCAGGAAATAAAAGTAAGGACTGCCTCGGATGGGAGGTATCTTTTTGAGGATGGCGTAAATGCCGGTATGCTTCGCATAGAGGTCATGGACGGATGCGAGGATCTCCGGTGGCATGTGACAGAGCTTATGGTAATCGAGTGATGACGGGAGATTTTGATGGAAATAAATATACACCTGTCTAAAACCAAATACTTTGTCTGTCTGCTGCTTTCGGTTGCGGCGGCAATGCTTCTCTACGAGCTTATATGCTGTGATACCTTTATAGGCTATATTGACGGATACTATACCTACAAGTATCTGCCGGATTTTTTCATCGAGGGCTACTGGGACTACTATGTGAAATTCCCTATGGGCACGGCTATCTGTGAAGCGCCGTTTTTCTTTGTAGCCCACACTATTATGAGCATTTACGATCCGGTAAACGCCATCGGCACAGGCGGGGCTTATGAGTACGCCATAGGCATCTGTGGGATATTCTACTTCTGTATAGGTTTTTCGTTTTTATATGTCACTTTAAAAAGGATATACTCGGGCAGCACAGCTTTTTTCACTTGTCTGTGCCTGATGCTCGGTACACCTATCGTATACTACGGCACAAAATACGCCAGCTTTTCTCACATATATTCCTTCGCGGCGGCTGCGGTATTCTTATACCTTGCCGTGATCATTGACGACAGCAGACATGAGACCCTTACCAGCTTCTTTATGGGACTTTTGGCGGGTCTCTTGTTTTTGATCAGAAATATAAATGTGTTTTTTGTCCTAAGCTATGTGCTTATCGACTTTGGCACAAAGGACCGATTTGGCAGTCATATTAAAAAGGTGCTTTCCCATAAAAGGCTTCCGGCAAACATTTCCGGCGGAGTTATCGCCATCATGCTCCAGCTGCTGCACTGGCACAGGGTACTGGGCACATGGCTGCCCAATACATACTCGGATGAGAGCTTTATCTACTGGAATGAGCCTAAGCTCATACAGGTCTGGTTTTCGGACGCAAAAGGGTATTTCATCTTTGCGCCCATGATGGTCATTTCGGTGATCGGCTTTTACTTTATGGTAAAAAACGAGGGCCGCAGATATCTGGCGTCGGCGCTATCCATGTTTGCCTTTGAATCATACATCACCGCAGCGTGGTGGTGCTGGTGGATGGGTGGTGTGTATTCCATCAGGAGCTTTCTGGATATAACTGCGTTTATGGCGCTTCCGATGGGTGCTTTCTTTACATGGCTCTTGCCGGAGGCGGAAAGGAGCAGACCTGTGAGGGTATTTTATACTGTGATCCTGCTCATATTTGTATATATAAATTTTGCGCTGATGCGTGGTGCGGAGGCCGGCATCATAAATGAGACGATGGCGAGCTGGTGGCAGCTTAGAGAGTCACTTTTGCTTCGATAGATGATATGGGATACAGGGAGTTTTTATCAAAAAGAAATACAGTGATGGCATTTGCTATCCTCTGGATCATGCTCTATCATACCCATCTGGTCACCGGATTTAGGATCATCGATCACATCACAGGGATCGGATATGCCGGCAGCGATATCTTTTATTTTGTGTCGGGTATGGGGATATGGTTTTCGCTGGAGAGATCGGGCAGCATTTGGGAGTACTATAAAAAGAGGCTTCTTCGCATCATGCCTATGTGGTGGTGCTTTATATGGCTTTGGATCGCCTTTCGGATGATATGGTTTGACCTAAGCGCACTTCAGGCTGTGACAAATATTTTTGCCGTGGAGAGCTTTTTCGATATCGACCACGCCTTTAACTGGTATATTTCATTTTTGCTTGTGTTTTATCTCATAGCACCGGCTTTAAAAAGGCTGATGGAGGCTCTGCCGGGGGTATCCGGCATACTCCTTATATGTATCATATTCATTCTGCTGGGGTATTTTGCAGTTGATGATAAAAACATTATGATAGGTTTTTCAAGGGTGCCGGTCTTTTCGCTGGGAATGTATTTCGGTGGGAAGATGTGTAAAAAGCCGGAGGGAGGATTTTCTTTTGTGCAGGTCGCCTTCTGGCTGGCGCTGGCACCGGTGGGTCTTTTGGGCGCGATATACTTTGGCCGGGATTTTCTCGCCGGATGGCATGACGGGATGCTGTGGTACCCCTTGCTTATTTCCGTCCCGGGGCTGTATATGCTGATCTGCCTGATCTTTCGCGCACTGCCGGACTTTTGGGAGCGGCCCTTTGACTTTATAGGCAGGCACACGCTGTCTATCTACCTTGTGCATATTTTTATTTTTGAGATATATGAAAAGTTCCTGGTGGGATTTGGAAAGATCACGCCTGCGCTCTGGCACTGGCCGGTCATCTTGTGCGTGGTGGCTATAGGCTGCGTTGCGCTTGAGGCGGCGACTGCGGCACTGACCGGAAGGTGCAGATCATAGAGAAAGTGGAGAGAGCTGTTGAAAAAAAGAAACGTATCGGTTGAATTTGCGAGGCTTATTGCCTCCTTTGTGGTGATACTGTGTCACTGTAATTTTTTTGCGGTCTTTGCGCCTGAAAGTGAGGGTCTGCACCGGTTTACCACTTGTCTTTTGGCAGACAGTGTGGGGATGTTCTGGCTCATAACCGGTTTTTATTTTTTGCGGAGCAGTGACTATAAAAAGCTCTGGCTATCGACCATAAAAAAGATCGTGATACCGGGACTCCTAATCATACTGATCACGCAGTTTCTGACAGACCCCATAGTACGGGGGATTCCTTTTTCGGAAAGTGAGGCCTTTTCATCCGCAGAGCTGAAGAGATTTTTTATCTCACTTATAACCTTCAGGGAGACCTCGGTGTACTGGTATGTTTTTGCATACATCCTCGTCGTGCTGATCCAGCCGCTGCTTTTTCGCCTGGGAGCATGGCTGGATGGGGGAGTGAGTAGGGAGATCACCTTTTTTGTCATCACGCTGGCCCTTTTGGCGACAAATGATATTTGCGGGAATACGCTTCTTCACTTTTCGTATAGTGGGATATTTGTACTGATGCCGGCGGCTATAGAGGTGATGTGGGGGCACATATTATTCAGACACAGGGAGTTTTGGCTGCGGCCATCCATGGCTGTATATGAGATCATCCTGTTTATCGTACTTTTGATCGGACATACAGTGGCCTATGGCAGGATGCTGGATAGGGATTTGGGGACGGATCTGGTCTCATGGTACTCGTGCTTTGGATTTTTGATGGCGACGCTTGCGGTGATCCTTTGTATGCAGATCGTGCGGGATGAGGAGCATAGTTTTGACGATGCGATAAGGTTTCCTGCCGGTTTTACCTATCCCATATACCTGATCCATCCTTTTCTTTTGAGCTTTTTTAAGGAGAGGGGCTTTTTCGGGATGATGTACGACTGGCTGATCGTGATATTTCTTCCCGGCGTGGCCTCGATCCTTTCTGTATTTGTAGGTTTTGTGATATTTTATCTTTTGTCCTTCGGTATAGCTGTGCTGTTAAGAAGGCTTTGCAGGGCGATACACTATTGACGTGGGTGATGGATCATGAAAAAAGCCGATAAATGGATAAACTTAATACTGATACTGGCTGTGGTCTTTTCCTGCCTGCCGCTTGCGATCCCCGGGATAGAGGGGCACTTCGGGCAGGATCTGGGATTTCACATCAATCGAATAGAGGGGATATATCTGGAGCTTTCACGGGGAGTTTTCCCGGTACGCATGCAGTCCTTCTGGATGGATGGATACGGATACCCGGTGTCCATATACTACGGGGATATATTTCTCTATCTGCCGGCACTGCTTAGGCTTATGGGTGTGCCGGTAGTGGCAGCGTATAAGGTATTTCTTTTTGCCGTGGATGTGGCCACAGTTATTGCGGCATATTACAGCTTTAGCGGGATCCTTTGCGATAAAAAGCTGGGGGCCATAGGCGCCTTTGTATATGCCACATCAAATTACCGGCTTCTGGATCTCTATATCAGGGCTGCGGTGGGTGAGTATACTGCTCTTATTTTTCTGCCGCTTATAGCATACGGGGTATGTCTTTTATATGGCTGGACAAAAGACTCCCGGGCGGAGTCCGGCAAGCTTTGCCGGGAGGCAGTGATACCGCTATTTGCCGGTATGACAGGGATACTGCTTTCCCATATAGTCACGCTGGAGATAATCTGCCTTTGCCTTATAGTGGTCTGTGCCCTGAACCTGAAAAAGACCTTTACAAAAAGAGTGATGCTGACCTATATGGTCTCCGCAGGCATGACACTTCTTGCGACACTATATTTTACGATCCCTTTTGCGGATTACTTTATAAATGAGTCCGTGCGGATAAACCAGGTGGTGGGAAATGCGCGGCAGATACAGGAGAGCGGTACCAGACTTTATGAGTATTTTGACTTTTTTATGATACCATTTTCAAATCTGGATCCATCCGTATCGGATGACCGGATGCTGACCACTCCCGGAGCGGTACTGATGGGAACGCTGATAGCCGGTATCGCGGTGTGTCTTTCGGGTATTCTTCGTGGGAAAAAGGTCGGTGCCCCGGGCGTGGATAGGAGGACGCGTGCGATAAGAAGCCTTACGGCAGCAGGTGTGGTGCTGCTTTTTATATCCTCCGATATTTTCCCATGGAACAGGCTGGGGAGGTCGGGAGCGCTGGGGGATCTTCTGGCCCAGGTGCAGTTTCCCTGGAGATATGTGGGTATCGCCACTGTGGTGCTGACCCTGCTGCTTCTGGTGATGATGTCCGGTCATGAGGATCTGTCCACAGGAAAAAAATATCCACACGCCGCCACGCTGGTGCTTTCCGTCGCGGCAGCCATGTGTGTCTGGTTTGCAGGGGTTTATATGACTTATGCACAGCTTGATACCTTTCGGACCACGGCGGATCTGGATACCTATGATATGGGGTATATTGAGTATCTGCGTCCCGATGCGGTGCGCGAGGACTTTACCCATGAGATACGCGTTACTGCCGGAGAGGCCGAGGAGGTGAGCGAGCTTTATCACGAGGGCACCTCGATGGACATATACGTCCACTCAGAGAGCGGAGCCACCATAGAGCTTCCCATCTTAAACTACAGATACTACCATATCTCTGATGGATCAGACAAAAGCTATGCGATCTCGGATGGGGAGAATGATGAGATATGCTTTGATCTGGACGCGGGCTTTGACGGGGTGATCATGCTCAGGTACGAGCCGCCGATACTATGGCATGTGGCAGAGTGGATCTCGCTCATGTTCATACTGGGATTTATGGCTGCCGTCATTGTATCAGGCCGCCAAAAGTCCCGAAGGGGCACGTACAATAAATAAGCAACAGGGAGATTTTAAGATATGAATATTGTACTGTACGAGCCGGAGCAGCCCGGCAATACAGCCACCATCGGCCGCACCTGTGTGGCGGCCGGAGCATCGCTTCATCTGATATATACGCTCGGCTTTCATCTGACGGATCGGCTGGTTAAAAGAGCCGGCTTGGACTACTGGGACAGACTAAAGCTTTACAAATATGACGACTGGTCAGATTTTCTTTCCCAAAATCCCGGTGCCGACCTGTACTTTGCCACCACAAAGGCCCATAAGCTGTACACTGATGCAGTCTACGGCCCTGATTCATAT
>ERZ842401.4501-NODE-4501-length-16177-cov-4.170202_pt1 | contig 16177 bp, 19 predicted proteins | sample MGYA00521270_ERZ842401 | MGnify/ENA primary metagenome ERZ842401 (study PRJEB31892, sample SAMEA3878208) | bioreactor metagenome | biome: Moose rumen | place: Sweden | collected 2011-10 | study: EMG produced TPA metagenomics assembly of the PRJEB12797 data set...
AGGACACCGCCGCGTATTTCTTTCCCATGCGGAACATCCGGGTATCCTTGAACTCGAAGGAGGACGGGGCGATGAAATCCTTGGTGGACAGGCCGGAAGGGGCCAGCCATTTCCAATCGAAGCGGAACGGTTCTTGGGTATCCATGTGAAACATGGCGTGCATCAGGGCCAGCCGTTCCTTGCCGTCCAGGGAAGCCGCCTGTGCGCCCAGGCGCTTGAAATTGTTGAGAATATCCAGCTCGATGCGTTCCAGCCGCAGCTTTGCCGTCCGGTAATTATCGGCATCCACGCCGAAGGTGATATATTTGGTTTTGGTCAGGCCGTTGTTGCCCTTGGCAAGCTGGTTTTGCAGCATGGCGGCGTATTCCTCGCGGATGGCGTCAAACTCGTCGCCTTTCAGGGGAATGAACACGCTCTGCTCAAAGCTCTCCATGCCAATCGCCAGATTGAGGAAGGAAAACTGGACGCTGATGCTGGGATCGAAATAGTTGAGGAAATCGCACCAGCCCTCAAAGATGGCGGTTTTATCCTCGTTCTGCGCCAGCTGGTAATTGATGTCCTGAAACTGGACGGTTTTGGTGTAATGGGTATCATCCGTCAGGCAAACGCCGTCCGGCCACATCCGCTGATAGGGAATCGTTTCCTGGGCGGAGTGCGGGCCGCTGCCCTGCTGCCGGGCCTGCTGCATCAGGGCGGAAAGCTGTTTCTTTTCCTCCCGAGACAGTTTCACTTTCTTTTCCGTTTTCTTATCTGCCCTGGACAATCTTCCGCACCTCCTTGTCCAGCTTCCCCTGCCGGATCATGGCAGTATAGAAGTTGTTGGTTTTGTAGGGGCGCTGCTTCGGACGCTTAAAACGCGCTTCGTAGATATGGCGCAGAATCTTTTCCAGTGGTTCGCCGTTTTTCTCATACATGGCGAATAGAAAGAAGGGCATCATGACCACGATCATGATGAGTGCCGCTGCGCTGGCTGGCAGCACGTTCCGAAGGATAAAGAAAAGCGGCAGTCCCACCAGGATGCCGCAGCCGAAACAGATCACTTGCCTTTTCGTCAGATTGAACAGGAATTTGGTTTTGACCTGGGACAGGTCTTTGGGTACGGTAACGTATGCGATATGCGTTCCCTCCTTTTTCATAGATTAGTGCGCTGAGAAAATGGATTTGCTCAGGCTGCTGGTCTTAAACAGTGTGAAACACAATAGAACCGTGTATCCGATGCACGTCCAGATGGCCGCGATCACATCGCTTTCCACGGAAATGGTCTGAACCAGTACGGCATAGATGGCGACGCAGACGATAATCAAAAACGCCTGGAACGCCAGGGCGAACAGGGAGCGTAAGTAATTCTGCCCCATGGAACCCCATTCCCGGTTTGCCATGGTTGCCAGCGGGATCGGCCCCAGGGAAGTCACCAGATACACTTCGATCATTCTGCCATACACAATGATGAAGATGCACACCGACAGAATCCAGGAGATCATGCCTACCAGCAGCGTCTGGAACCAAAGGCCGAACAAAGGGCCGATGTCCATAGCCTGCAAGCTGGCTTCCATATTGGTTGCTACGCTGGATATATCCAGGCTGGCTTCCGACACGATCACGCCCGCGGCCTGATTTACCACATGATGCGCCACGTCGAATATGCCCATGATGATATTCCAGGTGTTTGTCACGATCAGGACAGCAGCAAAGGTTTTGAACACCCATTTGAAGAACATGAAGGTTTCAAAATCGTGAAAGCTGTTTTTGTCGATGATCATCTGGATCAGCTCATAGGTCATGACAAACGTGAGGATGATCCCGGCGATGGGCACCACCACGTTCTCCGACAGGTTTTTCACCATATTGAATACGCTGCTGTTCCAGCTTTGAGGCGTTGCGCCGACAGTATTGGCAACCTCCGACACTTTCTGATTCACGCCGTCAAACAGCCCGTTCAAATTGCCCATGATGCCGCTGATCAGCAGGTTTTTGAGCCATTCAGTTAGTTTTTCCCATAGGAAATTCAATCAGGGAGCCACCTCCTTGGGCGGGGGCCTCCCCATGGGAAAGGAAGCCCCGCCGTTTATTTTGTATCGCTGGGTGTCAGACAGTGAACAGGCTGGAGAGCAGGGGAACCAGCACGGTGCCGACCACGGCAACACCCGCTCCGGCCATGAGCTGTATGATGGCGAAATAGTTGTCAAGAGGGAATTTTCAGAGTACAGAAAAACGCTGCCCAATCGGACAGCGTGAATGAAACAAGAGGTGCGTTTCTTTATTTGCCTATTTTTAAGCTGAGAATTTCTCCCTGTTCTGTAACAAGGCTGATGCTATCAGGCCATTCCTGTAATCCTGGCATTTCTATCATGTAGGTGCAGGCCCAGCATTCATTGTCCTTCCAGTGCTCTGTGGCCCAGGGGTTCGGGCTGAACTCATAGTCCATCGATGAATAATTCAAGGGCTCTCCGCTTTCATCTGCCAGATCAATAGCACCATAACGTTCCACCAGTTCTTGAGCAGCCTCCTGCGTATTCTCAGTAGGGATCAGGCTGATATCCACAATAGTGGTCAGGGGCGAAAAGCGAAGATGATGGATACGCAAGGTACAGTCGTCAAGCGCTATGTCGTCGGTATCGGAAAAATCATAGACAATTGCTGAATTCGTGTTGAACGTGAATTTCACAGGAATTCGTGCAGTCTCCCGCATGTTATATAACGGGGCTTCGTCCCATGTTTTTCCAATATCACTTTCACTCGTGTAAGTACTCCCGTCGGGATAAATAACAGTATAGCCCTGCTGAGCCCACTGCTCGGGATCGCTGTCGTTAGAATCAACAATCAGGGTGTTTTTGAAGCTGCGCAGCGTGCTCCACTTGTCCTGTATTTCTTCCTTTGTTTCCTCGTCATAATCGTCCAGGCGGTAGAGTGGATCTTCCGGGTCAGTCATAACGACAAACCCTTTCATTGGACGGTACACGATGAACGTGACTTCACAGGTCACTTCGCCTGTCAGTTCCTGACGAATCGGTAAGCTCCATGCGCCGCCGTCCGTAGGGTTTCTCCGAACAGGCAGAACATCCTGTCGTGGGTCCGGCACAAGTCTGAGGTCATAATTGCTGACGTTCAGTCCCAGCTCTTTCCCATTGACAAACGCGCAGCCGTCAATCGCTACCATTGCAGGTTGATCGGGTTGACTGTTTTCCAGTTCATAGGAAAAGGCAAATTGATAGCCGTCATAGACAACACTGTTAATTCTGGCTGTGATACGGTCAGCGCTATTTTCTGCAACAACTGTTTGTGCGGCCTGTTCCAAAGGCGCACTGGCTTGCTCATAGCCAAGCAGCCAGTTAAGTATTTCGGGTCTTGTAATGGCATATGCAACAGCTATTCCACTTAACAAAACAACTGCAGCCATAACAAGGGCAAAGAATCTTATTTTTTTCACGGGTTTTCCCTCCTTCTCAGAGGCAATGATCCGCTGCGCCAGCCAGGGATCACCCTGAATGGAAGAAAGGCCAGTATCAATGGAGTGCTGTACAAATTCATGATCTCTTTGTTCATTCATCAAAATACACCCCCTTCAAACCATGACGTAGCTTCTCTCGCGCTCTTTTCAGTCTTCCGGAAACAGAAGATACTGCAATGCTAAGAACTTCAGCAATATCTTCTGTCCGCATGTCTTGATAGTAATAAAGCAGTACCACTTCTCGCAGTTTTACTGGCAATTTAGCGATCTCCATATTCAATACAATTGTGTCTTCGGGAAATGAGCTTGAAGCCTCTGGAAGCTGATCAAGAGAAACACGACGGTCAATATGCTTCAGCCATGTTCCACGCTGCATATCCCTGCAAGTATTGATTGCAATTTTCATGAGCCAGGTTTTTACATTACTTTTCCCACGAAAAGCTGGCATTGCTTTATATGCTTTCATAAAAGTTTCCTGAACAGCATCCTCCGCAAGGCCCAAGTCATGTAGGTTCAGGTAGCACATGCGGAGCAAGGATGTTTGGTATGTATCTACGAGCTCAATGAATTCTTGCTCTGTGGCAGGATCTGGCGCCTTGATCCCTTGCATCCTTTGCTCACCCCCTTCACCTATTTGACGGACAAAAGTTCATTCTTTTTCGTATAGCCGAAAAATCTTTTTTTCAAAAGTTTTCATCAGCAGGCCGTGAAACAGAATATCACGAAAACGGGTTCAAAGGAATCGCCAATTCGACTGAATATTCGCCGTTCAGCGCTTCCGTGATCTCCGCCGGGTGCCCTTGCCGTTGGTGGAGAAGTCGGTGCAGTCGGTGGGATAAACACAGATCATAGGAATCACCTCCAGTTGGGCATGAAAATAGCCCCGTTCAAGTGAACAGGGCCGTAGAAGTGTTGTGTGTTTGTGAATGTTCCTTACTTTTGCGGTGTCAGGACAACAGGCTGTGCTTCACGTATGGCGGCGTCTTTATCAAACTCTCCCTCATGGTCGACAAAAATTCTCAGCGTCAATTCTGACGGAATTTTGCCGGTTCCCTCATATCTGACGAGGATCTTGCCATACTCTCTGTCATCATATTCTTGGATTCGTAATTCTTTGCCGGTTTCATCCGTCAATTGGAATTCATACCAATGATCATGATCCGGCAACTGCGGAAGGCTTTCTCCATCAAGACGCATTTCAAGCTGGGCATTTACTGCGGAAGCACGCACGGATGCTTTATATTCAATACCTTCATACTGACCGCTGCCTGCAAATGTTTTGATTTCAGCGTTGGTGTTCCATACTGTCGCTTTCATCGGCTCAAGCTCCTGCCACTCGTAATAGGTGTAACAATTCATTCCGTCAAAGTAATACCATCTTGCACTCTGGGCAAGGCGAATATTCAGCGTCAAATGATCAAGGTTCTGCAATTCTTCCGGAAGAGGAGTTTCGTACTCCCTGATGCTGTATTCGATTCCATCTTCTCCTTTCCGCACATCCTCCATACAAGGCGGGATATCCACCCCTTCATCCGTGATGGTATGATCGCTTGGGCTGATGCTATAAATACTGATACCTATTGGCTTACCGTCAGATACAAACTGATTCCACTTCCTAAATAGGTTAGCTTCTTCATCCGTGGATGGCGCCAGGAAAGGCAGTTCCTCCACTTTTGTCATCTTTGCAAACAGTGCTTCATCTGGCATAATCTCTTCCACACAAGAGTCATTTTGGATCGAATAGCCAACCATCAATGACTGTCCATCATAATAAGCACTGTTAATGGAAGCTACAGTTGTCCCCAGTTTCACAGTCGAAACGGATACTTCCGAGGTCTGTTCAAGTACGGTATACGGAGCAATTTCCTTATATCGTTCATCTGTTTTCCCGAATAATTCAAAAATATTGAATCCAAGCATTTCTGCAACAGCAACTGTGGCTCCAATTGCGAGGATCGCAGCTGCAAGGACTGCTACAAACGATACTTTCTTTTTCACAGGTTCGTTGCCTCCTTCTCTGATTCGGTTCATGACGGCGTACTGATCATGCATCGTCCATGTAACCTTAGAAAGATCGGCATCTACCTGAGAGCGAATGTTATTCTTCATCTTCATACCACCCTTTCAGGTTCCGGCGAAGGATTTGATTGGCTTTCTCCTGGCGTCTCTTCACCGTTGCGATGGAAACATTCAAAGCGTCCGCAGTCTCCCGTAAGCTCATCCCCTCATAGTATCTAAGCAGAATAACCGCTTTCAACCTGGACGGCAGAGAAGCAATTTCCCCTGCAACCGTTCCATCTTCGAATGAGAAATCAACGCTTACCTCCGGCAGATCTTCTGGAGTCACCCTCCGATCCATGAACCGAAACCACCCCGTACGCTGGTAATCCCGGCATGTATTCAGTGCAATGCGTATGAGCCACGTTTTCTCGCTGCTTTCGTTGCGAAATGTTCCCAGTGCCTTCCATGCCTTGACGAAAACATCTTGTGTGGCATCTTCCGCCAAGGCGGCGTCTCTGAGCTGCAGCGTACAGAATCGCTTAATGTCCGTGCCATAGGCATGCATCAAGCTTTCCAGACATTCTGCGGATTGTGCTTCCATCGCCTTCAGCCTCCTTTCACCTATATTGACGGATGAAATTCAAAAAGTGGCTCACTTTTCAGAAAAACTTCCGGAAGACCAATTTCCGGAAGGATTGGGTGTACAGTTCAAATCATATCATAGAATCAAGAACTAAGGGAAGGCAAATGGAAGTTCGTATTTCCCAGTCCTTATGCCACAATCCGCGTGGGTGTGGCTCGAGGGCCGGAAACCGGGTATAATAATGGGGTGGCGTCGAAAAAGCCACTCTGAAAAAATATTTTCTGGAAAATTTAAGTTTTGAACCTGCCCATCGTCTATATGATTGAGGAGGTGATTAACGGTGGGAATGATTCAGGCGCCGAATCAAACCCCGGCAGACCGACTTGATCGAATGGTGCAGCAATACGAAAAGGATTTGCTCCGAATCTGCTGCATATATCTGAGGAATCGTACTGCCGCTGAGGATGTGGTGCAGGAGACCTTCCTGAAGGCATTCAAAAACATGGATACCTTTCGAGGAGAGAGCAGCGAGAAGACCTGGCTGATCCGAATCGCTATAAATTGCTGCCGTGATTACAGGCGCAGTGCTTGGTATCGGTACATAGATTTCCGTGTGTCGGTCGACCAGTTACCTATAATGTCTTCCGCGCTGCCAAGCGATGATCATATTGCGCTGACCATGGCGATCATGAAGCTGAAGCCCAAATACATGGAAGTCGTTCTGCTGTATTTCTATGAGGGCTACCCCATCAAGGAAATTGCGAAAATGCTAAACCTGACGGAGGCTGCTGTTTCCAGCAGAATCCACAAGGCAAAGCAAAAACTAAAAGCTGAACTGGAAGGAGGCGAAGACGATGAAAAGTGATCAGGAAATCATGCAGAGCATCCGCGCTGCGATTGACGATTGCACTCGCGGGATCGATAACGCGCCTTCGTTGCCATACCAGATTGCGCGAAAAGCGAAAGGAGAAGAACCTGTGGTTAAGAAAATATCGGCTACCGGAATTCTTGTAATTGCACTAATCGCTGTTTCGATGACCGCTGCACTTGCTGCGGCATTGAACGGTTGGGGAATTATCAACTTTGCGGGAGACCATGTAAATGCCTATGTTCCACCCAAGTATGAAGAGAGCATCACAAAGGAAAATGAAGTCATCGAAACCGAAAGCGTCCGATGCACGCTTCAGGAGTCCTATTTTGACGGAAAAATACTCCGCCTGACAGCTCAAATTGTCCCCAAAGTCAATACACTCCTGATTGGCCCGGCTTCGTCTGTGGAAGATCCAATCTCTGATTTATTCTGGAGAACATTGAACCCTGAAGACGAAGAGACGGATTGGGAGAGCATCGGTGCGTACGCACTCAGAATGCATGATGGGCATTTGGCTGAAATCGGTTTGAATGCCGAAGTGGAATGGGATGATTGTTCCAGCGATTTTATGCGAAACGAGGATGGAACCTATACATGGTATCTTGAATGCCAGACTCGGGATGAAACACTAGAAGCGAATGTGCCGCTAGTGCTTAGCTATTTTCCGATGACCATTACAGAAGAACAACTGGCATCTGAGCAGGTGGATATTGACTTTGATCACAAGGAAACTGCAACGATCACGAAATCTTTCCATTCCGTACCCACAAAAATCTATATCTGCGATACCCCGATGGATTTCCCAAGTGTGGGCGTTCGCGTTCAGAATGTAGTCATGACCGTAACCCCGCTGGAGATTCGCTGCATTCTGGATTATGAGATTACAGATCTGGAAGTCTATCAGGAACAGGAAGATGGGCTGTGGTTTGAATTCATAGACCCCAGTAGCACAGAGACTGATCCCTATGCGCAGTGTGTGTCAGACGGCCTGACATCGGGTGGCAGTATCGGACGTAAAGATGGCCTGCATGATTTGCCGGACGAAGTCGGTACGGTTTATCGGCAGAATGGCGCGATTGGTCTTGATGCACTGTCCGATCAGTACACGATCCGCGCCTATAGCGCTTGGGATAAAACCAGATATGAAACGGCGACATTCAATGTGACAGAAAAGAAATGACATTTATGCTATGAACGAAAAAACTCCCATGAGGCTCATCACCCCATGGGAGTTCGTGTTTCCCGGCCCTCATGCCGCGATCCGCATGTACTGCTCAACGCTGATGCGGAACTTAATCTCAATCTCGTAGTCGTGCCCGATCTCAATGCGATCCACCAGCCGGGCGATGATCATGTGCAGAGCCGGGAAATCATTGTGGCCGCATCATGTTGAAATGTATCTCTACACTAATCTTCCGTTCCCCGTCCGTCCCGATTTCCTCGTGCACCACGATTTGCCGAACCAGTTTGTTAAGTGTTATCGGATCAAGCTCCGTAATATCTGCGTACTGCTGAAAGGCTTCCCGCCACTGAGCATCGTCGAAGGCTGACCGCTCAACGCGGGCTTGCTCCTGCTTAATGAGGCTGATCCGTGCTTTCAGTTCTTCCTGCTCCGTCTGCGTTTTCGCCATCAGCATGGTGAAGTTCTCCTCGCTGATCCTGCCCATCATCCGATCTTCGTACAGCCTGGTCACCATCTGGGTCAGGGCTGTGAGCCTCGTTTCGTTCGCTGCCAGCTCTGCGTTCGCCTTCTCCTGCCTATGGCGTTCGGATTCCTCAACTGTCTCCCGAAGGCGCTTTGCCACATCGTCGCTATCTACGCTGGCTTCGGCGGCGCACTCGCGGATTTTATCCAGCACAATCCTGGTCAGATCCTCTTCCAGAATCCTGTGCTGGGTACAATGGCCTTTGCCATAGGCATTGTAGGTCTTGCAGCAGTATACCGGCTTGGGTTCGTGGACCATGGCAATACGATGGGTCAGCGCCTTCCCACATTCACCGCATTTTAGTACGCCGGCAAAGAGGCTCAGTTCGCCGTTGTTCCGGACACGCTGCCGGCTGCGGAGCTTTTCCTGCACAATGTCAAAGGTAGCCCTGTCGATAATCGGCTCATGGGTGCCTTCCACCACCAACCATTCGTCCGGCTTTTTTTCGCTGATGGTGCCAATTTTGAAACGATAGTTTTTCTTCTGCGATGCCATGCAGCCGGTATACACGGGATTCATCAGCAGATCCTTGATCACACTGAAATCCCACATATACATCCCGTTTTCAGGGTCGGCCACTTCCCATTTTGTCTTGCGGGTGTTCCGCAATCCGCGCTCACGGTTCCACCAGGCAGGGCAAGGCACCTTTTCTTCTTCCAGCTTGCGGCGAATGTAATTCGGTCCGTGTCCCTGCAAGGCCATATTAAAGATACGGCGAATGATCGGCGCGGTTTCCTCGTCAATCAGCAGATGGCCGTGCTGCTCCGGGTCTTTCTTGTAGCCCAGTGGCGCAACTGTTCCTGTGAAGCTTCCCTTTCGCGCCGAGACTATGTAGGAGGAATGTACCTTCTTGGAAATATCCCGGCTGTACATCTCGTTCAGGATATTTTTGAAGGGAGCAATTTCATTGCTTTCCGCCTGGGTGTCGATGCTATCGTTCAGGGCAATGTACCGCACACCGTGGCGGGGGAAAAAGTCCTCAATCAGGTGGCCGGTTTGCAGATAGTTCCTGCCCAGGCGGCTGAGGTCTTTCGTAATGACCAGGTTGATCTTGCCCAACTCAATATCATGCAGCAGCTTTTGCAAACCGGGGCGATCCATGTTCAGGCCGGTGAAGCCGTCATCCTGATAGACCTCGGCAATGTTCCATCCCTGAGCCTTGCAGACGGAAGTCAGAAGCTCCCGCTGGTTGCTGATGCTGGCGCTCTCGCCCTGGAGGTCGTCATCCTTGGACAGCCGGCAGTAGATGCCAACCGCAAACAGCCCTGCACCCATTGTGGGCAGGGCAGCAAGTGCATTCGTTCCGTACATCATGGTGTTTCACCGCACAATCCAGACAAACCCTGATCCTGCGGAACGCTGTGTTCATTATACAGGATTGTCTCTGCTTTGGGAAGGCGCTTTTTCTCGCTTTCCTGTAAAAATCTATGGATAATTATGTCGGCGAACAGGTCTTTGGGCCTGTTGATGCCGTCATATATGGCTGTCACAGTGATCTGTGGTTCTTTCTTTTTCATTGGGTACCTCCACTCCATACGTCGTTATAATCGCGTTTTACGGGTGAAATGAAGGGAGGATGACCCAATATTCATCCTCCCTCAAATCGGTCTCTGGAAAGCCTTGTGCTACAAGGGTTTTCAAATCTCTAAAGCGTTACGTTTGAACCGTCCTTCTGGCGCTTGCGATAGCGGCACTGCCGTTCGCGGTTCCTGGCTTTGCTGTTGGCCCTTGCGCACTCGGCGCAGTATTGCTGCCGGTTGCTGCCGGGGACAAAAGGCTTATGGCAGCGAGGGCATTCCTTCCAGCCTGTACCGGCCTGACCTTCCTCCCGGAAGATTTCATGCCAGTAGGCTGTCAGCAATTCCGGCTGTAGGGGAAGCACCACCTGAACAAACCAGTCACAATCAATCGCGCCGTCATGAATGGTCTTGTAGGCGGGGTTGATCAGATGACAAGGGCAGTCCTCCGGCACACAGGCACCGTCAGCATAGTTGGCGCATTCCTTTTGTGTCAGCTGCTTTGCGCTGCGGATGATCTGATTATCGTGTTTCATCCTGCCGCCTGTCTCCTTTATCCTTTATCTGCCGCCTGGGTTCTGTCTGACGGGTATCATCATGAGCAGGGCTGCTCTGGATGATATGTTCTGCCGTACCTTGCAGAAGGCCATCCAGCTCCTGCTGATTGGCCTGTTCTTCCTCAAAGTCCGCGAAGGATCGCCGTCCATCCTCGTACCGTGCAGCCAGCGCGTCTGGCATAACCTTCCGGATATGTGACCGAATTTTTGACATTCGATCCATATCAGCCTTTGTGCGTTCCAACTGGGGCAGCAGGGCTTCCACTTCGTTTCGCAACTGTTTGGCTTCCTTCCGCAGGGCTTTCCCGTCAATGGGCAACTGTACTTTCAGTTTGTTTAGCAGCCATTGTGCTTTCTTGATCTTATCGATTTCTTCCTTGTGCTGCTGATAATACTTATCCCTGGATTTTTTGAAGTGGATGCTGTTGTACTTGTCCAGGACGGGATGCAGATCACGAAGGGTTTTTACTGCGTCAATGATAGCGTCAATGTCCCTGATCCGCTGTTCCTTTTCCCGGACCTGTCCTCGCAGGTCAGCCACCATAGTGCTGGTTTCATTCAGCGCTGTGCTGAAATCATGAATGGTGTCAATTCCATGATTACGGAGCCAGGAGCAGGAAATCAGCACCTCTGACAAATCTTTCAAATGATACTTTGTTTGCGCGTTGTGATGCCAGCCCTCACGCTCCTGAGCGCGGAGATCGCAGTACGCCATGAGCACATCCACAAGGGGGTACTCGTATGGATTCGTGATTTTTTCATGTGCACTGATCGTGGTGGCTGCTTCTTTCAGCCAGTCGGACAATGCCTTCACTTTTCGTCCAATGGCTCTGAAGATGGAACCAATCAATTGAACCGCATTGTTGTGATTACCCAGCTCTGTGCGGATGCCTTTCTTCTCCAACGCAGAAGCGGCAGGGCCGAGATGCTGTTGCGGAGCAATCTCGATACCCTGCCGCTTGTAGGAGCGCATGTCAATCCTTTCTGATCGGCCCGCTTCCTCAAGGGCTATATTCTGCTGTACTTCCCATTCATGACGCCAGCGCTCACAATTCTCCTGGTTATTCCAGTCCACTGTGTCCACCTTGAAGCGCTTTGGCTTTCCGCTTTTACCGATGATCCGATTGCCGTTCTCATCCAGGGCATAGGTGTTTTTTGACTTGGGGAGCCACTTGCCCTGTTCGTCCATGGCCCGCATGGTCAGAAGAATATGGGCGTGAGGATTCGGTGGATCTTCATGATTGAAGTGAATGGCGATGTCGGCGATCATGCCCTTGTCCACAAACGTGGTCTGGCAGTAGTGGCGGATCAGTTCAATGTTCTGCTCCATGGTCAGTTCCTTGGGCAGGGCGATGATCAGTCGACGGGCGGTCTGCGCGTTCTGCCCTTTCTCGGCGGCGTCAACAGCGTTCCAGAGTGTTTGCCGGTCTGCATACTCCCGTGGCGCGTTCGGGGGAAGCATGATCTCCGTGTGCACGATCCGCTCCAGCTCTTTTCCGTATTCCCAAGTACCGGTGAAATCGGAGTGGAGCTTCTCACCGGACTGATAGGCGGCAGCAGCCATGACTGAACGGCCTTTTCCTCGGCTGATGATTTCGATGTTATAGTGTGGGCATGGGATGGTGCTTCACCTCCTTTTCCTCTGCGCCAGGCACTGTAATGGGGTAGCCGATGGAATCGGCGCAGGGGCTTGCCCCTGTGGATGGCGATTGGGCGGAGCGCCAACGCCATCGGGCTCCCCGCAGGGGCCCTCGGAGAGCGCACACGCATTGAAAATGCGTATAAGTGCGCACTCAATAAATTTCGTGATCAGGTATCTGCTCCCGTCGCCGCTCCCATCGCCTTCGGCTCCACTTCTTCTTGTGAACTGGCTACCACAGTTGCTTCCTGGTGCTTTTTTGCCAGAAAGTCCGTTAAATGTTCTCTGACATAAGGCGTCCCAAATGCGTGCTCCAGAATTTTGAAAACATCTTCATCGGTGAGTATCTCAGGCTCCCGGAGCAGTTTTTCCAGGTAAGCACCCCGAACGATCAGACGATGATTTCGCTCCTTTCGCTGAAGTTCCGCAATCTGTTTTTTCGCCAGCTTTGCTCTGCGCTCGGCTTCGTGTTTCTGCTGTTCCGCTCGCTCTTGTGCAGCGATCAGTTTTTCCAATTGGGTAGGCATTCTGCATTCTCCTTCCATTGTGATAAGCAAAAGAAAACGGCCAGCGATTTTGCTGGTCGTTGTCGAAATAGAAAAGCCCAGCGGTGTATGCCGTTGGGCGGATAGATTGGTTGTTTTATCGTTCCGGATTCCTAACCGGCGGCTGTGCTTCTTTTGCTGTGCATTTCCATATGGCCATGGGATGATCAACGATTCTTTCCAGGATACTGTCATCATCAAAAAGAAGCTCTGGTTGATAGCGCTTTTCAGAAAAACTCCGCAGGAATTGCTTTTCCTGCTCGGTCAAATTCAAAAGATGCCGAAGGTATTCTTTGACTGTCTTTTCCGCCAGCGCAACATCAAAGTGTTCACCGTGCCGAAGCACCGGAATCAGATCCGTTTTGATCCGCATGGGATTAGCATTGGCAATCTCATCTGCTGTGAAATCAAGCGGTGTGGTTCCCGAACCAATTGCACCATAAAAGACAACGCATTTACGCAGTATATTCTCTTTGGAATCGGGAATCAGGTTTGCGCGAATCATGCTGACTACATCATACAGATCTCGAGGCGCATTCCTGTTAATTAGCGCAACAATTTTTGAACCATATATTTCGATGGGATTGACGGTCACTACTTCGCTGCTGGATTGCAGCCAGAAACCGAGAAGTGGACGCTCCTGCAATTCCAACACATGAGTTCGCAGCATATAGTTGATTTCAATTTTCAGGTTGTCCCGCATGCCGCCCGCATTCTGGTATTCATAAACGAATGAGTCCAGCGCATGGTACTTTTTGGACTTCAGGCTTTCTGTATAGCCTGCTGCTTTCATATATTTGCTGAGACGATCACTGATTTGCCGACGTTCGTCCAGCATAAGGTCCCGGCTGATGTGACTGGTATAGTCCAGGTCAATGTCAACGGAGAGGCGAGGCAGATCAAAAACAGTCAGGTTGATAGCAGTACCGCCCTTCAAAGCTAAACGACCATGTAGATATTCGTCCTGCTGAATGAAAAGCAGGATATCCGTCAGACGGCAAACCTTTTCCAATGTATCCCTTACAAAGCCCTGTTCTTTTGCCAAACGACCCATTGTAATTCGCTCATAGTTCATCCGTTTCATTCACTCCTTTGTCCACAATATCCCGAAATCTAGCGGGGGCGAATAGCTGCCATTCCGGGTTCCATACAGGTGTGGCAGCAGGTTGCTTTTCGAGCGATCTTCTGCCACCAGGCAGATGAATCTTGCAGGCATCAAAGAATTCCCGTGATAAATGCAGATCATCGTTCAGTTGGCTGAGAATATATCCTGTCTTCTGCCAAAGGAATCCATTCTGCCGCCGCTGCAGAATTGTGATCAATGCCGACTCATTCAATGCCGGAATCAACAGCATGCAGCGAATCGTTTCCTCGAGTCCTGCGATTTTTTCATAATCAGCGATACTGTCAATGACCGTCTGCTCTATGCTGGTTGCTCTGATGCCACGGGTCTGATCGATTTCAGTCCCCGAATGGAGCATGACCCGATGGTAGAAAGTACCATTATACTCAAAATCGTGAAACCTGCTGCGAGTTGCAACATACACTTCGTGAAACACCTGGTTGGCATATCCGAACACTTCAAAACTACTATGATGGGAGATGATCGCATCCTGAAACAGAGAAGCGCCGATCTGATAACGGGTATACACTGGCTGATGCGTCTCCAGACTGATGACTGTGTACAAATCTGGTCGGACTCTTTCGATGTACCCTTTCTTCAGATATTCCCGGAGCAGGGACGCAGCAGTTGCGTCATTGCCAAGATAAGCGGCAATATCCCTTCGGGAAAAGCACCTCAACTCTAATAGCTTTTCATAATGCTTCATACACACCCCTCCCTGCACGAACGATAATAGCACAGAAAGATGTAAATTTCAATCTCGCTGTGCATATTTTAGTCAACTCATATGAAAACCAGTTCTTGTAGGATTGCCTCTTCTGCACGGTGCTGGATTGAATTCATCCTCCGCACCCATTCCATCTGATCGGTACTTTTCAGACTCTCATCAATTCCTTCCGCTGCTGCCAGCTCAGGAATCATCCTTTCCAGCCTCTGTGTGGCAGTCTGATCGATTTCTACCAGGTGGCTCTGTAACGTTCCATTCAGAATCATCTGATTGTACAGGATCGGTTTGTCCTCCATCAGAAATTTCAGCCTCATCCGTCCCCATTTGCCAATAGGCTTGTCACTATCCGGAATGCTGATGTCGGGCAGGTAGTAGTCCCCATGCAGGGTGTAGTGGATTCCGTTTTCCGTTTTTTCCCTGGGCAGTTCTTTCATGGCTTTCTCCCTTCTGTGTGTCGTTGCATTCATGGCTGAGTGGTTGCTGAGCGTGTGCGAAGCGCTCTGCGGGATCGGGTTTGTCTGGATTGTGCTTCTCCTTTCTGAGCAGTTCGTCTTTTTTTACAACTACTCAGCCATATTATGCTTCATACCCTGGCTCTTGGCACCGGGATTATCATTACCATATCCTTCCAGCAGGTTCACGACACCCCAGATGCCAAGGCCGGCACCGAGAGCCACTACGAGAGTCTGAAGAACACCAACTGCGGAATTGAAAAAAGCCATGAAATTACCTCCGAAAATACAAAAACCGCCCTCTCAGGCGGTTTCGTCATCGACGGAGCCTACGTCGTAAACTTCGTAGCTCTCATCGGCCTTCGGGCGGAGCTTCGTTGACAGGAACTTTTCGACGTCAAACGTGTTCCGCGGATCGGCGTCTGCTAAATATCTGTAATTTGGATGTCTGGTGATGTCGTACTTGTCAGATAAAAAGGGGCGAACGCCCCGAAGCTGGAGGATGCACTTGCCGCCGTCCATGACGGCAAGCTCATCCTGGGTCATCAACTCCTTTCCCAGCTTTTGATAATTCAGGCTGTGGGAAGTCTCCCTCCCGCGGCTCTCGCCGGTGTTGTAGGTGTCGATGGTTTCCTTGCCCAGCGCGGCGGACAGCTCTTTCAGGGTGCCTGGCTCCCGGCCGCCGAGAAAGATCGTGCTGTCGCAGTTGCCGATAATGGTATCTGCGTTGTCCTTGTAGATCGCCTTGAGCTGGGATTGCGTCTGTAATACGAGGCAGGCCGAGATCTCCCGGCTGCGGATCGTGGCCATGAGCTTTTCCAGGTTCGGGATCTGCCCGATGTTCGCCATCTCGTCGATGAGGCAGCGCACATGAACGGGCAGGCGTCCGCCGTACACGTCGTCGGCCTTCTCGCAGAGCTGGTTGAAAAGCTGGGTATAGCACATGGCGATAAGAAAGTTGAAGGTATCGTCCGTGTCGCTCATGATGAGAAACAGGGCTGTCTTCTT
>ERZ842401.4502-NODE-4502-length-16175-cov-5.584864_pt1 | contig 16175 bp, 13 predicted proteins | sample MGYA00521270_ERZ842401 | MGnify/ENA primary metagenome ERZ842401 (study PRJEB31892, sample SAMEA3878208) | bioreactor metagenome | biome: Moose rumen | place: Sweden | collected 2011-10 | study: EMG produced TPA metagenomics assembly of the PRJEB12797 data set...
TCTTCTTGGGGTTCGTTTGTGTGAGCGAAGCGAGTTTCGAACCCCAGAATATAAACTTCCAGCTATCATGCCCTGAATTTTTAACACTTTCAAAGAACGCGAAAAACTTTATAAACTGTCCGCATCCGAATAACAACAAAGGGCTAGCACAATTTTTGTAAGTGCGAAGTTTGAGTGAAAATTTTTTTGAAAAAATTTTAAAAAAGGGGTTAAGTATTTTGAAAATCGTCCGATAAAGTATCTGTATAGGGGTTTTTAAGGAACGGCTGCAAGGGGTAAATTGCAGTCGGCACTAAGCCGGGGGAATCGTGTCAGGATGATGCGACCGGCGGGAAGGGAGAGAAGCGGTATGGAAGGAAGTTTTTATTTTGTCGTATTCCGTCTGTTCGGAATAGGACTATCCTCGCTGATTCTGTTTAATATCAAACGAAATCACTCAACCAAAAGAAAAATTAGAAATTATTTCAGGATGCTTTCTTTATGTTTGCCTTTAATAGGGATTAATATTGCGTGCTTTTTTTTAGAAAACTCAAATGGCAATATCTCTAAGACTTTTGGCGCTGCCTTTAATATTTTATTCTGGCTATGCCTTATATTAGTAGCAATTTATATGGCGGTTTATGCTTATAATTTTCTTAATATAGAAATTCGTCATAGAAACAGACTCCTTAGGAAAATACTTGAAGATGTAACCTGCGTTATTCCTTCTATAATCATATGCGTTATAGCTTATATAGATAAATCAAGGACAGTTGCTCTTGCGGTACTCCTTCTATATATGATGGCTTTATACAATGACAATCAAAATGAACTTATATCACTTGATCCTCTTACAAGGCTTAATAACAGAAATGAGCTCACGGGATATTTATGGTACAAGCTTTCGACTCCGATGCGTGGCCGCGTATGCATACTGATGATGGATATGAACAGGTTTAAGCAAATCAATGATACTTACGGACACGTAGAAGGAGATCAGGCTCTTATAGCTGTTGCTTCATGTCTTAGAAAAGCTTGCGGCGGAGCTCCCGGAAGACCTTTTATTGCAAGATATGGCGGAGATGAGTTCATAGTTGTAATGGAAACCGAATCTGATCTTGATGCTGAGCATCTATGTGATTATATTCATATGACTCTTGCAGTAGAAAATCACAAACTAAATAAACCTTATAATCTTAGTATATCAATCGGCTGGGTACGCAATGAACAAAATAACCGTTCGATCAAAAAGCTGCTTCGCCGTGCTGATATAGAGCTTTATGAAAAGAAGCGTCAATTCAAAGAAAGAGAACGAACTGCATGATTATTTGGAGGATGATCTGCAGTTTTAAGGGGAAAGGAGGAAAAAGCCGGCGACGGCAAACGTATAGCCTATAAGACAAAAAAGAAAAAGGAAACGGTAATAAAAATGTTGCGTTTCCCTATGATTACTAAGTAGGGAGGAAACAGAGATATGAAAAGTGCATTATGAGATATCCGTAATCCAGCACGGAAATGATCAAATGTAACAAACTTGCATAAAATGCACTAAAATAATGTCTCTAAGGCTAAAGTTAATTGGGGTTCGACCGATAAATGTAGTAGAAATAGAAGTAGGGTTCGCGTTGGAGACAAGGAGGTCAGCGAGCTACCGGCCGGGCGCAAAGCCAGGCACACAAGATTTGAGGTCCAAAAGAACTCCCCGGAAAGGAGAAAGCAATGCGTATTGAAGCTTACAACCAGGTACAACAGGTTTATAACACAACCAAGGTACAGCACACTGGAAAGACCGAGAAGGCAACAAAGACAGATAATGTCCAGATTTCTTCGTTAGGTAAAGATATCCAGGTTGCTAAGCAGGCAGTGAAGAATGCACCTGACATTAGAGAGGATATAGTTGCTCCTCTCAAAGAACAGGTACAAAAAGGCACATACGATGTCAGCGCAGACAAATTTGCTGATAAGATGCTTGCAGAATTTGCATAAATAATTAATAAGCGTAAGGAGATAACCCCATGGCGAGTCTGATGGAAGATCTGATAGAGGTTTTAAATCAGGAATGTGAAGCATATGATGAGCTTTTGGGATTATCGAGTAAAAAGACCCCGGTCATAGCAGCCGGAGATCTTGAGAAACTTTCGCAAATCACGGATGAGGAGCAAAACGCTGTTGGAAAGATTCAAAAGCTGGAGAAGCATAGAATCACAGTGATGGCAGATATTGCTAATGTATTGAACAAGGATGTCAAGACGTTGAAACTGACCGATTTGGTTCGCATGCTGGATAAGCGGCCATCGGAGCAAAAACAACTGGCGCAGGTTAGAGACAAACTTAAGAGTATAGCGCAGCATGTCAGAATTGTTAATGGCCAGAATCAAGAGTTACTTGAAGGCTCTCTTGAAATGGTTCAGTTCGAAATGAACATCCTGCAACAAGCAGGCAGTGCTCCTGAGACGGCTAATTATAACAAAACAGCAGGAACCTTAGGTTCCCTTATAGGAACGAACTCGGGCAGATTCGATGCCAGGCAGTGACTTACCACCCTAGTGGCAGCACAGCCGGACGTTTCACTCGGTAGTTCACAAAAGCAGACAAAACGTAAGTTTGTCTGCTTTTGTTTTGGCTAAAGGCAGAGAATTTAATTGTTGGAGACAAAGATCTATGTTAATGGCAAACCTATATGTCGGTGTATCCGGCCTTCAAACTTCACAGAATGCGCTTAATACCACGGCACATAACCTTGCCAATATTGGTACTGAGGGCTATACACGCCAACAGGTGTCGCAAGGTGACAGAAGATATCAGACTATAGATATTAGACCTGCAATTAGCCATAAACAGACAGGTCTTGGCGTAGCATATGTTAATTGTAAGCAGGTCAGAAGCGTATTTTTGGATGCTTCCTACAGACTTGAAAGTGGCAGAAGCGAATTTTATGACATATCCTATGAAACTCTTGAACAGGTAGAGGATCTTCTTCAGGAAATGAACGGTGCGGAGTTTGCAGATAATCTTACCAACCTCTGGGAACAGGTACAGGAGCTTGCAAAGGATCCGACAAGTGCGGTTAATCAGGCTGCATTTGTTAACAGATGTGCAGAATTTGTAGAAAGTGCAAAGGCTGTTTATAGCGGACTTGTAGAATATCAGGAAAATCTTAACAACCAGGTCGAAACACTTGTTGATGAAATTAATGATATAGGTGATGAAATAAGAGAACTTAATCAGAAGATTGTAGCTATAGAGTCAGGCTCTGTTGAACATGCTAATGATCTTCGGGATACCAGAAATAGTCTTTTAGACAGACTGGGCGAGCTTGGAAATATTACTTATGAAGAAGATAGTTTTGGTAATGTTCTTGTTAATTTCGAAGGAACCCAGTTCGTTCTATCTGACAATGTGCATCATCTTGGAGTTGATATTACAGAAAGCGCTTGTAATTACAATACAGTTTACTGGGAATATGCAGCCAAAAAATATACAGATGAAGAAGGGAATACTGTTCTTGACATAAGCGGAGCTCATGTTTACGACCTCACAAGAACTGTTTCAACTCAGCTTAATACAGATGTTGGCGAACTTAGATCAACACTTCTTGCAAGAGGAGATCACAATGCTACATATCATGATATTACTGATGATGAGACGGGAACTTATTATAACAAAAATATTGCCCAGTCAGTAATCATGAATATAGAAGCTGAATTCGATCAGATGTTCCATAACATAGTCACAGCAATCAATGATGTATATGAGAATGCAGCAAGTAATCCTGCAACTCTTACAAATCTAAAGAGCGGAACGGCTACAGCCAATCCTGCGGATTATGTAATGTTCAATATGATCGATGATGATGATGCCCTCACCTATGATATTGATGATGAGCATGTTGCAGGTAATAACATAACCGGTTTTACCATTGTTAATACCAAAGTAAATGAAACGCTTCTTCAAAACCCGACAGTATGCACATTCCAGACTATAGATGAAGAGGAAGATACAGCCGCAGCTACAGCTTTGAAAGAAGTGTTTACTAATGCAAGATACACACTTAATCCTAATGTATCAACACAGATTGACCTGATCGAATATTATGATGCTCTTGTTGCACAGGTGGCTAATACAGGTAGTATTAACAAGGCTCTTTCTGAGAATCAGCAGATCACGGTTAACACCATAGCAAGTGCAAGAGAGCAGATAGTAGGCGTATCAAGCGATGAAGAACTTGAATTTATGATAGAGTTTCAGAATGCATATAATGCAGCGAGCCGTTTTATAAACGTAGTCAGTGAAATGCTTGAACACGTGGTTACGTCTCTTGGCGGTTAAGGAAGGTATAAGCTATGACATCACAATTTTTCGGACTTAATATCGCAGCATCTGGACTTCGAGCAGCCAATGCCGCAATGAATACGACAGCCAATAACATATCCAATGCTAATACGGATGGTTATTCCAGGCAGGAAGTTACGCAGGAGGCAGCTGCAGCACTTCGTGTGTTCACTACATACGGATGTGCGGGAGCCGGAGTAGATACTATTGCGATAGAAAGAGTAAGAGACGAATTCTACGATACAAGATATCGTGATAATGAAAAACTTTATGGTGAATATACTCAGAAGAGTTACTATCAGGGTCTTGTGGAACAGTATTTAAACGATGATGGTGAAACGGGCTTTTCGACTCTTTTTTCCAAAATGCAGGCAAACCTTGAGTCGGTTAAGACTGCATCAGGTACGACTACAACAAAGGCAACATATATAGCTTCTATGACGGCTATTACAGATTATTTCAATACGATGTCAATAAATCTTCAGAACCTTCAAAATGATATTAATCAGGAGATAAAGACAACCTGTGATGCGATCAACTCAATTGCAGAGGAAGTGGCAAGTCTTAACGAGCAGATTAATATCATAGAGATGACCGGAACAATTGCCAATGATTTGAGAGATACAAGAGACCTTCTTATAGATCATCTGTCAGAATATGTTGCTGTTAGTGTCAAAGAGACGGATGTTATAGACGAAAATGATCCTGACAGAGACACCGGTGCTACTAGATATGAGGTGTGGGTTGCAGGCGGTCAGTGCCTTGTAGATACCTATACCTACAATAAGATGGTATGTGTTGCAAGAGATAATGATGAGTCGGTTAATCAAAATGATATAGTCGGTCTTTTTGATATCAAGATTGCAAGAAGTAATTATGAAGAAGGTAGCGGTAAATTTATCAGTAACTTTGACCTTGATAATGCCAATATTGGAGGAAAACTTTATGGTCTCTTGCAGATGAGAGATGGTAATAATCAGAAGTTTTTCAATGGCACAAGTGGTGTATGGAATTATAGTACACGTACACTTACGGTAAGTGTTACTGATGATTATCTTAAGGATATGGCTCAGTGTGCTATTCCTATGGAAGGCGTTATACAGATAGGATCCAGAACTTATGAATATGACAGCTGGACCTATGATGGTGACAGTACTTATACTTTTGTTCTTGATGATACTGATGATGATACGGGAAAGGCAATTGATTTTTCGAGGCTTCAGTCCAGAACCTATGATACCGTAACAATCGGCAAATCAATCGATTATCAGGGTATTCCTTACTATCATGCTCAGATGAATGAGTGGATTAGAAATTTTGCAAATGAAGTTAATAAGATAACAACAACAGGATTTACTTCACAAGGGGAAGACGGATGCTATATGCTGACAGGTGACAGAACGGTATCAAGCAATACTTCTGCAGCTCAGTATTCTTTTGAAGAACTAACTACAACCAATTATGGATACTACTATCTTACAGCTGATAATTTTGCAGTATATTCTGCTATGGAGCATAATTCAAGTCTTCTTGCAACAAAGTCTGATATTAGTGAGGGTGATGATGAGTTTGGCAATATAGATAAGCTTGGAGATATGTTTAATTCCAAGGAGATATTCAGGGGGGCAACTTCAGGTGAATTCCTTGACAAGGTTTTAGCAGATGCAGCGCTTAATAAAAGTAATGCAAGTACCATGGAAGAAACCTATACAGCTCTAAGGAATACAATAGGGAATCAGAGGCTTTCGATATCGGGTGTAGATGAAGATGAAGAGGCAGCAAATCTGGTTAAGTTCCAGAATGCATATACACTTAGTTCAAAGGTAGTACAGACACTGACAGAAATGTATGATCAGCTAATCCTAAATACCGGTGTATAAAGAAAGTTAAGTAGATTACGACTAAGAAGATGAGCCTGTAGGAATACTTAAAATATGGCCTTTATCAAAAGCTTTATATATAACCGGCTTATGTGGCATTCTTTGAACAAGCGCATGGAGGTTTAATATGCGAATTACCAACAAGATAATGCAGAATAACTCTATTTATAACATCAATAACAACAAGGTCGCAGAGGATGATCTTAATACTCAGATTGCAACCGGCAAAAAGCTTACAAGACCATCAGATGACCCTGTTGTTGCTATTAGAGCGCTTCGCCTTCGAAGCAATGTTACAGAGCTGACTCAATACTACGAAAAAAATGCCGGAGATGCCGAAAGCTGGCTTAGCGTAACAGAGGATGCCCTTTCTACTGTTACAGAAGTTCTGACATCAATGATTCAGCAGTGCACAAAGGGTGTTAACCAATATGAAACACTTGATGATGTGGATACTATCCTTACAGAGATGAGCGCTTTATCCGATGAATACTATTCTACCGGCAATGAGGATTATGCCGGAAGATATATTTTTACAGGTTATAGAACTCAGCAGTCTCTAACCTTTAAAGATGATGAAAGCACAGAATATATAAAGCTTCATGATGAATTCAATGCAGAAAATGTTGATACTTCAAGTAGAGTTATAGGAGCGTATACTCTTGGAGCAAGCGATAGTACTTATCCTGCTGAAAGTGATATGTCGTATTCGTCGGTTGGACGAATTCGCTTATCGTATGATAATGTTGACTCTGACCTTGGTAATGTGTCGCTTCGTTATCGTGAAGGTATGACGGTTCCTGCAACATCTGTACTTTCAACATCCTCTTCGGAAGATACAGTAAGCCTTACTTTCAAGGACAATAGCGGGATTACACGTAAAGTCAACATTTCAACATATACGGAAAATGTTGTAACGGTGACCGAATCTGATGGTTCAACTACAACTTATAAAGCTGATATCAATGACGATGATGGGTATACGATTATCGGAGAGAACTCTTTGTTCGGACCGTTTTCGATGACACTTAATCAAAACGGCGTAGCAACTGCAACTGATATAGAAGTTGATATTAACGGAACAGACCTTATGATAAGCTATACAGACGCTGCAGGAGCTTCAAGGAGTGCGCAGGTTAGTATACTTCAGTCAGCGACAGTGACTGAGAGCAATGGTTCTACGACAACCTACTCAATTACAGCTGAAGATGACGGCGGATATACGATTAAAGCTGTAAACTCGACTTCCGGTACAAGTCTTTTTACAGTTGATCATAATGGTAAGGTAAAGACATATGATATAACAGCGACAGTTACAGACGCAGCCCTTTCGACGTTTGATTTTACAGTTAACGGAGAGCAGACAACAATACAGGTTCCACTTACAGGTGCATCAGATTCTCCTTATACAATGCTGGTGTATGACCTTGGTGGAAGCTCTTATACTATGACAGTCAATACGGATGGAACTTACCAGATATCAAATGAAACAGAAGCTCTTGAAAGTGGCGACAGTATTGATGTTGTTAACTTGTCCAAAAACGGTAGCGTATACAGCTCATATGTAGAGACTATTATAAAACCCGGTGTAGTGACGGAGCCAAGCCTTCCAAAGGTAATTGATTCTACTACTACTGAAGACATCATAGATGATATATATGTAGCACTTGAGGATGATACCAAGAATGAGTGCTTCTGCATTAACTCATATACAGGAGAAATTCTTCTTTCATCTAAGTTAAAAGAAAAGCTCGAGTCTCTTACAGATATAACAAATGCTAACAATATAGATGTGATATATGATAAATCTGCCTGGCTGTCCGGTGATACAAGGCCGGAGAACCTAATGAAATGTACCAATATTGATGATGGTATAACGATTGTATATAACGGCGGCAATTCTAGTCATATCATGCAGTATGATGTTGGATATGGACAGACAATAGAGGTTAATACAACGGCTGATGAAGTCTTCACAACAACAGTCAAGCGTGATGTTGAAGATTTGAAGAGACTTGTCAGCAATATGAAAAATATACAAACCATGATGGATACCATGAAAAGTACCCTTAATACGATTACAGATGATACAACAATTGCAGAAATCAAAAAGGAAATTGCTGCCGCGCAGAAGGCTTACGATTACATGAAGGAAGATCTTAAAGATATGTTTGGAAAAAAGATTTCCACGATGCAGGCAGCTTTGGACAAAGCTAATGTTGCAGTGACTGAGAATGGTACCAGATCAAGTCGCCTTTCAATGACACAGTCAAGACTTAAGAATCAGCTTACAACTTTCAAGACTCTTCAAAGCAATAACGAAGATATTGATATGGCAGAAACAGCTACAAACCTCTCCACGGCAGAGCTTACATATCAGGCATCACTGATGGCCACGAGTAAGATCATGCAGGAATCGCTTATGAATTATATTTAAAGAAAGGGGTTATGAATACAGCCAAATAAGCCGAAATAGCTTTTGAACTGGTATGAAATGTATTAATTTGCTATATTTTGTTACGTTTACTAAAAATATATTTTTCTTTGAATCAGCGTGATAAGAAAGTGGAGGAAATCATGAAACTTACAACCAAAATTTTCGGTGAAACTGAAATCAGCGAAGACAAGATACTTGTATTTCCAAAGGGAATTATTGGTTTTCCGGATTTGACACGCTTTGCACTAATGTATGACAAGGATAAAGAAAGTCACAACATTCAATGGCTTCAGTCACTTGACGAGCCGGCTTTTGCAATGCCTGTAATGGATCCGCTTCATGTGCAGGAGGATTATAATCCTGAAGTTGAAGATGATGTACTTGAAGATGTAAAACCTATCACGGATGAAAATATGCTTGTTTTGGTAACGTTAACTGTTCCTCATGATCTGACAAAGATGACAGCGAATCTTAAGGGACCGTTCATTATCAATGCTGACACTCGCAAGGGATGTCAGGTAATACTTGATGATGACAAGTATCAGATTAAATTTCCGATATATGACATCCTTAAGAAAATGAAGGAAAACAACGAAAATAAGATTTAAAATGCTTTAAAACTGATATTTTTCTGGGTCTTTGTGCAAAAAAACATTGCACCATCCGTCTGCTCGTGTTAAGATTTAAGCGGGTATGGGAATTATGCATCAAGAAAAAGTCAGAAGTCATGGAGGGACGTCATATGTTAGCATTATCCAGAAAAAAGAATGAGGCTATTATAGTCAACAACAATATAGAGATAACCGTTCTCGAGATTCGTGGAGATCAGGTTAAACTTGGAATTGCGGCACCCAAAGAAATTCCGATTTATCGTCAGGAAGTATATGCACAGATTCAGGCAGAAAACAAGAAAGCTACTGAAACTGCAGGTGCTAACCTTGATGAGCTAAATAAACTCATCTAAATTATGTAATAATAGAAGCTGTTGCCTGTGTTTGGCAGCAGCTTTTTTAGGTATAAAAATTATTTACTCAAACTTCCCACATCGAAAACAGCGTCTGCCCGCATTCTAGCTGGAGCAAACGCTGTTTTCGATGTGGGAAGTTTGAGAACTTAATGTTTAATTTGCTTTCTTGCAAAAGATGTGTCCGAATATGAAACGCACAATGGGACCTGCAAAAAATATCTGCCAGCAGAGAGCCATAGGGAAGTTGGTTACAGTCAGTTGAATCCACTTTGCAATGATCTGGCTGTCAATTCCTTTGAAAAGACAAGTCGCTACAAGGCTCATAAGTGGGCACATGCATATTACTGTCATTGTAGAAATGGCAATGATTATCATAATAGGTTTATCCTGACCTGGAGTTACTATTCTGAAAGCCATTCTCTGAGCGAGTTTGCCGGCAATGAGTGATTCGATTATAAAAGCAACTATGCTCATGATGGGAAGCTCGAAAAGTGCTAAAAAGAATACATCGTTGGTAAGTGCTCCCTTGTCTAATGTGATGTTGTATACGACCATTCCGTATACCATTACGATTACCATCATAATTGTAAAAATAACGTTTTGAAGCTTGTTTTGTGGCATGTTTACCTCCTTAAAATAAATGCGGTATATATGCTTACAGCTCAAATAAGCATAAAAAAGAGACTATGATAAAATCTATCTTCACCTGCAATAACTTTCGCGGGGGACGTCTTATCAAAGTCTCGCTACCATTTTCATCTGAGTATTAAATTTAACAGTTGTTACTTTATCACATGCTTTTTAAAAAGTCAACCAGTGTGCTGACTCGTTCATAATTAGTGTGCTGACTCATCCATAATTAGTGTTCTGACCCGTTCATAATTTAGAAGTTTAAGTAGTTAAGGGCTACTAAAAACCATGTATTCTTGTTATTTTCATAAATTTTGGCTACGCTTCCTTGGACTGTCGGTGGAAGTGCACTTCCAAGTTCAACTGTACAGGCCGGTTTTCCAAGAGCAAGTTGAACCCAATCTGTGAAACCGCCTTGCTGGACATCGGTTCCATTAATTGCAGATTTAAGATTCACAAGCCTGTAATGATTGATGCTTGTTATCGTTTTGGCAAGATCTGTGCTTAAACTACTTACTTCTTTTGTATTGCCGGGTTCGTCATAATAAATAAGATTACCCTGCATATGGTAACTGATATAACAGTCATAGTTTCTTGCTGTGGCAAGATTTACAAGAGCAATAGTTTCAGCTTCAGATGTAGCATATGCTCCTTTATATCGCATATAGCTAGGGCTATTATAGGGACTTTTAAGCTGACTCCAACCAACATCAAAGTTTCTGTTGATGTCAACGCCCATGGCATTGGCTTTCCAGTCCTTTGTATGACCCTGGCTTTTTACAAAATTTATAGTTGCAGTATCTGTTAAGTGAGCTGTGCCGAACTGGGCAATATCTACTCCGTCGGGATTAGCCATAGGAACTATATAAAAGCAAACGCTCTGAAGGAAAAGAGGATTTGTAATATTATATTGACAATAATATTCAACCATCTTCATTGTGACTTGGCTTGCGGGATATTCTCTGGCATGGACCGTTGATTGAATCATTATATTATGCTCGGCGTCTTGGTTTCCAAGGGTAATGCAGTAGATATCTTTGCCAAGGGCAGTTGTGCCTATAGATGATACACTCACAATGTCCGGGTAGTATAGCTGTAATTCGTTTATGTCGTTTTGTAGTTCATCATATGTGTACATGGTTGATAACTGTACAATTTCTGCAAGGGTTAGTTCATTTGCAGATACCGGTATATTAGAAGTATATAATATTGTAAGTAACGCCGTTGCGGCAGTTAGTGATTGTAAAATTCTTAATGATTTTTTCATAGAGAACCTCCAAGTTATATATCAAAATAATCGGAAAAGACTTTAGTTCTTTTGCGTATAACGCCAATGCGTTATAATATAAACATAATTTCGCTAACACCAGCAAATAAGTTTACTTAAACTTCACACTCGCCAAACTGGCTGTATTGGTATAACAACAAAGGGGTGGAGCCGGTTTGACAAGTGCGAAGTTTGAGTTGGTTAACCTAAACTTTCTCAAAATGGGGGCTTGGTTTACCTGATTAGTGACAAATGTAAAGGAAGGTGGGAAAGATTATGAGATGTATGATGTCCTGCAAGAGAACTTTTGAGAGAATTGTTAGAAGTATTCTGCTTATGTCCATTGTACTTTATATTCTTTTTACCAATAATCAAAGGACACTTGCAGACGAAATGCCTTCAGTAATATCTTTTGACGGAACCTATACTTATGACAGAATGGTTTATGATGCGCAGGTTCTTAGTATCTATTATCCGGATGTTATAAGCCTTTCATTTGAAGGACAGACTGCTCTTGGAAGACAGATTCTTATTATGAAGCTAGGCAATCCCGGTGCGCCTGTTCAAATATTGGTGCATGCGTCTATACATGCCCGTGAGTATTATGTGACACCTCTTGTTATGAAGATGGCAGAGTATTATGCAGCAAATGAAAAAGAGCTTTTGCAGTCCGTGTGTTTTACGATAGTTCCTATGGCTAATCCTGACGGTGTATCAATAGCTCAGTTTGGGGCATCGGCGGCATCTGATATAAATTACCAGACTTTCATTAATTATTTGGGACATTTTGGGATGTGGAAGGCTAATGCTAACGGCGTAGATATAAATAGAAATTTTCCTACGGGATGGGGAAATGCCAAGACAAAGTCTGATGTTAATTCTTATGCATATTACGGTGGTACTGAGCCTTCAACTGAAGTTGAAACGCTTGTGCTGGAGAATCTTCTCCTAGAGAATAATTTCAATGCTTATATTGCCTATCATATGAGAGGCAATGTGATTTATTTCTATGCTCCAACGTGCTCTCCTGAAATATTCGCAGCCTCAAAACTTATTGCAACGACTATTCATAACACTAATGGGTACAGGATTATTGTAGATGCTGATGAAGAAACTCCAAACGGTTCATTTGCTGATTTTGCCCAGATTGTATGTAATGTGCCGGGATGCACAATAGAATGCGGAACAAAGCTTCCTCCAAACGGTGCAAGTGCTCAAAACTCATTTTATACCAAAAATCTTATGGGCTGGAAAAATGTGGCCGGGCTCTTTTTGCAAATTAAGTAACTTAAACTTCCCACTTGCTAAACCTACATAACAGTAAAGGGGTGGGCAAGCTTGGCAAGTGGGAAGTTTGGCTAAAGTGGGGGAGATGTTTGGCAAAGGCTTTTTTCATGGGCTATAATATAAAGTGAATTTCTTTACTAAACTGATAGGAAAAGAGGATTGTTATGAAGATTGGAATAATGGGGACAGGAAGAACTGCAGATAATATTGCCAAGGCGCTATCACAGTCCAAAGAGTATGATATGACATGCGTTTATGATGTGCAAACAGATAGAGCGCAGGTATTTGCTCAAAAATATCATATCGGTAATAGTACTGCTGATATAGATGTTGTAGTAGGCGAGTGCGATGCCGTATTTATATCTGCAGAGAATGACTGCAAAGATGAACTTGCAAGGAAAATGCTTGAAGGTGGTAAACATGTTCTTTGTCAGGCACCTGTTTCTTTGTTCAAAAAAGTAGCTGAAGAGTTGTATGAACTGGCTTCTTTTAAAGGTCTTGTTCTTATGGAAACAACAGGAAGCCTTTATACTCCGGGCTTTGATAAGCTTGTAAAGACGCTGAAAAGTGGCGTTATCGGCTCGGTTATGGATATAGAAACGTCTTTTTCCTTATTAGTGCCTACTAACGAAAGGGAGCATGCCTACCCTTATGGCGGAAGTTTTGCAACTTTTGGAAATTTCGTCCTTGCGCCGGTACTTAGGCTACTTGGAACTGACTATAAGGATATGCATATAAATGCTGTATACGGATTAAATGAAATTGATACATATACTAAGATTACCTTTAAGTACGAAAATTCGCAGGCAACGGTTAAAACGGCAATTGCTGTAATGAGTGATGATGCACTTATTATCACCGGTTCGATGGGATGCATATATGTTGAATCGCCATGGTATCTGATGCGTAAATTTGTAATCAAAACTTTTGACGGTAAGGCGGATGATGTAGTATACAGCGATTGTAATGGTAATGGCTTTTCGTATGATCTTATGGAATTCAGAAGGCGTATTGTTGCGATTGGACGAAATCTTATGACAGATCATATGTCAGGTGATGACTATGATAAGATTAAAAATCAGGTTGTAATCGATGATCCTGTCGCAATTCTTTCAGCCAAGGAGAGTATTACAGCGGTTGGGATAATAGAAGAATTTATAAATCAAAGACCTGGGCGTAACGAAAGGAAAGAGGTCAAAATATGGGCTCACAGAGGATGTTGCATGGCATATCCTGAAAATACGCTACAGGCTTTTGAAGCAGCTGCAAAGCTTGATGGGATTACCGGGATAGAGACGGATGTACAGCTGTCAAAGGATGGCGAAGTGGTAGTATTTCATGACGAACATACCGGGAGGGTTACTGACGGAACAAGAAATATACAGGATTATACGCTTAAGGAGCTCAAGACGCTTCATATTCAGTCTGTTAATGGGACGACAACCACTATCCCGACTCTAAGAGAAATGCTCGAGCTATTAAAACCTTATTGTGAAAGTAACGGGCTACTTATCAATATAGAGCTTAAAACCAGTATTGTAAGATATCCCGGAATAGAACAGAAGGTTTTGGATATTGTAAGAGAATTCGGGCTTGAGAAATATATTGTATATTCATCTTTCCTTGCAGAATCTATAAAGATTATTAAAGAAATTCTTCCTTCGGCAAAGACAGGAATGTTGTCTGGAACGATGGAAGGTTGTATTCAGGGGGCAATATATGCAAATGCTGATGCGCTCCATCCTTGGATTGGCGGCCTTAATGCAAGAGGTTCGGGGCGCCTGTTAGATGCTCCTGTTCGTGCCTGGAATATGGAAGAACCTTTCTTTAATGACGGAAGAGAGCTTAAAGAAAAAGATATGACTAAATATTCGGAATTTGGTGTTACAGATATTATCACGAATGTTCCGGAAATTTATCTTAATAAAAGTATGATTTTTTGATATCATATATTCTGTTGCCGGAAGTTTTTTTTATTTCAAGCTATAAGGCAGCAGAATTTGTTTTTTCTAAGGGAGGGAATAATGGATTACGATTATCTTGTTGTTGGTGCAGGCCTTTATGGATGCGTATTTGCTCATGAAGCAGCAAAGGCAGGCAAGAAGAGTCTTGTCATAGACAAAAGAAATACCATAGCCGGTAATATTCATACAAGTCTTGTAAGAGGAATTTGCGTTCATGATTATGGCGCTCATATTTTTCATACATCTGATGAGGAAGTTTGGCAGTATGTTCAGAAATTTGCTTGCTTCAATAACTATATAAATTCTCCTATTGCCATTTACGAAGATGAGTTGTATAACCTTCCGTTTAATATGAACACTTTTTCCAAAATGTGGGGAATCAAAACTCCCAAACAGGCACAGGATATAATCGCAAAGCAGAGCATAGAGGCGGTTGTGGAAATATTAAAAAGGCGCGGAGTATCAACGCCTACAGAAGATGATATTACAAATTTCAAGGCTGAGAACCTTGAGGAGCAGGGGCTGTCTCTTGCAGGAAAAGATGTTTTTGAAAAGCTTGTAAAGGGTTATACCGAAAAACAGTGGGGGAGGAGCTGTGATGAGCTTCCGGCCTTTATAATAAAGCGTCTTCCCTTTAGATTTGTATATGATAATAATTATTTTAATGATCCATATCAAGGAATCCCTATGGGCGGGTATACAGCTATGTGCGAAAGGCTTCTTGGTATGCGCGATGATATGGATGGCCTTGTATGTGGAATTCAGGCTCATAATAATATCACAGTGAAGCTTTCGACTGATTTCTTTGATTTTGTTGATATGAGCAGGCAAAAGCCTGGAAAAGCTATTAGTTCACGAGACGGTGATACTTTTGCCAAGGTGGTTTATACAGGAATGATTGATGAGTTCTTTGATTTTGAACTTGGAAATTTGGAATACAGATCGCTAAAATTTGAAACGACTGATCTTCCTGATGTTGATAATTATCAAGGCAATGCTGTTGTTAACTATACAAAGAGAGAGGTTCCTTATACAAGAATTATTGAGCATAAGCATTTTGAGTTTGGAAAGGGAGAGGGAACTGTAATTACCAAGGAATATCCTGCAGATTGGAGAAGTGGTGATGAGCCGTATTATCCAATGAACGATGACAAGAACAATGTTCTGTTTGAGAGATACCAAAACAAGGCCAAAAACTGGTCGCAGGTTATATTCGGAGGCCGCCTTGGTCAGTACAAGTATTACAACATGGATCAGGTGGTAAGACAAGCACTGGACGCGTTCAGAGCTTTGACCTGAGATTGAGCTGATATGACATATTCCGCAAGATATCAAAAGCTTATGGATATCTTGCGGGATATTATTTTATAGCTAACGCAAACTTCCCACTTGTCAAACCGGCGCAACGCCTTTACTGTTATGAAAGTGCAGC
>ERZ842401.4503-NODE-4503-length-16174-cov-6.658043_pt1 | contig 16174 bp, 14 predicted proteins | sample MGYA00521270_ERZ842401 | MGnify/ENA primary metagenome ERZ842401 (study PRJEB31892, sample SAMEA3878208) | bioreactor metagenome | biome: Moose rumen | place: Sweden | collected 2011-10 | study: EMG produced TPA metagenomics assembly of the PRJEB12797 data set...
TGAAATTTAAAAAGGTGGACAATGCAGAAGAATAAACGAAAATGCTACTTGCATTTTGGGTATAGATATGGTAAAATTCCATATTGTTAAGGCATTTGCTTTATATTGTTCAGATGGGTGGTTTCCCGAGTGGCCAAAGGGGACAGACTGTAAATCTGCTGCGGAACGCTTCGGTGGTTCGAATCCACCACCACCCATTTTTTCTGCTGGTGTGGCGGAATAGGCAGACGCAAGGGACTTAAAATCTCACGCGTGAATTTGAAAAGTTTCCGTGAAAACCGCATATTTACTGGGTTTTCGGCAGGTTATTTTTTAAAGGGTTTCTCCATCCCTCTCAAACATCCCTCCAAAAGTTTTGGAACCGGATGGAATAAAATGGAACGGAGCAGAATGAAAAAATTTTTCGCTGGTATGGTGGAATAGGCAGACACAACAGACTTAAAATCTGTCGAACATTTGTTCGTACCGGTTCAAGTCCGGTTACCAGCACTTGAGTGGCAGTTTACGGAACAAGAGTAGCGTCAGAGTTCTGTAAATTGCTTTTTTCATTTGTACCCGGCAGAAGACCAATAATCGCATTAGCGGAAGTCACCTTATTTTTGTAGTTCAGATGAGTGTAAATATTCATGGTGGTGGAAATGTTGCTGTGTCCAAGCCATTCCTGAATCGCCTTCATATCCACGTCGTTCTCATAAAGCAATGTGGCACAGCTGTGCCTGAGATCATGAAAACGAAGGTGCTTTAATCCGTTCTTGTCGCACATAAAGCGGAAATGCTGGGTAATAAAACCAGGCTTCACCAGTTCCCCCATTGCGTCAACATAAATATAATCGCTGAACTCTGTATGGTAGGATTTTCCATATAACTCACGGTTATGTGCCTGCTCTTCCCTCATTTCCAATAACATTGCTTCATAAGGCGGGACTAACGGCAGTGTACGGAGGCTTGATTTTGTCTTTGTGCGGTTTTTCTGAACCAGCTGATACTTCCCATCTATCGTTGTCTGGGAAACCGTGTGCCGTATCGTAATTGTCTTGCGCTCAAAATCAATGCAGTTCCACTTCAGACCAACGACCTCGCTGCGTCGAAGTCCGTAGAAGCTGGCGGTCAATACCGCAAAATATAGCGGATCATCATGAAAGATCCGGAACAGGGCATCCAATTCATTCCTGTTGCAGATCTCCGACTCAAAATGATCTACCTTTGGTCTTGAAAGTCTGTCTGCAGGGTTTGAGGAAATAATCCCCATTTTGAAAGCATCCTGTAAAGCCTTCCGTATGTTTGCATGGCGGTGGATAATCGTGTTGGCACTAACCTGATGTACCTCTCTGTCATAATCATAGAAAGCCTGAATAAGCATCGGATGTTCCTCAATCTCAGCAAGAGTATAACCCTTTTCCTTGAAATAAGGGTAAATACGGTTGGTGATGGGATAGGAATAACTTGTGTATGTGTCTGGATCCCAGGATGTCCGGTTTGCTTTCAGCCAACAAAGCATGTAATCACAGAAAAGAATCTGCGTTTTAGGCTTCATAAGTAAGGATAAATCAACGTCTGCAGGCGCAGCAGGCAGATTGATTGCAACATTTATTTCTTCCGGTTTTTGCAATGGTTCTTTATCCGTGTCTTTGTCTTCCGATTCTTGTGTATTCACTTCCTTTCCCGTTTCGCCTGCCAGACAGGGCGGGACGAACTCTTGTCTTTTTTCCTGAAGCATACGCTCAGCACGTCGAAGGTTTCCTTTTTCAGTAAGTCCTGTTGAAAAGGATTTTGTCTGCCTTTTTCCGTTCTCATCCTTATAACTTAGGATGATCTGGTATATGCCGTTTTGAACTCGCAGATGTCCTGCAACCATAATAATACCTCCTTGGTTTAAGGCTCTCATCTGCCATGACAAGAGCATTATACACTAAATTCTATAAAAAATAAAGACTTAGGACAATAACTCCAAGTATTTTAAAACATTGACCTTTGCAATTTTGTAATTTCTCCCGATATGGATACTCTGTATCTCACCATCCTTCAGGAGCTTGTAAGCAGTCTTTGTGCTGATACCCAGCATGGTGCTTAACTGCTCAACATTTACTACATCAGGAAATTCGGAAAATAAATTAGGTGTAATCTTTGTTTCTGGTTTCATTTTTCCTCCCAATCCATTTATAAATAAAACAGTAATGATTTTATAAGTATTTTCATATTACACATGCTTCCCGCCCCCGTTTCCATTGCCTTTTCAAGCCAAGTCTCCGGCTGCCCTGTGGGCTGTTCAATCCGGACGGCGGGCGCACTGCAGGCAGCGAACCAGTCACCCGGAACCAGTATCCAGGACGGTGCATGTTCTTCAGTTGTCAAAGAACAAGGGAATGATATTTAAAAAATCAAAAGTAAACATCATTCTATAAAATAAAGATACTCCACCCTCCGATTTACTTTAAAAAAATTTCAAATTTTATAAATTTTTTATAATTACATCAAAATATATGGTACATATTGTATTTTAAAGTTGACATGATACTATATCTTGTGTTAATATGTCCCTGTGATTGATTTTTATGCTGTACCTGATGTCAGGGAACGGGAGAACAGAGAAAACCTATCATCTGTAAATACCTGTAAACCGGCTGCAGGTGTATCCGGAAAAACCGGAAGCATACGTTGTTTAAGATAGTACGCAAGTGTCAGAAGAAGCCTACGTAAAATTGGCATACTTTTGGCACTTTTTTTATTGTCCGGGATATGGAATATAAGGGGCAGTAAAAAAGTTATTTTGTGGGAAGCCACACGTTGTAAGGAATGGAACCCTTTTAGGGAAACCATTCCTTTTTTTTCGCGAGTAGCGATGAGAATGCTGTGCTTGCACAAGCATTCGAGGAGCACCGCGAAAGCACAAATGGCTTAGCCATTTATGCTGTGCCAGAAATGCCTTCGGGCTTACCCGCGTGAGCGGCTGGATAAAAATAACCTCAAAAAAGAGGAAAAGAAAGGTGGAATGAAAAATGAACGAAGCAAATGTGTACGCGGACGGCTATCTTGCCGTGCTGCAGAGACAGGAGGATTTCCTTGATTGTATCAGGAGCAGAATGATGAACTCCTCATGGGACAGGAGAAAGGCAAAGACACTAAGATTTGCAGAACTGACCGAGGAAGGAATGATTGCCGACCAGATCAGGGAGAAGTGTGCAAGGGAAGGAACGGATGAAGGGATCATTGCGGATACGGTTTCCAATACCGGTCTGGTACTCAGGATCAAAAACGAGTATTACCCGGTGAGGAGCTGTGCGATCAAGAGCATCCTTGACCGGGCAGGAATCTCCGGCGCAGGGCTGAGAAGACTGGACAGGAGTGTTTATGCCCGCATCCTGAATGACTGCATGAAAGTAACAAAGGGGGATGCCCTGATCCGGCTTTCAGAGGGAAAGATCTCAGCGGTACTTGGGGGCGACGGGAGTGATTATGCCATTATCGACATGGAGCAGCTTTTCCGCCACACCATTGACTACCTGACAGCGAATTTTAAGGGGGTCAATTATCTTGCAGGCTTCTATGAGCATGACAAAGTATCGGCAATCTGGGAACTTTCCGGAGAGATGGCGTTGCTGGATGCGTACCAGAAAGAACTTGCACTGGCCGGAAAGACCGCCGAGGAGATGACTCCTATCGTGCGTGTCACGACATCTGATACCGGGGCAGGCGGGGCGAATATCTATCCCATGCTCCTATATGGAAAAGGGAACCAGACAATGAGCCTTGGCGAAGCACTCAGGCTGGAGCACAAGAATGGGACAAACCTTGCAGAGTACGATAAGCAGTTAAGGCTTCTGTACGGAAAATACCAGTATGCCATGGGGAATCTTGCGAAGCTTTTGCATATTGAGATCATAAATCCCATCAACTGCATGAAGGGAGTTATGGACAAGCTGGGGATTGCAAGGAAGTACAGTGCGGATGCAGTGGATATGTTCGAGGCGAAAGTCGGGACAGATCCCTGTACGGCACATGATATTTACTACGGTATCTCGGAAATATTGTTCCGCCTTGCCTGCGATGGTGAGGAGGGAAGCGTGATCACAGCTATGGAGGAAAAGATTGCAAGGGCAATCTCGATAAACTGGGAAGAATACGACATCCCGGGAACGTACCGTTGGTAACGCTCAAAAGAAAAGCAAGAAAAAATCAGAGACAATAACAAAAACAGAAAGAAGGAGAACAAGACAATGGATGAATTTATGGAGAATTTAATCAAGGAATTACATGACAGGCTGGGGGATGGGTATGAAGTCCGGCAGGTAAACTGCCTGAAAAATAATCATCTCTATCTGAGGGGAGTATCTGTCAGCAGGGAAGGTCATATGGTTGCACCTACGATTTATGTGGACAGATTATATCTTGATTATCTGCAGGGGCTGCGGACAATGCAGGGAACTGTGGACATGATTATTAAGATGTATAACGAGAACCCGAGTGAAGAGAAACTGTCCATTGATTTCAGAAATTATAACCAGATAAAGGATGGGATCCGGCTTATGCTCCTGAATTATGAGGCAAACCGCGAAATGCTCCAGAACAGACCCCACAGGAGGTTTCTTGACCTTGCAGCAGTTGCATATCTCACGTTGAAAAATGCACCGGAAGCTTTTCGGGGGGGTACAATACAGATCCAGAACGGATTGTTTCAAACCTGGGGTATCAGTGAAGAGGAATTATTTGAGCAGGGATTAAAGAATATGTCTGAAGAGAAAGAGATAAGCAGTATTGCATCCATTCTGGATGAAGCACCTGATCTGGATGATGAAACAAAAGCAGAACTTGAGAAATCAAAAGGATCCATGGGAATGTATGTTGTTTCCAATAAAAGGAAAATTTATGGTGCCGGTTATCTGCTTGATAATCTCCTGTTCCAGAAAATGGCTGAGGAGAAAAATCTGGAGATCCTCATCTATGCGAGCAGCGTCCATGAGCTGATTGTAGTGCCAACGGAAGATATTGACGCTATTACAGCGAAGATTGGGACATTGGATGTCGAAGTGATCAACAATACCCAGGTTGAGCCGGAAGAACGCTTGTCCAACAGTATTTACCGGTATGACCGCAACAAGAAAGAGGTTATCATCTGGAAAGAGGGAAATCCCCTGCTTGCCGCATAGGTTGATAAAGCATTCAGAGGCTGCAGTTAGGAAAAGAAAAACAAAATACATTTGACAGAGAAGAGAAGGAATCCCCTTCTCTTTTTCTGTCAGGAAAGGAAGGAAATTATGAGTTTAAACCTGAATTATGAGGCAGAAGTCGTGACAGAAACAGACACCCTGACAAGGGAGCAGTGGCTTGGTTTCAGAAAGATCGGCATAGGTGGAAGCGATGCAGCCACCGTCATGGGGCTTTCCCCGTTCAATACGGCGAGGGATCTCTATTATGACAAAAAAGGGATAACGCCTGCCATGGATGAGGAGGAGAGCAACTGGGTGGCAAAGGAAGTCGGACACCGTCTGGAGGATCTTGTCGCAGAAATCTTTTCCAAAAAGACAGGACTGGAGGTTTACCCAATCCGGAAGATGTTCCGGCATCCGCTGTATCCGTTCATGCTTGCCGATGTGGACTTTTTTATCAAACTTCCCAACGGGAAGGTCGGCATTCTTGAATGTAAGACCACGAACTACAACTGTCAGGACAAGTGGCTGAACGACAGCGTTCCCGTGAATTATGAGTATCAGGGCAGGCATTATATGGCGGTGATGAACATGAACGAGGTCTATTTTGCCTGTCTTTACGGCAACAACGAGAACGAATTTTTCATCCGCCACATGGAGCGTGACCTTGATACCGAGGAGATGCTGGTCGAGGAGGAAGCAAATTTCTGGAATGAATACGTGGCGAAGGGAGTGGAGCCGCCTTATACGGAAAAACCGGATCTGGTGCTGGAAAGCATCCGCAGGCATTACGGGCCTGCAGACAAGGATGCGGATTCCGTGAAATTAAGCCGGACACTCCAGAAGAATCTCGACGATTACCTGCGCATGAAAGAGGAGAAGACAGACCTTGAAAAGCAGGCAAAAAGACTGGAAGAAAAAATGAAGGAATGCTATGCAGGCGTGGTGGAGGAAATGGGCGTAAGCTGCGAGGGAACCTTAAAGAGCGGCAAAGTCACCTACACGGTGAAATACAGCCCCAGATACCGCACCGCCATTGACAAGACGGGGCTGGAGAGGCTGAAAGTGAACCACCCGGATGTTTATGATGATTATGTGAGTATAAGCGAGAGCAGGGTATTTACTGTTTCGAGGAAGGAGGCAGCGTGATTAGAAAGAATGAACTGGTTTATATTTGTTCCCCTTTGTCGGCACCGACGCAGAAGGAGATCCTCAGCAATATGGCAAAAGCCATGGAGTATGCGAAGCTGGTGTCAGAAAGTTTCCAGTGCAGGGCAATCGCCCCGCACTCCTTTCTGCCCCTGTTTTTGGATGACAATATCCCAGAGGAGCGGGCAGTCGGACTGCAGTTTGGTCTGTCTGTTTTGGAGATATGCAAGGCAATGGTGGTCTGCGGGGACAGGATCAGTAACGGCATGAAGGGCGAGATTGAGAAAGCAAAGAAGCTTCATATCCCGGTTTACACCTTAATTGAACGGGATAACGGGGTAGGCATCGTCCTGCGGATTGAGGAGGGGGAAATACCTTCCACAATACAAAATGCACGGATCGAGACGGATGAATATGGGAAGAGAGAAAAATTAGAGTGAAACAAGGAGGGCGCAACAGATGAAATGCAGGGTTACAAAGATCATCTACCAGAATAAGGACAACGGTTTCTGTGTCCTTGCCTGTCAGACCAGGGATGAGAGTGTGCCGCAGGCTGCGAGGAACACCTTTTACAAAAGTGAAGGGATCCAGTTTACTGCAGTCGGGTATAACCTTCCGGAGTCCGGAACGGTGGAGATCGACATGCAGGGAGAGTGGGAAAAAGGAAAGAGGGGGCTGCAGTTTTCGGTGGAAAGCTACCAGATTGTGATGCCCCGGACAAGGGAAGGGATCATCGGATATCTTTCTTCCGGAATGATAAAGGGAATCGGGGAAAAGCTGGCAGAACGGATTGTGGATAAGTTCGGGACAAGGACTTTTGAAATCATGGACCATTACCCGGACAGCCTTCTTGAAGTGAAGGGAATCACACGGAAAAAGCTGGATGCCATCATGGTTTCCTACCATGGAACCTATGTGATGCGTGACCTTGCCGCTTACCTGACACCTTTCCATGTCACACCAAAGAAGATCCAGAAGATCTACGAGGCGTATGGGGAAAAATCCCTTGAGGTGGTGAAGGAAGAGCCTTATTCCCTTTGTAAGATTAACGGCTTCGGGTTCCTGACCGTGGACGAGATTGCGAAAGCAAACCGGAAAGCCCCGAATGATCCCATGCGGATCGAGGACTGCATTGGCTACTGCATGGAGCAGGGGACGCAGGACGGACATGTCTTTGTGGACAAACCGGAGTTCCAGAAAGCGGTCTGTATGCAACTAAACAAAGGCTATCCGTCTGAAGTGGTGACGGAGCGGGAAGTTTATAACGTGCTGAACCGCATGGTAAAGGAAAAAAGCCTTTCCTACGAGGAAGGGGCATTATATTCCGCAAAGCTCTTTGAAGCGGAATGTGGTGCCGCAAAAAGCCTGGTATCCCTTCTTTTGGAGGAGGATACCCCGCCTGCAGAATTGGACCGGCTGGTTTCTGATGCACAGAAGGAGCTGGACATTACCCTTTCAGCAAAGCAGATGGAAGCAGTAAGGAAAGCGTTCCTGAACAAAGTCACGATCATTACGGGAGGCCCCGGGACCGGAAAAACCACAGTGCAGAAAGTGCTTCTGTATCTCAATGGGAAATTAAAGGGCGGCACAGTCTTACTTACTGCCCCCACCGGACGGGCAAGCCGCAGGATGGCGGAAAGCACCGGCTGTACGGAAGCAAGGACCATGCACAGTGCTCTGGGGCTTACCAACGATGAGGACAGTGAGGGCGTGGATGAGATGCTGGATGCGGATTTTATCATTGCAGACGAGTTTACCATGTCGGACATGATGCTTTCCTTCCGGTTTTTCAGCCATGTGAAGAAAGGCACAAGGCTTGTCCTGGTAGGTGACGTGAACCAGCTTCCCAGCGTGGGGCCGGGGAACGTGTTCCGGGAACTGATATTATCCGGGATTATCCCGACAACGGAGCTTGACATGGTTTTCCGGCAGAAGGGAACCAGCAGGATTCCCATGAATGCCCACCGGATGCTTGAAAATAATGCCTCTCTTGATTATGGTCAGGATTTTGCCTTTTATCCGGCGAAGGATGCCGAGGAGGCGGCGGAGACCATTACAAGGCTTTATGCAGATTATGTCAGGACTCACGGATTGGATAAAGTGCAGGTATTGTCGCCTTTCCGCAAAAAAAGTGCAGCCGGGGTAAATGCCCTGAATGATGCCCTCTGGAACATGGTCAATCCCAAAACGCCTGCCACAATGGAAATCCAGGCAGGGGGACAGACCTATCGGACGGGGGACAAGGTGATGCACAACCGTAATAAGGACAACATCAGCAACGGTGACATCGGATTTATCCGGGATATTTTTGAGAATGAGGACGGTGACAGAATCGCAAGGATTGATTTTGGCGATGAAAGGATTGTGGAGTACGGAGGTAACGAACTGGAAATGGTGGAGCATTCCTATGCGACAACCATCCATAAGAGCCAGGGAAGCGAGTACCCGGTGGTAATCATCCCGTGGCTTCCCATGTTCTTTCTGATGTTAAAACGGAACATCCTCTATACGGCGGTGACCAGAGCAAAAGAGCAGGTCATTATCGTGGGGGACAAGCGTTCTGTCTGCACGGCAATCCGCAATGACAAGAGCAGCAAGCGGAACACAAGGCTGGGAGAGAGACTCATCAAGGAGTACAACAGCCGTGTTTCTGTGGTGGAAAAAGGGGCATAGGGTGAAAAGAAATTCTAAAAAATAAATGGACAAAGAACGGAGGAAGAACACATGAACCAGGAAATAGAATTAAATGAACGGATGACAGAAAGAGGGGATGAGCTGGACAATGCAACTTACCAGTATCTCCTGACCCTTTTACAGATCGATCAGGAAAAAGCAGAAGAGGAATTCCCATGGGATGTTGCGATTCTCAGGGAAGTATTGGACAGCAGTATTTCCATCGTCCAGAAAAAAGGATACGCTGTCTGCAACCCTTATATTGCAGAGCAGGGAAATATTCAGTATCTCTGCACACTTTCGGAATGCGGGTGTAAAGAATGCCATTGCCAGAAGGAATTTATGGAGCAGGAAAGGATTCTTGCCCGTATCCATGAGGCAATGGATGTATATGGTATTGATGTGGTCAACGAGGAAAACGGAAAAATTGTGGTCAATGATAAGACCAATGGATCCAACTACTGTATCAGCGTGACACCGTACCGGGAGAGCGAGAACGCAAAACAGTTTAAGTAATGGGAAAGAGGGGGATTTCTTTGGAAGTCCCTCTCCCAATATAAGAATGTCCCGGCAGGGAACGGAGGATTAAGAGATGGATAAGAGGGATTTTGCAAAGGAATTTGAAAAGGTTTTCCTGCAGCTTGCGCAGCGGTATTCCCGTTGGGAAGTCTGGAATGATTTTCTATTTATGGCAGCGGCAGCACTTGCAAGGGCAGTACCGTCCGAAAAACAGGAAGAACGGGAAAAACAGTATCTGGAACGGATCGGAAAGTATAAAAGTGAAGAGCAGGAATTATTTCCTCAGCTTCTGTCACTGGTCGTAATGGCACTTGAGGATCAGCCGGAACAGGATTTCCTCGGGAGCATGTACCACAGGCTGGAGCTTCACCAGAAACAGAAAGGACAGTTTTTCACGCCGTACCACATCAGTGAATTCATGGCGGAGATACAGTTTCCGGATAAAGAAGTTGGAATAGCCGAGGAGATAGAAAAAAAGGGATATATCAGTGTGGCGGATTGCTGCTGCGGGGCCGGTGCGATGCTGGTCGCATTTGCGAATGTGGCAAGGAAGCACGGGCTGGACTACCAGCACAATGTCCTGTTTTACGCACAGGATATTGACCGGACGGCAGCCCTGATGTGCTACATCCAGCTTTCCCTGTTAGGATGCCCGGCGGTCGTTGTGATCGGTGACAGTCTCGTAAAGCCAAGGTTTCATCCGGACAACGATGTCTGGTACACCCTGTTCTATTACCTGAACTGGTGGAAATTCAGGGATTCCAAAGAAGAAAGCCCTGAGCAGGCGGTGGAAGAAAGAATCAGGGAGCAGGCGACGGTCGTGCTGTCGGAAGATACGGACGGTCAGATGAGCCTGTTTTTTGGCGGTGCTGCCTGAAAAAGTTTGTTAAAAATTAAAAATTTTTTAAAGTAAACCGGGGTCAAGCGGGTACTTATTTAGTAGGAGGCTTTCACCCGGGAAAAACAGAAAGGATAATAACCTGCGGAAACAAAAGTGCAGGAAAACAAGGAGGGAAACGAAAATGAGTGAAATGACAGGAAACGCAAATTCAATGTACGACCATGTGGAGGCAATCCGGAACCTGAATAATGTGGAAGGGTTTGACCCCAGAAACTATATGCGTGTGATCGGGGAAGGTGCGGAAAACGCCAGATACTATCTGGATGTGGCATACCGCAAGCTCTGGTTCCGCTTAAAGTATCCGGAAGGACGGATCAGCAAGCGGCTGTTGAAACTTGCGGATGATATGGCGGTCATTGAGGCAAGGGTATATCTGAGTTACAAGGATACGGAGGAGAACTATATCGCAAACGCATTTTCCCATAAGTTCAGGGCTGAGGATGCACAGTTCGGGAATAAATTCGTAGAGCTGGCGGAGACAGCCGCAACGGGGAGGGCGCTTGCGGATGCGGGCTTCGGGCTGCAGTTTGCAGACTGGGAGAAGGATCTGGATCCGGAAGTATCAGATGCACCTTTTGAAACAAACATGATACAGGGAGATGGTTCCGCCGTCCATGGCAGTTTTGGAGCAGCAGATGCGGAGGATGAGGCAGGCACGGTGCTTGATGATGATAACCTTCCGGGACAGTACGGTATTGAGGAATATATCCCCATGCCCGGACAGCCGGGAGGGCAGACATTTGGTTCAACACCCGCCATGCAGCAGAATATGGGGACACAGAATCCGGTAAAAGCCATGAATCCGGCAGATACCGGGAACATCTCCGCAACGGGCAGTCAGGTGTACCAGGGAACTGCAGCGCAGGGAAATCCCCAGGGCAGTATCAGCAATCCTGCACAGGGAATGTCCCGGACAGCAGGCAGCAATCCGGCTATGAGGAATGTAAATTCCCAGACTGATACCGGAAACACAACCGGGGCGGGAAGCCGGGCAGGACAGGCACAGCAGACCCAGGGCAATATCCCCACACCACAGCAGATTGCCGCCCAGATTGACAAAAGCCAGCCGGCAGAGAAGATCTATGCCATGCTGAACCGTGATATTGCGGCGGCAGTAGTGGTGGGAATCGGTGCGATGAAAGGAAAGACCCTGGGACAGATAGCAGTGGAAAAGCCGGGATCACTGGAATGGTACGCAAACCAGTACAACGGAAGGGATAACCTTCTCCGTGCGGCCGCACAATACTTGATCACCGCGTCACTAAAACAGGCAAGCTGATGCATGGAAGAAAGTAACGGAATCTGAGATGTCAAAATACGGCATCTAAGATTCCGTAACATTCTTAAGATTTTTATTCCATAGGGCGGTCTGAAGCAATTCAGACCGCAGAAAGGAGGAAACTGTGGATCAGGATTTCCCTTTTGGTATCCGGGATGTGGCAGACCTTCTGAGGCTCCATGTGCGGCGTAAAAATGTCGTGAGCCTTGACGTGGACTGTCCATTCTGCGGGGAGAAGAAAGGAAAGTTAAACCTTAACCTCCAGAAAAATGTCTTTAAGTGCAACCGCTGCGGGGAAACCGGCGGAATGCTTGCACTTTACGGGAAAATATATGGAGTGGACACAAAGACTGCTTATGAGGAAATCAATACGGCACTGGGATTGGATAAAACCGCACCTGATTATGAAGTGAAGGTAAAGCAGATCAAGAAAGAGGAACCAAAGCTTGATACTTTGGAGAAGGCACCGGATGATGTCCTGCACAAGACCTATACGAAGCTGCTTGGACTGCTCACTTCATCAGCCGTCCACAGGGAAGGGCTCCTGAAGAGGGGCTTCACGCCGGAACAGATCGAGGAAAACGGGTACAAAAGTACACCGGTCTTCGGATTTAAGGGCATTGTGAAAAAACTGCAGGCAGACCACTGTGTAATCGGCGGAGTTCCCGGATTTTACGAAGACAAGGACGGGGAATGGAGCCTTGCGTTTACAGCGAAATCTTCCGGTTTTCTCGTGCCGGTCCGGAACATTGACGGTCTTATCGTGGGGATGCAGATCCGCCTTGACCGCCCCTATGACGGCAGGAAATACGTCTGGTTTTCCAGTACGAATTACAATAAGGGAGCATCCTCCGGGAGTCCTGTACATCTTGCGGGAGAAGCAGGAGCAAAGACCACGTTTGTCACAGAGGGGCCATTAAAGGGCGACCTGGCACATGCCATATCAGGGCGAACCTTCGGATGTGTCGCAGGAGTAAACCAGTACGGGAATCTGCCGGATTTTCTTTCCAGAATGAAGGAGTACGGGACAGAAACCATTTATGAAGCCTACGACATGGACAAGCTCACCGGAATTATGTGCAGGGGCGATTACAATGAAAAATGTTCTTCCTGCCAGTTCTACAAGAGCAACTGGAAAGAGCTGGAAATCGTATGTGAGAAAAAGGTGGTCAAAAGAAACAATATCCAGAGAGGCTGCAAAAACCTTACCCGCATCTGCAGGGAACTTTCTCTGCCATGCAAAAGACTTACCTGGGACTTGGACGGAGACGGTGACTGGGCGGAAAACGTGAAGGGCGTGGACGATTATCTGGTGGATCTGGAGCAGAAAAAGAAAAATGAAGGCGAAAGAAAAGAAAAAACATTAGAGAGATAACTTAAAATAATTCACAGAATATCATTGATAGAATATTTGTTTTGAGATACAATATAGTCAATGGAAAGGATGGAGCGAATGATAAAAAGTGAAATTGCAAAGAGCATAGAAACAACGAATCAGGAGGCCCAGTATGACAGCTGCGTGAAGAAACTGTTGTCAGAAAAGATTATCCTGGCATGGATCCTGAAGGAGTGCGTGGAAGAGTTTAAGCCTTTTTCCATTAAACAGATCCTGAAGGAAAGCTTTGAGGATGAGCCGCAGATTTCAACGGTTGCCGTTGACCAGGATGAGCTTGATTATGAGGAAGAGTCTGCCGATAATAACTTTGAAGAGGAAGGTTCACCCTGGATTGAGGGGATGAACTCGGAGGATAATTCCATCCGGGAGGGGAAAGTATATTATGATATTCGTTTTTCCGCCCGTGTGCCCGGGACAAAGGAACCGGTAAGGCTTATTATAAATTTGGAGGCACAAAAAAGCAGCAAAACACCCTATCCGATCATCAAGAGGGCGATTTATTATGTAAGCCGTATGATTTCTTCTCAAAAAAACAGAATCTTTATGAAAAGCCATTATGAGAAGGTGCGTAAGGTCTGCAGTATCTGGATTCAGATGAATGTGGACGAAGATATGGCGAACACAATCACGGAATACAGCATTGCGGAAAAGAACATTGTCGGAAGTGTGAAAGAAAAGAAAACAGACTATGACCTTTTATCCGTGGTGATGCTCAGACTTGGAAATGCGGATCAGGCAAAAAATGAACCAATACTCAGACTGCTGGATGTCCTGTTATCCAGAGAAAAGCAGCCGGAGGAAAAGAAGGAAATCTTGGAAAGGGATTTTGATATCCCCATGACAGTAGAAATGAAGGAGGAGGTACAGGTTATGTGTAATTTAGGAGAAGGGATTTATGAACAGGCAGAGAAGGAAAAAGCAGTTGCAGTCGCTAAAAAAATGTTAGTACGTGGAAAATACACAGTTGAAGAGATTTCTGAAGATACAGGACTATCTATCGAGGAAATTGAGAAGTTAAGCAATCTTCAGCCCGTATAAGAACCGTGAAACAAAATATTCCAGGTAAGGCTATGCCGGAGTAGTGCCAATGTGGTGCTATTCCGGTTTTTGCGTGTGTAGTGAGGAGAGTGGCTGCCGTGCCTGCACGGGCAGTCATTCGACGAACACCGCGACATCGAGTAGGGGCATTGTCCCTGCTCGATTGTAAAAAAGGTTGGCTTTTACATATTCCATGCGTATAAGTAAAGTAAGAAACGGCACAAAAATAAGCCGAAATTACGCAAAGGAGAAAAAAGCCTATGTATCAGAAACTTATCGTACCAATCGATCACGGAAACCGGAATATGAAGACCAGGGAGCAGATTTTTACCTCCGGCTATGTGGAGAGCGACTGCAAGCCTGCGCTGGGGGAATACCTGTTTTTCAACGATCACTATTATATCTTAAGCCAGCAGAGGATCCCTTATATGAAGGATAAGACCGCAGATGAGCGGTTCTTCATCCTGACGCTGTTTGCTATCGCAATGGAAGCAAAAGGAAATCTCTTCACACCTGATACCATCCTGCAGGTGGAGCTTCCGGTGGGACTCCCGCCTAAACATTACGGAGCATTGTATGAAAAGTTTGAGCAGTATTTTGTGGGACGGGGAAGACAGGATTTTCTTTATAAGGGAAACCGCTATCATGTTGACATCACGCAGGCAATGGCGTTTCCGCAGGATTACGCGGCTGCCATGACACAGTACGGACAGATCAGGCAGTACAACAAGGTTTTGACGGTGGATATCGGCGGCGTGACACTGGATTATCTGATGATCCGGGACGGGGCTCCCGATCTGTCGGTCTGTGATTCCCTTGAGAAAGGAATTATCCCCATATATAACAAGCTGCTTTCCCGCATCACCAATGAGTATGACCTGCTCTTGGAAGAAGGGGATATTGACCGTATCATCCAGAGGAAAAAGACAGATTATCCCCCGGAGATCGTCAATATGGTCCGGACAGAGATGAAGACCTATGTGGATGATATTCTGGGTACGCTCAGAGAAAGGGGACTGGATCTAAAGACAGGCTGTGTTGTATTCATAGGCGGCGGAGCAGTATTGCTCAGGGAATATCTGGAGAATTCCGACCGGATCGGAAACTGCATTTTCATTGATGATCTCTGTGCGAATGCGAAAGGATATGAGCTGCTATACCAGATTCAGAAGAAAGGCAGGTAAATGCCATGGAAGAAAAAGAGAAGCAGCACAGGAACTATCAGCAGACCAAGAAAAATCCATATATCATGACCATCGGCTTTGACCGGACAGATCCCCCGTCATGTGGAAGTGGCAGACTTCTTGAACAGTCTGCCACGGAAAAAAGCAGAGTACATTGTGGATGCAGTAAGGTCATATCAAAATCAGAAAGAAGAGAAAACGATTCCGGCTGTTTCGGGGGTGGACTACCATCATATACGCAGCATGGTATTACAGATTTTGAAGGAGCAGGAGCAAAAAGCCGATATGGAAGAGGAATCACCTTCCTTTAAGAATGAGGAATTGGATGGAATCATGGAGTCTCTCCGTGTTTTCCGCAGATAAAGCAGGAGCAAAAAGCCGCTGTTCACCCGAAACAGCGGCACATTTATTTTGTCTTTTGCAATGGTATCAATATCGTTACCTCGGTTCCGCCCCCTTCACGCGGTGCGATCGTAAGCGTTCCCCCGCAGAGCACTCTCAGCCGCTCTTTGATATTGGCGAGGGCGATGTGGGGCTCGTCATCCTCTGCCGGGTGATAACCCGGTCCGGTGTCTACCACGGTAATCTTCACTCCTCCGTCGGTTTCTTCTGTGAGAACGGAGATAGAAAGCGATTCCAGTTCAGGGCTTAAGCCGTGCTTGACCGCATTTTCCACGATGGGCTGGAGCGTCAGGGCAGGGACGCGGAAGAACGTGACCGGCGTGTCAAACTCCACGAACAATCGCCCCTCGTTGCACGCCTGCTCCACGGCGAGGTATGCCCTTGTATGCTCTAGTTCTTTTGTGAAGGGGATGGCTTCCACCTCGGCGATGGCAGTGAAGTTGTTCTGGAGATAGCGGGTAAAGTCACGGATCACGCGCTGCGTTTTTT
>ERZ842401.4504-NODE-4504-length-16174-cov-3.990322_pt1 | contig 16174 bp, 15 predicted proteins | sample MGYA00521270_ERZ842401 | MGnify/ENA primary metagenome ERZ842401 (study PRJEB31892, sample SAMEA3878208) | bioreactor metagenome | biome: Moose rumen | place: Sweden | collected 2011-10 | study: EMG produced TPA metagenomics assembly of the PRJEB12797 data set...
ATACGACAAAGTCGCTTTCGAATTCTTGCGACAAATTCCCTTACGAATAATAAAATAGGTTTCAACATACTTCAATCCCCCTTTACAAAACAGAAAACTGTGGTATGCTAGATTTATGCCATATATAAATTTTTCTGAAACAACATCCTTTAGCGATGTCATCATACTTGCAGGCGGATTCGGCGAGCGGCTGTGGCCTGCGTCTCGGCCTGAGCACCCAAAACAGTTCCTCGCGCTTGCTGACGGAATCTCCTTTCTGCAGGCGGCGGTTCTGCGCGCCCTTGCCGTAAAGCCAACGGGGAAAATCCTCATCATAACGCGGGAAGAGCTGATCAAGCCCATAGCAGAGCATTGCGCCTCGCTTGCTTCCAAGGTCACGGCAGAGGAACAGGAAAAGCTTTCCAAAGACCTTCTGATAATCGCGGAGCCCTGCCCCCGCCACACCTGCGCCCCGCTCGTGCTCGCGTGCCGCTATCTGGAACTGGCAGACAAAGAGGAGCGCTCCCATACCATGCTCGTGCTCACCAGCGACCACGTGATTGGACCGATTGCCAACTTTGCTGCCGACTGCAGCAAGGCGGCAAAGACCGCACAGGAAGGATACTTCGTCTGCTTTTCCATTCCGCCGACAGAGCCGTCCACGGGCTATGGCTATATCCGCATGGGGGAAGCGCTTTCCGCAGATGCTACAGTGGCAACAATCGCGCAGTTCAAGGAAAAGCCCGACGCGGAGACAGCGAGAGCATACCTTGAAAGCGGCATGTATGCCTGGAACAGCGGTATGTTTGCCTTTACGGACAAATTCTTTATGCAGGAAGTGAAGAGCTATGTTCCTGACATTTACGAGTCCTTCAAGACCTTTGATGGCGCCGCCGCACCGCAGGCAAAGACTATCAGCGGCATAAGCTATATCAGCGGCTGGCAGCCTATGACGGATGCCTATTCCACAGTCACCGCAATCGCAGTTGACAACGCCATTGCCGAACGGACGGTAAGGGCGGCTACGGTCAAGGCGAGCTTTTCCTGGGACGATGTAGGCAGCTGGGACGCCTTTGAAAAATATTTCAAGGAAAACGATGACAAGACGGTGGAAGTCAGGGCAGCGAACAACTTCGTCTATTCTGATATTCCCGTCGCGCTCTGCGGTGTGGAAGGGCTTGTGGTGGTCATCAAAAACGGTTGCGCGCTCATCATGAAAAAAGGAGCAAGCGGGCACATGAGGGAGCTGGTAAAAGAGGTAAAGAAAAGCGGCAAAATCTCATGATTTTTCTTGCAAATTGCACGGAGTGGATTTATAATTAAATTATAGTTAATCTTGCAGGGAGGAATTACTCTTTATTATGGCAAAACAAAATATCACAGAAGAGCCACGGGTACTGGCAATCATCCTTGGCGGTGGCAAAGGCACGAGGCTGTATCCGCTTACAAAGGAACGTTCTAAGCCGGCGGTACCTTTCGGGGGAAAATACAGGATTGTAGATATTCCTATATCAAACTGTATCAACAGCGGATACAAGAAAATCTATTTGCTGACACAATTTAACTCTGCATCCCTGCATCAGCATATCATCAATTCTTACAATTTTGACCGCTTCAGCCGGGGCTTCGTTGAAATTCTGGCAGCGGAACAGACCTTGGAGCATTCGGGATGGTATGAGGGAACTGCTGATGCGGTGCGCAAGAATTTCGCGCATTTCCATGCACAGCGCCCCACCCACTATATCATTCTCTCCGGCGACCAGCTCTACCGCATGGACCTCAAGAAGTTTATGAACGAGCACATCGCTTCCGGTGCAGATATCACGATTGCAGCTAAGGCGGTAAACCGCTTTGATGCTTCCGGCTTCGGCATAATGAAGGTTGACAATGAGAACCGCATCACTGAGTTCATGGAAAAGCCCGCACGGGACTTGAACATTGACCCGTGGAAGATTCCTGATGATGCGCGCGGCGACCTGCCCGCCGAACTGGAATACCTTGCCTCGATGGGTATCTACATCTTCAATGCCGACACGATGGAAGAGATGCTGGACAACGAGTCCAATGACTTCGGCAAAGAGATTATTCCCGCCGCCATCAAGTCAAAGAAAGTCAACAGCTACATCTTTAACGGCTATTGGGAAGACATCGGTACGATCCGCTCCTTCTATGAGGCGATGCTTGACCTTACCCACCCCATTCCGCAGTTCAACTTCTACGATGAGGACAAGCCGATTTATACGCACATGCGCAATCTGCCTCCAAGCAAGATAAACCATGCAGATATGACGGCGACGCTCGCAAGCGAAGGTTGCGTCATCTCCAATTCGCGCTTGCAGCGTTCGATTATCGGTGTGCGTTCCATCATCAACGAGGGCTGTGATTTGGACGGCGTCATCATGATGGGTGCGGACTCTTACGAAAATGCCGCAGCGCGGGAATACAATGCCAAGAAAGGCATTCCGAACATCGGCATTGGCAAGAACTGCAAGATTAACAAAGCCATCATCGACAAGAATGCCCATATCGGAGACAACTGCTGCATCAATGTGAGCGGCAAGCACTATGAGGACGGAGACCACGGTCTTTTCTACAGTGCGGACGGCATCATCGTCATCCGTAAATTTGCCGTCGTTCCGGCGGGCACGGTAATTTAATAGCTGAGTTTCTTTTGTATGCACGGGGCATGGCTTTGCGGTCATGCCTAGCAGATGGCCTTGCGAAACGCTGTTCACGGGGTTTATATAAGCGCGTATTTTCATAAAGGATGCACGTGGAGCCTTTGGCTTCTGCAAAGTGCGGAACATGCTTTTATGAAAACGCGCTTTCTTTATGCCTGAAGGAATTCCAGAATATCGTTATACGCTTTTACAATCTCGCGGGTTTTATTTGTCGCGACCTTTTCCAAAACAGCGTTGTCGGCATAGCGGTCGGGGTGAAAATATTTGAGTTTTTCCTTGTATGCTTTCTTCACGTCGTCAACGGTGGCGCTCACCGTTATATCGAGCAGGCGGTATTCGCGTTCAAGCTCCGGGTTGAGCTTCTTGTAGATGACGCGCTTGTCTTTTTTCTGTTCCTTCGGGGGCTTTTCTTCCTGCTTTTCCGGCTCTGGCTGAGGCTCTTCCTTTTCAATGCGGATGAACTTTACCGCGCCCGCTTCGAGCGTTTCATTGAGCAGGTCGCCAAGCTTGTCATACATCGTCGCCATTATCTTCACTCCATTCGCTAAGCTTGCGTTGCAACGTCTTGCGGCCTATTCCCAAAATGTCTGCGGTGCGGCTCTTGTTGTTCCTGTTGGCAGCAAGGTTTGCCTGAATGATGATTTTCTCCGCTTCCTCAAGGGAAATGCCCACGGGAACGGAAATGGCATCGCTTGCAGAGTTCTGGCTTATAGAGGGAGGAAGGTCTGCAGGGCTTATCTCCGTGCCAGAGCACAGAACCACTGCGCTTTCCATACAGTTGCGAAGCTCGCGGATATTTCCCGGCCAGTTGTACTTGTACATGGCGGCTTTAGCCCTGTTGTCCACGCCGCTTATCTGCTTGCCGTTTTCCCTGTTGAATTCGTCTAAAAATGCCGCCATCAGCAGGGGGATGTCGTCCTTCCGCTCCCTGAGGGGCGGCACCTGTATGTGGATGACGTTCAGGCGGTAGTACAAGTCTTCCCGAAAGCGCCCTGCTTTGACTTCCTCTTCAAGGTTCCTGTTTGTCGCTGCCACGATGCGCACATCGACTTCAATGGTCTGCTCGCCCCCTACCCGCTCGAATTTCTTTTCCTGCAGGACGCGCAAAATCTTTATCTGCACGTTCTGGTTTATCTCTCCTATTTCGTCGAGGAAGATGGTGCCGCCGTGGGCAAGCTCAAAGCGGCCCTTCTGCATCTTGTCGGCACCGGTAAAGGCGCCCTTCTCATGCCCGAACAGCTCGCTTTCAAGCAGGGTTTCGCTCAGCGCCGCGCAGTGCACTTTGATAAAGCTCTTGTCCTTGCGGGAGGAAAGCTTGTGGATGGCATCGGCAACGAGCTCTTTGCCGACGCCGCTCTCTCCCGTAATCAGGACGCTTGCCCTGCTGTCTGCCACCTTGCTGATAATCTGCTGCACTTTTTGCATGGCGGCGGACTTGCCTATCATCTGCTTGAGGGCAGTGCTTCCCTCCAGCTCGTGCTTGAGCTCCTGATGGCGCAGACTCATCTCGCGCCCTTCAAGTGCACGCTTGACAATCATATCAAGCTGGTCAAGGTTCAGGGGCTTGGTGAGGAAATCATACGCCCCGTGGCGCATTGCATCCACGGCGCTGTCTATGCTGCCGTGCCCCGTGAGCACGATGACGGGGATTCCGGGTATTTCCGTGGTGACTTTTGCCAGTACCTGCTCTCCGCTTATTCCCGGCATACGCAGGTCGGTAATCACAAGATCGACATCGCCCTTTTCAATGAGCTTGAATCCTTCTTCCCCTGTGGCGGCAGTCTTTACATTGTAGTCTTCAAGCTCAAAGTTTGTCGCCAGTCCTTCGCGGATATTTTTTTCATCGTCGATTATGAGGATAGTGAATTTCATATTTCCTTCTCTAATTATGTTAGCCACTTAGTCTAAAAGCAGCTTTGCAGAGCTCCTGTCTTCCAAAAGCTTTGTGCCTGCCTGAGGAATAGGCAGCTGTATGGTAAATGCCGTTCCGTGACCGCGGACGGATTTTACATCTATGTTGCCGCGGAATTCCTTGATGATTTTGTACACCATCGTAAGCCCAAGTCCCGTGCCGTTTACTTTGGTGGTGTAATATGGCTCAAAGATTTTTGCCGCGGTCTTTTCGTCCATCCCCGCACCGTTGTCCGCAATGGTGAGCAGGTATTTGTCTTCTTTTACCGTGGATTCAATGACAAGCTGCCCCTGCTGAAAGGCAGCACCATCATCGCCGTCCTGCGAGGGAAAGCGCTCCAGAATGGCGGAGAGTGCGTTCTGCACGAGGTTGATGATGACCTCGCGGAAAAGCTTTTCATCAAGAAAAAGCCTCGGTGATGCCTTGCACAGGCGCAGTTCCACCCGCACGGATTTTGCATCGTATTCGGGCTTGAAAAATGCGGTAAACTTTTCGATAAGCGCGTCAGGCTCCGCCAAGACCAGCGTTGCCTGCACCGGCCTTACGGCAAAGAGGAATTCCACGACAATCTTGTTGAGGTTGTCTATTTCCTCTGTGACAACGTTCAGATAGTTCTCCATAAATTTTTCGGCAGGAAGCATACCGTCGCCGTTGCGGGCTTTCTTTATTGCTTTCTGCAAGAGCTGTATGTGGATGCTGATGGCGCCGAGGGGGTTTTTTATTTCATGGGCAACGGAAGCGGCAAGGTTGGTAAGGCTCGCAAGGCTTTCCATCCGGTGCAGGAGGATTTCCTGCTGGCGCTTTTCCGTTATGTCATCAACAGTGATGATAGAGCCTGCAATCTTTGTGTCCTGCACAAACGAGGTAATACCGACCGTTATGAAGCGAACTTTGTCTTCCTGTTCAAGAGAGAATTCCTCTTTGACGTTGGACTGCTGTTTTTCCGCACAGCTTTGCAGAAACTCGCAGATAAGCGGCTCGTCAAGCAGGTCCCAGATTTTGCTGTCGCTCTTTGCCTCTGCATGCCGCTTTTTGAATGGCAGCAGGCGGTCTGCCGCCTTGTTTGACTGCAGGAAGCACCACTGCTGATCGACAATGACCAGTCCGGTGGAAAGGCTTTCCATGATGGAATTGAGCACGTTTTTTTCCGCATTCATGCTGTCTATGAAGCGTTCCAGCTGCTCATCAGATAGTTTTGCTATTTTCTGTGAGACTTTTTTTACGAAATCATTCATGGTTCTCGCCAAGTTTCCTCAAGATGCCGTTGTGCAGGTGGTTTATTTGCATGATATTGCGGGTAAGCAACTCTAGCGCCGCCGCAGGATTTTGATTAAAGACGCCGACGTTGTTGCTTGCCTTGCGGAGCTCGTCCATGATGGCTATAGAAAGCTCTGTCCCTGCGGCAGTCTGGCACAGCCCGCGCTGTACTTCGATTATTCCCTGCAAAAAGAGGGAGAACAGTATGCGGGGAGAAAAATTACCGCAGGCAGTCATTATCGCGGGAATATCCGGCACGTGCCCCTGCGCTATGGTAGCAAAATACTGCCGCGCAAGCCCACGGACGGTGCCGGGGCTGATGGGCAAATATGACTGCAGGAAATCGCTTATAGTGGCAGACTCCTTCCCTTCTTGAGCAGGAATATGGTGGAACACCCGCCTTATGACATCCTGCTGCTGTTCGGTCGTTCGTGGAAAAAAAGTATAGGTCCTCACCCGCGAAAGTATGGTCGGAAGCATTGCACCGCGGCGTGAGGTGGTCAGGATAAATACGGTGCCCTCGGGAGGCTCTTCAAGGATTTTCAGCAAGGCATTGCGCGCGCTGTCTGCCATCGAGTCTGCGTTTTCAATGATCAAGACCTTTTTGCCTGTGCTCGACGTCAGATGCGCCCATGCGGAAAAATTCCGTATCTGGGAAACCGGCAAGGCATCATAGAGGTAGCCGTCTTCCAGCTTTCCGCACTGCTTTTCAACATCATCGAGGATTTTCTGGAGCGCATCGCCATCGGGGAGCCTTCTGCCCGGGTTGAGGTTTTCCAAATCATCATTGATTGCCTGCAAAAGGGGCGAAAACTTTGAAAGCTTGTCATCGCCCTCCCACAGTACGGGGCTGAAGCGGGCGGTGAGCTTCCGCACTGCCCGCAGATAGAGGTATCGCGCGGCTTCCAGATGCTTTGTGTTGTTCGCGTTCTGGACAAGCAAGGTCTCCTTGGCGGCTCTGATTTCCAAAGTTTTGTCGCCAGAGCCTGCAAGGAGCAAGTCCGTGCTCACAAGCGCCTTGTGCTGCTGGCAACTGGCACAGCGGCAGCTCCACTCGCCCTTCTCCCTACAGGACAAGACGCGGGCTGTCTCTAATGCGCAAGTGAGCTTGCCTGCCGCCGCAGGGCCGGAAAAGAGGATGGAGCCAGGCAGTTTCCCGCTCTGTATATCTTTTGCCAGCAATGCTGTAGCGCTTTGGTAAAGGACATTGTCAAACATGGGCCGCTGAATCTGCAGGGAGCGAATTGAATGCATCCAATATCTTTGCCAGCGTGGAGGCAAAGATGCTTCCGTCAAGCAGGTTACCAAGTTTGAACCAAGGCTGGAAGATGAGAATGAGCAGGATGAGCGCTACGACGGCGAGCCCTTCCAGCAAGCCGAAAGCAAAGCCCAAAGTATGGTCGAGCTGCTTCAAAATCTTTCCTTCTACAAGCTTTCCGACAATCTGCTGCACCACCTTGATGAAGACAAATGCGAGGATGAAGACAAGAACAAAGGCGAGTATATGCGCGGCGATGACAATCTGGATGTGCTGCTGCAAAGGCGCAGACACCATCTTATATGTCAATACGGCAATCCACACGCTGATGACGGGCGCCCCCCTGTCAAACACTTCGCCGACAAAGCCCTTGATGCCCGCCAAAATGGCAAACACCACTACAATAGCGATAAAAACGAAATCAATGATTGGTAAGGTCATTCTGCACTCCTTGCAATATAATCTGAGCGATTTTTTCAGCGGGCTTCTCAGTCCCGCACAGTTTTCTGCACGCAGATGAAAGCGCTTCCCTATTTGCAACGGGTAGCAGGCTTTCCAGTGCCTGACGCAGATGGCCGCCGTCAGCATTGTTTCCCGCAAGCACCAGTGCAGCGCCGTGCTTTTCAAAATAGCGGGCATTATCCACTTGGTCGCCCCGCGTCCCTGATCCGCTGAGCGGTATGAGGACAAGTGCCTTTGCGCAGGTGGCGGCTTCCCACAGGGAATTTGCTCCGGCGCGGGAAAGCACTATGTCCGCCGCCTGCATGACTGCCGGCATCTCCTGATAAATAAAAGCGAACGGGCGGTAGCATTCGTCAGCCTGCATCAGCTCCGGATTTTCCTCGGCAAAGCTCTTTCCCGTCTGGTGCACGACGAGAAAATGCTCCTTGAGCCAGACAAGGTTTTCTGTAATCAGCGTGTTAATCTGCTTTGCGCCAAGGCTCCCCCCGATGACCAACAGGACAGGCTTTGGCGACTCTGCCGGAATATCCAAAAAAGCGCGGCCCGCGGCAGCATTGTCGCGATAAAAGACAGGGCGCACAGGATTTCCCGTCACAAGGCACTTTTCCGTCAGCTTGCCCTTAAAATATGCAGCCGTTTCCTCGTAGCTAAGCAAAATACGCCTTGCCCCCTTTGCGTTGAGCCTTGTTGCCAAGCCCGGCGTAAAGTCACATTCGTGGGTATAATAGGGAATCCTCAGCAACCGGGCTGCCCGGCACGGGGGAACGCTGACAAAGCCGCCCTTCGAGAAGAGGCAGTCAGGCTTTAGCTTCATGAGCACCCAGAGCGCTTTAAAAAATCCTGCCCCTATTTTAAATATATCGACAAAATTCTGGAGGGAGATATAGCGGCGAAGCTTTCCGCAGGGAATGCCTATGAAAGCGGTGATGCTACCTCCCTCGGAAAGCAAGTTTTTTTCAACTATGGCGCGGTCCATTCCCGCCCTGTTGCCAATCCAATATATTTCCACAGGGATGCGGTGTCCTTCGGCATACGCCTTTGTTTCGTCCGCCACCGCTATGCCCGGATAGATGTGACCGCCCGTGCCCCCGCCTGCAAATACTATGCGCATACTTATTTCTCTTTCGGCGGATATTTATCCATAAGCTTTATCATGGCGGGCTTCTTGAAGAGCATCGCATATCCTCTCGCGCTCATACCCATCCAGTCCGGAATATCGGGGTCTGCGCCGCTTGCCAGCAACAGCTCTACAATCCGCAGATTTTCGTTGCCAACAGCGAGCACAAGGATAGACTGGCCATCGCCGCTGATAACGCTTAAATCAGCGCCCTTGTCGATGAGATATTTCGTAATATCATAGTTCTTTCGCCAGACGGCATCCATAACGGCTGTATAGCCGCGGTCCTTTGAGACGGCATTGATGTTTGCCCCATTCTCCACAAGCCACTCAACCTTCTCCAGACAGTCATTGCGCGCCGCCACGCAAATCATAGGAATGCCCTCAGAGGTAAACGCACTCGTTATCATTCCTGCAGCCAAGAAAAGCTCGCAGATTTCCGTCTTGTCTTTGGAAATGTAATGTGCAAAACTATCGCTTGTAAAGGGAATACCCTGAGAAAAGAGAGACTCCATGGCACAGTGCTGCTTGTCTTCCAGCTCATACAGCTCATAGTTGTTCTTGATATATTGAAGCAGAGCCTTCATGGTGTCAAAACTGCGGAAGTATGATTGCCCCTCTATATTGATTTTTTCATACTGCCTGCTGTATCTGCCGCCAGTATATATGAAAGTATTTGTCTCCTGCCCCAGCAACAATCCGAGCAAAAAAGTATAGTTGCTTTGGCCATGAAGCATACAGCTGTCCAATATTATACAATATGAAAACTTTAAAATGCTTTCTACGGTCGCTATGAAAACACTTTTCGGAGCCTCAGGATCGATGAACACCTCCGTGTATTCTGACCCAAGGCTTGACAGACAGGCTTCGACCGGCTGTATGTTTTCATTGTGTAAATCAGGGGCAATTATCAACCACTTCATAAAAACCAGTATAATATAACGCTAAAACTTTAACAAGCAAAAGTTTTAGAAATAACGCGAATAAAAGCAAAAAACTATTGACATTATTAATTCAAAAGTATATAGTACTAATATCTTAAATGAATTGCCGGCGTAGCTCAGTTGGTAGAGCGGAGGACTGAAAATCCTTATGTCAACAGTTCGATTCTGTTCGCTGGCAGAAGCCCTTGCAAAAGCAAGGGCTTTTTTATTTGTGTGACATCCAGTCTAACACTTTTCAACATTCCTGCCAACCGAACGATGAGTCATAAAAAAAAGCCTGCCAGAAAGAAATCCGGCAGGCTTTTTCATTTTAGCGCTTAAGGCTCAGCACTGTTTCAAGCATTGAGTCACCAGTCTGAATTGTCTTTGAGTTCGCCTCAAAGCCACGCTGCGTTACAATCATATCTGTCAACTGTTCGGTAAGGTCAACATTACTCATCTCCAAGGTACCTGCGAGCATCTTGCCCTTCCCTGCCACACCGCTCTCGCTGATATTTGCCGTGCCGCTGTTCATGGACTGGGCAAACATGGTGTCGCCCTGCTTTTCAAGGCCTCCCTGATTGATAAAGCTTGCCATAGCAATCTGACCAATCGTTCGGGTGGAACCGTTGGAATACACTCCCGTGATGACACCGGTCTGGCTGATATTGAAATTGTCAAGATAGCCAAGCTTGTAGCCGTCCTGATAGCGCGCCTTTGTTGAACTCGCAGATGCGCTCTGGGTAATCGTATTCTCCATAGAACCAATCGTACCCAGATTCAGGTTGAAAGTCTGACGGTAGGGATTGCCGTCGCCATCAAGCGAGCTGTTCGGCACGGTGTAGGACACCTGCATGATAATCTCGCCCTCGGGATTTGAAACATTTCCCGCAGAATCCGTGATGGACTGCAGGGTGCCGTAGTTGTCAAAATTCAGCGTATAGGTCTGTGTCATACCATCGGTCGTTCCGAAACCAACCCTCGTATCAGTGGCGACAGCCGCTGAGGGGTCTACGCTCACAGACACCGTCCACTGGTTCGGAATAGCCTGTCCATCAGCATCTACCGCTTTCTGGAAATTCATCTGCAGCTGATGCGCATTGCCATAGGAATCATAGATATCAAACTCGGTCTGCCAGATTCCCCTCTGCAGCTGGTTGGCATCATTCGGATCGGTAATCACCGGCGTATTTTTGTCAAGGTTACAGCTGTAATTCACATTCTCAGTGGCTTTCGGCGGATCCTTCTGACCGACAGGGATAACCAAGTCGGTAGGAGTGGCAGAGGTGCGGACAACCTGCTCGCCGTTCACGTTCTGTGCCATCCAGCCTTGCACGCGCATACCGTTGCCAGGATTGACAAGCGTTCCATTTGCATCCACGCCGAACACACCAGCACGGGTAAAATAGGTTTCCTCTCCGCTCTTCATGACGAAGAAACCGTTGCCCTGAATGGCAATATCAGTGGAAACACCGGTTGTCTGGAGGTTGCCCTGAGTAAAGATGGTGTCAATGGCGGCAACGCTCATGCCAAGTCCTACTTCCTTCGGGTTCACACCGCCGACCTCTTCTGTGGGGCGGGAAGCACCGCTAAGCTGCTGGCTTATCATATCCTGAAAGTCAACGCGCCCACGCTTAAAGCCATAGGTGTTCACATTAGAGATATTGTTGCCAATAACATCCATTCTGGTCTGGTGATTTTGCAGGCCGCTTACGCCAGCATAAAGTGATCTCATCATAATTGTTACCCTCTATCTTGTTTAATTGCCGTAAACGGCCGTTATCTGCTTCATATCGTAGAGCATATTTCCCACCTGAACCTGCGGATTGTTGCCATAGGTTACTCCGCTTACCGTACCCGTGATGCTCGTATCCCCAAGGTCAATGTTTACCGTCTTGCCTATCGTATTGACAGCCTGTGATGACGAAAGCATGGCATTCATCTTTTCAAAGTTCACATTCATGTTCGTCATCTGCTCCAAGGAACTGAACTGAGCCATCTGAGCGCTAAACTCAGTGTTATCCATTGGAGAAGTGGGGTCCTGATTAGCAAGCTGCGTTATAAACAGCTTTAAAAAATCATCCTTGCCTAAGGTTTGCTGAGTGCTATGCCCGACCTTCGCAGCGATTTCCTTGTTGTAAGAGTCCGCAGTCATCCTTAACTTCGCCTGTTCTTGGGCGCTCATTGTCGTGTTTAAGGTTACTGTACTTTCCGTATCCATTCTTACTCCTTCTTTATATCAAGCAACCACGTCTATGTGATAGCCGTCATTCTTGTAAGCCGCTGCTGCATTTGCAGACGAGGCAGGCATATCCTTGCCCTCGGCATAATTACCAAACGTTTTGTTGGCAAAGTACGGCTCGCTCGACTGCTGCTGTCCCTGACCGAACTGACCGGCATCTGAATTGGATGCCAAATTCAAGTTCAGGCTCGCATTTTCAAATCCGTTCTGTTGGAACGCCTGCCGCAAAGTATCCATATTCTGCTTAAACGCTTCAAAGGCTTCTTTGCTGGCAACTGTAATTTGCCCCTCTATTCCTTTATCGGAGACTTGCAGGCTAATCTTTACATTCCCCAAGGATTCCGGCTTAAGATTCATATTGATAACGCCATTGTCAGCGTCCTTAAGGATGATATTTCCCGCTTTTACGAAATCAGGCGCACTGTACTGAATCTGATTTGCGAGCATCTGCTGGAACGTAGAGCCATCAGCACTTGCAGTCTGCCCATTCGTAGACAGGATATCCTGCGCGGCAGTGTCCGCAAAGTTCATTGCCACCTCAAGTGTGTTCCCCTGCCTGTGCACGGATTCAGCAACAAGACTACGAACATCCTTTTCATCGGAAGAACCAAGCTGCTTGGAAAGCGCGCCGCGCTCATCAATTACGGAGAATACAGGATTAGAAAGCGCATCTTCTTTGGCAGCTTTTGCAGATGAAGACAAAAGTCCGCGTTCAGACTTCTCGCTGGCAGCCACAGGCTTTTTGGGCAGATTTTCCTTACCAGACTCAGCTACAGGCAATGCGGACTCTGCTTCCATTGCATCAGCAGTGGCGGCAAGCGCTTCGCCTGTCTCCTCCACAGCGCTGTCCTCTTTCAGCGCAGGCTGCAGCACGGGTTCCATTGTTTCTATAATACCGGAATCCAGAGAAGCGAGCTCAGGAGAAAACTCGTCCTCTACAGCGGGTACAGTCATATCCTGTACGAAAGAAACCTGCTGCAAGCTGACAGGCGCTATCTGCAGTTCTGAAACTTCTTCACTGTTTTCCGTTTGCGAAGGCTGGCTTATCGAACAGTCGCTTGCCTGCACGATTTGTCCGAACAGCGTGACAGCTTCTTCCTGCTCAAACGCGCAATCCTCCGCAAACACTTCCGCTTCGGAGGAAACAGTCTCCGTGTTTTCTATGACAGCCTTCTGGGCAACTTTGTTCTGGATTTTCTCTGAATCTTTATCCCTGTCCTTGCTGCGGCTATTGCGATCTGTATCTGTGGCTTCTGTTTTTTTTGCAGCCTCAGCTTCATCGAGCATTGATTTAAAAGAATTAGAGCTAGCACCGGCTTTCTCTTTAGGACCGGCACTTTCCTTCACGAGGACATTTTGTGGATCTAAAAATTGCAGCTGTAGCGCCTGCATCGGCAACCTCCAGAAAACATCAAAGATTACTGACAGGGTTCCGGCAGGCTTTGCTACAAGCTTAATCTAACGACGTAGGCTTATTAGTCATCTTGCGCTGTATTTCCGCCGCACGGGAAGCATCCATCAGCGAGAGCCAGTAGGCACTCATGGAAGAACTACCCGCTTCTGCCGCATCTTTTTCTGCACGGCGCAGGACATCAATGATGTTCTGGTCATCCATATTGCTCAAGATAGCGACAGCATTAACCGGCGGCATATTGTTCAGGAACTGCACCGTCTGTTCAATGTTCTCATCCTTATTGTCGTACATTTTGACCTGATTGTTGAATGTTTTTTCTCGTTCTTCCTGAGCAGCCTGACGATCCTCCAGTTCCTGCGCAATGCGGGCGTTATTGTCCTCCTGCGCGATTATATCAGCTTCCCTTTTGTCCAACTCTTCCGTGCGGATATTGAGCGCTTCCAGTCGTTTTGCGAGACGATCGTTATCAAGGTCGATTTCCGCAAGGTCTGCGGGGGATGAAGGTGCCGTGGATACCTGAGGGGTAAGCCCAATAAGCTTATAGAATGGAGAAAAGAGCTTCTTTGCCTGAATGAGCCCCAGATAGTCAAACCACAGGAGTCCAAACAGTGCAAGCACTATGATGAGAATTAAAAGCAATATAGACTTTCCTAACACTTTACCGGACACAACAACACCCCTACCCTTTTATAGTTGATGGGAGCTGCCCGATGATGCTGTTGATCATCGGGCAAATCCCTTGTATCAATCAACTTCAACTATCGGCATATTCAGCGAGAGAATAAAGAGCCTTCCCCGAATTTATTTGCCAATTAATCCGCCTATTGCCGCGCCGAGCGTAATATCGTTTTCTCGTTCCACGATTTCAAAATAAAGCCCCCTCTGGCGCACCAGTACGTCTTCAAGGTAGCCCTCAACACGGCTGCGCACCTTGTAGGTTTTATAAAAGGAAGTGCCGTCGCAAAGCAGGCAGACAGGAGCAATCGCGCTCTTTCCCTCCCCGCTCTTGATAACCGATGCCGCCAGAATAGAAGTCGCAAGGCGGGCGGTGCGTTCAACCATGGCGTCAAGCAGGTCAAAGAGCCTCTCGCAGTCTTCCTTGGTGGCAGATTCGGCAGCCTTTGCCCCAAGCACGGATGCGGTGCTGTACGGCGCATGGAGGAAGGAATCCACCTCTATCTGCGTGAGCGCGGTAATCGTCAGCAGCGATTCCGCAAATTGCTTGCTAAAGAGCCCCTCTGCCGCCGCAACGTGAACAGCCTCAAAGCAAACCGGCCCCAGATAAGCCCCGGAGCAGTGCTTCTCCATGATTGCGGACCCTGGCTTCACGCTCTTCTTGTCATAAGCAATGTCGAAATCAGAGCTCACAACGTCCTTAAACTTGCCGCTCTCACAGACAATCACCTGCTTCTTCAGCCCCGCATAAGCTGCGTCTTCAGGCTGAATATACGCACTGTTCATGCCTGTACCAAGGATAAAGCCAATGTAGGATGAATATTTCTTTCCGGCAAGTAGTCCTGCCGCACCTGCGAGCAACGCCGCAACAGTGTCGTTGAGCAGTGAAATGTGCATCTTGTTCTTCCAGCCATGGGCAGCGAGCGCCGCGGCAAGCTCAGCTCCGATGTGGCAGCCTACCACCTCGGGAGCCTTTATCTCTTTGGTAAAGCCTATCAGTATGCCGTCTCCCTCTTCCGTAATCTTCATGGGATAGGAGAAACAGAAACCGATATATGAAGACTTGTCCTTCAAGTGCTCCAGATTTTCTGCAAACTGATTGAAAAATTCCGTGCGGGACAGCTCTTTTTCAATGCCCGGCATCTTTGTTTTTTCCATGAAATTTATGGACGGCTTGCCCTGCTCGTCAAAGGTCACGAGGCAGGAGCGGAAATTGGTGCCGCCCGCATCGATGACGATGACGCTTTCCCCCGCCGCGTTCTTCTCCGGCGGATTGCAGAAAGTGCGGATCATGTCCTGTCCTGCAGGTCTGCCAGAAAGTCCTTCGTCCATGTCATACAGCAAAGCGTCTATGACGGAATTGATATCCTGATGTACAGGAAAGTTATGTCTGCCTAAAAAAGCGGCAACAGCCTTATTCATTGTGATACTCCTCTGCCCTCTATTGTAGCACAATGCTCTAAAAAAGCAAGGAGCTTTCCGACAAGTCCATTGACATTTTATGTCCCCATGATATAGTAAAAATATGAGGAAATGCGCTGTCTTTTTTGCGTTCCTGCTTTGCCTTGCAAAACTGCATAGCTTGGAAATCTACCGCCCGGAAAACTACGGGGCGCTCAACACCGTTCCCTGCCTGCTGCGCATAGCAGATGCAGAAGGAAACGATGCAACGGACTGCATCCGAGACATTTCGTTTTCATGGTACTATGATATGCAGCACGACCATAAGTGGACACACCGCTATTATCGCGGCTGCTTTACCGGAGGTACCATCATCCATCTGGATATGAAGCCCGGCGTATACCGCATCTCCGTGTACACTCCTGCCGATATGCAGGACATATACGGGGAGCAGGACGGAGAAGCATGGCAGTCAAACGAGTTTGTCTATGACACATCCGCCCCCGCGCTCAAAGTTATCTTTGTAAGCCCCACTGCCGATGACAATGGCTTTTACAACGGCGGCTGGCATGTAAGCCACCGTGCCCCCTCATATTACCTCTACACAAAGCCCCTTATGCCCCGTAAATAGCGGCTAAACCACCCCTTACAGCCCCCGCGCCCATGCGTAGGTGCTCAGGTAGGGGTCAGGCTTGACAGCGCCGGGCGTCGCCCACACTTCATCGATGAGTCCGGAGCCATTTATCTTGCCAATCCGCACCTGCTTGTAGAGGTGCTGATTGCCTCCATCTATCGTCACCGTGCCCTCAGGAGCCACAAAGCTGATTCCTTTTGCCCCCACGCGCACTTCTTC